>Ga0187861_10004238_pt1 | contig 12114 bp, 10 predicted proteins | sample June2016WEW_10_1_3_FD_132986 | JGI IMG/M metagenome (GOLD analysis project Ga0187861, IMG submission 132986) | Peatland microbial communities from SPRUCE experiment site at the Marcell Experimental Forest, Minnesota, USA - June2016WEW_10_100 | ecosystem: Environmental > Terrestrial > Soil >...
AACGTCTCGTGCAGGGATCGGGATATTTCACGAGCCTCACGGGATTGTGGATACCATACCCGGAAACCGTTTTTATCGGGGATCAGGTCAGCATCAACCGGTACGTCATCATCGATTCGTCTGGTGCAGGCCGGATCAACATAGGAAATAACTGTCTGATCGGACCGTATGTGCTCATCCGTTCGGCAGATCATAAGTTCAGCAATCCCGATGCATCCATCCAGTGTCAGGGGCATGACGGGGGAGAGATCATGATCGAAGACAATTGCTGGATCGGGGGGCATGTGACCATTACACACAGCGTGACGATCGGCACCGGCTCTGTCATCGGAGCCAACAGTGTAGTAACCAAAGATATTCCACCTCATTCCCTAGCTGCCGGAAATCCGGCCAAAGTAATCCGTTCCCTCCCATGAAGATGCGGACCCTAGTGAACTATGATTGAGACCATCATCTTCGATTTTGATGGCGTCATTCTCGAATCGGTAACGGTAAAAACTGAGGCGTTCCGCGAACTTTTTTCATCAGAACCGGATTGCCCGGATGAGATCGTTGAATTCCATAAAAGAAACGGGGGTATGTCGCGCTACGACAAATTCAGGTATGTCTACTGCAGGCCGGATGAGTTCCCTTATGAGGATCGTTGCAAGAAAACGAGAAACCGTATGATCTCCCCCATCATTACTGATGGTGATACTACCCCCGGATGATGTGCTTTACCGGATCGTCGGAGATCCGTGGGATGCATCACCGGAAACGGCATACCATGTACCGGCATCTTTTCCGCCCCATCGCTGATTACATTGATTCAGCCGTATGTCAGCATTTCAGGTACTAGGACCTATCATCTGCAGCCAGCCCATGTGGGGACAGGTTACCGCGCTTTTAATAAAGATAATAACAAGAATTTTATCAATATTTACAATAAGGGACCTGTCGCGGCCACAATGGCGCAGTATCAGGGAGGTTTATTGATTGATGAATGTTTTACTGATTAACGTCCCCTCGCGTCGGGATACACATGGTGGAACGATGCCACCGTTAGGTTTGCTCTATGCCGGATCCATATTCGAGCGTCTGGGACACCGTGCAAAGATCTATGATCCATATCTTTCAAACACTAACTTTGAGATATTTGATGCGGGGGATTATTCCGAACTCGATAGCATTATCAGGGATTTCCATCCGGACATCGTTGGTTTCGGGGGAATTGCATCCTCGTATGGCCGTACAAAAAAACTTTCTGCATTTATCAAAAAAAAATATCCGGGTGTATTCCAGATTGCCGGGGGGCCCCTTGCATCGGTCTATGAATTACTGCTAACAAAAACCAAGGTGGATTTGGTATTCCACGGGGAAACAGAGCGCACACTGCCAATATTCCTGGAACGGTTCAGTACGAAATCGTCTTTTTCTGATATCCCAGGTGTTTCAACGATCACCCAAGGCAGAATTACCCGGAACCCCCTGGCCCCGCAGATTGAAAACCTGGATGATATCCCGATTCCGGCATATCATCTCATCGATATAAAAGCGTATAACCCGGATAAGGTTGATGTTCTCTCATCCCGCGGATGCACCAATAAATGCAGTTTCTGCTATCGCCATATGAAAGGGCACAGGCAGCACAGCATACCATACCTTATCAACCATATCAAATTCCTGATCAACACCTATGGTTACCGGAAGTTTGATATTTCTGACGAACTTTTCAATGCCAATCGTCAATGGGTACTTAATTTCTGTGACGCGCTTGAACGTCAGAATCTGCAAATTTCCTTTAAAACATCAATGCGGGCAGATAAGGTTGATGTCCCCATGTTGAAAAGACTGAAATCTACCGGGTGCGTCCAGATCAATTACGGCCATGAATCCGGGTCGGAGGTAATATTAAAAGAGTACCGTAAAGGTGTGGATGCAAAGACCAATACTGCAGTCACCATCATGACAAGGGAATGCGGTATAGACTGCCCGGTCCAGGTTGTCATCGGTTCCCCTTCGGAAACCCCGGAAACTATCCGCGAGACTACGGATTTCCTGATTGCGGTCGGTGGGGCAGATCCATCCATAAACTATCTTATCCCGTTCCCGGAAACACCGGTATGGGAACATGTGAAAAAACACAATTTAATTCCCGATGTTGAAAAATTTCTGGATGACATCGCCCGCTGGGGGGGCTCTCCGGTTGTCAACCTGACAGCCATCCCGGATAATGTATGGAGGACATGGAGTTACCGGATAAAAGCAGACATTAAACTTGCATCCCTGAAAAAAGAGGGGAAAATTCTGCACTATACGGGCATGAGAATTATTTTCAGGGTAATTGAACTCGGGTATATCTACGCCCCCAGAGCAGTCATTCAGATGGTCAGGAACAGAAGAACTTATGGATAACAAACGTTTCTGTCTGGTACTGTATATCAGAAACTGTATTATCGTTAACAATTCATCAGTTTATCATGGAGAATGATCAAACAATCTTTGGCATAATGCCCTGTGCCGGGGTGTACTTGTGATCATTCCGCTCTCCTACCCGTTTTCCCCCGGGTCCCCCCTGTATCCGAACACTCCCCCGCCCTCAGTACACCCGCTGCAATCCATGCGGCGGGGGGCGACGGCGAACACAAGCACCATAACATTCTCAACACATTCCGGAACGCACGTGGATGCGCCGCGGCATTTCTGCGGGCAGGGTAAGACTATCGCGGATTGTCTGGCCGTGGTAACAGTATTCTATCCGGTGTATTGTATAGATGTACCAAAAGGGGCAGCTGAAGAGATCATGGTTTCTGATCTGGAAAACCGGATTTCCCATGTCCAGGATGCCGAGGCTATCCTGATCAGGACCGGCTGGCACAGAGTACGTTCAGGCAATCCGGAGCGATACTGTACCGACCACCCGTGGGTGTCTCCGGATGTTTCCCGGTTCCTGCGGGAGCAGTGCCCGGGATTGCGCCTGTTCGGGCTGGACCAGATCTCTATATCTTCCCCTCTGCAACGGGAGACTGGGCATGCATGTCACAGGGCATTTCTCTGCGGAGAGAGGCCAGTCCTTTTACTGGAGGATCTCGACCTTTCAAACGATCGGGTAACCAAGAGATTCAGGATGCATATTTTCCCGGTCTTCATTGATGATATCGACGGGATTCCCGTAACGGTGATAGCGGAGATCCCGTGAGAGCATAACCGGGCAACTGATGCAAGGAGTGCAGGGAAAACTCATCGGGCCCTTTTCGGGCCCTTTGTTCCGGGACCAAGAGAGCGGCACATACGTACTATGCATCATAACGTAAGAGGAATTACATAGAATGGTATTTGAAATATTATCCGGTTCCTGGGAGTGAAAAATGTCTGACAAAGAGATCGAAGTCCAGCGACACGGGATCATGTTTCTGCTCTCTTCTGCAGGCATCACCCTCATCGGGTTTCTTGCAACTATGTTCTATGCCCACTGGGTTGGGCCGGGTGTGCTGGGTATATATTTTGTGTTTTTATCCGGGCTTGCAATACTAAGTTTTTTTTCCGACTTTGGTATAGGATCGGCTGCTACCCAGCGTATCAGTTCGGGCATCGACCAGAACGAATTATTTACCGTCAGCCTCACCATCCGGATGATTTTGTATGGTATTGTCTGCCTCGTAATACTTGTTTTTGGGCAATATTTCACGGAACTGAACAACTCGGGATTGTTGCTCGTCCTGCTTATCGTATTCGGCATATCCACGTTCGATGCCTGTATCAGTATCGCTATCGGTGCCAGCAACCGCCTTGGGCTTTCCGCATCCGTCAGCCTCCTCAACAATGTCACACGGATCTGCGTTCAGGTATTGGCAGTTTTTGCCGGATTCCAGGTATACGGGCTCATCGGGGGACTTGTCGCTGGGCTGCTGGTGGAGATAATAATCCAGTTGAAATACATGGATTATCACATCAAAAAATTCAACTGGTCGCATGTAAAGAGTATCTGGTCTTTTTCGAGCTGGGCGTTCCTTTCAACATTCTCCACTATCCTCTTCGACAATACGAACCCGCTCATCATTGCATTTTTTATGCCTATCTCGGATGTAGGAATTTTCGGGGTATGCTGGACGTTCTCTATTTTCGCCCTGTTTGTCAGCACTGCGCTCTGCAATACGCTGTTTGTGAAGGTGAGCCGGTGGAGAGCTACCGGGGACTGGGACGCGATTACTATTGCCCTCTCGCGGGCAACGTCTTATGCGCTTGTTCTTGCCATACCAATGCTGATTGGGGGCGCGATTCTTGGAGAATCGCTGCTGTATTACCTGTACGGTGCATCGTTTGCGGCGGGGGCAACTGCACTCGTGATCATCATCGCTGCCCGGATCGTGCAATCGGTACTGCAGCTCTATTCAAATTTTTTAATGGCAACGGACCATGTGAAAGATCAGTTCTTCGGCCTCCTGGCAGGAATCGTGGTCAATATCGTTCTTTCTCTCCTCCTTATTCCGCTATGGGGACTGCCCGGGGCTGCCATCGCATCGCTTGCGAATGTCAGCATAAGCACGATCCTCTGCAGGCATTACCTGGGCATGATCATCCCGATACATGTCGATATTAATACGATAAAGGATATTCTCATCTCTGCCGGAATCATGACCGTTGTCATCCTGCCAATATCGGTTCTCCTTGACCGTACGCTCCTGACAACGATGATACTGGTCTGTGCCGGGGCCGGGGTATATGGGATTGCCCTGTTACAGCGTAATGGGCAGATACGCGAAGACATCCTGAACATACTGAAGATCCGGTGGATATGATATACTGAATGTGAGGGAAGATGATACCATCATTGTTACCATGGACATACAACGATGGTTTAAGAGATATTACCGTGACCAGCAATGACAAATGAATATCAGGAGAATCCCATAATCCTTCTTCTCATCGCTGACAGCCGCAGCATTCATACCCAGCGCTGGGCGGAATACTTCGCGCAGCGCGGTCACGTGGTCCACCTCATCACGTACGATCCGATGAACCGCACGATCCCCGGCGTCACCGAATACGTGCTCACCTCCCGCTGGAACAACCTCTACCTTGCCTTCATCCCCCGCCATCTTGCCATAAAAAAACTGGTAAGGCAGATCAACCCCGACCTCATCCATGCCCATTTTATCGCCAAGTACGGGTTTCACCTGTCCGGCCCGATGCGATGCCCCACGATTGTATCGGCATGGGGGGACGATATTCTCATCCTCCCGAAGAAAAGCCGCCTGATCGCGTATTATACAAAAAAAGTACTGGATGGTGCAGACCTTATTTATGCAATCTCGAAAAACATCAAAGACCACATCATGAGCGATTTTGCCATCCCGGAAACAAAGGTCCGCTATCTCCCGTTCGGTATTGACACGGATCTCTTCTCGCCACTACCCGGCCTCAGAAGAGAAGACTCCCCGTCCATCGAGATCTTCTCGAACAGGGGTTTTTTCCCCGTGTATGACAACGAGACCCTGATCCTCGGATTTGCCCTTGCGTACCAAAAGAACCCGGCCCTCCGGCTGACGCTTAAAGGTGACGGCCCTCTTGAACGGGTCTCGCGGGAACTAGTCTCTTCGCTCGGGTTACCGGATGTTATCACGTTCCGGCAAAAGACTGCTTATGCCGATGTCCCGAATGACTACCGCAGGGCAGATATCTTCATCACCACCTCCGTGTCGGACGGTACGCCCGTCTCCATCCTCGAGGCCATGGCCAGCGGCCTTCCCTGCATTGCCACAACGGTGGGCGGGATCCCGGAATGGATCGAGAACAACAAAACCGGGCTCCTGATCCCGCCCCGTTCCCCGGAAGCAGTGGCATCAGCAATCCTTTCGCTTGCTGCCGATCCTGCACTGCGTTCCCATCTGGGCTCTGCGGCCCGGGAAATGATCGTGAAGAACGGGCAATGGAACTCCCTGATGGCGCAGGCAGAGAAAGATTATCTGGCACTCCTTGAAACATATAGACAGGATACACCATGAGATGGCAGGACAGGCAGGTACTGGTGACGGGCGCCGGGGGTTTTATCGGCAGCCACCTTGTTGACGAACTGCTGCACAGGGGGGCGGATGTGACCGCGTTCGTGCATTACAATGCCCGGAACGACTGGGGTATGCTGGAAGGGCGTTACACGGACGCAACCCCCCACCTCAACGTTATCGCCGGCGATGTAACAGATGCCCTCTTTGTAAAGAAGGCAGTTGCCGAAAAAGAGTATGTCTTCCACCTTGCAGCGCTCATCGGCATTCCCTATTCTTACGTAGCACCCGAATCGTACGTTAATACTAACATAAAAGGGGCCCTCAACGTGATGCAGGCGTGCATTGACGAAGGTGTCACCCGGGTTATCCATACATCCACGAGCGAGGTCTACGGGACCGCACAGTACACCCCCATCGATGAGAAACACCCCCTCCAGGGACAGTCACCGTATTCCGCTAGCAAGATCGGTGCTGACAAGATTGCCGAATCCTTTTATTGTTCGTTCGGCCTGCCGGTCACGACAATCCGGCCATTCAATACGTTTGGTCCCCGGCAATCCACCCGTGCCGTGATCCCCACGATCATCACCCAAGCACTCACCTCCAGCAAGGTCAAGCTCGGTTCGCTGACACCGGTCCGTGACCTGACGTATGTCGCAGATACCGTATCAGGTTTCATTAAATTCGCGGAAAGCAGAAAGACCGTTGGCAGAACGGTCAACACGGGGTCCGGGCGTGGCGTGACTATCGGCGAACTTGCGGATATTATTATCAGAAAAGTAAACCCGAAGGCCAAGATCGTCTGCGAGCAGAAGCGGGTCCGGCCGGAGAAGAGCGAGGTCATGCAGCTCCTGTGCGACAACCGGTTGGCCAAAGATCTCGCGGGGTGGCAGCCGACATATACGCTCGAAGACGGTCTTGACCTGACCATCGGATGGATGAAAGAACATATTGCTTCGTACAAAACCGGAGTATACACCGTTTAGGAGATACCCATGCAAGCGATCATACTGGCGGGGGGGAAAGGCCGTCGGCTCATGCCCTATACCACGGTGCTTCCCAAACCCCTGATGCCTATTGGCGACTACCCCATCCTCGAGGTGATCCTCCGGCAGCTCAAACATTGCGGATTCAGGAGAGTGACGATCAGTACCGGGTACCTCCACGAACTCATCCACGCGTACCTTGACAGTAACAAGAAGATTGGCCTTGAGATCAGCTATGTCCATGAGGATACCCCGCTCGGTACCATCGGCCCGCTCAGGCTGATTGACCATCTCGATGACACGTTCCTCGTCATGAACGGGGACATCCTGACCGATATCAGCTATCGCGACCTCATTGCCAGCCACAAGAAAAACAAGGCGATCGCAACAGTCGCAACTTACCAGCGGGATGTGAACATCGACTTCGGTGTGCTTGAAAAGGACGGGGACCGGAAGATCACGGCATTCAAAGAAAAACCCACGTTCCATTTCGATGTCAGCATGGGCGTCTACGTATTCTCGAAGAAGATCCTGGACTATGTGCCGGCAGGAGAGCCGTTTGGGTTCGACCAGCTGATGTATGCCCTCACCGCAAAGAAGGAAGCGGTGTACAGTTTTCCCCATACCGGGTACTGGCTGGATATCGGGAGACCGGATGATTATGCCCGCTCGATCGAAGAGTTCGAGCGTTACAAGGACAGATTCCTCCCATGAGAGTGCTTGTTACCGGTGCTGCAGGGTTTACGGGCACCTGCATGATGCAGTTCCTGTCGCACGAGACCGGCGTGGAACTGACGGGGCTTGTCCGGAATACTTCCCAAAGGAGCCTTCTCGCGCACACACCCTGCATCGTTGCCGACCTGCTTGAACGCGAGCATCTGATCACCACCGTAGATGAGATCTGCCCGGATGCCATCATCCATCTCGGAGGCCTGACGCGTGGGGATCTTGGGGACCTGCTCCGCGTGAACGTCGTCGGGACAAAGAATATCCTTGATGCCGGATACAAAGCGAACTCCGATTGCAGGATGCTCGTTATCAGTTCATCGGCGGTCTACGGGTATCCGGGCACAACACCGATTGCTGAATCAGCCCCCCTGCAACCGCTCAGCGAGTACGGGATCAGCAAGATGGCGCAGGAGGCACTTGCCCTTATGCACCAGACACAGAGTGGTGCTCTGATCTCCATTGCCCGACCATTCAACCTTGCCGGGCCGGGCCAGCCGGCATCGTTTGTCTGCGGGAGGCTGGTACAACAGGTTGCCGATATCGAACAGCAGAAAAAAAAGGCCCTCGAACTCTTGGAGACCTCATCCTCGCGGGACCTCATTGATGTCCGTGATGTTGTGCGTGGTTACTGGGCACTCGTATCCCACCCGGACTTTTCCGGGAAATGCAGCGGAATGGCGTTCAATCTTGGATCCGGAAATGCCTATTCCGTCTCAACGATCATCACGATGATTGAAGAGATAACAAACCGGCATTATGACGTGAACCTGCCGGAAGCGATCTCCCGGGCTGCCATCCCTTCACAGCAGAGCGACAACTCGCGGATTACCGCGCTGACCGGGTGGAAACCTGAGATCTCATTGTCTGAAACGCTTCGGGATATGCTCGCGGTCGAAATGGATGAAACATCGGGAAAAAAATGGCCCGCGTTAAACAAACATGATCCAATTGAGTTCATACCCAAAACATAAAAAAATGTGAGGTCCCCCCACCTCAGGGCCTCTCCGGGGCACGGCGGGGCAGGGAGAGTTTTTTTAAAATTTGCTGGTGGTCATTGATCCGCCGCGGGGGCGCCCCGTCGGGGGCGGCGGCGTCCATCCCAACAGGGAGGGGAGCATCCCCCTGACCCCCCTGTTTTTCACAGGTTTTTCATCAACCTTCTGAGGGCTATCGCACTATGGGGATGCCCGGGCGGCGGGGGCGGAACCCTACGATGAAACCAATGATTTCTTGAGGGCAAAAAACAGCGTATAAAAGAATCCATAACAGATTTCAGATAATCCCCATCTCACTCAGCCGCGTCGGTAAATACTTCTTCGTTACGAAATCCAGCCCGTGAGCGGCAAACGCCTGCTGTTCTGACTTGAGCCCCAGTTCGAGCTGCAGGTTGATCTCCTTTCTCCAGAAATCAGTGGCAAACCGCGGGTCGGTGAGTTCAGAGTTGAGCGCTTCGCTATCCTTCTCCGTCAGTTTATCTGATGGCAGGTTGTATTCCCGGATATCGCTTGGCCGCAACCCTAGGAACTGGGCTTTTGGCGTAGCAAGCAGTTCCGACATGTGGGCGCTCTTGATCGCACCGTATGCAACCGAGCCGTAGATCCGGTAGGACCAGGGGTCGCCATCTGTAAAGACCAGGATCGGGAGGTTCCAAGTATTGCTGATCTTGTTGAGCATCCTCCGTGTAGAACGCGCCGGCTGGCCTTTGAGGTGGACGAGGATCGCATTGTGCTCCTCGTCAAACCCGTTCTCGATCAGCCGGTCATACATACCACCGGTCTCGATCGCGATGACAAATTTTGCATCGTGATCAACGAACTCGATATTCTCCACATTGTTCGGGATCGTATATCCTGCCTGTCCGACATCGTCCTGGCAGTGGATCGTCTTCATCCCCCGACGGGTCTCTTCCCGGATCCGCATCGGGCCGTAGATCGAGGCGCCATTCTCCTCGGGGTGGAGGTGGAACCCTTCCCGGGGGACTTCGGAGAGGATCTCAAGGTCCTCGATTAAGAAGTTGCTCTCGTCCTGTGCACCGAACTTCGCACGCTTCCAGCCTTCAGAGATGTAATACATCTCTCTCAGCGTTGACGAGCGGTTCTCGATGAGCTGCTGCTTGATAAAACCGATAACATACGCCATCTTCAGCAGGTGGGTCGCGCTCTTTGCTGATGCGGCAGTCCGCATGCTCTCCTTGTCCCCATACTTCCAAACCTCGCTCGAATCATCATATTCGATATTGTATTTCGTCCGCGTGGGCAGGGAGATGGAGGGGATCTCGCCGGACTTCATCTGGTCATACCACGCACTCGCGATATTGAGGAGCGAGATCATCGCCTTCTTTTCCAGGTCTTCCTTAGACATCGAGGTCCACCACCATCTTCTTGTTGTCGTCTATTCCCCGGATCTCAATGATTCCCCCGCCTTTGCCGGTATACACGACATGCCAGACGGATTTTGCAGGAATTGTCATCTTCCAGACCTTGGTGAACTGCCCGTCCATCTCACTCACGAAGTCAGCCTTTGGCACCGCATCTGCAGCATTGTCGGCAGAGATATCGTATACGGAAATCTCCCCTTCGTACCCGCTGTAGTTGGCGAGTTCGATGGTGACTTTCCCACCGCGGGTCCACTTCTTCGCGATCAGTTTCCTCATGAGCTTGCCTTCGATGGGGGAAGTATCGACCAGCGGTTTTTCCACAATCTCGCTCACTTTGACCGCAATCTCCGGGATGATCGCACAGACAGCCCGCGCCCGGTCTTCGGCAATCTTGTTCTTGTCCCTGCGGGAGACGAAATTCTTCAGTTCGCGGCCGAGATCCTGCAGGGCGAGGACGATCTCCTTCTCGATCTCCGGGATGCTCGCGATCGCGTCCTTGCTCTCGCTCGTGAAGGGGACATTGGTGGAAGCAACGTGGACAAGGATGAGGACAGGCCCCATCGGGAGTCCCTGCTGGGAGATGTTGTAGGCTTTCCAGTTCACGTTCGTCACGCATTCCGTGATGGCGCAGGCTCCCTGTTGGTACATCAGCGGAACACGATTGGCAAACCGGAGGATGACTGCATTCCCTTCCGAGGCCAGCTTCCCCCCGTATCCGATCGCTGCCTCGACCATGAACGGGTGGCCGGAGAAGACGGAGCTCGGCCGCGTGCGGGCGGCGACAAAGTCCATCTGGAACTCCTTGTCGAGCCCGCGCCGGATCAACTCCTCGCCAATGGGCGAGAGGCACTGGGTGATAGGGGGTGCAGGAACTGCGACTTCCTGCATGGCAGCGAGCAGTACTTTCTGCTGATCGGGTGACAATCCCCTTACCTTGACCGTGACCTTCAGCCCGGCCAGTTCGCACATATCCTGCGCGGTCTTCTTCCCGACCCGGCTGAAGTTCTCCACAAGGAAATCGAGAAGTTTCTGGTCGCTTGCAGCCACCATGCGTTTGAACTGCCCCAGTTCGATCCCGTGCGGGTGGGGCTGGATGGCAACCGGGCAGGCAATCACTTCCTGGCTGACGCGCTCGAACGTGAATGCTTCATCATCGAGTTCCACCCGGAACCGCGCATGGGGATTGACGACCGAGGTGTACCGGAGATATTCAAGCAGTTTCTTCTTTGCCGACATCGTGCTCCTGAACTCGATCTGCACCCGTGTCCCGTGGATCCGGTCCCACTCGAAGGGCTGCTGTGAGATGATGTCCGGTTCGTTGGTCTCGATCTTGATCTGGATCTCAAACCGGTGGGCCGGTTCTTTTGCACCGGTGCGGGAGATCACAAGGGTCGGCAGGCCGCTCGTGAGCTGGGCATACAAAACTGCTGCGGAGATCCCAATGCCCTGCTGCCCGCGCGTCTGCCGGATCTGGTGGAACCGGGAGCCGTAGAGCAGTTTCCCGAAGACGAACGGTATCTGGGCAGGGACAATCCCGGGCCCGTTGTCCTCGACGATGATACGGTAGAGATCGTTGCCGGTCTTCTTGATGCTGATAAAAATGTCGGGGAGCACCTGCGCTTCCTCGCAGGCATCCAGCGCGTTGTCGACCGCTTCCTTGATGGTCGTGATCACGCCGCGCGTGGGGGAATCGAAGCCAAGCAGGTGTTTGTTCTTCTCGAAAAACTCTGCGACACTGATACTGCGCTGCTGTTTGGCCAGTTCATCCGCGAGAACCAAACGCGCCCACCTCGGTTACCGCGGCTTCAAGCCCGACCATTTTCTGTTCCCCGCTCTGCAGGTTCTTCAGTGTCACTTCACCGGAGGCCGCTTCGCGCTGGCCGATGATCACGGCAAAGTCCGCAGACTTCGCGGCATGTGCCAGTTGCGCGCCAAACCCCCGTTCCATGAGATCCATCTCGGTGCGTATGCCCGCTCCCCGGAACGCGCGGGCCACTTCGAGCGCGCGGTTCCTCCCTTCGATGGTGCAGATGATCGC
>Ga0187861_10004239_pt1 | contig 12113 bp, 6 predicted proteins | sample June2016WEW_10_1_3_FD_132986 | JGI IMG/M metagenome (GOLD analysis project Ga0187861, IMG submission 132986) | Peatland microbial communities from SPRUCE experiment site at the Marcell Experimental Forest, Minnesota, USA - June2016WEW_10_100 | ecosystem: Environmental > Terrestrial > Soil >...
ATCCGTTTCCGCCTGATAATTTCCGCTCTCCCCTCCGCTGCCCGTCCGGATCGGCGTTCCGAAAACAACTTTGACCTTGTGCAGATGAATGCGCCTGCTGTCGCGCTGCCAAACCTCATACGTGCCGCGGATGGCTGTGGGAATCATGGGCGCGCCGATTTCCGACGCAAGGATGGCGGCCCCTTTTTTGAACTCTCCCAGATGGCCGTCAAAGGAACGCGCTCCTTCGGGGAAGATGCACAGGATGCGGCCGGTTCGCAAGCCATAGGCGCCGACCTTCATGGCTCGCAGCAGGTTGGCATCCGGGTCGACCGGTATGATGTTCGCCACCCATGCCACGACCCTCATGGGCAGGCTCGTGAAAAACTCACTTGCTCCGACGAAGAATACTCGCCTCACCAGAGAATAGGGCAAGCCCGCGAGCACTGCCAGCCCGTCAAGGTAACTCAGATGGTTGGGACAGATCAGGAAAGGCCCGTCCCGAGGCAGGTTTTCCAACCCAGCGGCCTCATAGCGAAAGAGGGTCCGGAAAAGGAAGTGAATCATCTTCAAGGCTGCGTACTTGAAGAGCGTCAGGGCCATTCCGGCAAAGTGGGCTTCCAGGTCTTTTTCCTTAGCCAGAGATTCTGCCGAAAGGATGCTTCCCCAGCTTTGCCGCAGGGCGCCGACGCCGGCGCTCCCACCCGTGTGCTGCTGCAGGCTAATGATTAAATCGCGAATCGTATAGACCTCGGCGCCGAAGCTTTCCGGCAACTCGACGCCCAGAGCTTGTTCCAGACTGGCTAGAAGCTCAACCCGCTCCATGGAATCGAATCCCAAATCCAGTTCCAGGTTCATCTCGAGTTTGATGGGCGCAACCCGGCGATAGACGCCGCGCAGACAGGAGATGACTTGTTGTCCCACGGCCGATTCAAGCAGCTCGCGGTCCCCGGCCGCGGCTTCTTGCGTCGCGTCCGCGGCCTCTGTTTCCTGCAGTGTTCCGCTTTCGATCAAACTCTTGAGTTCAACCCTCTTGATCTTTCCTGTCGTGGTGCGGGGCACTTCCTCTTTTTGGATTTGATAGCTCATGAGCCGCTTGTATTTGGGAAGCTGATGGGAGAGCCGCGCGATTTCGTCGCGCAGTATCTCGCGCGTGTTGGCAATTTTCCTGGCCCGGAGCGCTTCAAAATCCGGCACAATCACGGCGTGAAGCCGCTCCCCACCCTGATGTTCCCGATCGGCGATTCCGAGGACAGCGATTTCCTTGATAAAGGGACATTGCGCGTAGTGCGCCTCGATCTCATCCGGATAAATATTCTTCCCATTGGGAAGGACGATGACCTCCTTCTTCCTGCCCGTGATGTACAGATTCCCGCGCTCGTCCAGCCGCCCGAGGTCGCCGGAATAGAACCAGCCGTCGCGCATGACTTCCGCAGTCGCCTCCGGGTTTTTGTAGTAGCCTTTCATAACGATCGGGCCGCGAATCGCCACTTCGCCGATCCCGCCGTCTCCCGGATTGACTATCTTTATGTCTGCGCCGGGAAGAGCCGGTCCGACCGAGCCGACTACATTGTTCTCCACGCGCGTCACGGCGCAGCCTCCTGAGGTTTCGGTGAGGCCGTATCCCTGCAAAATCGTGAATCCTAGGTCATAAAAAACCTGGGCCACCTTGGGATCAAAAGCGGAGCCGCCGCTGACGAACAAACGCATGCGACTGCCGAACGTGCGATGAATGCTGCGGAAAAACAATTTGCCCACATTCAGGCGGAAATGCCGTATGGTAAATCGGTTCAGCCGCAACAGCCTCCGGAACAGCTTTTGCGCCGCGGCCCCTTTGCGGGAGAGTTCCTCCTCGATGCGCCCATCAAAAAGATAGAAAAACTGCGGCACCGTCGCCAAAACCGTAATGCCGGCTTCCTGGAGCGCCGTCAGAATCTCGGACCGCTTTAACGTGTCGGCGAAAACGACGCGTGCCCCCAGATACAAAGGTAAGAGGAAGCTGATGACGGAAGCGAATACGTGTTGCAGCGGCAGCATGCAGAGCAGGGCGTCGTTTTCGCTGACGATGGGGAAAGCCTTCAGCGCAGCCGTGATCTCGCTGACGATGTTCTCCTGGGTCAGCATGACGCCTTTGGGCTTGCCGGTGGTCCCGGAAGTGTAAATGATCACCGTGGTGTCGGAGAGCTTGCTTTCAGGCAGGGAGGGCGCAGGGGTCAAGTTCTGTCCTGATGCTACAAGGCGGGTCAAAGTCCAGGGTGCGCTGGCTCCGGAAGGCTCTGGATCAAAACAGATGATGCGCTCGCGCAGAGGCGAATCTGCCACCGCCTGCTTCAGCGCTGGGAAGAGGAGCCCGCTCACGAAAATGTAGCGTGCCTCGGAATCATCCAGCAGCCGGCGCCATTCCTGCTGCGAGATCTGGGGATCGATGGGCACGACGATGCCGCCTGCCAGGTAGATCGACAGATAGGAAATGACCCATTCCGGCCTGTTCTCTGACAGGATCGCGGCCCGCTCCTGCCGCTGCAGTCCTTGGGCTACCAGGGCCCGCGCCGCTCCCTGTACCTGCCGGTACATTTCTCCGTAGGTGGTTTTGGTGTATCCAGCTGGCGATTTCAGTTGTATCGCGATCTTGTCCTGGAAACGATGCGCGATGTCGGCGAAACGCTCGTTGTAGGTTTTCAGTTCATGTGCGGTGGACATCACCTCCAGCATACGATATTTGAAGCGAACCAGACAAGCCGCCTCCATGCGGCAGACATTGCTGCCCGGTCGGGCACGCCCATCTCTTTGTCAATGAGATTGGGAAGAGCCGCGCGCGACCTCACGACGTCCTCGGCGGACATGTGCCAGTCATCGACGAAAAACAGGATCGTGCGCTCAGTATCGGAAGCGTTTGCCGGGGGTTTGGTTGCCGTAGGGACAGGCTTCTAGCCCCCAGTGAGGTCCCGCTGCTCCAGCACCAGTATATACTCGGGCGATCTCGGCTGGTACTTGGCGGCCTTGTCCCCCCAGATGTAGTCGGTGAATTTTCTGGATAGGATATCGGCCACACCAACTATTTTCAGGTTCTGCCGCGCGTAGTTTCTGAACCAGTAGATCACCGGACCGGCATCACCCGCGCCAAACATAAACGAGGCGCCCACCCCGACGAACACCACGTATTTCGGCCTGGCTGCCTCCACCTGCTCGAACATCTCCGCCTGCATCTTCCGTGCGAATGCTTGCTTTTCCGTCAGCCCGTACATGTAGATGTGCCCGGTGGCCGACTTCCTCCCGGAGTAGAAGTAGATCTCAGGCTCGGAGCCGATAACCGCGATGCGATCGCTCGGAGAGGTATGGGACTTGATGTACTTCGCTATCTCAACCGCTTCGGGGAACGGATTATCGCCATACCTCATCCTGGCGGCCTGGGTCGGAGAGGCATGGAATAGGAACTCCGCGCTGTCGGAGAGCGGGATATAGAGAACGATCAGCAGTATCGAAGCTGGGACCATCCAACTCCACGGCGACCCGATCAGCGGCTTCAGGAGCCTGCCGCCCGAACTGACCCCCAGACCAGCGAGTAGCGAGACAGCCGGCAGCATCAGTATCCAATAGTGCTCCCGGAAGTACATGCCCGGGCAGACCGCCAAGAACGAGAAGAGCAGGAAACCGGCCAGAAACACCGCCCGCCCGCGCAAGGACTTATCCCGGAGCAGGATGAGCAGTCCGATTCCGCCCAGCGCCCAGATCCACTTGCTGACGGATATGGACATCGACACCATCGCCTTGAACGAGTGATAGCCCTGAGACAACGACTGCTCCGATGCGTACAGCCTCGCATATTGGAAGGTCCAGAACCAAAACTGGTCGAACACACCCACCAACTTGAGCCAGAGGCACGTGAGGCCGAACGGGAGAGCGGACCCAAAAGTGAACAATGCGAGCCGGAGAACAAGACGACCCGGCTCGATCGGGCGCGCACGGAGTCCGCTCCAGAGGATGAAGAGGCCGACGAAGATCCCCAGGAACGCTCCCTGCTGCTTCACAACGAAGCTCAGGCCGATCAGCAGGCCGCTCAGAAGGTAGTAGACAAGCTTGCGCGACGCGATGGCGCGAAGCATCACGAGTATGCCGCACAGCGCCAGGAGAATGACGAAATGCGTGGCGTGCCCAGCGAACCCGAGGAACGATGGGACGACCGTCATGACCGCATACGCCGCCGCCGCGACGACCCCTGTGTAGCCGTCGAAGAGCCGCTTGCCGAGCAGGAAGACCATCAGGATGGCAGCGAGGTTCACCACCAGTATGCCCAGATGGATGCCCGCGGCCGTCTGGCCGAACACCGCCATTACCAGCGCGTACGCGGCGTATATTCCGGGCAACTTCATGTTGAACGCCAGCTTGTACGGGGGGATCCCTTGGAGCATCAACTGCCCCATGTAGGCGAATTCCCCTTCGTCACGCTCCAGCGGTATGTTCAGCAACCGGATCCTGACCGCCGCAGCGAAGATCATCACCGCCGCCAGAGCGACCCACGGCCAGTATCGAAATCTCGGTGGTGCCGCCTTCACGGGCGCTTGATGTCGGGCGATCTTGGCTCTTGCCATTCCTGGTACTCCTGAGCGAATCGAATCTTTATGCATGACTTCTTCGCTTTTATGCAAGAAGAATCAGGTTGGGGGGGGGTCGGGGACGGCAACCACCAGTTTTGAGGCTGGGCTCAGGACGTGCTTCCGGGAAACATCGGGAAGGTCCGTTGAGGTCCCTCATTTCACAATGACTTCTCGGATCTGGTATTGCGCGCTGCGCCGCGGTACACTGCGATATACTTGTTGATAGCCGTGTCAATTCGGGTGTTTTTGAGCCCTTATGCGCTCTGGGGGGGCGCGCTGGGCCATGACGGAAGAGTTTTCTGCCTCGGAGAAAGACGCCATCTTTCAAGAACTCCGCAATCTCGATCGGAGGATTGCCCGCTTGGAGCTGCGTCTGGATTTAATTCCTTCAGAAGTAGCGCCTGAACAGAGTCCCCTTAACCCGCCTCCCTCCATGCCGGCGGCGACCGACGAAGACGCGGGTCTGGAATTGAGCATCGGCGAGTTCGGGCTTGCCTGGGCCGGCAGCGCCGTCTTCCTCTTGGGCATTGTCTTTCTCATGATGTATGCCTTCAATCAGGGCTACCATCTGCTCTCGACTCTGATTGGATACTGCGCCGCGACAGGCTTCTATGTCGCCGCCCGGATCTGGCAGAGTGATTTCCCCTACCTTTCGCGCATCGTCAGGGGCGCCAGCCTGCTGCTCGCCTACTATGCGACTCTGAGACTGCACTATTTTACGGCGACGCCGCTCGTAGAGAACGAACGCGTCGCCCTCGTTTTGCTTTTTCTGATGGTAGCCGTTCAATTAATACTCGCCCTGGCTGCGCGCTCGCAGGTGCTTGCCGCCGTCGCCATTTTCCTCTGCACTGTATCCGGTCTGTTCAGCGGCTCGCAGCATCTGTTGTTGTCTCTTGTGACGCTTCAATCGGCGCTCGCCGTGTTTCTGGCACTGCGTTGGGCATGGTGGCGTGTATTGAATCTGACCATCGTCCTTTCGTTCGCGGCACACTTGATCTGGTTGCTCAACGATCCGATCGCGGGACACAGCATGCAAGCCGTGTCGCAACTCCAGTACCATCCGATCTACCTGTTTCTCTGTGCGGCGGTGTTTTCCGTGCCCGCATTGCTCTATCACCATGATGCACAGACCGATGCTGCCAGAGTTGCCGCCGTGGTTCTCAATTGCCTGGGTTTTTCAGCGGTAGTCTCGCTCGCTGCACTGGCGTTGTATCACGCCAATATTTCCCCGATCTTTGGGGGGGCGTTTTTGCTGCTCCTTGTGGCATCGTCCGCGCAATGGGGGCTGACGCATGTGCAGTTTGCGCCCACGACCTATGCCTGCTTCAGCTACATGGCCCTGAGCGTCGCCATATACGGCAACACAGGAGTCCCCGACGCATTCCTGTGGCTGGCTTTGCAGAGCTTCCTGGTAGTGTCGATGGCACTCTGGTTCCGTTCCCGGACGCTGGTGGTCGTGAACACCGCCATCTATCTCGGCATTCTCGGAACTTACTGGTTCACCTCGCCACAATCCAATCTGGTCAATTTCGTGTTTGCCGTGGTTGCGCTCGCAAGCGCTCGCGTTATGAACTGGAAGAAAGAACGCCTGACATTGCGTACCGACGGATTGCGGAATGTCTACCTTGCGATCACTTTCGTACTGGTGTTGTACTCGCTGTATCACGCGATCCCGGAATCTTTCGTGGCGCTTTCCTGGACTGTGACCGCGGCAGGGTACTTCCTGATCAGCATTCTGCTCAAGAACGTGAAGTATCGCTGGATGGCGCTTTTCACCATGATGGCAACGGTCCTGTACCTGTTTGTGGTGGACCTCGCGCGACTGGATCCGCGATTTCGCGTGGCGGCCTTCTTGTTCCTCGGATTGATGGCAGTCTCCATCTCCGTTTTCTATACGAGGTTCCGGCGCTTCATTGGCGGTGCCAAACGCTGAGCGAGGCCCGGAAGCCGTCGGAGAGGGAGTCTCAAATCATGGTGAGGCCGGCATCAGAAAGCCGGCCAAGCAGCAGGTGTCATGTTCAGGAAGGCTCCGGAAGGGTTTTTAGAAATTTTCTTTGCGAAAAATCCGAGTATTGGATATCTTGATTCACAAAATTCGCTATCGTTCGGGTGAGTGATATGAACGCTATGGAACAGCCGATGACGCGGCGTAACGTCTTGAATTATCTCTTGGGGTCCACGGCCGTGGCTACCTTGGCCGCGATTTTCTATCCCATCACGCGATTCATGATTCCTCCCAGAATCGTCGAGTCGTCCGCTGCCAGCGTCGTTGCCGCCAAGGTTTCGGAACTGAAGCCGAACACCGGAAAAATTTTCAGGTTCGGCAGCAAGCCGGGCATCCTGATCCAGACGCCGGCAGGCGATTATCGCGCGTTCAGCGCGGTTTGCACTCATCTGGATTGTACGGTTCAGTACCGCACGGATGAGAAGCTGATCTGGTGCGCCTGCCATAATGGGCGTTATGACCTGACGGGGAAGAATATTTCCGGCCCGCCGCCGCGGCCGCTGGAGGCATTTGTAGTGAACGTGCGGGGCGATGAGATCGTGGTTGCGCGAGGGTAACGGGATGAAAACGCTGGTATCGAAGTGGGGTGAGTGGCTGGAGGAGAGGTTGGGCTGGCGCGCAGCTCAACAGCTGATCGAGCACAAGGTCGTGCCGGTGCACCGTCATACGATCTGGTACTACTTTGGCGGGATGACACTTTTCCTGTTCGTCGTTCAGGTGTGCACCGGAATTCTGCTTCTGCTCTATTATCGCCCAAGCGCGGAGGGTGCCTTCGAGAGCGTGCAATTCATCATGACCCAGGTGCAGTTCGGCTGGTTGATTCGTTCCATCCACAGCTGGTCGGCCAACCTGATGATCGGCGCTGCCTTCGTGCACATGTTCAGCACTCTTTTTCTGCGCTCCTTTCGGAGGCCGAGGGAACTGACCTGGGTTACGGGAGCCCTTTTGCTTCTGCTGGTGCTCTGTTTCGGCTTCAGCGGCTATCTGCTTCCCTGGAACAAGCTTGCTTTTTTTGCCACGAAAGTCGGCACTGATATCGCGGGCGTCGTGCCTCTGATCGGGCCGTTCCTGCTCCGGTTTCTGCGGGGCGGCGACGAGGTGACCGGTGCTACGCTCACGCGCTTTTTCGGATTTCACGTGGCAATTCTGCCGGCGATCGCGACCATATTGGTGAGTGTCCACCTGTACCTGGTCCAGAAGCACGGCATGAGCACACCCGTTTCCGTCGATCCCGAGAAGGCGCCGAAGATGAAGTTCATCCCGGACTTTCTCCTGCGCGATCTGGTTGGCTGGCTGGCCGCGGTCACGGTTTTGGCGGTACTCGCCGCCATTTTCCCGTGGGAACTGGGCGAGAAAGCAGATCCTTTCTCTCCCGCCCCGGCAGGCATCAAGCCTGAGTGGTATTTCGTTTATATGTTTCAGACCCTGAAATACATTCCATCAAAAATCTTTGCTATGGACGGCGAGATTCTCGGGATCATGGGCTTCGGCCTGCTGGGCCTTGTGATGATTCTGACTCCCTTCATTGCGAGGTCGGAACCGCGTGCGGGGAAGCGCAGTTTCCTTCCCATTGTGGGTACATTGGTTCTCCTGTACATCATTGTCTTGTCGGCCTTGGCCTATCGGACTTAGGGACGATCTCATGTGGCAGCAACTCCTTCTCATCTCGCTTCTTGGCCCCGCGCAAGCGCCGGCGGCTCCAAAACCTTCCGAGAACACGTGCGTCCAATGTCATCTGGCGATGGGGGATCCGCTGGCAGCGCCCGTGAAGCTGTTAGAACACGACATACATTCTCAGAACGGGCTCTCGTGCAGCAGTTGTCATGGCGGAGACCCTACAAAGATTGCGCCCGGAGAAGCGATGGATCCCCGCAAGGGGTACATCGGCAAGCCGGCGCGGAAACGGATTGCCGCGCTCTGCGCGTCCTGCCACAGCAATCCCGACTACATGCGCAAATACAATCCGCGATTGCGGGTCGATCAATACAGCGAGTACCTCACGAGTGTGCACGGCAAGAAAAATCAAGCGGGCGACGACAACGTGGCCACATGCATCGATTGCCACGGGAATCACGGCATCCGCGCCGTCGGCGATGCGAACAGCCCCGTCTATCCCCCCAACGTGGCTGCGACCTGCGGCCGCTGTCACAGCGATCCCAAGCGCATGGGTTCCTATGGCATTGCGACCGATCAACAAGCGTTATATACCAAGAGCGTTCATGGAGAGGCATTGATCAAGCAGCGTGATCTATCCGCGCCGACGTGCAACTCCTGCCATGGCAATCATGGCGCGACCCCGCCGGGCGTCGAATCGGTGGCCAACGTATGCGGGCAATGCCACGTGATCCAATCGGATCTGTTCAACCAAAGTCCGCACCGCAAAGCCTTTGCGGAACACCAGTGGCCGGGATGTGTCACTTGTCATCAGAACCATCTGATCGAACGACCCAATGACGCCATGCTCGGGGTGAGTGAAGGCACTACCTGTGCCGTCTGTCATCAGCAGGGGACCGCCGCCTATGCGGCTGCACAGCAGATGAAATCCGACATTTCGGGGTTGGATCAACGTCTGACGTCAGCCAGTCAAATTCTCGATCGCGCACAGCGCGCCGGCATGGAAGTCAGCCAGGCGATCTATCACTTGTCCGAGGGGAAAGACCATCTGGTGCACGCCCGTGTCGAGCTTCACAGGTTTGACAAATCGTTGGTACAGAAGACGGTCGCCGAGGGGGACAGCATCGCGGGGGATTCAGAGAAGAGCGGGCTGAAAGCGCTGGATGATCTCTCGTACCGGCGCAAAGGACTGGCGGTCTCGGCCGCGATCCTGATCTGCATGATCGGCCTGCTGCTCCTCAAGATTCGCCAGTTGAGGTCCTGATCCCGCAATGTGAGAGCTCCACGTGCGGCCGGAGAGAGGCTCTGACGGGCTATTTCCCATGGACGAAGATGCCCGCCTCATGTAGTCTTTCGCTGTATGGGGCTTAAGGTTTTACTCGTCCTGCCGATCCGCGAGGGTCACAACGTCCAGATTGCTCCGGATCTCGGGATTCTTTACGTCGGCACGACCCTCCGAAATCATGGATTCGGCGTCACGCTACTGGATTGCACCAAGGACAAGTTAACTTTCCGGGACTTCAAGTCCTTTCTCGCAGCGGGAGAATTCGACGTCGTCGGCTTCCGCTGCTATAGTCGCGACCATAACTACGTCAATCACCACCTCAAGATCGTGCGACAGGTACTGCCCGGGGCGCTGACCCTTGTGGGGGGGCCGCATCCTTCGGCTCTGCCTGAGTTTGTTCTCGGTGCGATGCCGGACCTGGACTTTGCGTGGAAAGCAGAAGCCGAAGAGGGCCTGCCCACTCTCCTCGCGCAGTTTCAGGAACACGGGCGGGATATTCCCGAATCCTCGCTCTCTACCATTCCAGGCCTTGTCTGGCGCTCGAAGACAAGCGGACAGGCCGTGGTCAACGATCCCAGCTTTGGAGGCGAACTCGACAGTTACGGAATTCCCGCGTGGGAACTGATCAAACCGGACACCTATCCCGGATTCATTTATGACGAGTATTACCCCATCCTGACAACGCGCGGTTGCCCATACCCATGCACCTATTGCAACACACCGCGCCTGTCAGGAAAGAAGCTGCGGCATCGCACCGTGGGACACGTCATCGAAGAGCTCACATTCCTCAAGAAGATGTATAACATCACGCGATTCAGCATCGTGGATGACGAGTTCACACTCGATCGGCGCTATGCCATGCAGTTCTGCGAAGGGTTGATTCGATCCGGACTCGACCTTCTTTGGGATTGCCCCGTCGGGGTGCGTCTGGACTCGCTCGATCCCGAACTCCTTCAGATCATGGAAAAGGCGGGCTGCGAGAGCATGGCAGTCGGGATCGAGTCGGGCAGCGCCCGGATGCAGAAGCTCATTCAGAAAAAAGTCACCGTGGAGACCATACGGGAACGAGCCCTCATGATTGCAGGCTGCAGTCGAATCAAGATCATCGGTTACTTCATGCTCGGATTTCCCGAAGAGACAGAAGCTGAGGTGTACGAAACGATCCACCTGGCAGCATCTCTTCCCCTCGCGCGCGCGAATTTCAATATCGTAATCCCCATTCCCGGAACGGCTATTTTCGATCAAGTGCTGCGCAACGGGAAACTGGCGCTCGATCGCATCAATTGGGATACATGCACTAGCGATCAGGTGAGCTTTTCCTGCGATCACATTTCGGGCAAACGGCTGATTCAGCTTCACAGGCAGGCATACTTGCGTTTTTACGGCCGGCCCCGGATTGTCTGGCAGTTGTGCAAGGATGCGCTGAAAGACCGGCAGGTCATCTGGGCGATCGCCCGGAATATCAAGAGACTTTCACGACGCACTACCACCGATTCCCGCGTTCCTCTTTACCTTCGCGAAGCCACGATCTGACCCGATCCTTATGCTCATCTCAGGTTCACTGTGCCGCACCTTGGGCGCTCAGTTATGAGGTCCATCCTTATCCCGGCCTGACGGCCGGGCTCCCCAGTGACAGCTCGCGGAACTCATGGTTCTGCAAGCTGTTACCGAAACAAGTAACCGCCCCGTTTTTGGGGGTGGTGGGACGCTATTCACTGGCGGCCCTTCGGGCCTTATCAGGCGTGTCGAATCAAGCCGTGGCTATCGCTGTGCCGTCTCCTTGAAGCTCAGGCTGAGCTGAATGTTTCGCGGCATACGCTGATGACCACAAACCCAGGCGCGAAGCGCCGGCAGTGAATAGCCCCGCGCGTCAGCGCGGGGTTATGGAGATGTTAGCAACGAGGCCCAAAGGGCCGACACATTTTCCATGCCCTGGAATACATCCTTGCATTCGTTTGTGACAGGCGCTTACGATCCTCGCGCAAGGGCATTCGAATATCGCGGTTCTCTCGGCTGTAAATAGATCGGACAGAATCACGGAGGTGCTCATGATTGCCTTGCTGCAGGCCTTATCCGGAGTGCTGGTTGCCGTGTTGATTCTCTGCGTAATCGCCGGGTTGTGCTCCTTACGCTCAATTGGTCCCACTGAAGTGGGTCTGGTAACCAAACGCTTCTCAGGAAAAAAACTGACCAACGACAATATCATCGCACTGAACGGCGAGGCAGGATATCAAGCGGATCTACTTATGCCCGGCCTGCGATGGAAAGCGTGGCCTCTTTACAAGGTCGAGAAGCATCCATGGATTCAGGTGCCTGCCGGCGAGATCGGCGTGGTCATTTCCCAAGTGGGCCAACCGCTTCCCATCGGCGCGAAGTCAGCGATTTTCAAGAAAGAATTCGCCAATTTCGCCGATTTGCGCAGCTTTATCAGCCATAACGGCCAGAAGGGCGTGCAGAGGCCGGTCCTCCCGCCAGGCACTTTGGTGCCTCTGCATCCGGTCGGATTTCTCGTTATCACCAAGGGCAAAGTCTATGGCCTGCCGGTATCCCCGGAATTCAAGCGCAAGGCTGACACGAAAGGCCGGCTCGTACCTGAGTCTTTCGGTCTTACGCCCGAGCAACTCGACCTCGTCCG
>Ga0187861_10004242_pt1 | contig 12111 bp, 9 predicted proteins | sample June2016WEW_10_1_3_FD_132986 | JGI IMG/M metagenome (GOLD analysis project Ga0187861, IMG submission 132986) | Peatland microbial communities from SPRUCE experiment site at the Marcell Experimental Forest, Minnesota, USA - June2016WEW_10_100 | ecosystem: Environmental > Terrestrial > Soil >...
CGGAAGGGTCTCGCATGCCTGCACGACAAGATATTTTCCCGGGGAGCGGATCGGCCCTGCCGCCACCGTGCAGCGTTCGACAAGATCCGGGCTTGCTTTCAGGTATTCCGCCGCCCCGCCGCGGACGTCTTTCCTGCCGGTCGATACGAAATATTTGATATCATCGGGCACCGGAATATACCCCACATGGTAGAGCCCGCCAGGACAACAGCCCTCGCTGGTGTCGGCACTGAGATAGATCGCTGATACCTCAGTTCCTGTCGCCATCCGGTAAAGGGAGACGGCAAAACACCGGTTCACCTCAGCCAGCCGGGGAACGCCCGCCGGCAGGACTTCCGATCCGTACACCACAAGGGGGCGTGTCGAAAGCCTGAATGCGGTCTTCAGCCTTGCCCCAATTTCCCTGAAATCCGTTTCTGTCATGATCACCCTCCATCACTGCTCTGCGGCCAGTCCTTTCCAGATCGGGCCGTCGAACACACCATCTTTCGCCTCCTCTTCCATCTCCTCGAAAAGGGAAAACGGCACGGCAAAGGTGAACATATGCGGAGGGATCGTCTTGCCCACATTCGCCCGTGCGGCAAGGTCCGTGTACCCGAGCACTGCCCGGGGATGCTCCTTCTTTGCCTCGTCGTACACGAATGCCCCGATCTGCTGGCAGGCGGCCATGGGCGGGACCCGCACGGGATCGGTGCCCTCGCGGACCGCCCCGACGAGCGTGACGAGCCCGGTGATCTGCAGCGGATCGGCAACAAACACCACGACGACCGGGCGCTCGCCGGGCTTCACCTTGCCCAAGGGGGTGAAGATCACGTACTTCTCGGCTATATCCGTGATCGGGAGGTCTGCGGTCATGAACCGCTTTGCCTTCTCCGTATTCTTATGAAGGCGTTCGCCATGCAGGAACTTCGCCCGATCCCGCTCGGGAATATGCTGCACGGTTGCACAATAGGCCTCCCTGTTCTTGCTGCTCTCCTGCCCTTTTACAAAGAATGCAGCCATGAATTCGACACCGGCGCCACCAAAGGCATCGTAGTACCCGTTGCCGAACCCGAGTCCTGCACGGGCACCGGGGCAGCCATAGCTCTCCCGGTCGAACACGGCGGTCTTTCCCTTCGTTGCGACCTGCGCAAAGAATGGCATAATGCAGCTCTGCCCGTGCGGTTTTATCTGCAATGCACCTTCGGGTTTGGTATTGCTCCAGAGAATGGCCACGGGTTCATGGTCAAGCCGGAGTTTTTCTGCGGTGATACTTTTCATAAACGTCCTCTCCTCTTGGATGGGAATCGGAGAAAATCCATGATAAAGGTATTGATGGGAGGCCCGGGCACGGTGGGGGAATCGGGGGGAAAATCTCTATCCGGATCCCGCCGCTCATAAACCTGTACGGTCGGCCTGCATTGATAAATGAAAAAGAGCTGAGTTATTTCTGGTCGGAGTACTTCTCAACGACCCGGACATTATCCCCGCGGACCGTGATCGGGATCGGGACAACGCTCTCGTAGAGCTCGACCGTGATCTCTTCCTTTGCGGAATCGACCCTTTTTACCACGGCCTTCTCGCCCTTGAAGGGTCCTGCGATCAGCTCAACGATCGTGCCTTCCTCGATACCGGAGACGACCGGCTTCGGGATGAGGAAGTGGCCGACTTCGGCAAGGCTCGTCTCGCCCTTGATCACCGAACGCGCGTGGGCAACTTTCTCCACGAGCTGCTCGATACGGTTCATCTTCTCGGGGGTCTCGACGAGCACGTAGCCCTGGAGCTCGTTGGGCACGATGATCGCGGTCACCTTGACATCGATTGCCTTGGTCTCAATCGCCTTGAGGATATTATCCGCTACCGTGCGCTCCTGCTTGGAGGTCGTCTTGATCGCAAAGATCCGGTTGACAAATACTTCGGGGGTGGCCGGAGCCTGCGGAGCTGCGGGGGTGGGAGGCTGAGTCATAGACATCGGGGATCAGAATCCCAGCATGGTCTTGTGTTCGAATCCGACGAAGATGATGAACCCGATCATGCCGACAAGGAGGACGCCGGCTGCTGCAACGGTGGCAATCTTGGTGAACTCGTCCCGGGTGGGAGTGCGCGCGAGTTTTAAGACCCGGAGGTACTTACGGAACAATTCCTCGTGTATGACGCTCGTTTTGTTTTCAGACTTTGAAATTTCCATATCCGCTCACTTGAGAAAATCGATCTCAAACTGTTTCTGTACTTTGGGGGTAAGCTTCTCACTACGACCATATATTTGTGGCGACCGTACGCCCGTGACCACCAGCAGGCACCGCATCTTGTCTTCCATCGCCGGGTCGATCTGAGCACCCCAGATGATCCGGGCGTTCGGGTCGACTCTGGAATAGACTTCCTGCACCACACCCTCCGCCTCTTCCATGGTCATGTCCGGGCCTCCGACCACGTTGACAAGCGCGGCAGTTGCACCGCTGATATCCACGTCGAGAAGCGGGGAGCGGATCGCCTTCTTGACCGAATCTGCGGCCTTGTCCTCGCTGTCACTCTCGCCCATCCCGATCATCGCGACGCCGCCGCGTTCCATGACCGTGCGCACATCGGCAAAGTCCAGGTTCACGAGCCCGGGCATCGTGATCAGCTCGGTGATGCCCTTGACCGCACGCATCAGGACTTCATCCGCGACCTTGAAGGCAGCATAGAGGGGGAGTTTCGGGACAATCTCGAGCAGCTTGTCATTGGGCACAACAATGACCGTATCAGCCACGTCCCGAAGGCGCTCGAGGCCGGCTTCTGCATTCTCCATGCGGATGGACCCTTCCGCGGCGAACGGCAGGGTGACAATCGCGATCGTGAGGGCCCCTTCCTCCCGGGCGGCCTTTGCCACGACCGGCGCGACACCGGTACCGGTACCCCCGCCGAGCCCGACCGTGATGAAGACCATGTCGCAGCCGGAAACGGCCGCACGGATCTCCTGTTCGTTCTCGAGGGCCGCTTCCTCCCCTATCTGCGGGATGGAACCGGCGCCGAGACCGCGGGTCCGCTGCCGGCCGAGAAGGATACGCTGGTCCGCACGGGTGCGGATCAGGTGCTGGGCATCCGTGTTCATGGCAATGAGCTTCGCCCCGTGGATACCCTCCTCCATCATGCGGGAGATCGTGTTCGACCCTCCGCCTCCGCAGCCGATGACCGCGATCTCGGTCTTGAGCTCAGCGAGAATCTGGTCAAGGTCTTCGTTATTCTGCGTGGGGGACACGGTTTCGTCCCTCGCCTTAGTGAGTGCCTCTTCAACAATTGACCTCATGAAAACTTCTCCAACCCCGGGATGTGGATTCTGACTTCACTGCGGGAAGACACCAGGTCCGGTGTGATTGTCCTCTGATCAACAACTACCGGCCGGCCCCCTGCCAGCTCCTTGTAGGAAGGTCCGGGTATAACTCCCAGTTCGCGCGCTTTTTTGGGATCGAACCGTACCTTGGTAATGATCAGGTAATCTCTCTCCGTTGCAGTGATCTCTTTACTACGTATGATTTTTACGCACAATGTATTTAAATCATTTATTATTTGGGCCGAATGTTCCGTATAGGTAATGAATTCGGGAAGCAGGCGATTATCGTGCGTGGAAAGATGAACAACGGGCAGATTGGTTAGATTTTTTAACAGGCCCGGCTCGTCCGTTTTGACGGTTTCGGCCAGTAAAACAGGATTTGCCCGTACAAGCACCGGTGTACCCGCACGTGAGAGTGCGTGGATGTAGCACCTTGATCCGGGCGATACCCCCCCGGCCATCTTCCGGATCGCACAATACGTGTCCCAGGACAGGTGGCCCAGTGCGGTGATCTCGCTCTCGGAGAGTCGTGGGATCTGCAGTGCCTCAAGCATCCCTGATAACCGGTTGAGCACTTCGCGGTCAAGTGCTTTCCGGTCGATATAAGCGCCAACCGCCCCGCTCTTCTCCATCATCGAGCGCACCATCTCATTGTCAAGTGCCGCAATCTCGCGGGTATGGGCAATGTGGCCGAATGCCCCCCGGGATGTGAGGGCGATCTCCGTTTCCCGGGCCGCGTAATGGGTGCCGCCAAACCCGATGAGCGGGACCGGCTCCTGCGGGACTGCCGACAGCACGCTCTCAGCCACCGCCCTGCCGGCCACGGGATCGCCCCATTCCTTCTCTGTGCTGCCGATCTCGACAAAGAACGACGGGAGCGAGAGGCCGGTCGGCCCGTGGTGGGTCACCTCGTACGAGACCCGGTAGCCTTCGGGACAGTGCCGGGCAAGGGCCCGCAGCGTTGCCTGCATCATGGCCGGAGCGGCGGGGGCGAGGGTCCGGGGACTGCCGCCGAGTTCCGCTGCACCGAAGTTCCCGGTGACGTGGACGGTGAGGATGGGGACCGGGTTGACGCTGGAGTGGCGGGAGAGGAAGATAAGGAGGTCGGCTTCGATCTCCCGGTCGACCGCCTCTGCATGGATCAGCCGTTCTCCAACATCATAAAAATTGTAGGTGTTGCCGTTTTCCTGCCCCGGTATCCCGGCCCCGGTGTCGAGCAGGTGCTCGATGTGGTGCCGGATATTCAGACCTGCCGTGTCCTGCCGGGAGTTGACCAGCGCGATCCTCATTACAGCATACGTAGACGCGGCAGACGATTAAGGGAGCATGTGGCCGTTCGTCCCCGGCTGCCCCTGCCAGTCATCCCGTTCCGGCCCGGGGGGACCGGTTGCGCGCCGCGTCGACCGCCATCGTCACCGTTTCCTCCGGGGTACTGCACTTCACCACGCCCTCAATCTTCCACGTGGAGAGGCCGAAGACCGGGCACCCGGTCTTCAGGGCGATCGCGATCTCCGAGAGGGTTCCGTAACTGCCGCCGACGGCGATCATCGCATCCCCTGACTGGGCGACAAGGACATTCCGGGCATGGCCGAGCCCGGTCCGGATCACGATATCGAGGTACGGGTTCCCGTCACCGGTGCCGGAGATGATCCCCACCGTGGTGCCGCCATGGTCCCGGGCACCCCTGCATGCGGCTTCCATCACCCCGCCAAGCCCGCCGCAGACCAGCACTGCACCACTCCCGGCGATGAGACGGCCGACGGCATATGCCGTTTTGTATTCCTGCCGCGTCGTCTCGGCTGCACCGGCAACTGCGATCTGCATGAGGGATGTGTTGTCCTGTCAGCAGATAAAACTGGATTTCTCCGGGACCGGACTTCCCGGATACGATTACACAATTTATTTTACCATGGGAGAAAAGAATGTGACTATATCTACAAGGGGAAATCACATGCAGGATCCACAGACGATATCTATCTTATGCATAGACGCTGAGCCCCTGTTCCTGGACGCCTTTACGCAGAGACTTGAGCGCGAGCCCGGGTTTTCCATCGTATCAGCATCGACCGTTGCCGAGGCCCTGGAGCTCATCAACACCCAATATTTTGATGTGATCATCTCGGATTATGCGATGCCGGACATGGACGGTATCACGCTGCTTCAGGAGATCCGGGCGCGGGGTTGCCAGTCTGTCTTTATCATGGTGACCGCCAAGCGCCTTGCCCATATCGCCATCGATGCGCTGAACACCGGGGCGGACTATTACCTGCAGAAGGGGGGGGCGGAGGCAGGCCCGGAGATAACGAAGCTCATAGAGTTCATCAGGAAACGCGTGCCCGAGCGGCGTGCCGAACAAGAACTGACGGAATGGGGGAGATTTTACCAGTCCGCTATCGAGAACCATACAGACATCATCTGCCGGATCGGCCCGGACGGTTCATTCCGGTTTGCCAGTGAATCCGGGCTCCATTTTTTCAGGAGGCCGTACGAGGAGTTACTGAAGACCAGTTTCTTCTCCCTCCTGCCGGATGATGAGCGGCAGGTGGTCCTCCTCCGGCTCCAGAACCTCTCGGCGATCAAACCCGACATCCTCATGGAACACAGCATTGCCGGTGGCGATGGAAAACCGGTGGTTCTCCAGTGGAGTTACCATGGTTTTTTCACGGGTACCGGCGCTGTTTCGGAATACCAGGTCTCAGGGAGGGATACGGGGGGTCTGGTCTCTATCGGGAGCCCGAAACAGCCTGTGGCGGCACGTACATCGGCAGCACCGGCAAGAGCCAGCCCAGCACCCGCTGTTGCCCCGGCACCCCAGGAGGGGCCCGCTGACTGGGGGGGACTTGTCGAAACGATCCAGTCGCTGGACAACCCGGTCTTTGCCGTGGACAAAAAAGGTGTGATCATCGCGTGGAACAAGGGGCTTGAAGAACTGACGGGAATCTCTGCCTCATCCATGATCGGAAAAGGCAATTACGAGTACTCGGTTCCCTTCTACGGCAAGCCGAAGCTCATGCTCATCGATCACATTATCCGGCCCAGTGCAGGCTCCGGAACCGGGATAAAGAAAGCAGGAGATACCTACATCGGGGACGTGGAGCATATCACCATCCGGGGCAAACCGATGCTGCTGTGGGGCAAGGGTTCCCCGGTGTATGATGCAAAGGGCTCGCTCATTGCAGCCATCGAGGCAATAACGGTCGGGGAGCCCCAGAAGGAGATGGCAGGCCAGGAAGGGTACCTTGGCGGGATCTCGAGCATCACGTTGAAAGTCTCGGGTGAGGGCCTCGGCGGTGCAATCGCCGGGGCAATCGGTTCCTCCACCGGGGGATACGGGGTGTATGCGACAACCAGACGACTCTTTGTGATCCAGAACCCTGATCTGAACGCAGAGTCCTCGAAAGGCGTCCAGTTCAGTTCGTTCATGATGGACGAACTCTTCGGGACGACTGTGGACACGCGCCAGAAGTCGATACATGAACTGGAAGATCAGGAGATTTACTCGGCGGAAAAAGCGGATATCACGAAGATCGAGCTGAAAAAGCCGGTGCTGCTCTCCGGGTTTTTGACCATCTCAACAAAGGATCGCGGTTCATTCCGGATCTATATCGACCACAAAAAGGCGTACACTCACATCGAGCAGCTGATGAAATCGTTCTTACCGGAAATGCTCCATATCGAATAAAATAGGCCGGAAAAGATCGTTTCTTTATTCCGTCCCTCCCTGCCGGTTGATCACCATCAGCCGGAGCCCGCTCATCTCCTCGATCGCGAACCGCGGGCCTTCCCGGCCGAGCCCCGAACCTTTCGCCCCGCCGTACGGCATCTGGTCGGCACGGAACGTGGGGATGTCATTCACCATCACACCCCCGACATCCATCTCCGCGAAGGCCCGCATCGCCCGGTTAATGTTCTGCGTGAAGATGCCCACCTGGAGCCCGTACTCGCCCGCGTTCGCGATCCGTATGGCATCGGCGAAATCATCGTACGGCGTGACCGAGATGACGGGCGCGAAGACCTCCTCGCGGTTCACCCGCATCGCGGGCGTTGTATCGACCAGCATCGTGGGGGTAAACATCGTCTCTTTGAGCGTCCCGCCGGTGAGCGCCCGGGCGCCCTGTCGGATCGCTTCCTGCACCTTCCGGTAGGCCTCCTCAGCCTTCAGCCGGTCGATCATCGGGCCCACATCCGTAGACGGATCCCGTGGGTCACCGAACTTCAGTGCCTTTGTGGCCGCGAGGATCTTCTCCACGATCTCCTCGTATACCGGCCGGTGGGCAAGCACCCGCTGGACCGAGATGCAGACCTGCCCGGCGTTGATGAAGCCGCCGGTTGCGATCCGCTGAGCCGCAAATGCAAGGTTCGCGTCGTCATGCACGATCACTGCAGCGTTCCCGCCCAGTTCCAGCCCCACTTTCTTCCTTCCGGCAATCTCCCTCAGGTGCCAGCCGACCGCACAGCTGCCGGTAAAGGAGAGGTAGGCGACCCGGGGGTCACGGACAAGGGCTTCTGCCCGGGCGCCGGCGCACGGAACCACGCTGATCGCTTCCGGGGGCAGGCCCGCAGCGACAGCCATGTCCCCGAGGATCAGGCTTGAGACCGGCGTTACAGACGCGGGTTTAAGGACTACGGAGTTCCCGGCTGCAATCGCCGGGGCAAGCTTATGGCAGGCGAGGTTGAGCGGAAAATTGAAGGGGACAATACCAACCACCGGCCCGAGCGGGAAGCGCTGGAGGAATCCGGTCCTTCCCTGCATGTCCTCGCTCAGGTCAAGGGGGATGATCTCGCCATAGATCCTTTTTGCCTCCTCTGCGGAAGTCCGGACGGTCACCTCGGCCCTGGCCACTTCAGTCGTGGCGAACTTCCGGGTCTTGCCCCCTTCCATGATCATGACATCAATAAAGTCGGCCGAGCGCCGATGGATCTCGTCCGCGAGATTACAGAGTATCTCAGCCCGGGCATGGGAGGAGAGACGTTTCGTCTTCCCGAACCCGGCCACGGCACTTGTTACCGCTGCTTTCAGGTCACTGGTACCAGCCTGGCAGACCTGGCAATAGCGTTCGCCCGTATACGGGAACCGGACCTGGATTGTTTCAGCCGTCTGTTTCTTCTCCCCGCCAAGAAGGATCGGATAGGATTCCATCACGCATCACTCACATATACCCGTATATACAGCATGAAAAGACCTGCAATAAGAACTGCACGGTCTGATGCCCGGTGACCGTGCCATCACCATTGTAAAAAAAAGGAGAGGCTAAGCGATCTTCAGCAGTTTGACCGGAACCTGGTAGATGGCATCGTTCACGCCGGTCTCCTTGCGGTCGTCGACACAAAGATAATACTGCCCCTGGTTCTTAATGGTGAAGGTCTTCTGCACCGGTGCAGTGACGTCGTTGAACTGGACAACCGGCACAATTCCCTCGTACACCCATTTCTTGTTCACGCTGTCCCACTTCGGCTGGACCGCCTGGAGGGCGATATGGTCGTTCGTGTCCAGGAAGATGATGTTGACGTTCACGGTACCTGGACCCGGGGTGGTTGCGGAAAGGATATACTTCTCGTCAGGGTAGAGGTACGAGACGCGCATCTCTTTCTGCACGTCAAGACACGCGTAATCGTTAAAATGGACACCTATCGTCGTATCGATATTCGCAGTCTTTGCCGCTGCCGTTGCGGATATCACTCCTGCTGATGTGGAGGCAGAGGTCGGGGCAGGAGTCGCCGTATCGGTCTTCTGTGCCGTAGTGCAGCCGGCTGCACACAGAAGTACGATAACCAGCACGAGAAGGGAGGCGGTCAGGGCAGCATAACCATGGGATCGCATGATATTCCTCTTCAAAGCGGTACACATATAGGTTGCGATTCCCGTTCTGTCAGTTTCCTGAAGCAGGCGAAACGTACAGTACCCAAGAAAAACTACTTTGTGCAGTGGCGCCAACATTCTATCGCATAAACGGGCGTCACGCTGAGCGACGAGGGGCAAAAAGAGGGGTTTTTTTGAGGGAAGTCACCGCGAACTTCAATGCAAAGGAGATCGAGCGTGGAGTGCAGGAATACTGGTGCACTCACGACACGTACCAGACCGTAAGAAAGCACCGGAGTGCAGGCAAGCCGTTCTTTTTCGTGGACGGCCCGCCGTACACCACGGGGCACATCCACCTCGGGACTGCCTGGAACAAGATCATCAAGGATTCCATCCTGCGCTACTACCGCATGAATGGCAGGAATGTCATCGACCGGGCCGGCTACGACATGCACGGGCTGCCGATCGAGGTGAAGGTCGAGCAGGCACTGGGTTTTAAGTCCAAGAAGGACATCGAGACGTTCGGCATCCGGCCGTTCATCGAGAAATGCCGGGAGTTCGCGATCACGAACAAGAAACTGATGGACGAACAGTTTGAAAGCCTCGGCGTCTGGCTCGATTTCCCGGGCGCGTACCAGACCGTGAAACCGGAATACATCGAGGCAGCGTGGTGGACCCTTGCGAAAGCCGATGAGCATGGGATGCTTGAGCGCGGCCACCGCGTCGTGAACTGGTGCCCCCGGTGCGAGACGGCGATCGCTGACGCCGAGGTGGAGTACTGGGACGAGAACGACCCCTCGATCTTCGTCAGGTTCCCGCTCACCGGAAAGCCGGATGAGTTTCTCGTCATCTGGACCACGACCCCGTGGACCCTTCCGGCCAATGTCGCGGTTGCCGTATCGAAGGAGTTCGAGTACGCGAAGGTGCTCGCCAAAAAGGACGGGAAGGAAGTGTATCTCTGGATCGCGGAGCCCCTTGTCAAGGCCGTGCTGAAGAAAGGCCGGTTCAAGGACTTTTCCCTCGTTGAGAAGAAGAAGGGCACTGAACTTGTCGGATGGGAATACCATTCCCCGCTCGACACACAGGTACCCCTCCAGCGGGAGATCCAGCACAGGATCGTGACTGCGGATTTCGTGGCGCTCGAGAATACCGGCATGGTGCATATCGCCCCCGGCCATGGCTGGGACGACTTTGTGCTCGGGACAAAAGAGGGCCTGCCCATTGTCTGCCCGGTCGACGGTGCCGGGAAGTTCAAGGAGGAAGCAGGAGAATTTGCCGGCCAATACGTGAGAGACGCAAACGAGAATGTGCTCGCGGCACTGGGCGATGACCTCCTCGCCAGAGAGACGGTCACCCACCGCTACGGCCACTGCTGGCGCTGCAAGACCCCGATCATCTTCCGGGCCACCTCCCAGTGGTTCCTGAAAGCATCTGAGATGCGGGACCTGATGCTCTCCGAGATCGCGAAGGTCACCTGGTACCCCGACTGGGCAGGCAGCGCCCGGTTCTACGACTGGATCAAGGAAGCCCGTGACTGGTGCATCTCCCGGCAGCGCTACTGGGGTATCCCGATACCTGTCTGGGTCTGCCCGAAATGCAATACCTACCGGGTGATCGGCACCATCGCGGAACTCGAGAAACGGAGCGGTACATCCCTTCCCGACCCCCACCGCCCGTATGTGGACGAGGTGACAATCCCGTGCAGCTGCGGCGGCACGATGAGACGGGTCGAGGACATCTTCGATGTCTGGTTCGACTCCGCGGTCGCATCGTGGGCAACGCTCGGATTCCCGGGCAAGACAAAGGACTTCGAAAAGCTCTGGCCTGCTGATTTTATCACTGAAGGGCAGGACCAGACCCGTGGCTGGTTCTATTCGCAGCTGGGCGCGAGCACGATCGCGTTCGGGAAAGCGCCCTACAAGAGCGTGTGCATGCATGGCTTTGCCCTCGATGCAGAGGGCAAAAAGATGTCAAAGAGCCTCGGGAACGTGGTAAACCCCGGGGACGTAATCGAGAAGGTCGGAGTGGATGTCCTGCGCCTCTATGTCCTCTCCTCCTCGGCGCCATGGGACGACCTGAAGTTCAACTGGGAAGGTGTCGGGACGGTTAACAGGGCGGTCAACATCCTCTGGAACGTGTACCGCTTCCCGCTTCCCTATATGATCCTCGATACGTTCGAACCCGCGTCGAAGAACGGGGTCTGGGACGATGCCTACGTCCGGGCCCACATACGGGAGATGCCAGATGAGGACCGGTTCATCATCTCCCGGATCAACTCGGTCGCCTCTATCGTTGACACCGCGACCAGGGAGTGCCAGCTCCACCGGGCCACCCGCGAACTGACAAACTTCATTCTCGAAGACCTCTCGCGCTGGTATGTCCAGCTCGTCAGGCCCCGCATGTGGCTCGAGGGGGAGTCGGAGCAGAAGGTCTTTGCGTACGAGACGATGTATTACGTGATGCACCGGCTGACCGGGCTCCTTGCGCCCTTCTGCCCGCACCTCACCGAGGAGATCTACCGGAACCTCCGCTGTGCAAACGACCCCGAAAGCATCCACCTGCTCGACTGGGATGCCGGGGAGACGGTGCTCGTAGACCGGGACCTGGAGCACGCGGTCGAGATTGTCCGCTCGTTCGACGAAGCCTCGGCAAACGCCCGCCAGGCCGGGAAGAGAAAACTCCGGTGGCCGGTAGCGGAAGTCGTGGTAGTGACCAGTGCAGTGCCGGTGAAGGATGCGATAGGCAGGCTCAACGCGGTCTGCATGGACCGGGCCAATGCACGGAAGGTCTCAGTAGTCATGGGCCGGTGGGATCGCATAGGATGGCACGCAGAGCCGGTGATGAAGGCGCTCGGAAAAGGGTTTGGCAAGGATTCGTTCAAGCTGAAAGCCCTCATCGAGGCAGCAGATGGGGATGCGCTCAAGGCCGAGATCGATGCCGGGCGGAAATACCGGCTGGGCAGCGGCGACGCGGTCTTCGAGATCGGGTCGAAGCATGTCACCTTCACCGAGAAGCTCCCCGC
>Ga0187861_10004252_pt1 | contig 12088 bp, 9 predicted proteins | sample June2016WEW_10_1_3_FD_132986 | JGI IMG/M metagenome (GOLD analysis project Ga0187861, IMG submission 132986) | Peatland microbial communities from SPRUCE experiment site at the Marcell Experimental Forest, Minnesota, USA - June2016WEW_10_100 | ecosystem: Environmental > Terrestrial > Soil >...
CACTTCACGCTCTCGCTCACCGGGGAAGCGCCGTGCGCGCTGGCCGAGCTGGCGTCCCTGCTGCACGGAGTCCCCTTCCACTGCTCGCTCGTGGAGGGCGATTTTACGCACGTCGGCACCACCTCTCACTTGCGCAGCCTCTTCACCGGCGGGGTGGTAGACTGCATCCTCGCGCCGGGAAGCGAACTCGGCTCCGGTGCGCTTGCCATCGAGTGTCACTGTACGAAGCCGATACGGGTGGGATCGGGCGCCATCGCGCATGGCCTGACGGACTTGGCCGGTGCCATGACGATTGCTGAGGACACCGTCTGCCACCAAGTACCGGTCCTTCTGCCGGATGGCCGGAGGGGTTTCGTTGTCCGTACCTACGGCGTTGAGGACGATCCGAAGACCGCCACGTGGTTCGGCCGCCCGATTCTGGAGGTCCTCATGACTCTCGACCTCGACCCGGAAGAGGTCTGGCCCGGCCTCCCACAGCACGAGCGTTGTCTCTGGAACGCCCAACTGTTCCCATTCAATAACGAGTTCCTGCCGCGGCTATCCCTGGCCTCCAGCACCGAATATGCGGATGGGGAGGCTCTCGCCGAAGCGCGTGAACGCCGGAGGCAGGCGAACTGGCAGGCTTCCGCAGTCGCGCTTGCACAGTCGGGAGTGGACGTGCGGCCGCTGTTGATTCACGCGCCTGGCATCAACGCTTCTGCGGAGACGGGGCGCGCTCTGAGTGCGGATGCAGCGGCGCTGGAAGCGAGTGCTCCATCGGAGGCGGCCAGTCGCCATTTTCAAGCGAGCCTGTTCTATCACCAGGCGGGCCTTGAGGAGGAATCCGTCCGTTCCCGGTCGGCGGCATTTTCGGCCGTGCAAAAGGCTGTCGCCGCGCGCACGCTTCCGTCCTTCGGCACGGACAGTCACCAGGACCGGGCACGCGCCTCTCTCGTGACCGTGTCAGCTCCGGCGCGGATCGACTTTGGCGGCGGCTGGTCGGACACGCCGCCCTTCTGCCTGGATTGGGGCGGCACGGTCTTCAATTTGGCCATCACGCTGAACGGCGCTTACCCCATTCACGCCACCGCCCGGCCGCTCGATGAGCCCGTGGTGCGCTTGATTTCCTCGGAAGCAACGAAGGTGCTCGCGCTCGAGTCCGTTGCGCCGGCTGGAGACGTCGGTTCGCCATTCGCCATCCATCGCGCGGCCCTCGAGATGCTCGGTTTCCTGAAACCCGGCGAACCGATTGCCGGCCTCGAGATTCGCACCGAAGTGAACCTCCCGATGGGCTCCGGATTGGGCACCAGCAGCATCCTCGCTGCGACGGTGTTGAAAGCTCTCATGTCGATGCGCGGCGAGGATGTGAGTGTCCAGGAACTCTCGGATCTGGTCCTGGCCCTAGAGCAGTTCATGACCACCGGGGGAGGGTGGCAGGATCAGGTGGGCGGCATCTACCCGGGGGCCAAACTGACGATGACCGGCCCCGGTCCGCGGCAGCGTCTACGGGTGGAACCGGTGGGGTGCCCACAGGGCTTTGCCGAGCGGTTCGTGCTTTACTACACTGGCCTCCGGCGCATCGCGAAGGATCTGCTGGGCCAGGTGGTCGGCCGCTATCTGGCGCGTGAGGTTCAGGCGGTGCAAGTGCTGCACAGCATCAAGACCTTGGCCGTCGAAATGGCATACGCGATGAAGGAATCCGATTGGGATTACTTCGGCAGCCTGCTCGATCGCCACTGGCAACTCAACCAGATCTTGGACCCGCACACGACGAACGCCCCGATCAATGCGCTGCGGGAACAGGTGCGGCCATATATTTCGGGAGCCAAGTTGGCCGGAGTGGGCGGGGGCGGTTTCCTGATGCTTCTGGCCAAGACGCCGGACCATGCGCGGGATTTGCGGCGGTTCCTTGCCTCACTACGCGGTCCAGGCGCTTTGTACGACTGGGCAGTCGCTCCAATGGGCCTTCATCAGACCGAATCGGGGGCTCCCTAAAGCTGTCCGCCCCGGCTTATCCTCGAGGAAGACTAGGCGCTGTCTGCGTGGTCTGCTGTCCGACTTGTGTCTCGATCCAGGGATAGGTCAGCTCGATCCCTTCTTTCAGAAGGATCTTAGGCTGCCAGCCGATGGAACAGACCCTGGCATTGCTGAAGTTCCGCGATTGGACGCCCACAGGGCCGTGGACGTATTTGACCTGGAGCTTCTTCCCGGCGACTTCCATGACCGTGGCCACCAGCTCGGCGACACTGACGTACTGCGGGCAGCCGATATTCACGGGTCCGTGGAGGTCGGACTGCATGAGGCGATAGATGCCATCCACCATGTCGTTCACGTGGGTGTACGAACGAATCGCCGTCCCGTCTCCCCAAACCTCGATTGTTCCGCCGTCCGGGGCCTCCGCGACTTTCCGGCAGATGGCAGCGGGCGCCTTTTCGCGCCCTCCCCGCCAGGTACCTTCGGCGCCGTAGCAATTTTGAAACCGGGCGATACGGACCTGCATGCCAAGGCGCCGCTCGTAAGCCATCGCGGTGCGTTCCGCGTAGAGCTTTTCCCAGCCGTATTCGTTGTCCGGATGGGCCGGGATGGCTTCCTCCTCGGTCATCTCCGGTTCACCGGGTTTCATGTCGCGGTAAACGCAAACCGACGACGAGAAGAAATACCGAGGCACGCCCATCTCGGCAGCCGTGTGAGTCATGTGTACGTTGATGAGAACGTTGTTGTGCATGATCTCGCATTCGGCGGAGTGGATGAAGCCCATTCCGCCCATGTCGGCAGCGAGCTGATAGACTTCGTCAAAAGCCCTTCCGTCAAGGGTGAGGGCGGTCTTGCAGTTCTGTTCGTCGCGCAGATCCAGCACAAGGAATTCGTCCGCGGCGCTCGCCGAAAACTCGTGTCGCTTGATGTCCGCTCCGCGGACCCAGTAGTTTTCGCGCCTGAGCTTCTTCACCAAGTGACCCCCGATGAATCCGCCTGCACCACAAACGAGAGCTGTCTTCATTGGGTTGTTCCTTGTAGCACGAGTTTCCTCTTGAGATTCCGGACAGCGCATATTCTACACCAAGACACCTCCCGCCGGGCAAATCCAGCGTCCTGTTCTTGATCGTTCTACTCCAGCCGCCAGGAGACCGCCGCCATGCGGCGCTTCACCCGCAACCATGGGATCACCGAGGGATCCCACGACAAAATGGAGCTCATCAACCGGCAAGCCTACGGCTTCCGCAACTTCCAGAACTACAGAATTCGGGTCAAGGTGCTATGTTCTTGACTGGCTTGGGATCCGGCCTCCGCCCCCGTTTTTGGCGTAGAGCCCATTGCAGCCAAAAGAACTGACTTCGGATGGTCGGGGCGGCCAGATTTGAACTGGCGACCCCCTGCGCCCAAGGCAGTTATCGGCCTGCTCAAGAGTGGCCTATTTTCAACTGCTTACGTTTCAAGCAGATACGAGCATCCCGTTGAAGCCTGTGGAACCTTGTTGAGCCCGGGTGCTCCCGACAGCTACATTTCTATCTACAACCCCTTTTTGGAAGGAGTCGACCTCGCGGGTACTCGACGTTGGATACCGGCCGCGGAATTGCGCACCAGCATGGGCCGAAGAAAGTGGCCGGCCCCGTTCCAGCCCCAGCCGTATCAATCTTTCCGTCGCGCACCTAGGGTGATTGATACTCCGGTGTTCTTGGATCCTCGAGTATGTCTAGAGCGATCTGGGACCAAGTCTCGAGTTCCTCCTTGGCCGCTCGAAGCTCTCCAGGTTCGGAAAACCGGCACTGAGTGATAACCGCTTCGCGTTTCTTGACAGCCGGCTCTCTCAGATCCCAGACATGTACAATGGCGAGGTGGACTCGGCCTACGTCGCTGGAATCATCATTGATTAAGCCGACGATTCGGCTTCGAAACGGAGTTGATAGTTGGACTTCTTCATTGACCTCGCGCTCCGCGCAAGCAAGATACAACTCCTCCTCGGAAGAGAACAGAGTCGAGTCTGCCGGCTCAATATGGCCGCCAAGGCCGGTTGATCGTCGTGCAACCAGGCGGCTCTCCCCCGATTGTTTTCCTCGGACGTAGTTGAAGATCGAGCCATGGTGGCGAAGTATGACGTACGGGATAAGCTGCTTTAGCCCCGGGCTGTGCTCGGCGGCGTAGCGGTCAACGAAGCGGGCGTTGTTGGACTGAAAAATCGCAGGAATGTACCTGGCGACATCTAACGTATACCCTTGAAAGATTCCAAGTCCTTCAATGAGGGAAGTATCCGCCACCAAGACCAGCTGAGCCATCAGGTCCCCGCTTCCTCTATTATAAGCAGGATTTGAAGAGTCGTGCCAGATCCAGCCGACGCGGCGACGTCGAGCGGTAAGACACGAACGAAGAACGCTCTAACCAATACTTCCGTTTTCGGATCCTGGCCGACCTCCATTGTACATGGAAGGGTCTCTGTGGAATCCGTTCTCTTCATCCTTCGATCGCCACCGGCTCGGGCGACCCACGCAAGGGCACCTGGATTGGAGCGCGCTACGAACCGTCTGGTTGCGATAGACGGATGCGCTCATCTTGGTCGAGCCCGAGACTGTCGTTGACACCGGCTCCACTCGCGCCTGCCTTCGCGTGGCAACGGGCAAAAGATCTGCGCTGACCAGCTCGAAATTGTCGGGTGCATGCCGTCCTACCGGCGAGCGACAATGACCAGGTATTCAGTGACTCTCTTCGGTTTGCGGCCACCCTGAGACTGGTGCTCGTAAGGCGTGGCGTAGCTTCTACAAGAGATCGGCAGCCGCGAGCCAAGATCACTCAACACGCCCGAGACGCTCGCATCGCTGTTGTCGGCATAGCTCCAGGCACACAGCCACCCAGCCTGAAGAACCGTCTCAATGAGATTAGCAAGTGCTCCGGTCATCCTGTTCAAGGAACGCGTGAAGAACTCCGACGCGAACCTGCCACCGGCACTCTTAACTGGTGCTCGACCGCGCCCGGCGACGGTAGGGTAGTCATAGGTCACGAGCGTCTCCAAGACGTGGTAGTACCGGCTATACTCCTCACGGCGATACGGTGGATCAACGTATACAAGGACCTCTGAAGGCAATGGCGACGCCGAAAGGTGTTCGACCGCTGTCTGCCACGGACCCGGGACCACCTGAACGCGGTGCAGTACGCTCTCGCTCTCCTGCGCTAGATTCATCATCCGGACTGAGAACTCGTGGAACACCGAAAGCGCTCGCTTCTCAATGATCCGCGACAACTCATTCAGACCAACCTCCTCCCAGCGCCGAACAAGCGGCTGTGCAAAATGACCTGCGTACGTTGTGGCCACGCGACTGGCCGACGCTACAAGCGCGCCGAGGGCCCATTCGCGCGCCACTGGGTCGGCCAGATTGTCAATTCCATACCGCAGACTGTCGATCTCGACGCACTGGCGAAGGCCGAAGTAGATATTGGCGAAGTAAGATGTAAATAGCAGGTAAGGCGTAAGTCGATTGGTGCATCGCCTCCGGCCAACCTCATGGCTAGGAGACCACCGATGCGAGCCGGATGCCGGATAGAGAGGAAACTCTTCAATGAAGCTCGCGTATCGATCTCGGAGGCGCTCTGTCAAGTCAGAGTGAAACAGTTCATCTTCAAGGGACAGATCGGCATCGAGCGGCAAACAGAGAACCTCGCTGTGGTCCCTGGCCTTGCTGAGTACGGTTCCCAGTACGCTCTCTGCCCTCGTCCTGGAGAAACCGCCCCCTTGTACCAATGCAAGCTTCTTGCAGAATTCCTGACTATCAGAGGCGTAGGTCTCCCAGAACCTGGCGGCAGAGCCGGCAATGACGCCGGACCCACACATCAGGTCCACCAGCACCCCATTGGGCCCGATCGCACTAGAGAAGCCCTCCAAAAGAAACGTACTAAGTTCCCGCTTGGCCCCCATGTAGTGTGCCGAGTTGGCGAACTCGCCAGATCGCGAAGACCGTACGAGACTCGCCCGATCAAGCTGCTTCGTCGCCAACTCCGCGACCGCACTTGAAGCGGCGATAATCCGAGTCGGGGGAAAGTAACCAATATTGGACCTTTTACTCAGTCGTTCGCCCATGCAGCGTCCCACAAGATTCCGAATGGCCGCATAGAATGCTGGGTCAACCTCTCTGTCGCTCGTCGGAAGATCCACGATGCTCTGATCCGGCAAAACCAGGCGTGAGGGGCGTCCGGCCTCGAACAGAGTCCTGCCCGCTCGATCCACATTTCCCCCCCATTCCGATATCCGCTTTATCAGAGGCACCAACTCAACAACGTCTTGACGAAGCACCGTCTGGTTCGTCGTGGAGTCAAAGACCGGCAGTAGATGAACGGCCCAAAGGAGATGGAGGTCTTCAGGGCTCACATCGAACCCAACCATACTGCCGCATAAAGCCGCGGCCTCCCGAACGTCAAGAAGAACAGGGTCAGGGTTTCTCAATTTGGAGGTAGATGCCATGACGCTCCATCCCAGCGCGTGATCCGACCGAGAGCACTCGGCCGTTCAACTGCGCAAACTGAGCCAAAGCCCGATCAAGTCCTTGTGCCTTGTGGATATTCGCAGCAAAACGGCCACCGCGCCGCAACCGGCTCCAGCAGAGAGACAACGACAACCTCTCTGGGCGGAAATGCAGCACGTAGGACGAGATCATCCCGTCGACCGGGAGGTCAGTCGCTGCAAACTCGCTAGGCGAAAACGTGCGCATTCCGCGTGTGCGTGCCAATTCGCGCATGACAGGGCAGGTGTCAACGCCGATCACGGCGTACCCAACTGCCGAAACCGTCGCGTGCGCCAAGCCTGAGCCGCATCCGAAATCTCCGATAACAGCGGGTGGGACAAGGCCTAGCAGCCCAACCAGGACGGCGATGTTCTCTAAATTCCGGGGAACGTCGATGAACCGTTCATAGTCGCGCCCTAGCCAGCGGAAGAAACCGTCGAGTGTCTCCTGCCGCAGATTGTCGTTATCCCGAGGGAGAGCCAAACAGAACCTATCCATCACTCGATAAGCTTCACAACTGGCAGGAACCAGCGCCTCAACTGTAGTAAACTGCTCTTGCGAAAGGGGAAGGACCTGAACATCCCCGATCCCGCCATCGGCAACGCAGCCCCTTCCTCGGTCGCCAAAGAAAGTGTGGACTACTAGCCAAAATGCGTCACACCTATTCACTCGCATCCTCAACAATCCGCCGGGCGATGTTCTGGGCATAGCGGTCGAGGAAGAAATGTACGCTGTGCGCGATGTAGCTTACGTACCCAAACTCAACGATCCTACTCTCTTCAGATGGCAGCGCGGACTTTATCTGGTCTGTCAAATACTGTGCGTACCTCACCGAACCGTAGATGCTATACGGAAAGCCAACTAGAGCCTCGACCGTTCTCCAGGTGAAGCTGTAATTCATGACGCGGCGGGAGGCCGAGGATCGTGGCACAAGTCGGACTGAAATAAGCCCGAGAGGCGCCAATTCTTGTCCCGCCTGGATGTTGTGAGGAATTATCAATACACCTCTCCTAGTATGAAACGGCCTTGCGGACCCCGAGAGTGCTGATGCAACGTGCTGGACGATAGTTGCTTCCTGCCCATTCGAGTGGAAGAACTGGCCGAATAGCCCATCAGCCCTCAGAAACTGGGCTCGGAAATAGTTCTCGAGAGAACTCTTCTCCTCGGCATAGAAAGTCGGCACCATATCCGTTGCAGGATCAGCCAAGTGGACTTTGAAGTCGACGAGTTCGTACAGCTGCTGCCCCGCCTGATCCATTATTGCCAGGCCGCTATCTGCCTTCCTGGAGATCTCAAGGACCAGCGGAAAAGCCTCGGCGATAGACCGGGCGCGAACGCCATCTTCTTTCCCAAGGGAAAAACGCGAGGCATCCAGGTGCCGACTCAGAAACCGCCCGGAGGGCGGATCTATCGAGCTTTTGATTGCTTCGAGAGTGTGGTGACGCCGATAGAGTTGCGCAAGATGTGGCAGGAGCCCAGCTGCGGAATCTGCTTGAACGACGGAATGACCTATTCGCCTGGAAACGTTAATGATGCTCTGGCGAGCGATTCCGGTGCGAAAGTTAAGCCGATCAGCATCATCCTGCCAGCCGCTGCAGTTCTTCAGCTTCTCCGCAGTCAGGGACGCGTACCTCGCATCGCCGATCAAAAACGCCGCAGAGACGTTCTGATTCGATTCTACGTGCGCCACCAACCGGGCAACTGTCGATTCCCAGAAGTCCGGCAGCCCTCCGCCCCTGGTTGGCCGATCGTCAACCACGATGATGTCTGAGAACACACGGGCTGGGATACTAAGCCTATCGTGGCCAATCTTGACGAGGACTCCTCTGCGCCCACACTCTTCCGATAGTTCCTTAGATGGGGAAGCGTGCCAGACCCTTCCAAGCTCAAATGATTCGGAGCACTCCACCTGGGGTCCCCATCTGTAAAGCACTCGCTTTGCCGGATTATCCAGCAGTTCGCCGGCGGCGGAATCCACGGTGTACCGGATCGCAAGGGAAGAGTCATCTGAGTTCGTGCCGTCACCGAAGATGTGGGAGCGGAGGTAGGCATGTGCAACGGCGAACGCTACGTCCATATGCGAGAAGACGGCCGGCAGGTGGACGGGATGGTCGTTTACGAGGGCAGCCGATAGAATCTGATCGTCGAAAACAGGTTGCACCCACCTAAGAAGCTCATCAGTCCGTTGCGCGCTGAACTGCGCGTCCGGTGTTGTCTGGAGGGCTTCTTGAAACAGTACAGAAGATATCAGGTTCAGCCAAGGGCTGGTGAAGGGTTGCTCTGCGAGAATGCCGCTCTTTAGCAGAATCAAGGCCAGCTCAAGTGATGAGGTGCCGACAGCCGGCATCGAAGGGGCTTCCCCCAGGACGCTGAGTCGCGCGCGTCCTCTTTGCCTTTCGCCGTTATAGGTGGTGGCGGCCTCGGCGTGCTTCTCGATGCCCTCATACGGGCTGTCGGCAGTTATGTGGTCGGCAACGGCAATGCCAATCTTGGCGTCAATTCGGATGCCGCCAGTTCGAAAATCGTGGCTGCGAACGAGAGCGTGCAGTCGCTGCGCAATCAAGAGCGGGTCGTGCAACGTTACACAGGGTGCCAGGACGAGCAACTCGTCGCCGCTGCGATGAATCGGTATTCCCTCTCTTCCGGCTGCTTGGACCACGAGCGCGGCAAACTCACGAATGGCACGATCACCTTCCACGTGCCCCAAACTGTCATTGGCGGCCTTGAAGTTGTCTAGATCACAATACAATAGAGCATAGCGGGCATCGTCCAGGCGCGCCTCGCTTAGGGTGTTCTCGATGAGTTGCTGACGTTCTGAATTCTGTTTTGATACAAGCCACGAGACGGCGTCGCGAAGATCACCCTTCCAAAAGGATCCGGCCAGCCGAACGCAGGCGTCCCCGATCCTACTCATCTCCGCCGGTGATGTGCTTGCGTTGCCGGGGCTCGTCCAGAGTGATATTCGCGCCTCGGTGCCGAAACTGTCGAGGCCCGCTGATCGAACCTCGGTCGGCGCACCACTCACCTCAACTCCAGCTTCGAGGCTGACAAACGGAGCGCGAGGCTGGATGCGGATCCCTATTCCGCCAAATGGACACCCTGGTTGTTTCAGAATATCCGTGATCGCTGCATCCAACCGATGAACGGACCAGAGGACACGGTCTGCTTCCTGGATGTGCCGATCAAGTGCTTCCAGCCAGGTATTCAGGTCGGGCACTACAAACCCCCAACGCGAATCGCATCGTCGCCCAGCAGAAAACCATGAAAGCGCTTCGCTTGCCGAACCGTTCGCAAGACCTCGACAACGCCCAACTCGACACCGTGACGGCAATAGTACGTGCTGCTCTGTAGGGCAGCCGCTGAAGCGCCCGCAACGGCAACCCCTATGCCAGCCCATTGGAGCATCTCGGTGTCGTTATCGTTGTCTCCAATCGTGAGGACGTCCTCTCTGGCTATGCCGAGCGAAGCCGCAATCCTCGAAATCGCCACTGCCTTATTAGCGCCAGTCGGCCTCACCTCGACATAGCTGCTGGAACTCTGTGTAACACTGAGCCCTGGGACGTTCCCTAGCTGAGTTCGAAGTCGCCCTGCGACGAAACCGCTTCGCCCGCGGACATCGAGAAGTACCGCAATCGGCTCCACGCCCGCCGGTAACTCTGCCAAAGACAATCGAGTGATTGGCAGACCATTCAACTCCAGATGTCGATCATCTTCGACGTACCATCCGTACACTGTTTCGCCGAGAGACCCGAAGAGCTCGTCTGTTTGTGGCGAGAAGGCACAGACATATGCCAACGTCGGCAGGTTGAGTTGCGCCACCAGCTGGAGGAGCTCCCGAAATGACTCCTGAGGGATTGTCGCTTCGTACAGCGGAAGCGGCCTCTGCGGTAGCAAGACAAGACTGCCGTTGTATGCAGCGATTGGGACGTTCGGTCTGAGGTGAAGTTGATTCAATAATGGCGCAATGCCAGCCAGCGCTCGACCGGTGGCAATCGTGAAGATCACGTGCTGATGCGGCGACGACAGCTTTCGGTTCAAAGCCTGAATCATGCGCGATAATTCGTCGCTAGTGGAACGTACGAGAGTGCCGTCAAGGTCCGCGACGATTAGACGCACCTTGGCAAAGCCCCTCAAAGTGCTAACTTCGTCATGCTGCCATGAAGGAAGAGGTTCAGGCATGACTCACCAAGTAGAGCGCGTGTCCAGTGCCCCTCTTTCCAGGAGTTGTGCGATAGCCGAGAGCATCGAGGTTGTGCTTCTGAACTCGACCGAGGGGACTGAGCAACCCAAGCAAGTCACGCGGACTCAGGAGGCCATCATCGGAGTAATGAAAAACCAACAGCCGAAAGCGAGAGGCGCGGAGGAGTTCAGCTATCGCGCGTTGAACTTCACCCGGCCTTGTGAAGCGAGATTTGACCCGCGAGGCGCTTGGTATGCCGGAACGGCCCGTCAGTTTGACGACCTTACCCGAGGCAATCGTCTCAGGTAAGTGATAATAGGCAGAATAGTCCCGGTAATTGTAGGGTGGATCGAGATACAGAATGTCATACTGTGCGCGCTGCACAAGGTCCAGAGCATCGGATTGAATCGCGATGCCGATCGGACCTTTGGTCGGCGGCAGTAATCTGTAGATAAATGGCTTAAGGGACTTGCGACTGAACGCCTTCAGGTATGCATAGTAGGTGCCAGCCGTGTTGGCAACCTTGTCCATGCTGTCGATCAAGGAAGCCATCAAGACCGCGTGTTCTTTGTCGTTTGTTAGGCCCTCCTTATGCCATCTGGTGATTTGCTTCCAACAGCGTTGAATACGACGGGCGTTGTCGGCGGTGAAGAACTTCCTGTTGAGCGCATACTCTTCGACGAACCAGCCGCGCCGCGCGCGACCATCGTTCAGGAAACTCCCTATTTGGCTCCCAGAGCGAAAGCCAAGCGCAGCGGCCACATTGCTGAAAGGGAGGGACCCCGAACGGTTGATGCTCGCTACCTGGAACATGTGAGCGAATAGCAGAACATCCCCCGAGGTGACGCGGTAACCGAGGGCCTTGAAGTGGCGTCCCACAACACCGATGCCGCCGAACGGGTCACAGAAGGAACCGCTGGGCAGGGCCGAGGCGACCATTCGCTGAATGGCGTCAACGACCGATCCTTTGGAACCGAAATAGCGCATGGATCACTAGACGGCGCCTGTAGGGCCGGCGCGGAACACCATGCGGCACTCCCTACATCGGCCTCGTTCCTTGGCTGTTGTACGACCTCCAAGTATACCCCCATAAGAATGTTCTGGGTGTCAACAGAGAGGAGACTCCGGGCGTCTTCAATACGGACCCAACTGGTCACCGAATGATCTCCACCCAGTTCGTTCTTGGCGCGCGAACAGCTCCACCCTGCTGCCTGGGCATACTCTCTCAACCAGGGCGTAGAACTCCTCGGGCTTGCGCGAATGTTCCCGGCGCGGGGCTTCCAGGGCGGTGCCGTCGCTGCCATGCAGGAAGACCGGCTTGCCCCGCGCGGCCAGGAGGCAGTGCTCCGTCTGCCCCCTGAGCCATTCGCCAGTGCCCATGCGGTCCTTCACCCAGGTGAGCAGCGTCTTGTACTCAAAGCCCCAGGCCGTAACCACATCGAAG
>Ga0187861_10004253_pt1 | contig 12083 bp, 7 predicted proteins | sample June2016WEW_10_1_3_FD_132986 | JGI IMG/M metagenome (GOLD analysis project Ga0187861, IMG submission 132986) | Peatland microbial communities from SPRUCE experiment site at the Marcell Experimental Forest, Minnesota, USA - June2016WEW_10_100 | ecosystem: Environmental > Terrestrial > Soil >...
AATTCATTCAAATTTGTCTCGAGTGAGAATCGTATTAATGAACCGATGATCCGAAAAGACGGTGTGCACGTAGAAGTCGGTTGGGATGAAGCAATTTCCAAAGTTGTTTCAGAACTGCACACATATCGCAAACATGAAATAGCCGGCATTGGATCGGCATATTGCACAAATGAAGACAACTATATATTTGCCAGATTCTTCAAAGAAGTCATAGGGAGCAAGAATATTTGTTTCATACGGCACACAAAACCCGGAGACGACGATAACTTGCTGATTCGTGCCGATAAAACGCCAAATAGTCTTGGTGCATCGGTTGTTGGCGTAGAGGGAAAAAATGGAACAGAAGGCATCGATCACATTCTTAAAGGAATTACAAGCGGCGCTATCAAAGTACTTTATGTACTTGAAGATAATATTGCAGCAGATCCTAGGATAGCTGAAGTTCTGTCAAATCTTGAGATGTTGATTGTCCATTCGTCAACAAAAAATGAAACTACAAAACGAGCTGATGTAGTTCTGTCTGCTTCGACTTTTGCAGAAAAATACGGAACATATACAAATTTCAATGGCTATGTTCAGAAAGTTCGGCCTGCAGTTGCAATGATTGAACAAGAGCGTGCACCCGATGCAATGGCAATGAGCCGTTGGGATAAATTTGCAGCTCGGAATGATACATGGGGAAAAGGAACCAAACGCGATGCACGCTCGTCTTGGAGAATAATTGCAGCAGTCGCTTCAGCAATGGGCGTGAAAATGAAGTATACTGCGGCAGAAGAAGTATTCAAAGAAATAGCAGAACGCGTTCCGGCATTCAAAGGATTATCGTACTCAAAAATTGGAACTCACGGAACATCAATAAAAAAGAATTCTTAAAAGCTAGCAAAGAAAAGCATACTTGATTTATAAGAGAGTTCAATGGATCTCATCTCGATACTAATACTTTTCGCAAAGATTCTCATCATTATGTTTGGAGTTTTAGTTCTAGGCGCAGCAATGGCTGTTCTAGCAGAGCGCCGTGTGAGTGCGTTTATTCAAGATCGGCTCGGTCCTAATCGTGTTGGTCCCGGTGGAATCATTCAACCGTTCGCTGATGTTGTAAAACTTATTATGAAGGAAGATATTGTTCCATCACAGGCAAATCGTTTTATTCACGACCTTGCACCAATCATTTCGATTAGCGTCGCTCTCAGTACGTTTGCTATTATTCCATTTGGTAATACAATCGAATTATTCGGACGGCAAATAAAACTCATCATTGCAGATGTGGATATCGGCATATTGTATCTTCTTGCTCTAACATCTATAGGTGTGTATGGCGTTAGTCTTGCAGGTTGGTCGTCAAATAATAAATATTCGCTGCTGGGTGGATTGCGTTCTTCAGCTCAGTTAATCAGCTACGAATTATCAATGGGATTGTCGCTCATTGGTGTGCTCATGATTTCTGGTACTCTTCGCTTAGATCAAATTGTTCTCCATCAGACGGAGTATTTCTGGGGCGTTATACCGAAGTGGAATATTTTTCTTCAGCCGCTGGGTTTCATTACATTTCTAATTGCAGCATTCGCCGAAACAAATCGTCTTCCATTTGATTTGCCTGAAGCAGAACCGGAGTTAGTCGGCGGTTACCATACGGAATATACTGGAATGAAGTTTGGTCTTTTTTTCCTTGCTGAATATGCAAATGTTATTACTTCAAGTGCGGTAACAGTGACTTTGTTTTTAGGAGGTTGGCATCTTCCGTATATCGAACATTTAGGTTTGTCACCGTTGGTGGTAAGTCTTTTACAAATACTAACTTTTCTTTTAAAAGTCATTTTGCTCGTTGTGTTTTTTATCATCGTGCGCTGGACTATTCCGCGCTTTCGTTACGATCAATTGATGCGCATTGGATGGAAGGTGATGCTGCCATTAGCGATAGCGAATTTTTTAATCACCGGTATAGTAATGTTATTCCTTCTGCACTGACTAATGGAAAAATGAGTTCATACGGTCAAATAATCCGAAAGAAAGACCTCAGCATTTGGCAAAAAATGTACATTCCGGAAATCGTTAAAGGACTTCGGATGACGATCAGGCAAATGTTCAGGCCGACATTCACGTCTCAATTTCCCGAAGAACGATTTAAACCAGAATCATCATTTCGCGGCAGGCCAGTGCTTGTTGCGGAAAATGGAGTTGAGCGCTGTGTCGCTTGCGGACTTTGCGCACGCGTATGTCCCGCACTAGCGATTGAAGTGCAGGCGGCAGAAACAGAACTTGAGAAAGAACGGTATCCAATAAAATTTGAAATCAACATGGTGCGATGTATCTTCTGCGGCTTTTGTGAAGAAGTCTGTCCGGAAGAAGCCATTGTAATGAGTAACGAGTATTTGCTGGTATTTTCAAGTCAAGAAGAAGCTTTGTTTGGCAAAGAGAGACTCCTTAAATCAACGGAGGAATTAAAGGAGCGTTTGGAGTTTCTGCGAAATCATAGATAAAAGATACCCAGATCTTTTTTTACGCCATTTAAATAAATGATGCATCATTTAAATAGATATTAGAAGAACGCATTATTATTTTGAAATGTTTCAAGGCAATTAATATTCTGATAAAAGGATAATCTACCGTCATGTTTTCCCAAATCTTTAGCGCAGCAACATTTGGTGTTGATGCTTATCTGGTAGAAGTAGAGACACATCTTGATCTTGGATCACCAAAATTCTTCATGGTCGGGTTGCCTGATAATGCGGTGAAAGAAAGTATCCATCGTGTCACAGCAGCCATTAAAAATTCTGATTTTAAATTTCCCAATCGGAAGATGACTGTGAATCTTGCACCAGCTGATGTGAAAAAGGAGGGATCTTCGTACGATTTACCGGTAGCTCTTGGAATTCTTACTGCGTCAGGCCAGCTTATGTCAGAAGTGCTAGATAAATTTGTTGTGTTAGGTGAACTAGCGCTCGATGGAGCATTACGACCAGTGCACGGCGCTTTGGTAATTGCTTTAGAAGCAAGGGCAAAAGGCAAACGCGGTATTTTGTTGCCCGAAGAAAATGCGAGAGAAGCCGCAATGGTAGAAGGCATAGAAGTCTATCCAATGAGGAATCTACGCGAATCGATTGAATTCTTTGCCGGAGAACATCGCCTACTCCAACCTTTTCATGTGGATATGCATGAAGTGTTTTCTGAGGATCAGCATTACACTGTTGATTTTGCCGATGTAAAAGGACAAGAGAGTGTGAAACGCGCGATGGAAGTGGCGGCTGCCGGCGGGCATAACATTTTGCTCATTGGTCCGCCTGGTTCTGGAAAGACGATGCTTGCAAAACGTCTGCCGACCATTCTCCCACCTATGACATTTGATGAAGCATTAGAAACGACAAAGATTCATTCTGTAGCGGGAATCCTGCCGTTAAATTCCGCTCTCGTTTCTGTTCGTCCCTTCAGATCACCGCATCATACAATTTCAGATGCAGCATTAGTAGGCGGCGGTACAATTCCGCGACCAGGAGAAATCTCGCTTTCGCACCATGACGTTTTATTCTTAGATGAATTGCCGGAATTTGACCGAAGTGTTCTTGAAGTGATGCGGCAACCATTGGAAGACAGTCATGTTACTATCAGTCGTTCCAAAATGTCAGTGGATTTTCCAGCGAATTTCATGTTGGTATGCGCGATGAATCCGTGCCCTTGCGGCAATTATGGAAATTCCTCCGCAGAATGCACGTGCAATCCTGTTCAGATTCAGAAATATGTTGGCAAGATATCCGGACCGCTTTTGGATCGTATTGATATTCATGTGGAAGTACCAGCAGTGAAGTATAACGAATTAGCATCAAAGAGGACTGGAGAAAATTCTGGTATAATTCGCAAGCGCGTGATAGCTGCTCGTGCTATACAAGCAGAAAGATTCAATGGACGAAAGGGATTGTTTAGCAATGCGGATATGGATTCAAAAGAAATCAAAGAATTCTGTCAAATCGATCAGACCGGGGCCGAACTTCTGAAGATGGCGATGAGCAAGCTTGGACTTTCTGCTCGCGCATACGATCGCATTCTCAAAGTATCTCGTACAATTGCAGATCTCGATGGAAGCGCTGACATTCATCCTGAACATTTAAGTGAAGCAATCCAGTATCGAAGTCTCGATAGAAATTTCTATGCAATCTAACTAATCATCAACAAATCACAAGGAATAAATCATGAAGAAATCATTTATTACAGTTCTAGCAGTTTTCATTTTCAGCGGAGTTGCGTTGGCACAGCAAAATGGAAAACAAATTACAATTGTTGGCGAAGTCGTTGAGTCGCAATGTTACATCACAGGTTTGAATGGGCCGGGCAAAGGACTTTCGCACAAAGATTGTGCACTCAAGTGTGCCAAAGGAGGAATTCCTTTAAGCATTCTTGAAGATAAAACAGGGACTCTCTATTTAGCAGGGCAGTCCAAAAAAGCGATGGCTGGTGCAAATGAATTATTACTCCCGTTTGTCGCAGAAAAAGTCAAAGTTACCGGACGGCTGTTTGAAAAAGGTGGAATGAAAATGCTGCTCATCAGCAAAGTCGACAAGTTAGACGAAGAGAATAAAAATCAAGAAAAAAAGAAATAAGCTTGTTTTTACTTCCCAGTTTTTCAAGAAAGGCGGCTTATGCCGCCTTTTCTATTTAGAATGGATTGTTTGGGGAATATCAGTATATTTAAGAAAAAATGATTTGAGCATGGCAGAAAAAGAAGCGAAAGCACGAATAAAAATCAATAAGCTACTCGAAGAAGCTGGGTGGAGATTCTTTGATTCTGAGAATGGCAAAGCCAACATCCTTCTTGAAAATAATATCAAGCTTACCGCATCATTACTCAATGATTTTGGTGAAGATTTTGAAAAGACGAAAAATGGATTTATCGATTTTCTTTTACTTGATGCTAAAGGATTTCCATTTATTGTACTCGAAGCAAAAGCAGAAGATAAAAACCCTTTATTCGGAAAAGAACAAGCCCGCAAATATGCCAATTCTCAAAATTGCCGTTTCGTTATTTTGTCTAATGGTAACATTCATTACTTCTGGGACTTAGAACGAGGGAATCCACACGTTATTAACTGGCTCCCTTCGCCTGAATCAGTCAAGGGATATTCCAGTTTCAAGCCAGATAGAGACAAACTCGTTATTGAAACAGTCACAGATGATTATATTGTTCTTACTCAAAAACCAGACTATAAGAATGATCCTTCATATCAAAATGATCAAACACAAAAATCATTCATTGAAATCAACAAGCTACGGTTTTTGCGAAAATACCAAATTCGGGCAATTGAGTCGGTTCAAAAATCTGTTCGCAATGGAGGCGATCGATTTCTTTTTGAAATGGCGACCGGCACTGGTAAAACACTTGTTTCAGCAGCAGTAATAAAACTTTTTCTTAGAACGGGTAATGCCCGGCGTATTCTTTTTCTTGTGGATAGACTCGAACTTGAAGATCAGGCTTATAAGGCTTTTGTTCTTCTACTGAAAAACGATTATAAAACAGTCATTTATAAAGAGAACCGTGATGATTGGCGCAAAGCTGAAATTGTTGTTTCAACAGTCCAAACATTTCTTGCCGGGAACCGTTATAAACGTCTTTTTGTGCCCGATGATTTTGATCTGGTAATTTCCGATGAAGCCCATCGTAGTATTGGTGGAAATAGCAGAGCAGTATTTGAATATTTTATAGGTTTCAAACTAGGTCTTACTGCTACGCCAAAAGATTATCTCAAGCATATCGATACTGCTGAACTTGGAGATAACAACCCACGTGAATTGGAACGACGGCTTCTTTTAGATTCTTATAAAACTTTCGGGTGTGAAAATGGTGAACCGACATTTCGCTATTCACTGCTAGATGGTGTTAAAGAAGGATTTCTGGTTAATCCTGTTGTGCTTGATGCGCGAACAGAGATCACTACACAGCTGCTTTCTGACCAAGGATATTCTATTATTTCTCAAAACGAGGACGGCGAGGAAGTTGAAGAAACTTTCATTCAGAAAGACTTTGAAAAGAAATTTTTTTCTGATAATACAAATAAAGTATTTTGTTCGTCCTTCATTAAAAATGCGCTGAAAGATCCAATAACAGGTGAGATTGGTAAAACTATTGTTTTCTGTGTATCGCAAAATCATGCTGCTAAAATGACGCAATTGTTAAATGAATACGCAGATCAATTGTTCCCGAATAAATATAATTCTGATTTTGCAATTCAAGTAACTTCGCGCATTAATGACTCCCAACAATTCTCGATTAACTTTACGAATAATAAACTCTCCGGTTCGGGCAATTTCAATCCGTATTATAAAACCAGTAAGACCAGAGTGTGTGTTACTGTTGGTATGATGACTACTGGATATGACTGCCCAGACATTCTCAATCTTTGCCTCATGCGTCCCATTTTTTCACCGACTGATTTTATACAAATTAAAGGACGCGGAACAATGAAGCACGACTTCTCTGAGGAAATGACAGATGCGCAAACGAAAGCACAGATAGGAGAAAAGCAAAAAGAGCATTATAAAATGTTCGATTACTTTGCTAACTGTGAGTATTTTGAAGAGAAATATAATTACGATGAAATTCTAAAAATACCGAAGTATCCATTAGGCGGATCAATAATAAGTGAACCTCCGCCGGGTATTTATGGTTATGACAGCACCCGCAAAGATGAAATAAAAACATTAGAGCATATCGTAATCGGCCTTGAAGGGATGAAAGTTGATCGGATGTTCTTTGAAAAATTTGAGCGAACAATTCTTCAGCATCCTACAATCAAAGAAAAGGCTGAGCAAGGACAATGGCATGAGCTTCTGGATTTCATTGAGCAGAATATTTTAGATAAACCGGAAGAATACTTCACGCTCGAAAAATTGCGTGCTTCGATTCATATCGATCGTCGTGTAACTATGCGGGAAATCATTGAAAAGATTTTCGGAATGATCCCCTATTTTAAATCCAAAAATGAGCTTCTTGACGAAGAGTTTGACAAATTCGATAGCCGCTATTTGCCTAAAGAAGAATATTTTTCCTATGCAAAGACAGTCTTCAAGGCATACATTATTGATGCTGAATTTCGTGATATTATAGACAAGGGTAATTTTGCATATCTGAATGTGACGCCATATGGCGAAGCATTCCAGAAACTCTCTCCGGAACTACGAAAAGCAATAACAGAATATATTAAAGATTTCGTTGCACTGAACAAGTTTGCAGCATAAAATGCCAAGTGGTTTCATGTATATTTTAGAATGTTCAGACGGTAGTTATTATACCGGAAGTACTGTCGATATTAATCAGAGATTTTTTCAGCATCAATCAGGCGAAGGGGCAAATTATACCAAGGATCGACTTCCGGTGAAGCTTGTTTATTGCGAGGAATATGATAGGATCGATGAAGCATTTTACCGCGAAAAGCAAGTTCAGGGATGGAGCCATGATAAGAAGAAAGCACTGATCGAAGGCAGGTTTAATGACATTCATTCGCTTGCAGAATGCCGAAATGAATCCCACTATAAGAATGTTTCCCTCGACTCCGCTCGGGAAACGAGAAGGCAAACAGTCACTGAGCGAAAGGACGACACTTCCCCTGACTCCGCTCGGGAAACGAGAAGGCAAACAGTCACTGAGCGAAAGAACGACACTTCCCCTGACTTCGCTCGGGAAACGAGAAGGCAAACAGTCACTGAGCGAAAGAACGACACTTCCCCTGACTCCGCTCGGGAAACGAAGGGGCACGACGGCTGCTGAGCGGCGCTTGGTGAGCGTAGTCGAACCAAGCTTACACTGAGCGCATCGAAGTATCAAAGCAGCGTAATAAAGGATAACAATGTTAGATAACGAAACCAAACGCCGTATCGATACTGCGCGCGATGTTCTTGTTGGAAAAGTTCCAGATCCGAAAAGTCAGGTGGAGCAGATTACTATTGCCCTTATCTATAAATTTATGGATGATATGGACAAAGAGTCTGTAGAAATGGGCGGGAAGGCAAGCTTCTTTACAGGAGAGTATAAAAAATATTCATGGTCAAAAATATTCGATCCGCGCCTTGGCGGATTTGAAATGCTGGCACTCTATGCCGATGCGATTACACGATTAAATCTGAATCCAAAAATTCCTCAATTGTTCCGCGATATTTTCAAGAATGCTTATTTGCCTTACCGCGATCCGGAAACCCTCAAGCTGTTTCTGAAAACAATCAACGAGTTTACTTACGATCACTCGGAACGGCTCGGTGATGCATTTGAATATCTACTTTCTGTATTGGGAAGCCAGGGAGATGCCGGACAGTTTCGTACGCCGCGACATATTATTGATTTTATGGTGGAAATAATAAAGCCGCAAAAAAACGAATCCATCCTCGACCCTGCATGCGGCACTGCAGGATTTCTTATTGCTTCCTATAAACATATTATTCGCGAGAATACGAGTCCTCGATTTCGCTCGGACTCCGCTTCTCGTAATGGTTCGAAGAGCAGTTATGGCAAGGGCGACCTTCTCACAGCAGAAGAGAGGAAAAAACTTCTCAAAAATTTTAAGGGGTATGATATTTCACCGGATATGGTACGACTTTCACTCGTGAACCTTTATTTACATGGGTTTGTCCAACCGCAGATTTTTGAGTACGACACACTGACGAGCGAAGACCGTTGGAATGAATATGCTGATGTTATAATGGCGAATCCACCGTTTATGTCACCGAAAGGAGGCATTAAACCACATAAAAAGTTCTCAATGCAAAGCAATCGAAGCGAAGTATTGTTTGTGGATTACATTGCCGAGCACCTAACACCCACCGGACGCGCGGCTGTGATTGTGCCTGAAGGAATTATTTTCCAATCTGCCGGAGCATATAAGCAGTTGCGGAAATATCTGGTTGATACAGGTTATCTTTACGGCGTGGTTTCGCTTCCTGCCGGAATATTTAATCCATATTCAGGTGTTAAGACTTCCATACTGCTAATGGATAGATCGATTGCTAAAAAGACCGACAGTATTCTGTTTATTAAAATAGAAAATGACGGTTTTAACCTTGGCGCACAACGACGTGAGATAGTGGGAAGCGATTTGCCCGACGCGTTGAATGTTATTAACGATTATATAAAAGCTGTTCGCACTGGAACAATTGATTCTTTCAAACCAGAAGAAAAACCGTGCGGGACTTTGCTGATAAAAAAAGCTCAACTTGCTGAGAACGATGATTACAACCTATCGGGGGAGAGATATCGAACAATAAAACAAAGAGGCAAACAAAAATGGCCAATAGTTCGAATTGAAGAGATCGCCAATACAACTTCAGGAGGAACACCTCCAAGGAATAGACCGGAATACTTCATAAATGGCTCCATACCTTGGTTAAAATCAGGTGAAGTTGGACAGGGTCGTATTAGCAAAGCAGAGGAATACATCACTAAAGAAGGCTTGGAAAATTCATCGTCAAAAATAATTCCAGCAAATACAGTTCTTGTCGCGTTATATGGTGCCACTGCAGGCCAGGTCGGCATTTTACAGTTCGATGCTGCTATTAATCAAGCAATATGTGCAATCATTACAAACGATAGAATGTTACCTAATTTTCTCTTTCAGATGCTTAAAACAAAAACATCTGATCTCATTCGATTAAGTACTGGAGGAGGGCAACAGAACTTATCTCAGAGTATCATAAAAGAGACTGAACTCCCTCTCCCGCCACTCGAAGTTCAGCGCGAGATTGTGGCAGAGATTGAGGGCTACCAGAAACTCATCGACGGCGCGAGGCAAGTGGTGGATAGCTGGAAGCCGCAAATTGAGATTGATCCAAAATGGCCGATGGTGAAGCTAGAAGATGTGTGCTCGTTTACACAAGGTGTACAGATCCCTCAAGAAGAACAAATAGATCATTATAAGGACGGTTATAAACGATACATATATATATCCGATTTGATGCATGATGAGAAAATGATTTTTGTAAAAGATCAATACCCGAACAAGGAAGTTAGTAACAGAGACTTGATTATGGTTAACACTGGTAATACTTCTGGCAAGGTTTTCTTCGGGAAGAGTGGAGTATTAAGTAATAATGTTTTTAATATAACACACGATGAGAGTGTCAACATAAATTATTTATATTATCATCTTTCATCAGATAGATTTTACAACCACTTAAGTAAATATTTCAAGCAAGGAGCTCAACCACATCTAGGACATAGGATTATTGGCGAACAAATAATTCCACTTCCCCCACTTAAAGTCCAGCAAGATATTGCCACGAAAATCGAAGCCGAGCGAAAAGTTATAGATGGCTGCCGGGAATTGATTAAGAATTATGAATTGAAAATTAAGAATGTAATTGACAAGGTGTGGGAAGAGTAAGAGGTGGAAGAGGCACAAAGAATATTTGACTACCTGCCGAGCAGCTCTTCCGATGCAGAATATCTTCAGTTTCTCCGGGAAGCCTTTGAGTCCAATCATAATAACGAAAAGTGCCATTTCTAAAAGAGGAATATTAGAATGAACCAACTCCTTCCGTCTTTTTGGAGTGTCTCCGTAACCGAGATGCTTCAAAAACTTGAAACGACAAAGGACGGATTAACGGGCGACGAAGCGAGACAGCGTCTCGTACGCTTTGGCGCTAATCTCCTCAAGCCCCCAAAGCGGTCAGATGTGTTGACTCTCCTGCTCAACCAATTTAAGAGTCCGATCATTCTCATCCTCTTCTTTGCAACGGGGTTATCATTTTTTCTCCATGATCCGGTTGATGCTTTAATTATTCTTTCCATCGTCCTTGTCAGTGGCATGCTCGGGTTTTGGCAGGAGCGTGGTGCATCGAACGCCGTGGCGAAACTGCTTTCCATCGTGCAAATCAAAGCAGCAGTGATGCGTGATGGAAACTCCAAAGAAATTCCGGTCGAAGAAATTGTTCAGGGTGATATCGTCGTTCTGAACGCCGGCGATATTGTTCCCGGCGATGGACTGGTTCAAGAATCTAAAGATCTTTTCGTTGATGAAGCCATGCTCACAGGCGAAACATTCCCGGCGGAAAAAGCTGCGGCACTTCTGCCCGCAGAAACACCATTGGCTCAGCGAACAAATGCGCTTTGGATGGGAACCCATGTGGTGAGCGGCAATGCAACGGCACTTATTGTACGCACCGGCAAAGAAACAGAGTTTGGTAAAGTGTCTGAGCGTTTAAAACTCCGGCCTGCGGAAACGGATTTTGAACATGGCATCCGGCAATTCGGCTATTTTCTCATGGAAGTCACACTGGTACTGGTTGTCGCCATTTTCGCTATCAATGTCTATTTAGCACGTCCGGTGTTGGACTCATTTCTATTTTCTCTTGCACTCGCTGTCGGGCTTACCCCACAGCTTCTTCCGGCGATTATCAGCATCAATCTTTCTCATGGCGCTAAACGGATGGCTGAAAAGAAGGTCATCGTCAAGCGGCTTGCTTCTATTGAAAACTTCGGCAGCATGAATGTGCTTTGCTCTGATAAAACCGGTACCCTGACCGAAGGAATCGTACACGTGCAATCTGCTAATAATGTGGAAGGCGCTCCGAGTGAGAAAGTCCTTCTTCACGCATATCTCAATGCGTTTTATGAAACTGGGTATACAGACCCGATCGATGAAGCTATCCGCACGTATCGCCAGTTTGATCTGTCCGGCTACCAGAAGCAGGATGAAATTCCTTATGATTTTCTTCGTAAGCGATTGAGTATCCTGGTTTCGCATGATGATTCTCATCTGATGATGACCAAAGGCGCATTGCAGAATGTGCTTGCTGTCTGCACATCGGCAGAAACCGGAGATGGAACCATTGTTGATGTCAACGCGGTACGAGAGCGAATTCAGCAACACTTTGAAGAATTCAGCAGGAAAGGCTTTCGCACGCTTGGAATCGCCTACAAGAATATGGGATCAGAATCACGCATCAACAAAGATCACGAAGTGGGTATGACATTTTCAGGATTCCTTGTTCTATTCGATCCGCCCAAAACAAATATTATCGAAACGATAACTCAGCTCAAAAACCTTGGTGTCGCGCTTAAGATCATCACAGGCGACAATCACCTTGTCGCTGCTAACGTAAGTCAACAGATA
>Ga0187861_10004257_pt1 | contig 12074 bp, 10 predicted proteins | sample June2016WEW_10_1_3_FD_132986 | JGI IMG/M metagenome (GOLD analysis project Ga0187861, IMG submission 132986) | Peatland microbial communities from SPRUCE experiment site at the Marcell Experimental Forest, Minnesota, USA - June2016WEW_10_100 | ecosystem: Environmental > Terrestrial > Soil >...
CGGGGCATCGAACTGGAGCGCAAACAATTACCTGCTGCGAGATCGGGTGGCGCGGCAGCTTGGCCCCATCGTGAAATACCGCGGCGGGCTGAATAAGGGCCGGCTTGTCGGGCCGGACATCGAAGCCTGGTTTCGGAAAGACCGGTTCGATGGTAAACCGGGGATTGTCGCTCAATGGGCGTCGATGCACTCCGGTTCCGGCATACCGCAAAATTGGGTCAAAGCAGACAAGATAAATACAGACTATGTGGCTCAGTGGCAAAAATCGCACCAGGAGGACGTGGCCCAGTGGATTAAAATCCATCCAAACATCCCGGAACCAAAACCAGAGGATTTGGCCGTGCCTTTTTTCATAAGCTACTCCAAATCGCACCCGGGCACATTTCCCGGCGCGGTCGAACACAAGACGGCCGACGGACGTACGGAAAAAGTCATTGAACCGGTTAAGGAAGGACCGGATATCCAGGCGACGTTCTTTGACATGTGGCTCAAAACCCATCCGGACGCGGATTTGGAGCAAGTGCCGGCCGACGCGGTCATGGCCTCCGGTTCCGGGCTGGATCCGGACATCACGCTCGTGAACGCACTGTGGCAGTTGGATCGCGTTGCCGCCGCTTGGGCGAAAAAAACGAACTCCGACGAAACCAATTTGCATGGGGAAATCGGGCAATTGCTCCACGAAAAAAGCCATGCGCCTTTAGGCTCTCTGGCCGGCGTGCCGCTGGTAAACGTGTTGGAAATCAACCTTGCCCTGCGGGATCGTTTTGGGAAAACGACAAAATATGGCCAATAGAACCGTATATTATTAACAGGAATATCTGGCAATAATAAGCCGCGAACAAGAGAAATGCCGGAGAATTGGACCGCCACATGAGGATATTGACAACATCACAGGCTAATATATAAATTAGCGAACATACGCATCCTGGATCGGGTCCACGCTCGCATTTATTCGGATATGTTCGTCCTTTTGATATGGACGGCATTGTGGATGTAGTACAAGTGGTAAAAACGATGATCGTCTTCAATCCGCTGAAACGGTTATGAGTGTCTCCGGCCTACCCGGGCGTGTCGCACCGGGGAAAAAGTCCTTCATGGCTATCGATTGCCAGATCGACCGGCTCCCGCTCACGGAGCGTTTCGGTCGCGGGCTGATACTTTATACGGCCCTTCTTTGCGGAATTCTCTTTGCCTTCAAGCCTTTGAACGATTTGCATCTGAGTATTCTTTCCCGGGGATGCGCGGACGCAATCATTCATTGTCTCGATAATGACCGTTCGATGGTGCGAACGGCCGGTTTCTTTTTTCCAGCGGGGCAAACTCAAACCGATTCAGGAGGCAGCGTGTTGTGAGATTGCCAAGTTAGCTTTTTTGGAATTGTTTTTTTGGGGATCAAGTCACACCTTTTGTGAGGATCAACGCCATGAACAAATTATGTCAAAAGGGTTTTGCGTTTTTGCTTGCGTGTTTGGCGGCCGCGATACCGGCCCATGCCGTCGATTATACCTGGACCGGATTATCGACCACCGATTTCAATACGGCGGAAAATTGGGACCCCGAAGGCGTGCCGAATTCCAGTGACGATGCCGCCGTGATCCAAGATGGGGTTTCGGACCTTGGAACATCGAACACGGTTTCCACTCTTACATTGGGCGGGGGCTCCACCTCGGGTACAATCAATCTGAACTCGGGCGGCAACCTTACCGCATCCCAAGTGATTCAGTCCGGCACGGGCACGGGAACGGTCAACTTCAACGGGGGCACGATAACGGCATCCGCCGCAAGCACCGATTTTTTAAGCGGCACCGCCAATTATATTTATTATGGCGGGGCCACAGTCGATACGCAAAACTATAACGTCACGATTTCCACTGCCCTGGCCAATTCCACGGGATCAACCGGCGGATCGGTCAATCCGGGCGGCGGACTGACCAAGCAGGGCGCAGGCAAATTGACTTTGACCGGGATGAACTCTTATGCCGGAGCGACCACCATTAGCGCGGGCGTACTCCAGGCCGACGACGGCGTGGGCTTGCCTGCTTCCAGCCTTCTTTGCCTCGACGGCGGCGTGCTGCAAAGCAACAGCTCTGTGTTTTCCTTCTCCCGAAACCTGGGCACTTCCGGCGGGGATTTTCAATGGACAACTAACGGCGGCGGATTCTCCAACGGCGGCACCGGAACATGGAACATCTCCGTAAATGGCGGCGGCACCCTCTATTGGGGCGACGGACAGGCCGATGTCGGGTCGAAGATCGTAGGGACGCTCAAATTGAGCTCCCCGTATGCCACAGGCGCAGTGACCATCAAGAACAACATCGATCTGGGCGACTCGGACCGAACTATTGAAGTCAATAACACCGACACGGGCGGCACTCACTGTGGAACCCTCACGGGCACGATCACTGGCACGGGGGGCATCATAAAAAATGGCCCCGGAAGACTTATGATGAATGGGAACAACTGCCTGTACACCGGTACGACCACGCTCAATGAAGGCTTCTTTGCTAATTACGCCAGCCACCAACCCACCGGAAATTACGTGGTCAATGGAGGCACAATGTGTTTCTGCGGCAATTCGCCGGATAGCATCGCGGGACTTAAAGTAACCGGCGGTGAGGTGGAAGGCCTTGGCGGCAGCATCTTGCGTAGCAAAACTGACTATGATATTCAGGGCGGTGAACTATATGGCATCACCCTCACCAACTATGATTCCATTGTGGTGGGGCTGACGAAAACCGGCGATACCGTCGCTACCTTGGAATGCACCTGTACTTACACCGGCCCAACCACCATTAGCGAAGGCACGCTGGTCCTAAGTACAACTACAGATGATAAATATACCGGTCAAATCAGCACATCATCCCTGATTGAAAATAATGCAACATTCTTGATCGACGACACAAAAACCCATATAGTTGGAACTATTTCGGGAACTGGCACTACCCAGTTGATCGACGGGGCCCAACTGACCGCCACGAGCATAACGCAAGACACGCTCTCGATCGGGGCCGTGACCAAGCTGACCATTGCCACAATGGTGGGCGGCTCGACTTCGGCCACGGATTCGTTGTCGCCCGTGCCCGAGCCGGGCACTTTGGTTTTGCTGGCAACGGCCGGACTGGCCGTACTCCTGACGATAGGGTGTGGAAAAATGCCAACTAGTTCGGTTTTTCCCCGGCGAGGATAACCCCCACAATAGATGGGTTGTGGAAATGAAGTGAACCTAATCTAATAAGACGATATTGGATGATATAGAATATAATGGTCATGTTGGTATTTCAGATTCCACTACGCAGACAGGAAAAAAATATGAAGAATCTTCCGCGACAGGGATTCACTTTGGTGGAATTGCTGGTGGTTATCGCCATTATCGGGATTTTGGTTTCGCTATTGCTGCCTGCGGTCCAGGCCTCGCGGGAGTCGGCGCGGCGCATAGAGTGCGGCAACCACGTCAAGCAGCTTGCCACGGCGATGCACTTATATTTGGATACCCAGAAACACTTCCCTTCAGGCGGATATGGTTATCCGTATTCGCCGCATCCGGACCGGGGCCTGGACGTGAGTCAGCCGGGAGGTTTTTTCTACGTCCTGCTTCCTTTCATGGAGAACAAGCAGTTGTTCGATCTGGGGAAGGGGGTCGGGGCGACGAACGACACCAGCTCGGTTCTCTTCAATGCGAATAAACTGCGCAACTCCACGCCATACGCATTGTTTTATTGTCCCTCGCGCAGAGCCGCCTTGAATTATCCCGTGGTCCGAACGCCTTTGCTTTGTTCGGCAATGGAGGAGGGATGCCGAACCGACTATGCGGCCAATGCGGGCGAGGTCTACGTCCCAATGGACCCGGTGTCCACGTGAGGCGGCGTCGTGGGATGCCAGGGTGTCGCCTGGCCCGACCCTTACCTGCGGGATCCCGCCACCGGTAAGTTATATGTCACGGGAATTGTTTGGCTTCATAGTAGTTTCATGGTGAAAGACGTGAAGGACGGTCTTGCCCATACTTACATGCTCGGCGAGAAGTACCTCGATCGCGACCTGATGAATAACGGGACGTCGTGGGGCGATGACGCCGGGCCTTGTGTCAGCAGCGATCGCAACATACTGCGTTGGGGGTCGTATCCGCAGGACGCAACTAGTACTTATTATCTCGCCCCACGGCATGACGGACGCGGCAGTCCCACAGATCCCGGCGACACCGCCTATGGGCTGACCGGATTGGGCACCTTTAATTTCGGCAGCGCCCACTCAACCGGTTTTAACATGTCGATGTGCGACGGCTCGGTAAGGCTTATAAACTACGAGATATCCGAACAGGTCCACCGCAATCTGTGCAATCGCACTGACGGAGGGGCGATTGAATTCCCCGAATAAATGTGAAGCCATGCACACACGCAACGCAACTCTTTACGGACTGCCGGCGGCAATTATTGTCTTGTTTTTCTTCGGGGGATGCTCGAAGGGACCCAAATCGTATGCCCCCCAGATCGATCCTGTCGCGGCCGGCTATGCCGCCCTGGGACAGTACGATGCCAACGATGACGGCAAAATCTCCGGACCGGAGTTGGACAAGGCCGCCTCGCTGAAATCCAACCTCGCCAACATAGACCTGGATAACGACCACGCAGTGACGGCCGATGAGATTGCGGATCGCATCCGACAATGGCAAAAGACAAAAATACTTCAGACTCGGACGCCGATTCATTGCACGGTATATCACAACAAACAATTTCTGGCCGACGCCGAAGTCAAGCTAGTGCCGGAAAAATTCCTGGGCAACAAGCTGAAAATCGCCAAAGGTAAAACCAATGCCAACGGCATGGCTATTTTAGTTATGGAGGATGCCAAGCCGGACGATTCCCCCGGCGTCGGTCCCGGGTTCTATCGGGTGGAAATCACAAAGAAAGCCGATGAGATCACAGCCAAGCGCAACCGAGAGGCTGCGATTCGTAATCATCAAGATCCATCAAAGGCGGACGAGGAGATCCCGGCCAAGTACAACACCAACACGATCCTGGGCCTGGATACCACGATGGATAATCCCCTAATACGTAAGGGCATTCGCTTCGATCTGGATTATTAAAGCGTTTCTCCAACCTCTCCCCTCTACCTTTGGGAGAGGGAACATGTTTTCTCAACCGCGGATTGCCCAGCGAAACAGTTCCGACATCTTGGGCGTTTTCCCCTGCGCCAGGATGCCGATGCGGAAGATTCTGGCGGCGGCGAATATGCAAACCAGCGTGGCCGCCAGCATTACCACTATGCCCACCAACGGTTGCCACAACGGCACGGCGGCGGTGCTGCCCATGCGCAGCACCATCATCAGCGACGTGGCCGGCGGCACAAAGGAGATCCAAGTCGCGAAACTGCCCATCGGATCGCGGACCACCTGGAACCAGACGAAGATGGGAAACATCATCAACAGCCAGATGGGCATCAGCATCGATTGGGCTTCTTTGAGCTGATTGACCGCCGCGCCCACGGCCATGAAAATCGAGCCGAACAGCATCACGGCCAATATCTGAAAGACGATGAACCAAGGCACGATCCTGAGCGGCACCAGGCGGAAGGCGTCATAGTACCAGGCCAATGCGCAACCGCCGGCCGCGTAGGCGACAACCACGGTCAGCGACCCGCCCACCCCTCCGATCAGTTTGCCGATCATCAGTTGGAAGGAATTGGCGGAGCCCAGCAAGACCTCGGCGATCCGCTGGCTTTTTTCCTCCAGCACGCTTTCCAGCATGGGTTGGGCGGCCAGGAACACGACCATGAACATCAACATCATCATGCCGAAGGGTAGAAAAATGGTTTCCTCGATCTTGCTTTCACGCGGTTTGCTGAACTGGCCGGCTTTCGAGCGATTGACCAGTCCCAACGGCTCCACGTTTATCCACGCGGTTGCCCGGGCGACCAAATCCGGATCGATCTTAGCTTCTTTCAATCGGCTTGCGTGCACAAAGTCATTGATCTTCCCTTGAAACCAATGCAACTCATCCGATACCACGGCATTCTCGGCATAAAATTTCACTTGGGGCTGTTTATTCCCGGAAGGCAACTTATCCACATCCACGGGTATTTCCACAAATGCGTCTATCAGACCCTTACGGACCTGTTCCGAGAGATCATAGCGCATTTCCTCGGTCACCGTTAGGGCCGGGCTGGTTGTGAGCACGTAGCGGGGCCCGATTTGTTTGCCGTTATCAAGGATCTCGTTATCGCGTTTTTTCGCGGCTTGGGCCAATTTGTCGAACATCACGCCGGATGAGTCCAGAACCATGATTTTCCGTTCAGTGGGGCCAAGACGATTGTGGAGAAAGATTTGGACGGCAATTCCGCCACCCATCAAGATTGGCATCATTATAATGGCGATCAAAAATGCCTTGGTGCCCACGATGGCGCGATATTCACGAACGGCGATGACAAATACCTTACCCATGGCCGATAACCTCCGCCGGTTGTGCTTCCGCCCCGGCAATGCGCACGAAGATGTCGTGCAGCGACGGTCGAGCCAGTTCGAAATGCTCGACACGCGCGCGGCGCAACAGTTCCTGGAGAATCGCCTGCGGATCGGCTTGGGGGTCCATTCGCAGTTCGGTGTAGCGTCCATAGTCGTTGACCCGGATCACGCCGGGCAGATTATCGAAGGCCCCGTCGCCGTTGCCGAGACGCACGCGGATCGTGTCCTGTCCATATTGGGCCTGGATCGATTCCAGCGTGCCGTCGAGCACCTTCCGGCCGCGGCAAATCATAAAGACCGTGTCGCACATCCGTTCGGCGATGTCCATGTCGTGCGTGGAGAAGATTACCGTGGTCCCGCCGCGATGCAGCGAAACGACCGCGTCCTTCAGCACTTCCATATTCAGCGGGTCCAGCCCGGTAAACGGCTCGTCGAGCACCAGCAGCTTTGGCCGGGCGACCACGGCCGAGATGAACTGCACTTTCTGGGCCATGCCTTTGGATAGCGTATCGATCCGCCGCGCGGCCCAGTCGGACAGGTCGAAACGCGCCAGCCAATCGTCGATTTCCCGGCGGCAGTTGCGAAAACCTTTCAGCCGGGCGTAATAGGTCAAAAGATCGCGGACCCGCATCCGCTTGTAAAGTCCGCGTTCCTCGGGCAGGTAGCCCACGCGGTCGTCGGCGACCCGGCTTCGATCGCATCCCAGCACGCTGATCCGGCCGCTTTCCGGATAAAATATGCGCAAGATCATCCGCAGGGTGGTGGTTTTGCCCGACCCGTTGGGCCCGATGAAGCCGTAAATGGCCCCTTCGGGAACCGCAAGATCAAGACGATCCACGGCCGTGTGATCGCCGAACCGCTTGGTAACTTCTTGTAACTCAACTGCATTCATACCAATAAGTTAACAATTTTCTGAATTAATAGCAACCCGGCACAATGCTTTGTAGTTATTCGCATGGGGGACAATTTTATTGGATGCTAATGAGTGATAGAAAAAGAATGTCGTATGAAAAGTCAGAGCCGGGGGCGTGTCGCCCCGGTAATTCCAGGCCGACACGGCCCGGCTCCGATGAAAAAAATATGACATTATTCATGCGAAACTTAATTTTCAAGTTTGACCCTTAAATCATTCGCTCGCCGATAATTATAAACATCGGCAGATGGACCACTTTAGCCGATTCGGCCAAGGCGGCGTCGGCGGCTTTGATGCGCGTAAGCGTGGTTTTTTCTTCATCGGTTAATGGCAGTTCTTCGAGCAATGCAAAGCGCCTTGGCGATGGAGGCGTCAGGCGATTGAGCAAATCCACTTCAACTTTCCAGTCCGTTTGCCGCAATATACCGGGCAGTTTACGGCCGATACAAGGATCGGCCCCGGCGCGAGTCAGGGCGTTAAGCCAAAGCCCCCCGGCGGCAATTTCCTGGGGATATTCCATCATGCCGCCATAGTCCGGCTCGATGGCCACAAGCGCGCCGTTGGGCTGCAATACTCTGTGGATTTCCTTGACTGCGGAACAAGCGTTTATCCAAAGAAAAGTGAACTGGCAGAATACCAAATCGAAAGCGCAGTCGGCAAATGGCAGACTAAGCGCGTCGCCGCAAACTCGGCCGGCGCCGGCAAATGGTTTTGGATCGACGGCCAAGACGTTTTGGCGGCAGTCCAGGGCTGCGACCTCTCCGCCCGATCGGCGGAGCAACTCCTCGGTTACCGCCCCTGAGCCGCAGGCCAGATCCAAAACCTTCCGCCGCCAACCGATGCCGACTTTCCGCAAAACCCTTGCCCTTGCCGGCGCGAGCCACTCGGCCTGTTGACGAAGGAGTTCGACGGAAGGGATGTCGTACTGATTCATTCATTTTCCGCCATTATCACATGCATGATTTGTGAAATGTAAAGCTGCGACCATTGGTCGCGCATGTGCAATTGGATTTACCGCCCGCCGCCGGCGCAGGCGCATGCGCACCCGCCGCCGGAACCGCCGCTATTATCATCGCAGAAGAACCGTGAATCCAGCCTGCTCGAAGTGGTGGTCCGTGGTAAGTGCCTCCGTCAAGTCTTCCTCCTGCATAATTACGAACGATGTGCAGTCCGTCAGAGACCATTCCTTATCCTCACGACGCGAGAAAAGTCGCAACCCTTTATCCAGCAAATCGCGCGAGGCGGCCACAATCCGAACGTTCGGATCCGAGCGAAGGCGGTCGGTTAGTTTTGAGAAAAGACCGCGCTGCCCCACGCTGGATAGCACATTGCCCAACTCCAGAAGAACGAAATCGGTCAATAAGACAGGGCGATGGAAATAATCTCCGACCTGCAATGCTTTTACGTGCATGAGGTCGCGGGAATTGAGTAAGGCCACATAGAATGACGTGTCGGCAAACAGCGGTTTCATGGCCGTTTAGGCACTCCATAAAGGTAGTGGTCGATGTTGATGGAAGCATCCGGCGGCAACCCTTCTGCCTTACCGATAAGATCTTTCAGCCCTTCATACAGAGTGGGTATTTTATCTTCATCCCCGGAAGTGCTTTCCGAGAGGAACCGCACTTCGACCGCGGCCCCTTCAGGCAATATCTGCCTATCTTCAAGCCGAATCACACCGTTTTCAACGCGGCCTCGATAAACCATGTTTTGACCTCACTTACATTATACATCGCCGATACTAACAGGAAACTGAATTTTTACAATTTCTTGCCTTCGGGCGATTTGACGAAGAGTTTCGCTTCAGCCCATGCCTCTCCTGTAATTGTCGTGTAATTTTGGCGGTTGTCACCTTTTCTCCTTTTTACCGTTCATTCCCTTACTTTTTCTTATCGACCGCCGCCCGCGCAGGCGCAGGCACATGCGCAGCCAGCGCATGCACACGCGCACCCGCCGCCGAAACCGCCGCCGCCCCCGCCGCCGCTGGTGGCGGAATCGGCCAGGGCTTTAAATATATCGCCGGTGACGTGGTCCGCGCCGCTAAGGTCAAGAAATCCTCCGGCCGATTGGCCTGTGCCCAGGGCTCCGGGGCCAATAGCCGAGGCCATTTTGCCCATCGTGTTTTCGGCCCAGCCGGAAAACGAGGCGGCTACGTCTTTAAAGGTGGTCTGGCCCGGGATGTTCGGCACGGAACCGGGCACAGAGGGCGCACCGGGCATCGGCATCGGACCACCGCGCATCCACATCGGCTGATACGGCCAGCCGTAGAACACCGTGGGATAGTGGTCGTCCATAAGAATCCATTCGAAATTCCGGTCGACCGTGGCCTGGCGTTGCGGAATGTCGCCGATGGCAGCGGCCTGCTCTGCCGCCCGCTTGATAATAGAGCGATAATAATCCTGGGTATCGCGGAGGTTGAATCCGGCCATTCGCCCGGCAGCCCCGGCGATTAGTTGTCGCATGGGCACGCCGAAATTGATGTCCTTCACTACTTTTCCCGGATTTTTTTGCAAAAGGAACAGAAACGGCTGTTCATAGGCGTGGACGACAACGCCCTTTTTCTGTCCGGCGTCGCGATAAAACTGCGTGCGCTGTTGCTCGTCGGTCAAGAGCGAATCGGATTTGAGTTGGAATTCATCGTCAACCGCCACGGCTAAAGGATCCGCGCTAACCTGTCGCAATACTCCCTTTTTCAACATGCCGAAGATCACCAGTGCAAGCACTTTGGCTATGGGCAGTTCCAAGAGCACGGCGGCCTCGGGAGCGGTCAGCCCGCGCTTGATCCCGCCGCCTTCAACCTGTGCGATGGGCGGCATGTAGTGCATTTTCCGTTTGCCCAGCAGCCATTCGTTTAGACCGATTAACACCACCACTGCCGGCAGCGATATCAAGTGCCAGGGCGGACTAATATAAAAAACAAGGCACGCCAATCCGGAAAGAATGAAGAACACCGAAAAGCCGGTGCCTCCGCTGAAACGGAAAAACACTATCGCAAACAGCGCCAGGAATATCAATCCGCAAACAATCCGCGCCTCCGTTGACTCGCTGAACCATTTCAAGAGCAAATCGATCGGCGTCTGTTTAATGACCGGTATTTTTTCTTTCGTTAAAAATAAATTCCCCTTTTCTTTTTTTATTTCTTCATGTTCTTCAGGTTTTATAAACTGTAGATCGCCTTTCGAGAAAGAAACGGCAACTAAGTGCGGCCCGGTAAGACGTTCGTTGGGAAAGCCCCAATAAACCACCACCCCTTCCTTGGTCAGGGCCTTTTGCGTGAATGGCTGCCCTTGGTGCAACACCTCTTCCGGTTTGACGCCCTTGGGCAATTGGATCGCCACTTGAATTTGCGTATTGCCGGTTACAAATTTTTCGCCGAACCAAGTAGGCGTAATGCGCAGCGAGGCATAATCTTCGCGCGTCGTATCCTGGTAAACCATTTTAGGCATGGTGAATAAGACTCGCAGCGTGCCGGTTCCGCCGGGCATTATAGCGCCGTTGTCCAAGTGCACCTCGATACCCGGATGAACCTCCGATGAAGGACGTATATCCCTAAGGGATTTGTCGTCTATCCATGCCTGGATTTCCCCCAGCCGATAATCTTCGTGCGGCGTGCCGATATCGACGACGTCAATGATATGTGCCCTGGGATTGTTGTGAAATTCTATGGTGTAATCGATTTTCAGCGAACCGTCGGGCTGAACGGTCGAGTACATCTGAAGTTTTGGCACGGAAAAAGAATACTCCTGTGCCGGTGCCGGCGCCGCAATTACACACGGCAACATCATACCCAAAAACAAAATAATTATTGCAAATTGGCAATTGCAAATTGCAAATTTCAAATTGCCGATTTTTTCATCCCTCATCCTTCATCCTTCATCCTTTCTTTTATCCGCATCGGCCCAGCCTTGGGGATTGCGCGGACAGTCGGCCGCGCAGATCGCCAGGCCCGGGCAAGTGAAACAATGCGTATCGGCCTCCAACCGCCGCCGATAATCCACATATACGGCACGCTTGGCGATCGTGTTCCACGACTCTTTGACGATATTGCCCGGCGACTGGTACGGTCCCCGGGCAGGAATCACGCAACCGTCCGGATCGACGCGGATCGCGCTGTCGCCGCTCGTGCGCGGACCGCGGCAGATCTGATTGCCAAGCGGCAGTTCCGGGTTATAACGCACGGGCGGATACCACAGCAGGCGCAAGCGATAACGCTCAGCCGTCTCTTCGGCCATGGCGGCGGCCTGGACCAGTTCGCCGGCCAGCAATGCCCCGCTGGATTGCTCGGCCGGATCGGTCGTGGCAACGGCAAACAGGCAGGCATTCACTACGCCGTGGTCGGCGATGGCGGCCAAAGTATCGTCGATGGTCGTCAAGGTGGGCTTAACCAGCGCGACGACAGCCACTGGACATACTTCCCGTTTCTGGGCCATTAGCAATGCCTTGATGGCGAATTTGTAATCGCTTTTGCCGACCAGAGCGTCATGAATTTGTTCGTCGATGGAAAGGCAATACACGTCAAGGTGGTCCAGGCCGGCTTGGGCCAAATCCGGGATGCGGGTGCCGTGGGCAAGATCGCTGCCCCGCCCGCGAACGCCCGTGATAAGCCCCCAATCTTCGGCCTTTTCCACGGCGCGGATCAGATCTTTCTCGACCGGATCTTTTCCCGCGATGATCGTTACGTGGGGGATGCCTTCGTCCCACAGGCGGCTA
>Ga0187861_10004259_pt1 | contig 12070 bp, 5 predicted proteins | sample June2016WEW_10_1_3_FD_132986 | JGI IMG/M metagenome (GOLD analysis project Ga0187861, IMG submission 132986) | Peatland microbial communities from SPRUCE experiment site at the Marcell Experimental Forest, Minnesota, USA - June2016WEW_10_100 | ecosystem: Environmental > Terrestrial > Soil >...
GACGCGACAAGCTTATTCAGAAGTCAAATCAATCCTGACGGTACTGTTGGAAGTAAACAACCGGTCGTCAATATAGCAGCTGATACAAGTTTAAGAGGTTGTACCATAAGTTCTTTTAATTTTGCTTCTGACGGTACGGTTTTCGTTTCTCTTCTTGGTAATGCAAACTATTCTTTATTTATCCTGGAGAACGGCTCCCTTTCACCTTATTACCATAACAATATTTTGCCTACAGGGATTAGTCAGCTTATTTGGGGTGGGGGAAGATATTTATATCTAAGATCATCCACAGCAACTAATCTGTATAAAATGGGAATGGCAAAAGAAGATAATACACCATTGCTTGGTGCTCCATATCTTGGTCGGGGTCTCTAAAATATCGCAGTGTTACATCGAAAATTTTTAAGGGTTGTTATGCTATAATTAAAGTTATTCACTAATTCTTGTTAAAAATTTTTTGCATGAAATGGAGGTGAAAAGGGAAAGAGATGGAAAATGTAATGAAGAGGTAAGGTTCGAGAGTCAATAGTTAACTATACGTTGTATAACCAAAGTGAAGGAGAAACACATCATGAGGTTAGGCAAAATTTTACTTTTTATTATATTCTTAGTTCTGATTGTCGATACAGCTCAAGCGAAAATTATAGTTGGTGGGGCAAATGATGGCGCTTTGCTTATTCCGAAGATAAGCACGAGCAATGCACCGATAATCGGTAAATATACACAGAATCCAATTTGGAATCTCGTAGATGCTACTCCGATAGGATATGTTGTGCCACAAAATGGTCTCAAGCCAACCGACTGGTCAGATCTGTCTGGCTGGGCAAAACTTGTGTATGATGGCACTAAAATCTATGGATTGTTTTATGTTCAGGATGATGTCATTGATACTACAACCACTATTGATTGGCAAATGGATGGCATCGAGTTTTACATCGATGCAAATAATACTCATACAGCTACAACAACCGTCGTAGGCAGAGGTGCCGATGCGACACCTACACCCACCTCACGCGCATATCAATTCAATCTCAGACCGGCACAATCGATTGATTCCGTGATGAATAATAAACCCTGGTTCGATCATATCGGAAAAGGACTCCAATATAAATGGAATTTGGATAAAAACTCTATGAACAATGGCGGTCCAAGCGGTTATTTTGTGGAGTTTTCTTTTTCACTGGATAGTTTAGGCCTTTCGAATGTAGCCGTTGGAAAAAAGGTTAGTCTCCAATTGCAACTGGACGATAACGATCTTACACCCAATGCTGCAGGTAGTCGTATCCATATAATGAATTGGCACTACTCACCGCAAAACATTGATTATCAGGCAACTGTGGGTTGGGGTGATGGTGTTTTTGGTGCTTTGATCGATACAAATTACGTATTCCTAAAAACTCCGACACCACCTGCTTTGGATGGTACTATTGATAATATTTGGCCGCAAGCAAATCAGCTTACTATGGATTATATCACGAATAGTAGCGGTGTTATAAGCGGTGCTAATCCGCAGGATCATGATTGGAGATTCTATGGACTCTACGATAATCAATATATCTATGGTCTTTTCACAGTCTACGACGACGTTATTGATACTACAACCACTATAGATTGGCAGATGGATGGTATCGAGTTTTTCGTCGATGTAAACCATACACATACATCTACTACAACCGTAGTAGGTAGAGGTGCCGATGCGACACCTACACCTACCTCTCGCGCGTATCAATTCAATCTCAGACCGGCACAATCGATTGATTCCGTGATGAATAATAAACCTTGGTTCGATCATATCGGAAAGGGACTTGTTTATAAATGGAGACTTTTCGGTCAAGGTAAAGAAAATGATTCCTTGTTCAGTTCGAGGTCTGGTTACCGGGTTGCATTTAAATTTAATCTGGATAGCTTAGGCTTCACAGCTGCTGATAGAACATCTGGTACGAAGTTATTCAGTTTCCAATTACAAACGGATGATAACGATCTTACGCCTAATGCTGCAGGTAGTCGTGTACATACCTCAAATTGGTGGTATTCACCAGGCAACATTGATTATCAGGTAACCCAGACTTGGGGCAATGCTATTCTTAGTTCTACTTCAATTACTGGCGTGAAGCAACAATCACCGTCTATCGCCAGCAGTTACAGACTTGAACAGAACTATCCCAATCCATTCAACCCCTCAACACAAATTAATTTTGAACTTGCAAAGACTGAGAAAGTAAGGCTTGCAGTTTATAATTTATTAGGAGAGCAAGTTGCAGTATTGGTAAATGGGATGAGAAATGCTGGATCTCAGACTGTTACTTTTGATGCAAAGAATCTTTCTAGCGGTGTTTATTTCTATAAATTAGAAACTGGAAGCACAGTATTAGCAAAGAAGATGTTGTTGCTTAAATAGTATCAAATTAAGATCAAGGAAAGCGTCTGTGGCAGACCTTGCACAGGCGCTTTTTTTTACCAATCCTAAAACATATGCGGTCAGCGGAGTTATTCAATATGAATCTACATATCGTTGATATCGGAATTATCCTTTTATATTTAACTTCTACAATATTTATTGGATTCTATATTTCTAAAAAAGCTACCAAGAATATGAATAGTTACTTCCTTGGTGGTAACCGTATCCCTTGGTGGGTTCTTGGCATTTCAGATGCTTCCGGTATGTTTGATATTTCGGGCACGATGCTTTTGGTCTATTGGCTTTCTGTGTATGGATTAAAAAGTATTTGGATACCTTGGATTTGGCCGGTGTTTAATCAAATATTTTTAATGGTTTATTTATCTCCTTGGTTGCGAAGATCAAATGTGATGACAGGTGCCGAATGGATGAAAACCCGTTTTGGGACGGGGAGGGGTGCTACACTTTCCCACATCGTAGTAGTGATATTTGCTCTTATTAGTGTTATTGGATTTCTTTCTTATGGGTTTAAAGGAATTGGAAAATTTGCTGTTGCATTCCTACCTGCCTTGGTTACCAATCCGGACACACTGGCTCAGTACCCTCAAATAAATGCAAATCTTTATGCTCTTATACTCATGGGTATAACGACGTTGTATGTTGTTAAGGGTGGGATGATGAGCGTTGTTGCAACGGAAGTAGTTCAATATTGTATTCTTTCAATTTCTGCGGTTGCAATCGGTATTATTGCAATGGTTCATGTTTCTCCGGACATGATCAATAGTGTTGTACCGGAAGGCTGGAAAAGCATGGCTTTTGGTATAAACTTGAATCTGGATTGGTCAACAGTGCATTCAATTCTTGCCACAAAAGTAGTCGCATTTAACCAGTGGATTAAAACAGATGGCTATTCTGTTTTTGGATTATTTTTTGGAATGATGCTCTTTAAAGGATTCTTTGTTGCCGCCGCAGGTCCTGCACCTAATTATGATATGCAACGGATTCTCTCTACCCGAAGTCCGAAAGAAGCAGCAAAAATGAATTCCATGGTCAGTATTGTCCTTAATCCAACTCGCTATTTTATGGTTGCAGGTATAGCAGTGCTTGCACTTACAAATTTTGACACACTGTATAAAACCTCATTGACTACTCCCGATTTTGAAGGAATTCTATCTGAAGTTCTTGCCAATTATGTCCCTGTTGGCTTACTGGGTTTGCTCATGGCTGGTTTTATAGCAGCGTTTATGAGTAATTTTGCAGCGACTGTAAATGCTGCACCTGCTTATATTGTGAATGATATATATAAGCGTTACATCAATCCTCATGCAGAGCCCAAAAAATATGTCAGGATGAGCTACATTGCATCTGTTGCTGTTGTCGTTGTTGGAATTACAACCGGATTCTTTGTCGAATCAATTAATCAGGCCGCGCTTTGGATTGTTGCTTCATTATGGGGTGGTTATACAGCAGCCAACGTTTTAAAATGGTACTGGTGGCGTTTTAACGGATATGGATATTTTTGGGGAATGGTTTCAGGTATTGCGACTTCGTTAGTGCTGCTTTTATTGAACAACTTGGGTTTCATTCCATTCTTGAATCAATGGCCTTTGTCAAATAATCCAAGTATGAATTCATTCCCTTTTATCTTTCTCAATTCTATCATTGGATGTTTTGTCGCTACTTTTTTGACGAAACCAGAAAGTGATGAAGTGCTCATGAAGTTCTACCACAATGTTCGTCCTTGGGGTTTCTGGAAGCCGATCTATGAAAAAGTTGTGAAAATTGATCCAGGGTTTGTTGCGAATAAAAATTTCAGACGTGATATGTCTAATATCTTTGTTGGAATCATATGGCAGATAACACTCATGGCTACTCCAGTATTTTTAGTGCTTCGAGATTTTAATTCGTTCATAATCTGTCTTGGTGTATTAGCACTGACTTCACTCATATTAAAGTTCAATTGGTGGGACAAACTTGAATCCTCGTATGGTGACCAAAAAACTAAATTCATATTTCCAATATCAGAGAATGAGACTCCAGTAGCGCAAGAAATAAAAAAACAGAAAAAGGATACAATGTTAGAAGTATGATCGTGAATAAAGATACCCCAATTTTCAGACGCCGGGGCAATCTTATCTTATACTGCTATCAGTAAGTATCCACTTCTAGCAGAGGGAATCTTGTAGTCTTTTTTAAAGAAAGAATATTTCTTCCATAGTCCTTTTTCCCTTTCCTTAGTGAATTATAACATCGTCAGGAATTGTTTTCGTTCAATTTACTATGGAATGGATATAAACTTTGATATAAATTGTATGAGATAAGACCGATAGAATTACTATCGACTAAAAAGGTTTATGCTTAAGCTCAAAAATCAGAAAAAAGTATTTTTCTATGCGTTAATGGTAATTATGCCTTGCCTCGTTTTAGCATTGCTAGAACTTGCACTAAGGTTATTCTCATTTGGCGATGATTTGAGTCTCTTTATTTCTAGTTCGGATCCAAAGTACTACGAAATCAATCGACTTGTCGGGGAAAGATTCTTTAGCAAGTATAAATCTACAACACCGCTTTCCGAAAAATTTTTAAAAGAGAAGCCAGCCAATGGATTTCGAATTTTCGTTTTTGGGGAATCATCAGTACAAGGTTTTCCTTATGATGCGAATATTGCATTTACGAGAATTTTGCAACGCCGCCTTCAAAATATTTTCCCACACCGCAGCATCGAGGTCGTTAATCTCGGTCTGACTGCAGTCAATAGTTATACTCTCCTGGATTTTACTGATGAACTTTTACAACAAAAGCCAGATGCAGTCTTAATATATGCTGGGCACAATGAATACTATGGTGCTTTGGGTGTTGCCTCTATGGAAAATGGGTCAATTCCTCCGTGGCTTAAAAAGCTGCATTTGAAAATCATTCATATAAGGATATATCAATTATTTCAAAATGGTATTGGGAGCATTCATAAATTTATTCATCCAGCCACAGAAGATGAAGCCAAAGCAACAGTAATGGAAAAAATGGTTGGTAAGAATCTAATCCCGTATAATTCAAAAATGTATTTGGAAGGATTGGCACAATTCTCTGATAATATGGGTAATTTATTAGGAAAATTGAAAGAAGCACATGTACCTGTCATTATCAGCGATCTTGTAAGCAACATAAGAGATTCACCTCCTTTTCATTCATCACATTATGAAATTTATCCCGAAGCAGATTCTTTATTTTCCAATGCAAAACGACTTGATGCTGATCATTCGTTTGACAAAGCTAAAGATAAATATATATGGGCAAAGGATCTTGACCTCATTCGGTTCAGGGCATCGGAAGATATCAGCAAAATAATTGCAAAGCTTGCCGATTCGCTTGGTATGTATCATCTCTCGTTGAAATCACTTTTTGAACAATATTCTCCCCAAGGTATTATTGGAAATACCTTGATGACCGACCATCTTCATCCAAACGTTGATGGATATTTTTTAATGGCTGAAGGTTTTCTTAATGCGCTGAGAGACCATGGGATGATCGAAAATTATTGGGATTCTACTAGAATGAAGCCATGGACGTATTACAGGAACAACTGGGGATTTACCGAACTCGACAGTATGATCGCAGTTCTTCGCATAAAGCATTTGAAGGCAGGGTGGCCGTTTCAATCCGAGACTACAACAAACAATTTTCGCACTACGTACATGCCGCATGGAATAATAGATTCGTTAGCATTTGCTATTATAAAGTATATAGATGTAACCTCGATTAAGGTTCATAAAAAACTGGCGACATATTATGAATCGATTGGAGATTTCAAACGCGCCTCGAAGGAGTATTTATCGATGGCATATATTTCTCCATCAGACGTTTCATTTTATTATTATGCGGCCGATCTTGCATTTAAAGCAAAAGAGTACACCAATGCAATCCGATATTTACAAGAATCACCAAATGTTGATACGAGTTCTTTTGCCCAATTTACTCTTGCTTCAATTTATTATTCTCAAAAGAACAATAAAGAAGCTCTTGCTTGTATTGACCGACTGCAAAAAGTACACTCGGATAAAAATAATTATTTGCAGTTTCAGAAACTTAAATACAATGTACAAAAAGATTCAGGTCTTAGTTCCGATGCTGAAAAGACACTCACTGATATTAAAAATATAGATCCATCCTTTAACGAATCAGCCGGAGGAAAAAGTCTCGTCGTCCTCATCCCAAACAGAATTAAATCTTATTTAGAAAAAGCCGAGACATTGAGGAAAAATGGACAGTTGTCTGAAGCAGTAGCTGTTTTGAAAGAAGCTAATAACATCCATGAAATTTCCTACACCAATCTTCAAATTGGGAAATTGCTTTATTTACAAAAAGATATTGAAGCCATACACTACTTAGAGATAGCTCATAGAGAAATCAAGGACGATCCATCACTTATTTATTGTCTATCTGTTTTATATATAATAAAACCAGATCTTGCTAAAGCTAAGGAAACAATTGATGATTTTACAAGGCTCGTAGGGAAAAATCATCCACAGAGCAAACAATTGAAAACATTATTTGAGAAACGACTAAATAATGGAGTTTTGTAAATAGGCCGTTTGAAAACTTCTTCCATCACAAACAGCGAGAAATTATATTTGCCCGTTCAGGAGAACTTTGATTTAGGTTGGATTTCAACTTTGTTTGAATATTACTTCAACGACGGTATAGACGTACGGATTATTCTAGACGACAGACTATCAATGTTAAAAGTTGTTGAGTGGATTAGTTTTTCGTTATTAGAGAAAATACAATTGCAAAATAAATATTGCAATAAAAAAAGTAATCGTATGACACTAAAAAATATTTTTGTATTACTTCGTGTATTGATTATAATCATTACACTCACCAACTTGACCAGTGTAGCAGTATTCTCAAATGATACTTTAAGTGTTGATAAGCATGGTCAACTTAGCGTTAAAGGGAATAGGATAATAGATCAAAATGGCAATCCCGTCGCTTTGCACGGAATGAGTCTGTATTGGAGTCAGTATGGCGAGGGAGCACCATACTATAACTACAATTGTATTAAATGGCTGCGCGATAATTGGAATTGTACCGTTGTGCGGGCGGCAATGGGAGTAGCATCAGGAGGGTATCTTACCAATCCGGAAATCGAAAAGACCAAGATTAAAACTGTAATTGACGCATGTATTAATTTAGGAATTTATGTGATTGTTGACTGGCATGACGATAACGCACAAAACCACATATCTCAATCAATTTCTTTCTTTGAAGAAATTGCTGGTGAATACGGATACGCACCTAATCTCATCTATGAAATATATAATGAACCGCAACAAGTATCATGGACTACTGTCGTTAGACCCTATGCAGATTCTGTTATAAGACAAATTCGAGCTATCGATTCTATTAATCTTATTATTGTAGGCACACCTACCTGGTCGCAGGATGTCGACATAGCCTCCTATGATCCTCTTCCATACAATAATGTGGCATACACTCTTCATTTTTATGCTGCAACGCATAAACAGACATTAAGAAACAAAGCGACGACCGCACTAAATAATGGAATCGCACTATTTGTTACAGAATGGGGTACGTGTGAATCGAGTGGAACTGGAATACTGGATTCCGTTGAGGTTGGAAATTGGTCGAAGTTTATGAACGATAATATGCTGAGCTGGTGCAATTGGGCAATTGATGACAAGGTGGAGACATCAGCAGCGTTGATACCTGGCGCTAGTGCGACAGGTGGCTGGTCGGGATTTGATCTCACGAAATCTGGTGTAATTGTAAGAAAAATGATATTAGCTTGGCAAGATTCAACATTCACTAGTGTGGCACCAGCGAAAGAATTGCCGATGAATTATGAATTGCGCCAAAATTATCCTAATCCGTTTAATCCGTCAACAATAATCAGCTACTCATTGCCTGAGGAAGCCAAAGTAAAAATTGATATATACAATCTATTGGGGCAAAAAGTGGCTGCCTTAGTTGATCGAATTGAACTTGCAGGCAATCACTCGATTAGTTGGGATGCTCACAACTATTCCGGTGGAACATACTTCTACAGGATAATAGCCGAGGGGGAAAAGACATTCAAGAAAACACGGGCATTGATACTAATGCGATAAAGCTTGCATAATCTTTAATAAAGAATAAAAATGGAACATAAATGAAATACGGATATTTTGATGACAAGCAAAAAGAGTATGTGATAACCCGTCCCGATACACCTTTACCGTGGATCAATTACTTAGGTACCAGTGATTTTTTTGGAATCATTTCCAACACAGCAGGAGGATATTGCTTTTATCAAGATGCAAAACTTCGCCGTTTGACACGGTACCGATATAACAATATTCCCATGGATAGTAATGGACGATACCTCTATATCAAAGATGGAAATACAGTCTGGAATCCAATGTGGAAACCTATGCGCGTTCCGCTTGATAACTATGAATGTCGCCATGGTTTGGGATATACGAAGATAACCGGAAAAAAAAACGAATTGGAGGTTTCTTCATTATTTTTTATTCCTTTGGGTTCCAGAAATGAAATCTGGCATGTTCAGATAAAAAATAATTCAAAATCATCGAAGAAAATTCGATTGTGGAGCTTTACTGAATGGTGTCTCTGGGATGCTCTTGATGATATGACCAATTTCCAAAGAAATTATTCTACCGGACAGGTTGAGGTCGAAAATGGAACTATTTTCCATATTACAGAATACAGGGAGCGAAGAAATCATTATGCATATTTTTCTTCCAGTGAGGCTGTCTCCGGTTACGACAGCAGCCGTGATGCATTTGTTGGCGTGCATCAGGGATTGGATGCTCCGCAAGCTATACTGCAGGGAAGCTGCAAAAACAGTATTGCTTATGGATGGCTGCCTATCGGTGTTCATCAAATCGACCTGAAATTGAAACCGGGTGAAATAAAATGTATAAATTTTTTATTAGGATATGCAGAAAATCCACCCGAAAAGAAATTTCTTAAGACTGGAAAAATCAGAAAAGATGAATTTGAAGAAGTAAAATCGAAATACTCCAAAACATCAAATGTGCTGCCTGCTTTTCAAAAGCACAAAGAATATTGGGAAAACTTGTTTTCATCGTATCGGGTTGATGCACCGGACACGATCGTAAACCGGATGACAAATATCTGGAACCAATATCAATGTATGGTGACCTTTAACATGTCGCGGTCGGCATCTTTATATGAATCCGGAATTGGCAGAGGGATGGGATATCGCGATAGCAATCAAGATATCATAGGATTCGTGCACATCTTACCTGCTAGAGCACGTCAAAGGATATTGGATTTAGCAGGAACCCAGCTTCCCGGTGGCACATGTTTTCATCAATATCAACCGCTCACCAAAAAAGGAAATGCTGATATAGGTGGGGGATTTAATGATGATCCTCTCTGGTTGATTCTATCCGTTGCGGCTTATCTGAAGGAGACGGGTGATTATAGTATTCTAAACGAAAAGACCGGTTTTGCCGATGTTCAGAATTCTGCAACAACTTTGCTTGATCATCTCTATATCTCACTACAATATACGTTAAATCATCGAGGACCGCATGGTTTGCCGCTCATTGGCCATGCCGACTGGAATGATTGTCTTAATCTGAATTGCTTCTCTACGACACCAGGCGAAAGTTTTCAACTTGCAGGACATATCGAAAATGATAAAGTTGCAGAATCGGTCATGATCGCAGGTTTGTTTTGTAAAGCCTGTGATGAGATGACGAAAATTCTGAAAAATACAGGAAAACCTAAGCAAGCCGAAGATTTTCTGAAGGAAGCTGAAAATATGAGGAAGACAATTTACGAGCATGGGTGGGATGGCGAGTGGTTCCTCAGGGCTTATGATTCTTATAGCAGAAAGCTAGGTTCATCAGAAAATGAAGAAGGTAAAATATTTATTGAAAGCCAGGGCTGGTGCATTATGGGTGGTGCTGGATTAGAAAAGGGTTACGCAAAAAAAGCATTAGACAGTGTACGGAAACATTTAGCGACACCGAACGGAATTATTTTGCAGCAACCAGCTTTCCACAAATATTATGAGCACTTAGGTGAAGTAAGTTCCTATCCGCCTGGATATAAGGAAAATGCTGGAATCTTCACACATAATAATACTTGGATACAAATTGCCGAGACTATAATTGGCAGGGGAGATCAGGCCATGGAATATTACAAAAGCATTTGCCCTCCGACCAAAGAAGATCAAATAGATATTTATCGTTCAGAGCCTTATGTGTATAGTCAAATGACTGCAGGCAAAGATGCACTGACACCAGGTGAAAGTAAAAATTCTTGGCTGACAGGTACTGCGGCTTGGTCTTTCGTAGCTCTTTCTCAGTATATTCTCGGCGTACACCCGGATTACAACGGATTAATTATTGATCCTTGCATTCCGAGTTCTTGGAAAGAATATACTGTAATTCGAAAGTTTAGGAACAGTATTTATAATATTACAGTACATAATCCCAAAAACGTTTGTAAAGGCGTGAAGAGTTTGAATCTAGATGGAAAATTAATGAGCGGTAACTGCGTTCCAGATTTGAATGATGGAAAAATCCATATGGTTGAAGTCGAACTTGGTTAAATGGATGACAAGGTTAAGATACGGTATAGAAAGTGTATGATAGAGTTGATGATTACAATATAAGGTATGTGATCGAAACACCTTAAATTGGGTGATTTCTACTAAGAAACATTGATCGTACATTGCTATAAATAAGAGTATATTAAAAATGTAGAAAATGAAGTGATTCTTTTTAAAAATCTTATTAGCTGCAAGATTGAGATATTAATCAGATAAATAATTTAATCGAATAATATAGTAATTCATCGTTTATCGAGAAGGCGGATTCGGCGATCCGAAATGATACTTATGAAAAACTTCGTTAAAAAATATCTGCAATTTTGTCCCAAGACAGGAAGATTCGTTGGTTTTGGAAAACTCAACGGTTTATCGCGATTATTGTTTCCGTTTATTGGTATAGCTGCGATGGTGTGGGTACTTATTCGAGTAATTCCAAAACCCAGCCGCTTAACGTACCCATGTGTGAGGACAGCGATGCCCATTGCCTCTGGATTCATTGGTTATTTAGCAATGCTTGCTTTATCCAGTGTGGCTTTCTTCAGATCAAAAAAATCAATCCGGTATTATCCGGTTTTTTTTCTTGCTGCATTTGTTGTATTCGGAATCAGCGGTTCATATTTGACGAATTCATATTATAGCTGGCAACCGACTGTAAACATGATCGTCGTTTCTAATCAGCCGATGGGCGTCGCAAAAGGAATTTTTCCAGGAAGAGTTGTGTGGGTACACGATTCCACTGCGGTGAATCAGAATTGCAATATCAATAGCTGGTACTTGCCTGCGAATATCAATCAAACGACAGTCGATAAAATGCTTTCTTCTGCTTTGCATAGTGTAACAGGTCAAACAACTGATAGTGCGGCCTGGGTGGCAATATTCAAATATCATAATAATACTCGAGGGAAAGGAGCCGTCAATTACGTTAAAGGAGAGAAGATATTTATCAAAACAAACGCTACAAGCGCTTATATTGGCAATTATAATACAACCACCTTAGTATCGAATAATAATGTTTCTGAAACATCGGTAGCACCTATTCTTGCGGTTCTCCGGCAACTTGTCTA
>Ga0187861_10004260_pt1 | contig 12068 bp, 7 predicted proteins | sample June2016WEW_10_1_3_FD_132986 | JGI IMG/M metagenome (GOLD analysis project Ga0187861, IMG submission 132986) | Peatland microbial communities from SPRUCE experiment site at the Marcell Experimental Forest, Minnesota, USA - June2016WEW_10_100 | ecosystem: Environmental > Terrestrial > Soil >...
AATGGCGCCTTCGCTGGGAGCAGGAGTTTGAAGCGCATCCACACCGGACCGGAAATATCAGCGCTGTCCGGGCGGTAGTCGGCGTCCCGCGTGAAGAGCACGCGGTCGGGAGCGGATCGTGAGCCGGGCGGCAATTCGGCCACGCATTCGCCTGCGGGCAGTTGGGCACCGAAGCTATCCCACAGAAAACGGCAGTCCTTGGCGTTCTGTGCGCCGCAGGCGCGCTCTTGCCCGGCAAGCTTCAGGATGAAAGGCCTGGGCTCAGTGGCGGCCGCAAAGCGAACGTGGACGTGCCACAGGCCCGCTTCGGGCAGGCTCAGCTTCGCCGTGAACGTCTCCGGCCTGACTGTTCCGGCGGATTCAGCCAGCGCTTTGCCGTTGGGGTCGCGAAAGTCACGGGACTCAAGGACCCGAATACCCTCGAAGAACTGGCCCACCCGCGTTGCCGGCGCAGCGGCGCCCGTCGCGCTCTCTTCTTCAGCCACCGTGGCCACCGGCTGGTTGCCGGCGCCTGGAACGGCGCTTGGAGCAGCCGGCGCAGGCAGAGGCGGCGCAGCCGGATTGCCATAGTAGAGGAACAGACGATAGGCTGTCTGCCCGGCGCCCTTGGGGAACTTGGGTGTAAGCCACAGTAGCGCGCTGCCATCGTCCCGTCCGAAATTCAACACGCCGCCCGCCAGCAAGCGCCCCCCGGCATCTACAAGGCGCACGTCCGCCAGTTCGTGCTGGCAGCGGCCGGTATTCGCCAGCAGGAGCAGCAGGTGCGCAGGCTCTTTGAGGAAGACGACCTCGGACTTTGCGACTGCGAGAGATGGATCTTCGATCTGAACTGCGCGGCGCCATTTCCACTGCCGGTCCCACCAGGGCGCTGCGACCTCTTTGCCCTCGAGCTCCCGGAGGCCATCCAGTTCGTCGCCCGTTTCCTCGCACTCAGTGGCGCCTGGCAGCAGCCATAGGAGCACCAAGACGCCGAGCGCTCGAACGTATGGAGATGTGGAATTCAAGTTCGCGTTCGCGTTCATGCCCGTATCCGTTCCTGCCGGCAGCTTGCCGCTCTGGGTGTCGCTGAAGTGTCTATACACCAGCGATCTGGCAGATGTTGTCGTGGCCATCGGCAACGCCGGGGAAAGTGCCACCGGCATCAGCACCCTTACCGCAGCAAATTTTCGCTTCCTCAATCATTGCCACGATATTTTCCTCAGGCGTCTCCCGCCCGACCTGATCGCCGGTGCCGAGAATCACGCGCGGATTGCCCGCGAACGCCGTGAGCACTTCGCGGACTTCGCGGCGCACGTCCGCGGGCGTGCCACGGATGAGCGTCTCGACAGTCTGCAGGTTGCCGTTCATCGTCGTGCGCCCGGCGAGCAGCCTGGCGACCTGCGCCAGTCCGGCGAGTCCGGCCACGTCGCCGCCCGGCGGCCGCTCGAACGGGCACACGCAATCAATGCCGAGCTCCGCGAAATCCGCGACCGTCCGCAGGCACTTGCCATGGAAGTGAACATGCACGAGCCGTCCGTGGCGATGCGCGACGTCAACGACGGCTTTGATTACCGGCTTGTCCCAGCGCCGCCAGCGCGCCGGTCCTATCAGCGAGTTGCAGCTCCAGGAGCAGCCGATGAAGAGGCTCTCGTACGGCGTCTTCGTGCAGATGGCTTCGGCGCGCGGCGCCAGGCACGCGATGTAGCGCTCCTGCAGGCCTTCCAGCAGCGCCTCATTCTCAAGGAAGTCGAAGACCGCAGCCTCAAAGCCGCCGTCGCGGCCGCCGGCGTAGTAGTCGAAGAATGGAACGCCGAGGCAGGCTTCGAGCAGATACGCTTCGCCGACGTCTTCGCGCGCGCGCAACAGGGCTGCGGGGTCGAAGAGCGCCGGGTCGCCGCCGAGGGTGAGGAATTCGTACGCCTGCAGATCGCGTTCGAGGTTCTTGATCGGGCGTTCGAGCGTCCAGCCTGGTTCGCGCCGATCATAGAGCTGCGCACCGCACAGTTCGCCGTGCGGCGTGCGGGCCGTCCAGCGCACCTCGAGCCGTTCGCCGTCCCAACGCTCGGCCGACCGGCGGTCAACGTTCGGATTCGGGAAGTGCGGAGATACGATGCCCCAGCCTTCGCATCCGAAGCGTGCGAACGCCGTCTTCAGGGCCTTATGGAACGGCACTTCGCGCTCGAATTGGATCATGTCTACGCCGAGAATCCTGGCCGGGTAGTAGCACCAGAACTCCGGCGCAATCGCGATGCGGTCGTTTTCCTGCCCGCGATAGGCGTTGAGCATCCGTTGCTTGCCGGTCATGACACAATCCTTTTCACCACGGAGACACAGGGGACGGACCAGCACTGGCACGCAGGCTCGTATAGTGGCACAATTCTGGCTGTCAAGGAGGCAAAAGATGGACGAACTACGCTGTTGCCGGCTCATTTCTTTCGTTATGCTTGGGATTGTGTTGGCAATCACGAGCAGGCGCGCGCAAGCGGAGGCCCCGGCGCCGCCGAAGCCCTTGGAAACGCTCGCCTTGAAAAGCTCCGCCGGACTGAGCTGGGAATTGTGGCGCGGCGAGCGCGGCTGGAGCCTGGGGCAGATTTCTCTGAACGGAAAACCGCTGGAAAACCCGGTTGCGTCCGGAATCCTGGCGCTGCGGGACGTGAAGACCGGCGAGGTACGCTGGCTGCCCGCCGACCAAGCCGAACGGCTCGGCCCGCGCGCGGCGCGCCTCTCCGGCCAAACGAAGATCGGCGATGCGACCCTGCGGTTCGGCGCCGAAATCGAGTTGCAGGAAAAGCTCCCCGCGGCAACGTGGCGGGCCTCATGGTCCGTCAACAAGGATCTCGCCGGCTGGGAAGTGTGTTTGGCGTACCATGATGGATTCGCCAACGCCTGGCGTGTGCAGAGCTATCCGTGGGCCGGCAACAGCGAGAGCGTGAAGATCGCGCCGCTACGCTATTGCGGGGTGCCCGGGGTGCTGGTCTACCGGCCGGATCAGTCAGTGGCCGTCTTGTTTGCCATCGCCAGCAATTCGGATTACCTGAACCCGACGACCTGGACGGGGAAGACCGAATTTCATTTTGCCAATCGCTCGATTGCGCCGCAATTTCGCGCCAGCGGCGGCCAATTGACTGCGGGAACCAGTTACGAAATGCCGCTGCAGTTGATCGTCAGCGATGCCGGCGAATTTGCCGGCGCCATAACCGGGATCATGCAGGCCTGGATCAAGCTCAATGACTACCGTGTGGACGATACCCTCCAGGTGCGCACGCCGCAGGAGGCCTTCGACCTCGCCGTCGCCGGCCGGCGGAAAATGGAGAGTTGGAAGCCGGGCATTGGCTATGAGCATCACAAGGGGACCCCGTTTATTTACGTGGGCAACAATCCGTATATTGCCCGGTTCGAGTACGGCCTCTATGAGATCACCGGCGAGAAAATGTGGCGTGACCGGGCCTTCGAGCAGATTGACTATGCGATCCAGGGGCAGCAGCCCAGCGGTGTGTTTCATACGAACTGGAACCTCCAAGACCGTCCCGGTTCGAAGGCCGGTCTCTTTTGCAGTTGGGATTGGTCCCACAACGGTTTCAAGGTGGACCTGAACACGTGGATGGTCCGGTACATCCTGGAGACCTGGCAACGCGTGAAGGAGAAGGAGGGCGTGGACCGGCAGGACTGGTACAAGGCGGCCAGCGCCTCGCTCAATTGGGTGCTGAACCAGCAGAACCCGGACGGCGGCTTCCCGCAGGTTGTGGACATCGGCTCCGGCGTGAAGTCCCAGTCCGTGGTGTGTGGCCGGACGTTGGTAGGGTTGCCGATCATTGCCAAGCTTATAGGTGATGACCGCTGCCTCCGGGCCAGCGCGGAGCAGGAGGGGTTCCTGCGCCGGGACGTCGAAGGGCGGTTCTGGTACACCGGGTCGCATCCGGATTTGCCGCCGGGTGATTTTGAGCAGGACAGCATCTACGACGTAGTGGAGTACTGGCTGGACAAACACGACCGGACGGGTGGCAAGGACAGCCTCGACCGCGCCGTGGCCAACGCCTATTATGCCTTGCTCTATTGGTGCCCGAAGCAGCTCAGTTGGGTAAAGAATCCCACGCAAGGCGCGCACAGCGAGCAACAGCACTTCAATCAGTATTCCGTCTATTGCTACCACAACCGCAAGATCCAGTGCCTGGACCGGTTGTTCAAGAAGACCGGCAATCCGCTCTTCGAACAGCTCAAAAGCCGGGTGCTGCAGCTCAACTTCTATGTTCAGGTCGCTGACGGCCCGTACAGGGGCTCCATTACCGAGGCTATCGCCGATCCTTGGCTGGAGCGCGGGAGAGGGTTCGAGTGGCGCGGTAATCCGTACACCAGCGAATTGGTCGCGGACCTGATGCTGCAACTGATGGATATGGGTCTGGTAAAGAAGCCTTGAGTAATCTCACCTTTGTTGAATGCCGGATACTCCGAGGGCGCGCTGGCTTGCCGGCCCGGTGCCACGGATGACAATGCGCCGCCGTTGCGGGTTGAGATGCTCAAGTTGCACGACGATACGGTCCGCGGGCCATTGGAAGTCAGCGAGGCGCTCAGGCCACTCGACGCAGACCAGGCCCGTGCAGTCGTCCAGGCACTCGCGCAAGCCGCTGTCCTCAAACTCCTCGGCGCCACATAAGAGGCGGTACAGGTCCAGGTGATAGAGCGTGAGGCGGCCGCCGCGGTAGATGTGCTGGAGCACATAAGTGGGGCTGTTCACCATCACGTCCGCGGGTACGCCCAGCCCACGGGCCACGCCCCGCACGAAGACCGTCTTGCCCGCGCCAAGTTCGCCTTGCAGGGCGATGAGCATGCCGCCGGGCAGCACGCGCGCCAGACGCTCAGCCAGGGCCTCTGTCTCCGCGGCAGACCGCGTTTCGATTGCATCGGTATCTTTAACCTGCATCTGTCACCACTCATTAAACACAGAGGACACAGAGGAACGCAGAGGAAAAAACATTGGTAACAACAGTAGATCCTCTCTTACGAACCCCTCTGCGTTCCTCTGTGTCCTCTGTGTTTAGAAATCCGTGCCCCCGTTCAAACACGGTGTTCGTACCCGACGTCGCGCAAAGCGCTGCGCCCGCCGCCGCGCGAAACCAGGACACAGCCTTGCTTGCGCGGCCTGATGAACCCAATGCGGCTCAAGGGCGTGTCATGCCGCCAATGCGACAACAATCTCGCCGCGGCTTTAGGCTCCACGGCCAAGAGAAGTTCAAAATCCTCACCGTCGCTCAAAGCCATGTCCAGGCTCGCGGCACGCTCCAGCGGAAGGAATTCCTCAAAAATGACCGCCCCACAACGGCTCTCTGCGCAGATATGATGCAAGTCCCGGCTAAGGCCGTCGCTGATGTCAATGCACGCATGCACGGCTGTCCCGCACCGGCTGCGGACCAGGCGCGCTTCTTCCAGGCGCGGCAGGAAGCGCAGGTGCTTGCCGCTGGCCAGGGAACCACCCAGCGAGCCGGTGGCCAGCAGAGCGTCTCCAGGCCGGGCGCCGCAGCGCAGCCAGGCGCCGCCCTTGGGGCCTTCGCCCAGCAAGGACACGGCCACGCTCAGGCCGTTCCTGGAGGTGCTCACATCGCCGCCGGCGAGAGCGAAGGAGAAACGCTTGCAGCAGGCAATGAGGCCCTCGTAGACCTGGAGCGCCAGCTTTTCGTCCGTGCCGCGGCGCAGGTTCACAGCCGCGGTGGCGGCAACCGGCCAGTAGCCGGCCGCGGCAACGTCCGAACAAGCTTTGGCCATCGCCTTCCAGCCCACTTGGAACGGCGTGGCCGCTTCGCGCCCGCGCAGGACAAAATGCGTGCCCTCAACCACCTGATCTATTTTGAAGGCCAAGCCGCGGCGGCCCGGCCAATCGAGCACCGCGCAATCGTGCCCCGGCCCGACCTTCAGCCAGGGATGCTTGGGCGCGCGCGCGCGAAAACGCCTGATCAAGCTCAGTTCTCCCATAGCGGACATTGTATACCGGGTGCCAGATTTGTGCCACGGATGTGGCCGGGTGCCGGGCTGTTTCCGGTCCGCACCTTGGATTCCGGGGACACGATCCCGATTTCCAAACAACCGGAAATCGGGTCATGTCCCCGGAATCCGGGGTGTAGTCAGCATCAGAGAAGAAGGGGTGCATGACGTGAGGATGCCGGCGCTTATTGCGGGGCTTATTCTGGCTGCGGCCATCTGCCAGGCCGCGGAGACGCCTGAAGAACTGCTCAAGCAGGCCTACCAACTGGAGAAGGCCAACGACACCGCCAAGGCCGCCAAGGCTTTCGAGGAGTTCCTCCAGAAATACCCAGACCACACACAGGCGATAGACGTGCATTACCGGCTGGGCAAGGCGCTGGAGAGCCTGGGCTCGATTGACGAGTGCCTCAAACACTTGCAGGTGGCCGCGCAGAACGACAAGAAACAGTTCAAGAGCCGCCAGGACGCATTTTTCCTGCTCGGCAAGACTTATGCCTCCGTGAAGAAGTATGATGAAGCCCTCAGCACCTTTGAGCAGATGCTGGCCGGCGGCGCGGGCCTCTACGAAGACGAGGTGCAGAACCTGTGCAGCGGCTATTACGCCATCAAGGGCAAGTACGATGAGGCCGCCGCCAAGCTGAACATCCTCAAGCGCAAGAAGGATTCCCCGCTCGCCGAACAGGCCGCACAGAAGCTCGCCATGCTGTGGCTCAAGGCGGAGAAAGCGGACCTGGCCGTCAGCGCCATCGAAGACCTCGCCTCACAATATCCCGAGAACAAGACCGTCTCCGAGCTGCTGCTGCAGCTCGCCGACCTGTTCCGCAAACAACAGAAGTACGAAAAGGCCGGCTCCGTCTGCGAGCAGCTCAAGGCACGCTATCCCAAGAGCCTCGACGCGCTGGCGGGGAGCTACGTCCTGGGCCTGTGCGCCCGCGACCGCAAGGACTTCCCCAAGGCCATCGAAGTCTTCGACCGCATCGGCAAGACGCCCGAGTTCCAGAAGCGCGGGCTGGCGGCCGAGGCCGTGCTCCAGTCCGCCGACATTTACTTCAGCGAAGTGGGCGACATGGCCCGCGCCGTCGAGCGGTACGAGGAAGCGGCCAAACTGGCGCGCGATTCCGACAGCGAACGCAAGAGCGAAATCCTGGAGCAGTGCTGCTTTCGCATCGCGGAGTATTATTTCCAGCAGAAGAAATGGGGCCTGGCCCTCGAGAACTACATGCTGCTGCGCCAACTCGGCACGCGCCTGAACATCCTCGGCAGGATTCTGGCCTGCCGGGCGGCGCTCGACGAGAGCGGCGCGGGCCGGGACGCCTCGTACACGGAAGAAGACCTGGAGGCCATCCGCAAGAAGATCGCCGCCAACCCGGGCACGGCAATCGCGGCGGAAGGCGAAGTCTTCCTCGCCGACCAGAAGCTCAATGACGCCGTCAGATTGCGCAAGGGTTTCGAGACGGCGGTCTCCGATTTTGAGGCGATCTTGAAGAAGTATCCCAAGGACGTTCTCGCCAAGGACAGTCTGGAGTCCTACGTTTGGCTGCAGATCGGAATGTGCCGCGCCTACGGGGTTACGCGCGAGGAGTGCGCGCAGGCGGTCAAGGCGTTCGAGCAGGCCATTGCGCTCGCGCCCGACAGCCCCTACAAGATCACGGCCCTCGAAAACATCGCCATCTTCGCCGAACGCGCCGGCGACAAAAAGAAAGCCTGTGACACCTACGAGCTGTTGTGGAAACTGTCGGCCGCTGCCGGCACGCCGGGCAAGAAGCCTGATAAAAATGGGTCCAAGAGCATTGATTATCTGAAGGCCATGGTTACGCGCTCCGACAGCGAGGAACTGGCACAGAAGAGCATCGCGATCCTGAAGAAGCTTATCGAGGAGAAAGGCCCGCTTTCCGACGAGGCCCGCGAGGCGCGCTTTTACATCGCCGAAATGTATTTCGTGCGGAAGGATTACTCGGGCGCCGCGCGGGCCTTTCGCGAGTACATCCAGATCTACGGACCCAAGCAGGATGCCAACGGCGACCTGTCCGGCGGCCCCTGGAAACCGCCGGGCGTGGACGCCAAGGTGCTCCAGGTCTATGAGGCCGCCGTGCGCGTGGCCCATTGCTGGTACGCGCAAGGCCATGAGCAGAACATGGTCAGGGCCTACGAGTGGCTGGTGAAGAACATGGGCTGGCAGAACAAGTACCTGGCCGAGGCGCAGTACTGGCTGGCAATGGAACTGGTCAAGGGCGCGAAAGGCCAGACCACGGAGGCCAAGCGCGCCGCCGCGGAAGCGCTCTGGAAGAACGTGGTCAGCCCGTCGCTCAACCCCAGCGACCGCAAGCACAACAAGCAGTTTCATCCGTGGGTCAGCCGCGAGCCCCAGTACGCGGACGTGCAGCAGTATGTAAAGACTGCAATGCTCAAAGCGGGGCAGTTCTTCGGTGAAGCAGGCGAACATCAACTGGCCGCGGGCTGCTTTGCGACTTACCTGGACTGCTACCCGATTGATCTCACCAAGCACGTCAAGCCCCGCGGCCGGAAGGACAAGGCTGACGACCTCGAGCCCCCGGATGAGCGTTATCAGATCGCGCGCTACGCGCTGGGACGCGAGTACATCGCGCTGGGCGAAACGCAGAAGATGCTCGAGACTTACAAACCTTATCTCAGCGGCATGCGCGATGACAAGTTCCGCGCCTCGGCACTCAAACTGGCCGGCTATCACGCGGGGAAAACTGAACGCTACGAGGAGGCCATTGAAGCTTATGCCACGCTGCTCGACGAATACGGGCCGCCCAGCCTCAATGACAAGAACGAGCCTGTCCCGCTGCCGAAGGCCGAGCGGCTGCGCCAAGGGGCCCACAACTGGGACGGTTTCCGCATCGAGCCGCCCACGGACCTGGACCTCGGCGAAGTCCGCTATGCGCTGGGCTTCCTGTACTGGAAACAGGAGCAGTGGGACAAGGCCGCGCAGACGCTGGCGCGGTTCCTCGACGATCCCGGCCTGCGTGAGAATAAGTCCCGCGAGAAGGCCCTCTACATGGCCGGGCAGAGTTCTTACCGCATGTACGATTTCACCGGCGGCGTGAAATTCATTTTGGCGCTGATTCGGGACCACCCGAGATTCGAGGCCATCGAGGAAGCCTACGTTTATGCCGCCACCGGCTGTTGCGAGACGAGAAGCTGGACCGACATGGACCTGACTTACAGGAACTTCGTGTCCGAATGGCCAACCTCGGACCACCGCCCGCGCATGGACCTTTGCGCCGCCCTGTCGCAACTGGGGCAGGGCAAGACCGATGCCGCGTTGAACAAGCTGCGCAGCCTGGCCGCCAGCGAGACGTATGAGGATGTCCGAGGCGACGCATATTACCACCTCGGCTGTGAGCTGGGCCGCAAACCCGAGTACCTGCAAGCAGCTTGGGATTACTTTCAGAAGAGCGTCAAGTTCCATGCGCGCGAAGCGGCCTGCCTGGAGCTGGCCAAGTGCTGCATGGAAATGCAAAAGTGGGAGCAGGCCAAGCAGTGTCTGGAACGAGTGACGCGCGAGTTCCGGAAGGGCCGGCCCGGCGTCGTGGGTGAGGCCGAGAAGCTGCTGCCGGAAGTGGAGAAGCAGTTGGCGAAGGGGAAGAGATAAGAGGCGAGGGGTTGAGGGTGAATGGAGGAAGGTAAATGGTGAATCGAATTCATACTGTGGCGGGGCTGGCGGCACTTCTGCTGGTCCTGGCAGGGCCGCGCCTGCTTGCCGGTGAGAAGGCCCCGGACAAGCTGGACCTGGAATCCATCCTTGCGGACAAGGACAAGGCGGAGATTCTCAAGACCGAGATGGAGGAGGCCGGCGCCGGCGACAACAAGGAATTCAACATCAACAGCGACGACAACCTCTCGACGCTCGAAGTCGGGGATGTGTATCGCAATGACGAGAAAACCTTCTTCAAGGTGGCTGGCATCAAATACAAAGGGAGCAACGGCGGAACGTTTGTCCTCCAGCGCACCACGGGAACGGGCGAGCCGGGGCAGAAGTTCGTGCGCGTGCGCGGCGTGGGGCCGCTGACCATTTCGGCGCGCCTGACCCTGCTGGACCTGTACGTCATGGGCGGACCGTTCCTGCATCCCATCGCTTTGCTGGGGTTCGTCGCGATTATCCTGGCGATCAACAGCATTCTGATCTACCGCAGGAACCGGCAGTGTCCCCCCAGGTTCATCGAGGCCGCCAACGCCGCCTTGGACAAGGGGGACGTGCGCAAGTTCGAGGAATTCGCCCTCAAGGAAAAGGGCTTGCTGCCTTACGTGGCCAGGGCGCTGGTGGACCATTATGAGAGCTCCACGACGCGGGAACTGAAAGAGCGCTGCGAGATCACGGCCCAGAAACAGATCCAGCGCCTGCGCATTCCCGTCCGGGCGCTCAACCTGATCGCGGTCGCGGCGCCGCTGCTGGGGCTGCTCGGCACGATAGTGGGCATGGTGATCGTGTTCGACGCCGTGGCCAGCGCCACCGGAGCTTCCAAGGCTGCCGCGCTGGCCGCGGGCATCCGCGTCAAGCTCTTCTCGACGGCGTCGGCGCTCATCGTGGCCATCCCCTCGTTGTTCCTGTACTTCATCTTCAGCCAGAAGCTTTCCGGTATCATCGCGGATTGTGAAGTTGCCGCGGAACAGTTCACCCACCGCATCGCGCTGCTCAAGCGCAAGCGGCGGGCCCGCGCGGGCACTGAGGACGAGGAAGAAACCGAGGAGCGCCCCGCCAAGCCCGCCAAGGCCAGGAAAGCCCTGAAGAAAGAAAATGCCGGGGCCGAGGAGGAAGAGGAGGCGCGCCCATGAACTTCAACCGCGAAGCCGACGAGGAAATGCGGATTGACATGACGCCGCTGGTGGATGCCATTTTCGCCATCATCCTCTTCCTGCTGGTGTGTTCGTCCTTCGTCGAATCCATGGAGCAGGACCTTTCGATTGACCTGCCGACGCAAGGCAAGGCCCTCAAGGTCAAGACACCCCCTGCGCGCCCGATAGTGGTGAACGTGCGCTATCTTCCCGGCGGACGGGCCTACTACCACGTGGAGAACCAGCAGACCACGCTGCCCGTGCTGACCTCCAATCTCAGCCGGGCGCAGGTCAGGAATTCGAGCCAGGCCGTGGTCATCCGCGGCGACCGGAACGTGAAGTGGGAACACATCGCGGCGGTGATGGGCTGCTGCGCACAAGCGGGCATTACGAAAATTTCCGCCACGGTCGAGATCAGGGAAGCACAGTAGCGGATTGCAGATTGCGGATTGCGGATTGCGGATTACAAAACTGGGGGCTTTATGCCGCATGCTGAAGACACAATCTTTGATAAACGCGCGCTGAGCATTGGCGCATGCGTAATCGCGCTCGTGTGCGCCGCGGCGGCGGTCTGGCGCGTGGCGGCACGCACAGAGTCGCTGCTGAAAAGGCCGGCCGAGTTCGAGTTCGCGGTGCAGGAACATGCCGTGGCCGACTTCAAGATTCGCCAGCCGGTGCGCGAGATCATCCAGGAACGCACGGTGGACATGCCCGAAGCCGTGGACACGGCCGCCGCACAGGCCGAAGAGCGGCCCGATATTCACGTCAGCACCAACCCGCTGGCCGGCGAGCCCGCGCAGGCGCAGGAAGTGATCCAGAGCACCAATGTCACCATAGACACGCCGCGCATTGAAGTAGGCGGCACGGAGATCAGCATTGACGACGCCCCGCAGGAAATCTCGCAGGTCTCGGACACTGTGGCCTTCGCGCTCAACCCCATAGCCGCCAATGCGCCGGCGGGCGCGCCCGCGGACATCTTCAAGTACGACAACCCCACGCCGCGCGACAAGCCGGCGGAGCACTTCATCAACATGGGCCCGCGGCCGGGGCGGGCGCTGCGCATCATGCCCAGGGCCTTCGGCGATCAGGATGCGCCGTCCATCGGCAAACTCGGCCCCGCCAACATCAACCTGCACGGCACGGGCGAGTTCTTCCGCGCAGGCGCGCGTTTCGGCGAGGTCAAAGCGCGCTCCGCCGTGGACTCGGCTTTGCATTGGCTCGCCGCCCACCAGGAAAACGACGGCGTCTGGGACGCCGCGAAGTTCGAGGGCGACAAGAGTGCCAATCTGGCCGTGACGGGCCTCTCCCTGCTCGCC
>Ga0187861_10004261_pt1 | contig 12067 bp, 12 predicted proteins | sample June2016WEW_10_1_3_FD_132986 | JGI IMG/M metagenome (GOLD analysis project Ga0187861, IMG submission 132986) | Peatland microbial communities from SPRUCE experiment site at the Marcell Experimental Forest, Minnesota, USA - June2016WEW_10_100 | ecosystem: Environmental > Terrestrial > Soil >...
GGCGAATTCGCGCCCGCCCTAAGCGCACGCGGGGGCCCACTGCGAATAGCCTTCCGTGAAGAGGTTAGCATGTTATAGAGGAGGCCGGTGAAAATCAAGAATCAACACGCAGGGCGAGAGCACCTTGGCACCTCCCTTGTGAGCGGTGGACAGGAGATCAGCTTGCCGGAAGACTGCCCGCGGGTTCGGTCCGACGCAAAGCCAGCGCGAACCCGGGCTTTCACTTGGGCGGGATGTAGTTCGGCGGATGCGCAGCGCCTTCACCGAAGAAAAATTGCTCCATTTGTTGAGCGATGAAGTCCTGCGCTTCCTTTGTCGAGGGCACCAGGCGATATTCGTTAATCAGCATCCTCAAGTGATCAAGCCACAGTTTCCAAGCGTCTTGGGAAACACGATCATAAATGCGCTGGCCGAGTTCGCCGATCCAGGGCGGCTCGTCAAGACCCGGAAGCTCCTTCTGCAGCTTCACACATTTCACCATTCGTTGTGCCATAGACGTCTCCCTTTGAAAGGCTCCCTCAGAATCAGCGCTTCGGAGTGCTCGGTAGCCGCCGAAAATCCGGAAACCACAACCAGCCTACCCTTCCGAGGCCATTATACAGGAAGTCCCAAGCACCATGCGCCGCCCACAGGGCGATACGCCACGTTGCATCCATGCCCGCTTCGTATGACGAGATGCCACGTCCCTCCTCAGAGCGTCCGCGTTCCACGCCGCACACATGGCCCGTGGCGGCGGGCACCCACGCGCGATTGATGAGAATGAATGCAGAACTCAGTTGCCGCCAGCGGAGGGAGTTGGTGGCGCTGGCCTGCGAATGCGAAGCTTGTGGTCGGTCGCCACGACGAAGCAGCCCGCCCAGGAGCTGACGTCTTCGGTCTCGAAGACTAACCGCACTCGTTCAAGCAGGGCGCGGTGCGTAGGCATCCGCAGGCGCACGAGAAGCAGTCTATGGTGGGTGCCGGGCTGGAATCGGCGCACGTCGGAGAAGTCAAGGTCCTGAGTAATCAGGAAGCGGGACTCGCGCTGCGCCGCATCCCACACGGCCGGATCCTTGGCGCCGGCCAACTTTTCTCCCGGTACCGTCTGGATGTCATGGTCGTACGTGGCAAGCAAGCCGACGAGCCCTGCGGGAAGATTTTCGTCAACTTTGATCTTCATCCGATACGAGGGACAGCGGGAACAGGAAGATCCTCTTGGGCAGAGGCTGCCGCAAACGCGATTGCCGCTCGAACATCGTCGAAAGTCAACGTCGGAAAGTCAGCCAGAATCTGGTCGATGGTATCCCCATCCGCAAGGCTGGTCAAGACGGTGCGCAGCGGTCGCGAGTGTTCTTGAAGACAGGTTCCCCGCCGCAAATCTCAGGATTGCGAGTAATGCGGTCTCCAAGCTTGGGGGTACCGTCACTCATGGTGTAGCAGCCTCCACAATTAGCTCTATGATATCAGAGTGTGAGGACACAGGGGACCAACTCTTTAAGCCTGGTGGAACCGCACGATGGCGACCTACAGGTGGAACGGCTCCCGGCCTCGAGCGTGCCGTACCTCGCTCAGCTTCAGACGTGGGAGGCAGACCCCTTCGGCGTCAACAGCGTCGATTTCACATCACCCTGCGGCGCTTCGCTAGCCAGTTTATTTTTTGCGCCGAATTTCCAGTTCCACTTCCTCGCCGTCATGCAGAGGAAGCGGCGCGAGCGGCTTGAGCACTCCCCTTTGGAAGATGGCGGCAGTGCGCAGAGGTTCAGCCGGGGCGGGGTTGGAAGCCCGTGGTGAGGCGGCGCGGGGTGCAGTTGCAGGCGGCGCGATACCAGCTTCCGCATCGTCCAGGGCCTGATTTGCTAAGCGGTCGGCTTCGCGGTTGTGCTCGCGCAGGACGTGACGGATCGAAAAGGACTCCAGGCGAGCGATCATTGCCTGCGCCTTCTCGTACAACGGCCTCAGGCCAGGGCTGCGGACTTTGTAGCGCCCGGAAATTTGGCGGGCCATTAACTCGGAATCCGTTACGACGTTCAAACGGCGAACGTGATGGTTCAGGGCGTAATCCAATGCCGCCAGCAGGCCCTGATATTCCGCAACGTTGTTGGTGGTTTCTCCCAGGAACTTCGCAAGAGCCGCGACGGGTGCGCCTTGAGCGCTTTCTATGACCACCCCATAGGCGGCCGGACCGGGATTTCCGCGTGCTGCGCCGTCGATGTGGGCCACGATTTCTGTCATTCGGGAAGGTGCGCTCGGGATGAGATTCCATCCTGAGACAGGGATTGAGTCGTTGCCAGTCTTAGCGTCAGGCGGTGCGAGGCAGCCTGCTCAGGCTGACGCCCCCGCGCCCTGCCCGTTGCGCTCCGTCTGCTCCGCGGGTGGCTCCACACAATAGATAATGCGGTTGCAGTTCTCGCAGGTCAGCAATGCGTCGTTGCTGCGGATTTCATTGTAGACCTGTGGCCGCAACCAGACGTTGCAGGCGGTGCAAAGACCGTCGCGCACTACCGCCAGCGCGATGCCGTTCCGGCCTGCGCGAATGCGTTCGTACAGGCTCAGTACCGATTCTTCGAGAGCGGCTTCGAGTTCCTTGCGGCGCCCCTGCAAGCGCTCGCCCTCATCCAGATCCGTCTGCCGCTCGCCCTGCAACCGTTTGATCTCGCCCGCTACGCGCGCTTTCTCACCCTCCAGCCGCGCGGCGGCTTCCTGGACATGCTGCTGGAGGTCTTCTGCCTCGATCATCTTCTCCAGGACCTGATCCTCGATCCCGCGGATGTTGGCCTCTTCGCCCCCGATCTCCTTCAGCATGGCGCGGTATTGCTCGTTGGTCTTGACCTGGTAGAGCTGATCTTTGTGCCTGGTGATTTTCTCCTGGATGACTTTGATGTCACCCTCTAGGTCCTTCCGCTCTTTCTGGTTGGCAGCCAGGCGTTTCTTGCGTTCTTCGTGAGCGTGAATGAAATCGTCCAGTTGGGACTGCAAGGTTTGAATCTGCGCAGGCAGGGAATCGATCAGCACCGTCAGCTCCGCCACCCTAAGGTCGACCTGCTGGAGCTCGATGACGGTCTTAAGATCGGGATGCACTTCCTCTCCTTGGTAGAGTGTCGTTCCCCCGCTGGGAAAGTCAGCACGCACTCAGCTTCGCGCCGGAACCGCCTCTCTTTAAGCATTCTTGCACATCCCAAGGCAGCGCGGCAAGAAAATGGGCAACGCGAAATGAACGGGGCAGCGCCCGCCGCGACGGGCGCTGCCCATCGGCTGCTGAATCCAAAAACCTTGATCGTGTATCCCGCTGCCAGCTCTGAAACTTCCCCCAGCAAGCCCTCAGGGTTTCACAAAGGTGACCGCGCCTTCCGACGCGGAAGAAACCAACGCGGCGTACTTGGAAAAAACGCCTCGTTTGTAACGCGGCTCGGGGGCGCGCCAGCCGGCAAGGCGCTTCCGGATGTCAGCCTCGGACAGTTCCACATCGAGCCGCCGCTTTTCGATGTCGAACACGATCGTGTCACCGTCGGCCAGGGCGGCGATAGGCCCGCCCCGCGCCGCTTCCGGCGCCACGTGACCCGCCATCAGGCCGTGCGTGCCGCCGCTGAAGCGGCCATCGGTCAACAAAGCCACCGATTCGCCGAGCCCTTCGCCCACGATTGCCCCGGTCACGCCCAGCATCTCGCGCATGCCCGGCCCGCCGCGCGGGCCCTCATAGCGAATCACCACGACATCTCCGGCCTTGATGCTCTTGCTGGTGACGGCGCGCATGGCGTCCTCTTCGCAATCAAACACCCGCGCCGGCCCGCGATGGTACGTGCGCGCGACGCCGGCCACTTTGATAACGCAGCCCTCGGGCGCCAGGTTGCCTTTCAAGATGACCAAGCCGCCGGTTTTCTTGACGGGATCCGAGACGGGCCTTACCACATCCTGGCCGGGCGTTTCGGTGGCGCGCGCCGCTTCCTCGGCAATCGTCTTGCCGCTGGGCGTCATCTGCGAACCATCGATCAAACCGGCCGCCAGCAGTTTCTTGGCGATCAGAGGAATCCCGCCCGCTCGGTGTACATCGACAGCCACGTAGCGCCCGCCGGGTTTCAGATCCGCGATGATGGGCGTGCGCGAACTGATGGCGTCAAAATCCTCAAGGGTTAGCGGGACGCCGGCTTCGCGCGCCATGGCCAGCAGGTGTAGCACGGCGTTGGTGGAGCCCCCGGTGGCCGCCACACTGGCGATGGCGTTTTTGAAAGCTTTGCGCGTCAGGATTTCGAGCGGTTTCACTCCGCGCTTCAGCAGGTCCATCACCATTTGCCCGCACTGGTAAGCGACTCTTTCTTTTTGGGGATCGAGAGCCGGGACGCTGTTCGCTCCCATGGGAGAAAGGCCGATGAACTCCATCACCGTGGACATGGTGTTAGCAGTGAACTGCCCGCCGCATGCGCCGGCCCCCGGACACGCTACGTCTTCCAGCCGCTTCAAATCCGCGTCCGACATGAGCCCGGCGGCATTTGCACCCACGCCTTCGTAAACATCGACAATCGTTACGTCGCGACCCTGGAAGCGCCCCGCGGCGATGGACCCGCCGTAAAGGAGAAGGCTCGGGACGTTCAATCGGATGAGCGCCAGGGCTCCGCCCGGAATCGTTTTGTCGCAGCCCACCAGCGCCACAATGGCGTCAAACATGTGGCCGCGTCCGACCAATTCGATGGAGTCGGCTACAACCTCGCGGCTGACGAGCGAGGCCTTCATGCCCTCAGTGCCCATGGTCACGCCGTCGGAAATGGCGATGGTGTTGAACTCCATGGGAGTGCCGCCAGCCGCGCGCACCCCCGCCTTCACCTTTGCCGCCAGTTCGCGCAAGTGGTAGTTGCACGGCATGGTCTCAATCCAGGTGTTGGCGATGCCGACGATCGGCCGGGCCAAGTCGGCGTCCGTGAACCCGATGGCCTTGAGCATGGAGCGCGCCCCGGCGCGGTCGCGGCCGTCCGTGATGATGTGACTGCGATGCTTAAGATTGACTGGCATGCTGGCCTCCTATAGGTGAATGCTGCCCCCGGTGAAAGCAGTCATATTCGCAGATTTGTGCGCCCCGAGCAAGACGGCCGTGCCCAGGCGTTGCGTCTGCGCGGGTGGCGCGAGTGGGCTGTCGAGGGTCGGACAGTATGTCTGCTTTGCCCGCAGAGACTGGAGGAGTGAAAACCGATGTTTCCGGGGACAAGGCTATGGATCTAGTTGAAGACAAATTGCGCTTTCTGGGAATGAAGCTAACAACGCGGACGATTCATCCTGTCGACATTGTGCATACTCAAGGGTGCAAGATTCTGCCAAAGCGCGTCAAAGGGCCCGCAATGGGCGTCCCCCAACAATCCAGTACCGCCTCGTCATTGACAACGCGGGGTGCCTATGCTAACTACAGACGGGGGAGCATCAGCAACCTTTATGGGCGCCGAAGAACTGCAATCCGCGTGGGAACTGCTCAAGGAAGCTTATCAGTACCAGATGGGCGGGGATTACGAAATGGCGGTCGAACTCTATAAGCGGTCGCTGGATCTTCACCCCACGGCGGAAGCCTTCACATTCCTGGGCTGGACTTACCGCTTCCAGGGCAAGATCGACGATGCCATCGCCGAGTGCAAGAAAGCCATCCAGCTCGACCCGGAGTTTGGAAATCCTTACAATGACATTGGCGCCTACCTAATCGAAAAAGGGGAATACGACGAGGCGGTTCCCTGGCTGGAACGCTCGCTTCAATCGCGGCGCTACGAGTCCTACCATTATCCGCATTACAATTTGGGGCGCGTGTATGTGGCGAAGGAATTGTACGGTAAGGCGCGCTACCACTTCGAACAAGCACTGAAACTCTCACCGGACTACACGCTGGCGAAGGAAGCCTTAGCCAAGGTCCGGTACAAGCTCCATTAGCAGGGTCACCCCTCCACGTCGGCCCTGTCGGGTTTTCACGTTCTGAAAAAACCGCTGTGCTATCATGACGCGGCAAGATGTTCGAGTAATCCCAAGCTGCATCATATCTGCAAGCATCCTTCTTTTATTCGGGGTTTCGAACCATGCCCAAAGCCGAACTGCAATACCTTGCCGATGAGCTTCAGAAGCTGCGGGAGCAGAAGCTCTATCAGCGGCTGCGCATCCTGGAGACCGAGCAGCTTCCCGTGGCGCGCTTCGACGGCCAGGAGGTCATCAATCTCTCCTCCAACAATTACTTGGGGTTGACCACTCACCCCAAGCTGCGGCAGCGCTCCCTGGAGGCCACGGAAAAGTGGGGAGTCGGCTCCGGCGCCGTAAGGACCATCGCCGGCACCATGTCGATCCACATGGCGCTGGAGGAGAAGATCGCGCGCTTCAAGCGCGTCGAGGCGTCCGTAGTGTTTCAATCGGGCTTTACGGCCAATGCCGGGACGGTCTCCGCCATTCTGGGTCGCGAGGATGTGATCATTTCCGATGAACTCAATCACGCCTCGATCATCGACGGCTGCCGGCTGTCGCGCGCCGAAATCAAGGTTTTCCCGCACAAGGACCTGGAGGCCTGCGAGAAGATCTTGCAGGACCTCGCCGGGCGGAAATGCCACAAGCTGCTGATCACGGATGGCGTATTTTCCATGGAGGGCGACATTGCTCCGCTGCCGCAGCTCGTGGAACTGGCAGAGAAGTACGGGTGCATTATGATGATCGACGACGCCCACGCTTCCGGCGTGCTCGGACGAAACGGGCGCGGCACGGTCGATCACTTCAACTTGCACGGTCGCGTGGACATCCAGGTTGGAACGCTCTCGAAGGCCATTGGAGCGCTGGGCGGCTACGTCTGCTCCACCCGCGACACCATTGAGTTTCTTTACCATCGCGCTCGGCCATTCCTGTTCTCCACTTCCCACCCCCCTGCGGTCGCCGCCACGTGCCTCGCCGCCTTTGAAGTCCTGGAAGAGGAGCCGCAATTGATCGAGCAGCTCTGGTCTAACACGCGATTCCTCAAAGAGGGACTGAAGAAACTGGGCTTCAATACCGGCCTGAGCGAAACACCCATCACCCCCGTCATCGTCGGTGACGCTGCACTGGCGCACGAATTCTCTCGTCAGCTTTTCGCGGCGGGGGTGTTTGCGCAGGGCATCGGTTTCCCGACCGTGCCCCAGGGCAAGGCACGCATCCGCACGATCGTAACCGCCACGCATACGCGTGAAGAATTAACGCGGGCGCTGGTGATTCTTGAAGAAGTCGGGAAGAAACTGAAGATTATCGACTAACCAAGCTTCGCCTCAGAAAGGTGATGCTAAGCCCGGACCTCGCCGAGCTCTACCAGGTGGAGACCCGCGCCTTGGTTCAGGCAGTCAAGCGGAATTTGGATCGGTTTCCTGAGGATTTCATGTTCCAGCTAAGGCCGGAAGAATTTGGGCTCTTGAAATCATAGATTGTGATTTCAAGTTGGGGCGGGGCTCGACGGGGAACCCCGCCGGGCAGGCTCGACACACGGCCATGACCTGCCCTCGCCCCCTTGGGGAAGAGGGTGTCCCGACTTGTCGTGACGGGTGAGGGGGGGGCCAGCTCTGCGCGGTCTGCCGGACTTATTGAAGACGCGACCATTGCGGGTGTTTAGGACTCGCGGAGGGCAGAAGAAAGTCGTTCGGTCCATCCCGAAGAGCACAAATGCGCTGGAAGGGGCCGGTTGGAAACAACCGGGTGTATACTCTCTAGTACCGGAAGGCGAAAACGTAAATTCCGGCTGATATGGCTGCGCCCGCCAAAACAGGTATCGAACCGCAGGTCCGACAATGGATCAGAAAGAACAAGAAAGAGAACAGTCGTCTCGAATTTAAGCAGCGAATTGACCTCAGCACTGCCGGGGCTAAAGCGGAATTCGTTCGCGACATGATCGCATTGGCCAACTCGGAGGGGGAATTTCCTCGAGACGATGGCTATCTCGTCGTGGGATTCAAGAACGGTAAGCGCTTCGATGTCCGAGGCGAGCACTATGACGGAGCCACGTTCGGTCAGATTCTTGACTCCTATGTCTTCCCACCCATCAGCATGTCGTATGAGGAGTTTAGCAATGGAAGTCGTGGCCGTGTTGGTGTGCTAATCGCAAAACCCAATCCAGATGTGCTTTACGTGGTGCGTAGAAAGCTCCATGACAACACGGGCAAAGCAGCGCTGTTACCAGGCCAGTGCTGGGGGAGGAAGGCTGATCGGAAGATTGAGCTTGACGGCGAGGCGATCCATGCACGATATCGAAAGATAACTGAACGACGGGTCGAGGACGCAACCGCCTCACTCAAAGGGAGAATCGCTAAACTGGAACAGGAGGGAGGGCCAGTACTTGAGGTCAAGCGGATTCGTTTCGAAATGGAGGGTATAGCCACTTCAGAATGGCCAGAACTGGAAAGGCAGATCTACAAGCTGCTGCCTTATGCGAGAGAATTCGCCCAGTCGGTTAAGCATGAGGTTCTCGACGCGGTCTTAGAGGCGACGGGCAGGACGCGGCAGGGTATGCCTGTCGACGTAGCTCAAGCTGTAGACTCTGTATTGTCTGAGGTGATGCCAGTCGGGCTGGGGGGGCTGCTCCACCCGTCCCGCAGGAAGATTTCTCGCGAAGACCAAAAGCTCCTAGAACGGATAGAGCATGCAACCTTCGAACTTATGTGGGACGCGTGCCGTTACTTGCGTGACCTCGAGGTTGTTCATGTGGGAGCAAAGCTCTACTGGGCTCTGATCAGGTTCGCTGCTTTGAACGGTCTCCAACGCCTTGAGGCAATATTCCTGGAGAACGCACGACGATGTCGCGACATCTGCAATGAAGTGAAGCGGGGATCCCCTTTCTTGGAGGCCCAGAACATTTTGGAAGAAGAGATTCGAGATGCACTTAACCCGCCCGACCGAGCCAAAGGCGGTTAGGAGGTAGCGGATGCATTTCCGTGACGGCTTCGACCGCGTAAGGCGCGAGCCCTTTCGCCATGATTTCCGAGCGCCCGCCGAATCCGAAACATGCCGACGAGCGCGTGCACGTGTCCCGCCGTTCAATGTCGGGAGGCACCACCGGGCGAATTAGATCATGTCATGTTATGCTGCAACGAGGGGGGCAACACAATGAGCTCGCCTGGTGTCGGGATCAGGGATAGGTCGCGCCTCTTGCGGCGGCTTTCATATTCGAAGTACCTGCTCAACGTTGCGGGGGGGAGCCTTTCTTCACCGTCGCACCTTACTGCGGCCGTCGGTTTGCTACAAATGCACGATAGTGTCGAGATCTTCCAGGTTGTGGTGCTGGACTGGATAGGTGTAAGCATAAGTTCGAACCGCAGCTTCTTGGATTTCTGGCCACTTGTCAAGAACAAGACCGGAAGCGAGCCGCCGTACAAAGGTGTACTTGAGGACCTCAATAGGATCCGTGTGCAGTTCAAGCATCACGCGATCCTCCCCAACCTGCAAGAACTACGTACGTTATGTGCGGTGGTTCCGTCCTTTTACTCAGAAGTGTGCGCCAACGTCCTCAACATGGACTTCGCCAGCATCAGTCTTGCTGACTTGCTCGAGGACGACGAAGTCAGAGGTCACATGAAGAAAGCTGAGGGCGCCATAGCCTCCGAGGACTACAAGACCGCGCTGGCCGAGGCCGCGACTGCATTCACGGTGCTCATCCAGGAAAAGGACACACAGCCAGCGCAGTACGTGGTCCACGGCCTGGAGCTTTTCCACAGGATGTCGCTCAGTATATCACCCAAGTGGGAGCGCCTCCCAGTGGACTTGTCTCGGGAGGTCGGCAAACTCTGCAAAGCTTTTGAGGCGCAGATAAATGACGTGAAGATAGTTGTCGAGATGCTCGCTTGGGGAGTTGACCTGCAAAAATACAGAAAGTTTCGCTACCTTACTCCGCGCGTTGCTAGAGCCGGGGGCGGAGAGGTGGAACTGTTATTCGAGCGGACGCACGCGATCCTTGTGAACGCTGACAGCGCCAACTTCTGTTTCCAGTTTGTGCTTGACACTGGCCTGCGGATTCAAGAACAAGCTTCTCGGATCCTGGATCCTGTAGCCTTCCACACGGTCAAGACGTCCCAAAGTCCCACACACCTCTACCAAATCGGGCCCAACAATTCTCTGCGGATTGCAGCCGAAATCCCCAAGGGTTGCGATGTCGAGGGCAGGGCGTGCGTTGCACCTTCGCTCGGCGACGCATGGGGAGTAACCTACAATGGTACGGAGGGCCTGATACGATTCTCTGATGCAACCCTGGTAGAGCAAAACGACGAGTAACGCGCCCAGCCAAATCGCCGCGCCCGGCCAGGTCGGAAGCCACCTCGTAATGGTCAAAGAAGGCGTCCGGGCAAATCTTTCCATACCTCAACACAGGGAACTTTCCGTGGGAACGCTTCGGGCGCGGGGTGACGTGGGCCCGCCGTCACCAACCCAGCCGCTGGAGTCCTTTGACCAGGTCGAAATGTTGGTCTCGGCTCAGTAAAGGAAGAGCATGTTGCCGGCAGAGCGCCGCGATCCAAGCGTCGTTACTCGGAATGGGAGTGCCCATTTCTTTGAGTTGAGTCCGAATCCTGGCATACCAGACGGCAGTTTCCTCGCTTACCTCAAGAACGCGGACCAGAGAAACCATCTCCTCCAGCCAGCGCTCATACTCGCGCCTATGCCGCGACTGGCCGATTCCAAAGCGATACTCGCCCAGGACGATGACCGGAATGGCAACCTGACGAGCGCGGGTGAACCTCTCGGTCGCTCCCGTTTCTGCCTCCGCAATCGCCGAGAGAGCGTTCGTGTCCAGGATCAAGCCCGATCCTCCAGTTCAATCCTCTCAAACTCCTTCTCAATCAAGCTGTTGATGCGGGCTGTCTCTCTGCGTAGGTGCCGCAGCTTTCCTGCCACTGCCATCCGCGCTTTGTCGCGACGCGGGGATTTAGCCTCCAGTTTCTCCACCACTGCTTCACTAACAAACTGGCGGAGCGGAATCCCGTGTTCGGCAGCCGTGGCCTTCGCGCGGCGGAAGATTGGGTCGGGGATTTCCAACGTCGTTTTCATGATCAAATGCTCCCATATTTATGGGAGTTGGTCAATGGGTTTTGTGCGGGTCGCCGGGCCCTCTCCACAACTTCACGTCCCCAGGACAGCGAGGCCGGCGCCACTTTTGCACAGGCCCTCAGGCCGCGGCTTCTTACGGCGTATCGGAGCCTACCCGCGCCAGGACGTACGGGCCTTCCGGAATGACGGCAATGCGCGCGTTTCTTTCCAGCGACGCCGCAAGTGCCCCGATAGCTTCTTGCGCGCTAGGAAAAACCTTCCCCCAAACATTTGACTCGAATTCGCGCGGCAGGCCCGGGACGTAATAGAGGACTTGCGTTCGGCTGGTGACCAGCGCGAGCTTTTCGAGTTGCCATTGGTCCACGGTCACCGGCGCGCCATCAATCTTCTTCATAAAATCGTGGACGGAGGAACCCTCGGCCAGCATGCGGCTGAACTCCGGCCCGCCCGCGCCTTCCTCACAGGCAGCGAGGAGCAGGATTCTCCCTCCGGGCTTCACAATGTGTGACGCGGCGGTGATGCCCTTGACGGCCTGGTAAAAGGTGAGGTCGAGCGGATAGCCGGCCGCCGTGGTGATCACGGCATCTACGGGTTGATCGAGTGTCTCGAGCATGACGCGCGCGACAAACTCCACCCCCTGCCGGTGGGCGGCGACGGGTTCGCCGGCAAAGACCGCAGCGATCGGGCGCCCGGGAGTGCCGCGGGCCAGTGCCACATCCACCAGAAAATCGTGGCGCGCCAAGTGCGCGATTTCCAGGAGTTCCTGGTGCAAGGGGTTCGCTTCGATCGAACCTTCCACCGCACGCGGGTCACGCATGAAGCGAGGACTGTGGAGAACCTTGATGGTTTCTTGAGCGGCCAGGCCGGGGGCGATGAGCTTCCGCCCACCGGAGAATCCCAGCATCAGGTGCGGCTCAATGAATCCCAGAGTCAGGTGGAGGTCCGCCGAGACGAAACGCGCGTCGAGATAAACAGGTGTTCCGGCTGCCGTTTTCCCCAGATCGCAATGCTCAGAAAGCTCGCGGGCGTGGTGATTCAGCACACGATAACGGGTGGCGATTTCCTCTCCGCAAATCTCGCGAATCTCCAC
>Ga0187861_10004268_pt1 | contig 12057 bp, 10 predicted proteins | sample June2016WEW_10_1_3_FD_132986 | JGI IMG/M metagenome (GOLD analysis project Ga0187861, IMG submission 132986) | Peatland microbial communities from SPRUCE experiment site at the Marcell Experimental Forest, Minnesota, USA - June2016WEW_10_100 | ecosystem: Environmental > Terrestrial > Soil >...
AAACGCGAATGTCATCGCGTTGCAGCTCGAGAAGGTGCGCGACAAGGTACCTTTGCTGTATGAGCGCGACGACATTCTTTTGACGATGATCCAGCAACGCGGCGACGTGGAGAAAATCTCTTCGCGTAATATGCGCCTGCCGTTGCAGGTCAACCCCGGCGGGAAGGCCGGGTCGTACAACGCAGACGGAGGCGACCTGGGCCGCGGCTCGGGAACCGCCTATGACGTCGCGCAAGTGTCGCCGATTTTCTTCCGCTTCGCGATTGAAATCACGAAGCTGGTGGAATACGCGACGACGGGAAGGGAACGCGCGATTGAAAACGCGGCCAAGCGCGAAGTGGCCAACGGAATGAAACAGTTCCGCGCGTTCCTGGATAAGCTGATCCAGACCGCAGGGAACGGCGTGTTGGGATCGATCAGCTCATTTGCCACGACAACGTGGACGATGGCAACGCCGCCGGGAGCCGCGCTGGTGTACGTGGGGCAGACGATTCAGGTGTACGACTCGACGCTGACGACCAACCGCGGCACGGCCAATGTGGTGGCGGCGGATCCCATCAGCCCGACACAGACGATTACCGTGGACGCGAATCCGAGCGGACTGACGAACGGCGACGTGATCGTGCACGACGGGTTGAGCGGCGCTTCGCCTGTGTCGTTGTTCGGAATCAAGTATCACCAGAACAACGCGACAACGGGCACGTGGCTCAACCTGAACCGCGCGACCTATCCGGTGCAACTGGCGACGCCGCGCGTGAACGCCGGCAACGCCGCGCTGACGCCGGCCAACGTGCGCCTGGCGATCAACAAGGTGCGCAAAGCGTTGGGCATCAACCATCTGAGCAAGCTGATTGCCTACATGGCGGTTGAGCAGGAGCATGCCTGGGAGAATCTGGGCATCACGGTGAGTTCCATCATCAAGGAAGGCGGCGGCGGAAACGGGAACGACCTGGATCTGCTGTTCACCGGCAGGAAGACCATGAGCGGGATTCCGATCAAGTCCAGCGTAAACGCGGACCAGACGCGCGTGGATTTCCTGGATTTGGCCCACTGGGGCCGCGCCGTGTTGAAGGACATTGATTTCTACGAGGTCAATGGCAACACGGTGTTCCCGATTTACGGGGCAAGCGGTGGCCTGGCGGCGAGCTACATCTTCTACTTCGACACAGCGTTCCAGCTTTGGTCGGACAGCCCGCGCAGCGGCGCGTATATCGATACGCTGGCGCGGCCGTCGGGTTACTGAGACGGGAAGTGAAGGAGATTGAGGAGGTACAGGAAGTGAAGGAGCAGAATCGGCTCGCAATTTTAGTGCGAGGCGTTTTCCTTCACTTCCTTGGCCTCATATATCTCCTTCACCTCAATTTGCTTCGAGAGAGTCGCATGATTCAGATGATACGAGAAAAGCATGATACGCCCGAGGATGTGTCGCGGCGGTTGGGAGCTGCCGGCGGGCGAAATCGGTTTGGCGAACCCAATTATCGCGTGATTTGGGGCTGGAACCGCCTGGCGTGGATTGGCGGGAAGTTTGAAGACCGCGACGCGCACGGGGATCTCGTGCGGGAAGTCGTGGAATTGCGGTTGGAGCCGAAATATCCCCAGGTGAACCGTTGGCACGTGGAACGCTGGGTAGCGCCGGATGTGTATGGATCTCCGCGCGAGTGGTATGCGAATACGGTGGAAAGCGCAAATGGTGTGAGCGTACCGGCGCTGGGACCCTATCCGGAGCGGGGCGCGTACGAGCATTGTTTCACGCTGCAAGGACCGAAGGGCGAGTTTGTGCAGTTGACACCGACGATCGTCGAGCACGTGGCGCGAGCGATCGAGTGGGCGAGGCGTTTCCCGCCGGCGAAGCAGCGCGGGATGTTGTACGAGAGGGAAGCGCGGGAAGAGCGGGAGTATGAGGAGTGGGCGTACACCTTGATGGATGACGCGGCGCCGGCGCTGCACGGGCAGCCGTTTGTGACGGTGGGGTAGGGATGCAACCGGGAAGTTTTGGATGAAAGCTATTGGCGATCAGCGATCAGATATCAGCGATCAGGGATCAGGAAGCGAAGAGAAAAACGGCCCGCCCCGCAAACTTGTCCGGGGCGCAAACAATGCGCCTGAGAAGGGCGGGCCCAACACGGGCGAGACACAGACGGGAGATTCGGCGGATTGCTGAGGGCGTGTCTATGACGCGATTTCAGATTTGGCTGAGGGGGATCGTGGCGGCGGGAGTTAGCGGAGCTGCGGGTGGAGTGATGACCGGGCTGGCGGCGGTGGGAATCGATCCGGCCCACTTTAATTTGCAGGCGGGGATGGGAGCCACGGTGAGGATTGGAGCGGCCGCGGCGTTGATCAACGCGGTGATTGGCGTGGCGGCCTATTTGCAGAAGTCGCCGTTGCCGGAGGAGTAGTGAACCGCGTGCTGCGTTAGCACCAGGCTGATACCAGATATCAGATATCAGCGATCAGGAAGTGAAGAGCAAGAGGTCCGTGGTGCCAGCGCCTAAGATCCCACCCTCACAACCCCGAGGGTGGGGCACCCTCAAGTTCAGTGGAGCTGTGACGTCAGTAGAGGAACAAAACTATGCCAGTAGTGGGATCGAGTGCGTACAACACGGCGGGGCAGATAACGTCCCTGGTGAGGTCGCTGCTGAATGATGCGCAGGGGAACCTGTTCACGGATACCTTGCTCCTGCCATATCTGAATTCGGCTTATCGCAAGGTGCAGCGCGCGATTGGAAATGCCGGTGGCGGCGGATTCATCCAGGATGACGTGCTGCTGGTGGTGGCCGCGGTGGCGGGGCAGGATGCGTCACTGCAGGTATCGCTGAGCGATGCCAGCGCGCCGCCGAATCAACTGCCGACGGACCTGCTGGTGCCGCTGAAGTTGTGGGAGCGGCCGAACGGGTCAACACAAGAGTTTGACGAGATGGTGGACCTGACCAGGCATGGCGGGCTGCCTTCCCGGGTGCAGGACGTCACGCTGAGCGTGTGGGAATGGCGCGCCGACGGTTTGTGGTTTCTGGGAGCAACGCAGGATACGCAGATCCGCTTGCGCTACTTGAAGGCCTATCCGGATTTCACGGATGCGACTTCGCCGGTGCTGGTGCGCAACGCCCAGGAAGCGCTGGCGTACGCCACGGCCGCGTTGGCGGGATGGGCGAGGGGCAGCCCGCTGGCGGAGAAGTGGGACGATGCGGCGAGCGACGCGATCGAGGACTTGGTTGTAGCGGCGGTCCGCAGAGAGCAGCAGAGCAGCCGCAGGCGGCGGCCGTTTTCGGCGCGGAGCGGGTACACGCCGTTTTGAGGAAAGTTTTCAGTTGTCAGTTTTAAGTTTTAAGTAAAGCGATTTCAGAACGAAGAGAGGGGTTGAGGAATGGCCATTACGATTTCGTTGAGTCCGCTGAATGTGGACTCGAGCGCAAGCAATTTTGTGTATGCGGTGGCGACGCTAACGTTCACGGGAAATTATCCCACGGGCGGAGACACGCTGGATTTCACGCAAGTGGCGGACAAACTGCCGTCGGATACGATCGTGCAGGTGTTTGCCGAAAGCCAGAACGGCAACAGTGGGTACTACATCCCGATCCAGGGAACCGCGCTGAATAACTGGAAGTTGAAGGCGTTCCTGGGAGGCGGGACGGAGATCACGGCGGGCGCTTATCCGGCCAGCGTGACGACAGACATTGTGCAGCTCAGCATCACGGCGAGGAAGCTGCTATAAACGGCGGGATATCAGCGATCAGGAAGCGGGCCATCCAGTCGCTTTCCAAGTGCGTGGTCAAGGCTGGCCCTGAGACCTGATTCGCCAATGTGGAATGGCAAGAGAAAAACCTCAGGTCTAAAGGCCTGAGCTACAGGACTGCGAAGCACATGATACGATCAAAAGTCAGTATGGGAATTTTATGGGTGATATTGGCGTTGGCGCTGCACTTGTGGCCGGGGGTGATAGGGCCGGCGCGGGGGCAGGGGTCGCGTAAAGACGATGTCGTGTTCAACACGCGCGGGGTGCCGCTGGCCGGGGCCACGGTGCGCGTGTGCGCGATGCCGGCGAGCGGGCAGCCGTGTACGCCACTGGCGCTCATTTACTCCGATCCGGGGCTGAGTCAGGCGCTGGCGAACCCCACGACCACGGATGGTCTGGGGAATTACAGCTTTTACGCCGCGCCGGGGAAGTATGAGATCGAGATCTCCGGCCCCGGAATCACCACCAAGCAATTGCCGAATGTGATTCTACCGAGCGATCCTTCCTCGCCGACATTCAGCAGCATTTCTTCAACCGGTGCGATCAACGCGTTTACCTTGAGCCTTACCGGCAACCTGACGGTGAATGGCAGCACCTCGGTGGTGGGAAACCTGGCAAGCAGCACCCTGAGTCTCTCGAATCAGAGCACGGCGCCAGGTACGCCGGGCGCGGGCTCTGTGAATTTTTACACGAAGACGGCGGACAAGCGGCTGTACTACAAAGATGACACCGGCGTGGAAGTGGGTCCGATTGCAAGCGGCAGCGGGGCGCAGACGAATACGCCGAACACGTTTACGGCGCCGCAGAATATTGACGCGGACTTCCACACCAAGGGGCCGAATCCCTGGTACGACCTGTCGCGGTACGGGTGGTACACCAGTCCTACTTACTACAAGAACGGGACGACGGGCACGATGTCTGCTTCGTCCCCGACACTGACAGTGGCCTCGGCGCTGGATTTCGCCAACGGGCAGGGCCTTGTGGTCCTAGGCGCTGGGCCGACACCCACGATTTCGACGCCCACAAACGTGACGGCGGCAGCCGTGGGAGCGACAGGCTCGACCACGTATTACTACTGCGTGGTGGACGAGGACTATCTGAATGGGCGGACAGCCTGCTCCTCGGCTGGTTCCGTGTCGAACGCGGTGGCGACAATCGGGATTCAAACCTACACGATAACGGCGGGAGCGCGGGCTTCCGGCGTGGTCACAATCACCGCATCTAACAGCATCATCAATGGCTCGCAGATCGAAGTGCAGAACGGTTCTACAGCCGACCGCAGCTTCGAGGGCGCATTCACGTCAACTTCCTCATCGGGTAGCAACGTCACCTTCAATCAATACGGCGTCTCGGATGCCAGTGGCACGGTGACGAGCGGGAATCTTCGCGTGGTGGGCATGGTGGCGGTGAAGTGGCAAGCGCCGACAGCCTACACCGTCCTGAAACATCTCATTTATCGTTGCACAGGCGCTTCTTGCTCTCTGCCAACGAACGCGGCCAACTACAATCTCGTGGGCGTGGCTCAGGGCCAGGACAGTTATTTCCTTGATAGAGGATATGGATTCAGCACAGCATATCTTGACAACGGCGATGCTCCGCAGACGGCTCCTACGTCCACCTCGAACGGCTGGCTCTCAACTTCCATCGTCTCCGGTGGGGGGGCCACGACGCTGACTCTCGCGGCATCGTCCACCAACGCGGTTTCAGGAACCAAGGTTGTGCATGATAATGCGCCCGTTATCAAGGCAGCATGTGCGACCATTCCGGCAAACACAGGTGGAGCAACATTCTACGCCCCCTCCGAGCCGGGAACCGGAGCCTACAGCTATGCTCCCTTCTCATCGTTCTTCACGTTTGGTGGTGGGATGAACGCAGGAAATTCAAACTGCCCTGCTTCTACGTTCGAGTTTGAAGGTCCACTCTGGCTGAACGCCACGATGCAGCTGGGACATAGCATTGCGATGCGCGGAGGGCCTGGGGGAGAATTGTCCGTCCCCACGGGCTACTTTGAAGCTCCCACGACAGGCATTTACGGCAACGCCGTGCCGATGCTGTACATCAACGGGCAAGGTTCGACAAACGATTTCCTGGCCAACTTCAAAATTTCCTGCAACGGCTACTACCAGACGTGTCTCTACGAGGATCAAGCGTCGAACGGCGATGGCCCGACCGACTTCCGGTACGACGATGTGTATCTTGTCAACACAAACGGATACTCAAACGTCTACGTAGCCAAGTCGGGCTTCGGGCGGTTCTGGACACGCGGCATCTGGCAGACGAGCGCGAACGATTTTAGCTCGCCAACTGCGGCGCTGTTCACCACCAACTGCGGCACGGGGCAGACCAGCCCGCTGCCGCCATTGCTCGGCTACACCAACTACACCTCGATCTACGGCGGGTTGCTGGTGGACGGCTGCGGCGTGTTGAGCAGCGCGTGGAATCACTGGACGTTCACGGAACTTCTCACCGAGAGCGGCTACATCCCTTCCATCCGCGTGAACGCGCCAAACTACGGCATCTCCGGCATCAACATCTACAATTTCAGCTATGCGGACATCCTAGGTGGGTATTCAACTCCCGCGATTGACCTGACGAACGTTTCGGGAAATGCATACATCCTCGTCACCAATGCTGGAGGTGCGACAAGCTACCAGCCGCTATTCGAGGTCAGCACTGGCGGATACTATCCGGGCATTCAGGTCTATGGCCAATCCTTTACCTACCTCGGGGCAAATTATGGAAATGTGTCCTACAACAATGCTTCCTTTACCGACCAGTTGAACTGGAGCACGCGATTGCAGAACGGTTCGCACGTCGCCTACCAGATGGCTCTGCCTGCCGCGCCGCAAAGCGCGGTGGCTAGCTCAGGCGGTGCAGTACCGCTAGGGGCGCACACCTACCAGTTCTCGGCAGTGGACGCAGACGGAAATGAAACGCTGGTCGGACCAGCAATCACAGGGACCGCGACTACCGGCAATCAAACCATCACTGTAACGGCCCCGGCAACCTTCCCTGCGGGCGCGGTAGGGTTAAACGGATACCGCGATGGCGGAATGATTAACCCGAGCAGTTGCAGCACGCCGCAAGTGACTGTGCCCGGCGGCACCGTGGTCGATAATCTCTCTTATAAGTGCAGCTCCAACACGCCCTACTCAAACCAAGCGGGGGCTTCGCTCGTTTCCTCGGGAGGGCTCTCCACATACAAACTCCATCTGGGAAGTGAAGCCCTCACGGCATCTCCTCGCGGCGAACAGAACATCTTCCTTCCCGGCGCGTTAACTTCGACGTGGACGGGCGCGACGTGGACGCCCGATAAGGGCGTGACAGTTACTCGGGTGCAGGTGCAGGCGAAAACGGCGCCCGCCGGGTGCACGACCAACGCGGTAGTACGTCTGACGGACGGCGCCTCACCCGTCAGCTTAAGCATCTCCGGTGCGGCCAATGATTCCGGCGTCATCGCGCAGAACTACGCGGCGGGGACGCCGTTGACGTTGAGCGTGCAGACGGCCGCGGCGGGTTGCACAACGTCACCCGCCGACGCGAATGTGACCATCCAGTATCGCATGCAGTAGGAGCGGTCCTCACGGAACGCGAACACCGAATTACCCCAGGGCTTCAGAATTCAAGAAAACAATGTGAGGAAAACATGAACACGCAGAACGATGTCGTGGCGTTGGTGAATATCTCCGCGCAAAAGTGGCCGCCGCGCCACCGCACCTATTTTGGCTCGCTGGAGATCCGCACGCCAGAGCCTGGCGAGGCGTTCGCGATCACGCCCATTCATGCCTGCAAAGGCATCATGGACCTGGGAGACAAGCGCACCATGGAATTTCCCATTAGCGCGCGGGAAATCGCCGATGATCTGGTCCGGGAGCTCAATGGCGATTCAGGCGAAGGAAGTTTTCACGGCGTGTTTGTGGCGGCAGGGCCCATGCCTACGGAAGAGGAGTTGACCGAGGCACATAGGAAGCTGGATGCGTTTCACAGGCGGCTGGTGGAGGCGGCGGACCTGGAGTGGGAGCGTTCGCACAATCCGATGTTCATCACGGACTTGGAGAGGCGGGCGGCCCGGGAATTGAAGCTGGATAAGCCGTGGTTGTATGACCCGAAACCCCAGGCGGAGTGCCCCGCCTGCGGAGAGAAGATCAAGGCCGGCGTGGCCGTGTGCCGCTCGTGCCGGGCGATTCTGAACCGGGAGAAGGCCGCGGAGTTTGGATTGGTGCTGAGAGAATCGGAACGCCCATTGGACTTGATGAAGCTGAGAGAAAAGGGAAGCGCGAAATAAAGCAGATATCAGCGATCAGATATCAGCGATCAGGAAGCGGTGGGTTGCTGGGGTGATGGTTGCAGAGTAAACCAGGTGGGGCGGGGGGACCAGCAGAGTCGCCGGCCCCAGTAGGCGGCCGTTACTCCAGGCTCCCTGTAGAAAGAACCTTTTTAGCAGCTCGACACGCCGTAAAAGCCGCAGCAAGACTACCGCACCCCAAAAGAAGAGCATATGTCGACGATAGGATCATTGGATGCAACGATTGAGATTTTCGGGGGGCTGGTTAGCGACATGTCTCCCGCGGATTTGCCGCACGGGGTGTCGCCGGATTGCCAGGACGTCTTCTTCAGCAATGGCGGCGTAACCACCCGGCCGGGATTGCAGACGCTCTTCGGGCCGCTGGCAGGAAATCCCACCGTCAATTACTTGAAGACGTTTGCGACGCTCAGCGGCGTAATGCGCACGCTGGCCATGGATGGCGGCGGGAATCTGTACAAGGAATCGGCCCCGGGAACGCTGACACAGTTTGCCAGCGGCCTGGCGGCGAACTCCTGCGCCAATTCCACGACGTTGTTCGGCAGGGAATATCTGGCCATCAGCGATGGCATGACGGGCAATGATCTGCCGCGGCAATACGACGACACGAATTTCGACCGCGTGAGCCAAGGCGGACCAGGCGGCGGGCCAACGGTAGTCGATGAAAACGTAATTGCGGGCATCGTGGCCAGCCCTAATGGCGCGACGCAGCCCGCTGCGGTGACGATCGTGGCGAGCCCGAGCGGGGCGACGCAAAACGGCTACCTGGTCACGATTACGACCAGCGCGGCGCACGGATTGTCCGCAGGGCAAAGCGTCACGGTGGCGGGTGTCGGCGTGGCGGGATACAACGGCACTTTTGCGGTGGTATCTGTGCCCACTTCGACGCAGTTTACGTACATTGCGGGCGCTGCGGGGCTGGCAAGTTCCGGGGGCGGCACGGCGGCTTCCGCGACGGCCACGATTCAAACGAGTACCTCACATGGCTTGTCCGTGGGACAACTTGTGACGCTCTCAGGCGTTGGCGTGGGCGGGTACAACGGCACGTTTGCGATTGCGAGTGTGCCGGACTCGACGCACTTCACCTATAACGCCACAACCGGCGGCCTCGCGGCTTCCGGCGGGGGCACAGCGGCCGCGGCCGGGAATATTGCCACCGGCGTGCATCAGGTGAGCGTGATCTTCAAAACGCGCCAGGGCTATTTGACGAAGCCGGGCCCGGCTACGAGCTGGACGGCAAGCGGCGGGAAGCGCGCCGTGGTGACCAATATCCCGACAGGGCCAGGCAATGTGGTGGCCCGTATCTTGTGCTTCACCGGGGCCGGTGGCGCCAGCTTTTTCTATGTGGGCGGAGGCGGCACGCTGTTCAGCGGGAACATGGTCATCAGCGACAACACCACGACGACGGTGGTGGTGGATTTTTCCGACGCGGTTCTGCTGGCCGGAACCAATGTGGACAACCTCTTTCGCCTGATTGAGCTGAGCGACTGCGCCGGCGTGATTGATTACGCGGAGCGCCTTTTCTGGTGGGGCGAACGCAACAAGATGGACAACTGGGTGAACCTGGGATTCGACGGCGGGTTCACGGGGCCGTCCCTGCCGCACTATCCGCTAGGCTGGACGCCCGACGGATCATTTGCGCCCGGCGCCACCGATGAAGAAAGTTTTGTGGTGTGGGGCGCGGCGTATTCGATCGTGGGGAACGGCACGACGGCCACGCGCGGATTGATGACCCAGGGCGCGGTGAAGGACGCGCTGGGGGCGCCGCTGATTCAGGCGAATACGAGTTACACCGTGCGGGCGCGGTGCGCGCGCAATGCCTCGCTGACGCAGGGGACATTGCACGTGCATCTCTACAGCGCCGGCGGGGGAATCAATACGGCGGGGCTGCAACTGACCGCGGCGCAACTGACCACTGGCTACGTGGAATACAGCGCGGAACTGACGGCGCCGCTGACCGCGATTCCTGGCGATTTGGTGTTGCGCGTGTATGCGGACGGCACGCCCAACCAGAACGGACAGTTCTACATTGATGCGATTGAGATTTTCCCGGCTGCGCAGCCCGTGAATGCCTCGCTGGTGCGCGCAAGCCGCGTGGAAGATCCGGAGAGCTACGACGGCCTGGATGGCCTCTTGAGCGTGGCGGAGAACAACGGGCAAGCCATCCGGTCGGCGTTCAAGTTGCGCGAGCGGCTGTATTTTGTGAAGGAACATTCGCTGTACGTGACGCAGGACGATGGCACTAATGAGCCGGCGCTGTGGTCGATCGCGGAAGTATCGCGCGGCGTGGGCACGCCATCGGTGCGTGGCGTCGGCTTCGGTGAGGATTGGGTGGTGATTGCCCACCGCACGGGTTTGTACCTGTTTTCCGGCGGGGAGCCGGTGAAGATATCGCAGGAAATTCAGCCTACCTGGAACCAGATCAACTGGCAGTACGCGCAGACGCTCTGGGTGACGGTAGATACGGAACAGCGGCGCATCTTGATTGGTGCGCCTTTTGGCAGCGCCACGTCCCCCAATCGTGTGCTGATGCTCGATTATCATGATTTGGATTCGGCCAGCGACCTGGCCTCGCGCCCGCCGGTGAACATCACCTACACGGGAAGAAAAGCGGCCACGGATAGCGCGCGGAAATGGTCGCCGTGGTCCATCGGAGCCAATTGCTGCGCCCTGATTGAGCGCGCGGACGGCACGGCTCTCGCCGCCTTCGGGAGCGGGAATCCCGGCATAGGAGGCGGTGGAGCAACAGGGAAAATCTACCAACTGAGTGACACGCAGTACTCGGATGATGGCACGGCGATCCCGAGCTACTACACGACGCACTATTTTCCGGAGCGCGCAGTGGAAAGTTCGCTGGGACTCGGCGCGCACAGGAAGCTGTTCAGCTATCTAAGCATGTACGTGGAAGGGGCGGGGAACTTGGGCCTGACGAGCTATGTGGATTCCTCGAGCGTGGCGCAGGCGCAACAACCGCTGCCGCTGAGTTCTCCGGCACAGAAGGATTTGGAGTTGGCGATCAATGTTCTGGGGGAACGCGTGGCGTTTCAGGTGAGCACGAACCAGGCCGGAGCGTGGTTTAAGCTGCAGCGATTTATTCCGAGCGTGCGGGTGGATCCGTGGGCGCCAGTACGCGGCGTGAACTAGGCTATCGTCCCCGATGGCGGATACTGGGAGTTGAAGGCACATGCTGACGGTTGCACAACTGGCGCCGCTGAAAGACCGCGACCCGTATTTGTACGAGACGCTGACGAAAATTGTGTCGGCGGTGAATGCCACAAGCCAGAACGCGGGCGTGGACCCCGCGACGCCATCGCCCGCGCCTGCGCCCATCGCTTCGCTGAAGGTGCAGGCAGCAAATGGGTGGTTTGACTTGGCCATCACCGATCCGGGAGCGTCGCGGCCGGGCCTGTTTTATTTCGCGGAGTCGGATGTGACACCGGCGTTTTCCGCGCCACGCGTACATTTCCTCGGAGCGGCGCGAAACCTGTATCTCCAACTGGGGAACCAGACGCTGTATTGGCGGGCGTACTCGCAGTACATCGGCTCGCAGCCCTCGGCCCCGGTCAGTTTTGGCACGCCGCCGATCGCCGTGGCGGGCGGAGGGGCCAGCGGGCCTGCTCCGCTGCCCTCGACCGGCAGCGGCACCTTGCCGAACGGCATGCTGCGCGGCGGAAATGGGTTCGGGACGCCCACGGGCGCGCGGATCGTAAAGCAGACGATTTTGTAAGTTTCTAATGCCAAGGACGAAAGAGCTGCCATGCCAAATACCATACACACCGCCACCTGGGATTTTAGTCCAGGCGATACGGTGACGCTGTCCGCCAGCTTTACGTTTGATCTGAACGATCCGAGCGATGGGCAGAACGTCGCGAACGTGCTGACCACGCTGCAGGGAAGAACGCCGCAGGTGACCTTGGCGCAGACAGATAGCGCCACCATCACGGTGACGGTGACGATTTAGGAGCGGGGAAAGAGACGAGCGAACTTGCCGCGATCCCTCCACTCCGGCCCGCAAAAGGCGCGG
>Ga0187861_10004273_pt1 | contig 12048 bp, 10 predicted proteins | sample June2016WEW_10_1_3_FD_132986 | JGI IMG/M metagenome (GOLD analysis project Ga0187861, IMG submission 132986) | Peatland microbial communities from SPRUCE experiment site at the Marcell Experimental Forest, Minnesota, USA - June2016WEW_10_100 | ecosystem: Environmental > Terrestrial > Soil >...
CTCTTCGTTTACTGGTCGCTGATCGCCGGTCGCTGGTCACCTTCTTCCCCCTACGACCGCCTCTTCTGGTTCGCCATAACCGAACTCATCAGGCTAATCACAAACAGTCCCAAAACGGCACCCGTCAGTATCACCACAATCAAGGCCCTAACCTCCACTCGCTGTACTTAAGTGCAGGTTAGTCTCCAATCTGCCTTCTTTGTTTTCAATCACTTACAGCCTTGAACGAAAAACGGGTGCCCTATTTTTCGGACACCCGTTGCCTCTTTTCCACGCTCTCTAATGCTTTCCAAATCCCCCCAAATACTCCCAATTCCCTACGTCTTATTAAGGTGGATCGACCCGTCCCCCGTCCGCACCACAATCGGCGCCCCCCCGCCATTCATCTTCCCGCTAATCCGCGAGGTGCTGAACGTCCCCTCCACCGTCACCGGTATCCCCAGGCTGATGTGCCCGTCATGCGTGGTTACGTCCAGATTCGCCTGAATCTCTCCCGGCAAGTCCAGGTCAATGCTCCCATCGCCGGTATGAATGTTCCAGCCGCTCTGCACCTTCGACCCGCCGCGCGCACGCGCCGTCACGCTCCCGTCGCCCGTCTTGATATTCAACACGTCGAAGCGTCCTTCCAGGTTCACGTGCCCGTCTCCGGTCGTCACATCTACGCGGCCATCTAGGTCCCGCCCTTCAATCGAGCCATCCCCCGTGCGCAGCCGTATATCCCCCTTGGCGCCCTGCACCCTTATGCTCCCGTCGCCGGTATGCACATCCAGATTCCCGTTGATCGATTCCGCCTCCACCGAGCCGTCGCCCGTATTCACCGTCAAATCCGCGTCCTTCGGCATGTGCACTTCCACCCGCAGGCTGTTGTGGATGCTCCCCCAATGAAAGCCCCATTTCGAGATGGTCTTCGCCACCACTTCTACGGTATCCCCGCTTTGCGTCGCGCTCACGCGCAAATCCTGGTCCAGTTTGTACCCCGAATAAATCACGCGCACTTCCACCTGCTTAATGTCGCCCGTCGAGACGCGCACGCTGCCGTCATCCGTCCCCACCTTCACACTCGCGTGCCCGCTCACCGTAAACGACTTTGTCACTTCCTCAGCCTGCGCTCCCGCCGCGCTTCCCAACACCAGTACGCCCGCCAGTAAGGGCAGGGCACTCCGCCTCCGCCAAGTTCCCGTATTCATACGCATTGCCTCCCTGAACCGCCTCTCCCCATGTAACGTACTAGCCCCCCAAAATGTTCCCCTCTCCCCCCGCTGCGGCCCCTTCATCTCGGGCCCTGTAGCTCAGGCCTTCAGGCCTGAGGCCTTCCACCGCCGCCGGCTTCCCCTCATCCACATTTGCGATAATTTGTCATCCCGACCGAAGCGGCCCGACTTTCTCTTCCGCGCCGTTTTCTGGCGCGTCGGGCCGCGAAGTGGAGGGATCGTAGCTAGATTGCATCCGCTACGCTTCACCCTGCGGAGGCCAATCTTCCTCTTCTCCGTGACCTCTGCGCTCTCTGCGACCTCTGTGTAAGCCTTTTCTTCCCAACCCACGCCAAGCAACCCGCTCGAGCCCTTCTCCTGGTTCACTCTTTACTTAAAACTGAAAACTTACAACTTTCTCCTCACCGCCCCCAAAAACTCCCCCACCGGCAACGTATTAATCACATCCCTCTTCTCCAGCCACCCTCGCCGCGCCATCTTCACCCCATACCGGATCAAGCTCAAATTCCCCGCATTGTGCGAATCCGTGGAAATCACCACCTTCACTCCGCGTTCCTTGCACATCCTCAAATACACATCCTTCAAATCCAACCGGTCCGGATACGAATTGCACTCCATCGCCACCCCATGTTTCGCGCAAGCCGCTAAAATCTTCTCCATGTCGTAGTCAATCGGATCACGCCGCAGCAGCACTCGCCCCGTCGGATGTCCGATGATCTGCGCGTACGGATTCTCGATCGCCGTCAGCATCCGCTCCGTCATCGCCTCCCGCCCCAGATTGAAGTACGAGTGGATCGAGCACACCACCACATCCAGTTGCGCCAGCAATTCGTCCGAATAGTCCAGCGCTCCATCCTTCAAGATATCCACTTCCGCGCCCGCCAGCACGCGGATTCCCAGCCGCTTCTCGTTCGCCGCATGAATCTTCTTGATGTGCGCCGCCATGCGCTTCTCATCCAGCCCATTCGCCACCGTCACCGCTTTCGAGTGGTCCGTAATCGCAATGTACTCATGCCCCAGCGCTCGCGCCGCCTCTGCCATCTCCTCGATCGAGTTTTTCCCATCGCTCGCCGTCGTATGCATCTGCAGGTCGCCCTTGATGTCCCGCAGCTCCACCAACTTCGGCAGCTGGTATTTCTCTGCCGCTTCGATCTCTCCGGTGTTCTCCCGCAATTCTGGCGGAATAAAATCCAGTTTCAACCTCTCGTAGATCTCCTCTTCCGTCCTACCTGCCACGCGTTTCCCACTCTTCTGTGTAGCGCCCTTCTCCGCGCTCTCTCCCAACCTCGCCAACGCATACTCGTTCAGCGTGTACCCCATCTCATTCGCCCGCCCCCGCAGCGCCACGTTGTGTTCCTTCGACCCCGTGAAATACAGCAACGCCGCCCCAAAATTCTCTTTCTCCAGCAGCCGCACATCCACCTGCAGCCCATTCTCCAGCGTAAAACTCACCTTGTTCTCGCCGTGCGCCAGCGTCTGATCGATCCCCGGGTACGTCAAAATGTGCTTCGCTACCGCATCCACGTCCTTCTGCTTCGTGTGCCCTTCCCCCAGCGTCAACAACAAATCCAGATCCCCCACCGTCTCCTTCCCCCGGCGCAACGACCCCGCCGGCGTCACCGACTCCACCGCCCTCCCCACTTTCTTGATGTGCGCAATAATCGCCGCCGCCGCATCCTCCGCCGTATCCAGGTGAAATCTTCCCGACGACTTCTTGAACACCTCCACCGCCTTCAAAATATTCTGCTCGCTCTTCTCCCCAAACCCCGGCAGATTGCGCAGCTTGCCTGCCTTCGCCAGTTTTTCGACGTCCGCCACGGTCCCTGCCTTGAACCTCTTCCACAGCGCCGCCACTTTCTTCGGCCCCAGCGATTGCAGCTCCAGCAGGTCCAGGATCGTCTCCGGATACTTCTTCAGCAGCTTCTTCCGCAAACTGTAGTCGCCTGTCTCTACAATCTCCTTCAAATGCTCCACCATGCGGTCGCCGATCCCCGGCAATTCGGTCAACTTCTCCGGCGTCGCAATCATCGCCTCCACCGGTTCCGGCAGCCCCTCAATGAGTTCCGCCGCCTTCTCATAGCTCCGGTAGCGCCCGATGATCGCCCCATCTATCTCCAGCAGCCGCGCCGTTTCCCGCAATATCCCCGCAATCCGTTTGTTTTCCATGCCCGCCATTATATTCCCCTTCCCCTGTTCTGCGTCTCTGTCGCACAGACACTCCTGTTTACCCTGAGCTGCGAAGGGTCTGTGAGCTTGGGTTTTCCTTGTCACGCCATCGCCCCCAATGAACTTGAGGGTGCCCCATCCTTCGCGCCTTACGCCAAGGGTGGGTTCTTACGCTCCAAGGCCACCACTCCTCTTCTCCTCACACTTGGATTTTTCTTCTCCGCGAACTCTGCGTTCTCTGTGACCTCTGCGTAAGCCTTTTGCTGCCTCCTGATCGCTGATATCTTCCTCAAAAAAACAACCGGCGGAAGCTCTCGCCTCCGCCGGCAACATCCATTGCTGGACCTCTCTCAAGCCACCTTACTTACGTTGGCCGCCTGTGGGCCTTTCGGGCCCTGTACAATCTCAAATTCGACCGGATCCCCTTCCTGCAACGTCCGGTAGCCATCCCCGGTGATCGCGGAATAGTGAACGAACACATCGGGCCCGTCTTCTCGGCCAATGAATCCGTATCCTTTCGAATTATTGAACCACTTTACTGTTCCTCGCACTTCGTGTCTCCTTCGGACGGTGACTCCTGGGGGCGGATTACTTCCAGACGCCGCCATGAGCACGAATTGCGCGAAGTGTGTATCAAAATGGAACTCGGAGTCAATAGGGCCGATTACCTATTGTTCAAAAACCTCCCCATTTCCCCATTCAAAAATCGATTCAACTAGCCCCCTCACCGCGCCCTTATCATAAACGTCACGTAATAGAGTATGCCTGCCACCGACTTCGCATCCCGTAATTTCCCCCTCTGAATCATTTGCTTCAGCTCCTTCAAACTGTACGCCCGCGCCTCAATCTTCTCGTCTTCCTCCGGTTGTGCTTCTCCCGCCGTCAATCCCTCCGCCAGCAGTATAAACATGCGTTCTTCCACAAAACCCGGAGTAGGGAACACGTCCAGAAACACCGAAAACCGCTTCGCCCGGTAGCCTGTCTCTTCCAGCAGTTCCCGCGCCGCCGCACGTTTCGGCGTCTCTTCCGGATCCATCCGCCCCGCCACCAGTTCCCACAAATATTGCCGCGTCGCATGCCGGTATTGCCGGATCAGCACCACCCTTCCGTCGTCCAGCACCGGTAGTACCACCACCGATCCCGGATGCGTGACCACCTCCCGTGTAGCCCGCAACCCCCCCGGTTCCAACACCTCATCCCGCCGCACCCCAAACACCGGTCCCTCGTACACCATCGTGCTCTTCAATACTTTCGCCATCTCTTTAGCCATCCGTTCTCCTCTTTCTTTCCCCACGCGAACCCCGCATCATACCCGAATCTCCACCACTCTCTTAGCTTTTCTCTTTCTCTGCGGTCCCTGCGCCTCTGCGTTATCTTCTTCCTTCCTTCCTTCCTTCCTTCTTTCTTTCCTTCTTTCCTTCTTCCTTCTTTCTCCCATCTGTGCTCTCCGTGTCCTCTGTGGTGAAACCTCTTCTCGCAATTCTCCGTTCTCGGCGTTTACCCCGACTCGGTCGGGGCGGCTCCTCTGCTACCTCTGTGGTAAGCCTTTTCTTACCTCCTGATCGCTGATATCTGATATCTGATCGCCTCTTCCTCGCTTCTTCCCTCAATTGCCATTCCCGCCGCCCTCCTTCTATACTCGACCTGGTCACCCCCAATGCCCATCAACACCATCATCGTCGACGACGAAAAGCCCGCTCGCGAAGAGCTAGCCTTCCTCCTCAAAGCCTTCCCTGAAATTAGTCTCCAAGCCCAAGGCAAAAACGGCCTCGAAGCCATCAATCTCATCAAGGAGCACTCCCCCGATCTCCTCTTCCTCGACGTCCAGATGCCCGGCCTCGACGGCTTCGGCGTCCTCAAAAAGCTCGTCGAGCGCAAGCTCAAGGTCCCTCACGTCGTCTTCGCCACCGCCTTCGACCAGTACGCCGTGCAAGCCTTCGACGTCAACGCCGTGGATTACATCCTCAAGCCCTTCGACAAAGCCCGCATCGCCAAAGCCGTCCAAAAAGCCAAAAAGGAAATCGAAGCCCACACCAGCACCGCCGAGCGCCTCGAACGCCTCGTCGCCCAGCTCGCCGCCCCCAAGCCCGCCGCCAAGCCTCCCTCCAAGATCCTCATCAAGTCCCAGCAGCGCATGCTCCTGGTGGATTCCAGCGACCTCATCTTTGCCTCCATCGAAGGCGGTCTCATCTCCGTCGTCGCCCGCGAAGTCGAAGGCTCCTCGCAATGCCGCACCCTCGAAGAACTCCACGCCACCCTCGACGCCGACTCCTTTTGGCGCCCCCACCGCTCCTATCTCGTCAATGTCCACCACATCAAGGAAGTCGTTCCCTGGTTCAAATCCAGCTTCATGATCAAAATGAACGACAAAAAACAATCCGAAATCCCCGTCTCCCGCCAGCAAACCAAGCGCCTCCGCGAACTCTTCAACCTCTAATGCTTCCTGCTTTTGTAGGGACCGCCTTCTGAGGCGGTCCGCCAAGTAAACACCGTGCCGGGTGCCCCGCTCTGGTTTCTCCTCGTCACCTCACCTCACGACTGAACTTGAGGGTGCCCCACCCTCGTTTTGTGAGGGTGGGCTCTTACGTTCCTACGCCACAAACTTTCTTCGCTTCACTCTTGGGTTCTCCTTCTCAGGTCGCCTCACCCATTTACTTGAGGGTGCCGCATCCTTCGCGCCTTCCAGCGAAGGGTGGGCTCTTACGATCTAACGCCACAATCCTCTTCTCCCCGCTCTTGGGTTTTTCTTCTCCGCGTTTCCTCTGCGTCGTCTTTCTCTCCTTCTCCTCGCCTTTCTCTGTGCTCTCTGTGTTCCGTCCTCTGTGACCTCTGTGTTAACGTCCTTCGTTTTTCTCTTTAGACTTTCAACTTCACTCACCATCGATCTGCGCTCCCGCCTCCTGATCTCTGATCGCGGGTCGCTGATCGCACGCTTTCTGATATCTGATAACTCCTGTCCCTCATGCTAAACTCCCCCCTCGGCGACCCATGGACTTTTCTCTCTCCGATCACCAACTCCTAATCCGCGACACCGTTCGCGACTTCATGCGCACCGAAGTCCGCCCTCACGTCAAAGACTGGGAGCGCACCGACCATTTCCCCCTCGAAGCCATCAAGAAACTCGGCGCCCTGGGCTGTTGCGGCATGCTCGCCCCCGAATCCTACGGCGGCCCTGGCCTCGACACCGTCTCTTACGTCCTCATGCTCGAAGAAGTAGCCCGCGTCCACGCCGCCATGGCCACTGCCCTGTCCGTAACCAACTCCGCCGTCCAACTCCCCCTCCTCGCCTTCGCCACCGAAGCGCAAAAATCCCGCTACCTGAAACCCCTAGCGGCAGGCGAATTCCTGGGCGCTTTCGCTCTCACCGAACCCGCCGCCGGCTCCGACGCCGCCGCCATCCAATGCCGCGCCGTTCCATGTAGTGGCCGACCTTTAGGTCGGTCCAGCGAGTCCGTAAATCAGGGCACCGGGGGTCGGAGCTTTCGCTCCGACATGGATCAAGCTGGCAAGGATCGGGCTTCAGCCCCTGAGGAATTGCTGTCCTCTTCCACGGGTAACGAGTCACCAGTCACGAGTCACTATCTCCTCTCCGGCACCAAAACCTGGGTCACCAACGGCTCCCACGCCGGCGTCTACATCATCTTCGCCAAAACCGATCCCGCCGCAGCCGGGAAGGGAATTACCGCCTTCCTCGTCGAACCCACCTTCCCCGGCTTCCGCATCGGCCGCCACGAAGACAAAATGGGCCAGCGCTCCTCTCCCTCCGTAGAGATCATTCTCGACAATTGCGAAGTCCCCGCAGCCAATCGCCTCGGCGAAGAAGGCCAAGGCCTCAAAATCGCGCTCTCCGCTCTCGATGGGGGACGCATCGGCATTGCCGCGCAAGCCGTCGGCCTGGCCCAAGGCGCCCTTGACGAATCCGTCAAATTCGCCCGTGCCCGCAAAGCCTTTGGCAAATCCATCTGCGAATTCCAAGCCATCCAATTCATGCTCGCCGACATGCACACCGAAATCGAAGCGGCCCGCGCCCTCCTCTACCACGCCGCCTTCCAAAAAGATCGCTCCTGTACTGGCCGATCCTTAGATCGGCCCAGCGAGTCTGTAACTCAAGGCGCCGGGGGTCGGAGCTTTAGCTCCGACATAGATCAATCTGGCAAGGTTGAGGCTTCAGCCCCTGAGGAATTGCTGTCCTCTTCCACGAGTCACGAGTTACGGATCACGGGCCACGCCTCTTCCTCCGCCAAACTCTACGCCAGCGAAATGGTCAATCGCGTCGTCTACAAAGCCGTGCAAATCCACGGCAGCCTGGGCTACTCCCGCGAATCCGAAGTCGAACGCATGTACCGCGACGCCCGCGTCATCTCGATTTATGAGGGTACAAGTGAGATCCAGCGCATGATTATCGCTAGGGATCTCCTGCGCTCTTAGTGCCGGTTATCAGCGATCAGATATCAGCGATCAGGTACCAAGAATCCGCAATGAGCCTTGCGCATTAACCAACGCGGCGGGTACCCCAGGCACGGAGTGTGTGCCTGGGTCTTGGGTTCGCTCCTTACGTCGCCAAACGAAGTACTCGAGGGTGCCCCACCCTTGGTTTGTAAGGGTGGGCTCTTACGATCGCACGCATCGAACTTTCTGCTCTTCTTCTTTGCTCTTCTCTCTGAACTCTCTACCTCTGCGTTATCTCTTCTCTTTCTTTCAGCTCTTTCTTAGTCTCTGTGCCCTCTGTGTTCCGGTCTCTGTGACCGGCGCTTGCCCCGACCCGGTCGGGGTGTTGTCGTCCCTCTTTTCTTTGCCTCCTGATCTCTGCTCTCTGATATCTGATATCCGATTTCTGATATCCTTCTCTATTCACCAACACTCAACCAAGGACCACCACTTGTCCACACCGCCCAAATCCAAACGAGTCCTCTCCGGCATGCGCCCCACCGGCCGCCTGCAGATCGGCAACTATTTCGGCGCCCTGCAAAACTGGGTCCGCCTGCAAGACGATCCCTCCTACGACTGCTTCTACTTCGTCGCCGACTGGCACGCCCTCACCAGCGATTACGCGGACACCTCCGCCATCGCCGAAAACACCCTGCAAGTCGCCATCGATTTCCTCGCCGCCGGCCTCGACCCGCAAAAATCTGTCATCTTCTTGCAATCCCAAATCCCCGAACACGCCGAACTCCATCTCCTCCTCTCCATGATCACGCCGCTCGGCTGGCTCGAGCGCGTCCCCACCTACAAAGAAGCCCTCGACAACATCAAGGACAAGGACCTGCATACTTACGGCTTCCTCGGCTATCCCACCCTGCAAACCGCCGACATCGTCATCTATTCGGACCCAGGCAAGCCCCTCATCGTCCCCGTAGGCGAAGATCAAGTCGCTCACGTAGAAATGTCCCGCGAACTCGTGCGCCGCTTTAACTTCTTCTACGGATTGACAATTAGTGATCAGTTACGCGGTAAAGATCCCCTCATGCGCACGTATATCGCACGCATTGCTGGAGTGTTCAAAGACCAAGAGTTGAACCTGCCCCCGACCGCATTTCCGCTCGACGATGATACATGGCTCGCCTATTGCTCCCGCTTCAAGTTTCGAGTCTCGGAGATCGGTTTCGAGAATGCCGCTAACCTTTTGAAAGCGGCACAAATCCCTGAAGGGCTATTTCCGATCCAACAAATACTGACGGAACCTGATCATCTTCTCACCCCCACCCCCCGCGTCCCCGGCCTCGACGGCCGCAAAATGTCCAAGTCCTACGGCAACGCCATCACCCTCTCCGAATCCGACGCCGACATCCGCTCCAAAACCAAAGTTATGATCACGGACCCAAAGCGCAAACGTCGTACAGACCCGGGCGAGCCAAGCGACTGTCCCGTCTACGACTGGCACAAACTCTTCTCCACTCCCGAACGCGATCCCGGCCGCCTCGACTGGGTCCAACAAGGCTGCCGCACCGCCGGCATCGGCTGCATCGAATGCAAAGCCGCCATGGCCGAAAACCTCATCAAGTGGATCGAACCAATCCGCGCCCGCCGCCTCGATTACGAGCAGCACCCCAAACGCGTCCTGGAAATCCTGGACCAAGGCTCCGCCAAAGCCCGCCAGTCCGCCCAGCAAACAATGTCCCGCGTCCGCGAGTCTATTTTCCATTGGGACCAGAAGAAAAAAGAGGTAGGATTTTCTATCAACAGGGACACCGGTTCCTGATCGCTGGTCGCTGATATCTGATCGCTGTTCTCCGAAACTGATAACTGAAAACTGATTACTGATAACTCAAAAATGTCCTCTCCCTACCGCATCCACATCCCCATCTACGAAGGTCCGCTCGACCTCCTGCTCGATCTCATCAAAAAGCAGGAAATGAACATCCACGACATCCAAATCTCCAAAATCACCAGCCAATACCTCGACTATCTCCACCAGCTCGAAGTCCAGAACATCGACGTCTCCGCCGAATTCATCTACATGGCCGCCACGCTCATCTACATCAAATCCAAAATGCTTCTCCCACCCGACCCCCTCGCCACCGAAGAAGAGCAGGCCGCCGACCCCCGCGAAGAGCTGGTCCAGCGCCTCATCGAGCACGAAAAATTCAAAAACGCCGCGCAACTCCTCTACCAAAAGCAGCAAATCGAGGAAAACGTCTGGTCCAAGCCGGACAAATCGCTCTACCACGACGAAGGCACCGAAGGCGAACTCGTCGTCTCGCTCGTCGATCTTGTCCGCGTCTTCCAGCAAGTCCTCGAACGCAAAAAAGAAATCTCCCGCATCGATCTCCAGCACGAAGAATTCACCGTAGCGCAAATGATCGCGCAGCTCCGCAGCCGCATCCTCGCCAGCGACACCGGCTCCGTCAGCCTCATCGACTTCTTCGACGCCTGCCCCTCCCGCCACGCCATGATCGTTGCCTTCCTGGCCCTCCTCGAAATGGTCAAGCTCCAGGCCCTAGCCCTCATCCAGGAAAAACAGTTCGGCGACATCCTCGTCAAGAAATCCAAATCCTTCGACGTAGCCTTCGACGAATCCGGCACCCTCCGCATCGACGCCGAGTATCAGTAGTCAGATATCAGTTATCAGATATCAGCGATCAGGCACCTACTCACCCTCACAAATTGTCATCCCGACCGGAGGCCCGCGCCGTGTGCGGGCCGTAGTGGAGGGATCGAGGCAAGATCGCGGGTGCCCCAGGTTCGGTTTTCTACTTGGGTCTTGGGTTGACCCCGTCACAGCGCCCAACGAAGTACTTGAGGGTGCCCCACCCTTCGCGTCGTTTGCGAAGGGTGGGCTCCTTCGATCGAACGCCACAAATCTTCCGCTCTTCGCTTCCTGACCTCTGATCGCTGATATCTGATATCCCCTCCCGCAGCGCTTGGAACTGTGCAGTGTTAACTGTAAACTGTGAACTATCCATGACCCACACCGACCGCAAAGCCGCTCTAGAAGCCATTATCTACGCCGCCGACGAGCCCGCCACTCTCGACCAACTCGCCGCCGCTATCGGCGAAGAAAAGCTCGTCGTGCAAGCCGCCCTCGACGAACTCGTCGCCGCCTACGCCTCCGACGAGCGAGGCATCGAAGTCCGCGCCGTCGCCGGTGGCTACAAGCTCTACACCAAGCCCCAGCACCACGACGTCGTCCGCCGCTTCATCAAATCTCTTCGTCCCCCGCTGCGCCTCTCCATGCCCGCTCTCGAAACCCTCGCCGTCATCGCCTACAAGCAGCCCGTCACCGCCCCCGAAATTTCCGACATTCGCGGCGTCAACGCCTCCGGCGTCATTTCCACGCTCCTCGACAAAAAGCTCATCACCACCGCAGGCCGCAAGGAAGTCATGGGCCGCCCCATCCTCTACAAAACCTCCAAGGAATTCCTGATGCGTTTCGGCCTAAGCGATCTCGACGAACTCCCCAGCCTGAAAGAATTTGAAGCCCTTGCTCGTGAAGCTCTCGGCACCGAAGATGGATTGGCTGCCTCGGACATCTCTGAAGATCAGCCTGCCGAACTTCATCCCGAGACCGACCCCGCCAACTCCGGCGAATCTTCTTCGGGTGCCCTATGTGCCGGCGTTGCACCTGGGGTCTCTGAAACTTTCCATTGCGTCGAGAAGGAGCTTGCCCAGTCCGACGCCCTCCGCGAAGAAGAAGTCACCGCCACGAACGAACGCATGCCCAGCGGCCAACTCGACGAAGATCCCCTCCCCCCCGCCTCCAAGTCCACCTCCGCCACCAAATAGTCTCGCCGCCGGATAACCTCTCGCAATTTGTTGTCTCTCAACGCGCTTGTCATCCCGACCGGAGGGCCGCTGTATTTGCGGCCCGCAGTGGAGGGATCGTGGCATGGCCTCCCTATCTGAAGTCGGCTCCCCGGTCGTCTTGGAGTGCGGCGGCTTGCCGCCGCTTTCTCGCCTTCCACCCAGCCACAAACCCGTCATCCTGCGCCGCGCATAGGCGCGCGGCGCAGGATCTCAACCCCCGCCTTATGCCGCTCGATTCGGTTTGCCGGGAACGCCATTCTCCTGAATGGCGTTTTTCGCGTCCTTACTCTTGGTCTTCTCTTCTCTGTGTTTAGCGCCGGATTTTTTGGACAGTGAATTGAGTGTATTCATGCGGCGGCTCCGAGTGCAAGGAGTTGCTGGCGCGCTTGGGCGGGAGTGAGGTAGCCCAGGCGCTGGACGATCCAGC
>Ga0187861_10004275_pt1 | contig 12048 bp, 7 predicted proteins | sample June2016WEW_10_1_3_FD_132986 | JGI IMG/M metagenome (GOLD analysis project Ga0187861, IMG submission 132986) | Peatland microbial communities from SPRUCE experiment site at the Marcell Experimental Forest, Minnesota, USA - June2016WEW_10_100 | ecosystem: Environmental > Terrestrial > Soil >...
CAGGGCCTCCCCCACGTCGGGGGAGCCCGCCAGGATGCCGTCGGCCTGGGAGATAACCCGCCCCACCAGGCGGCCCAGGCTCACCTCATCCAGGGCGCCGTCGGGATGTAAGGGAGTCGCCAGCTCGAAGATGAGTCCCCGTGGTGGGGCCGCGTCATGCATATATGAGTCCCATGATCCGAAAGGGATGCTGCGGCTAATTATTGTTTTTCTAATTATTATTGTGTTTCTAACAAGATACACCGAAGGCGGCATGGGAAGCAAGCAAAATCCAAGGACCGCGGCGCGGTCGCAGATGCAAGGACACCACCCCCAAAAATCCTGGTTCCGCTCTACCTGATCTTACCCCCCCGGGTTTGACCACGGCTCCGGGTGCAGGCCTCCAGGAATAATGGTCCGCCTGCTCCGGAAGATCTAGCAATTTTTCGCGGAAATCCCCTTAACAAATAATCTCAGGATTTATCTAAAAGATTAAAAAGGGCAGCACTAGTTGCAGGCCCTGGATTTGATTCCGAGCCTGGCTGCATGGGGGCAGGGGGATAACCACCTCGCCGCTTGAGTCTCCCGGGGTTGATAGGCAACCTTGGTCGGCTACTTGCTCCCGCAGTTGGAAAGGCAATAATCACTGACCCTGGGGGGACGGCGGTCTATCCGCTAAAGGAGAAATCATGGCTAGAATTGTTTGGGTGGTTGCCCTGTTGATTGCCCTGCTGGCCGTAGCAGGATGCGGGTTGCCATTAGGACAAGCTTTACAAGCTTTAGAATCCGGCGGCGGCTACGGCGGCGGTTATGGCGGCGGTTATGGCGGCGGCTACGGCGGATACGGTGGTTATGGTTACGCCGGCTCCCCCGGTGTGACCGTAGTTCAGCCCTATGTCAACGGACCGCCGGGGCAGCGCCCCTTCTATGGCGGATCCCAGGGATGGGGTAATAACGGCTCCATGGCCGGGCGGCGGTTCGGTGGCGGCCCCTGGTCCCAGACGGGTCCTAATGGTTACCGCTTCCAGCGCAATGGCATGGGTGGTGGTCCTGGAGGCCAGGGAAATTTCTCTAGTCAACGTTTTCAGCAGCGCCCCGGCGGCGGTCCCTGGTCCCAGGGGGGCCCCAATGCTTCCCGTTTCCAGCCCAATACCACGGGTGGTGCTCCCGGAGGCCCGGGAAATTTCTCTAGTCAACGTTTTCAGCAGCGGCCCGGCGGCGGTCCCGGATTCCAGGGGGGCGCCAATACTCCCAGCTCCCAGCCCAATACCACGGGTGCTGGTACTGGGGGCCAGGCAAATGTCTATAGTCAACGTTTTCAGCAGCAGCCCAGCGGCGGTCCCGGGGTCCAGGGGGGCGCCAATACTCCCCATATCCAGCCCAATACCACGGGTGCTGGTACTGGGGGCACGGCAATATTCAGCGGTTCCAATTCTCAGTCGAACTCGGGGCAGACGGGCACGACCCATTAACCCTGGATACCTCGACTGGCTGAGCCGCGACGGCTAATGCGGTATGGAGCGGGAGCGCCATGGGTGAATCGGCGCTCCCGCGTTTGCTTTCTCAGAGAGAAGGGCGCGGTGGGCCGCCCTCCTGCTTCCGGTAGACCTTATCCTCCCTGGCAATCTGGCTCGTCATCAGAGCCTCGTAAATGACACCAGGTCATTTAGTCTCATCCGTCCCCCTGCGTGAAGCGAAGGCCCTGGTTAGATGCTTCACTGCCCCGGCGGCCCAGAAGGGCCACCAGAGCCATACGCGCGGAAAAACTTATTTCTCCAAGATAATTCCTCCCCACTGGCATCCCCCGTTTTAGGCATTATCATTTAAACAACTGATCAGTTGCCCGCCTGGAGCAGGCCCCGGCCCGTTGCGGGCTTTGGGTATTTTACCCCCGGGGGCGCCGGAGGATGGCTCATGGGACGCAAAATTACTCTTTCCTGTATCTTGCTGATGAGCCTGAGCTTGCTGCTGATGGCCCGATCAGGGAGCGGGCAGGAGCAGGCGCCGGTCCATGCAACGCCCCTGGGCATTGCCCTGGATGAATATTCCTACCCCTATCCGGTGCAGTTCCTGACCCTCAATATCGACGGTCAGCAACTGCGGATGGCATACATGGACGCGGCCCCCAAGGGTTGGGACGGTAAGCGGGCCGCGGTCCTGCTGCATGGCAAGAACTTCTACGGCAGCTATTGGGAGAATACCATCAAGGCCTTGACGGCCGCCGGCTACCGGGTTATCGTCTCGCCCTGCTTCGGTGGGGGCGGACCCGGAGGCCCGCCCTATTCCAGGACCTATGCCTGGGGGCACACTGCCCCCTTATTTATTCCCGGTTTCCTGGCCTTCCTCCGCCAGCTTCCCCTTGGTCTTGGTGCCACACATGGGGCAGAGGATGTCGATCTCCTTTTCGTTGCCGATAAACCTTTCCCTAAGGTCCTCCGGTCCCAGGAAACTGACGTCGCCACAGGCGCAGGCGGGGCATTCGGCCCGCACCTTGTATCTCCGTTTGGACATATCTCCATCTCCCTTGGGTCTCTCAGGTTCGCCACCTGCCCCACCCGGGGGCTGACCCTTTTTTTTAGTAAAGCTAATCATTGCCAGGCAGGGTGGCAAGGAAATAGAAGCGGCCAACTTCCAGGGGAAGTGATGGGGTTTCCCGCCGAACCATGTTAGATTAATAACAATATACTGCAGAGTGCGTGGGGCAGTTTGAATAACCGTACGTGAGTAAGGTAAGGAACTACTATTGATGCAGGAATCTCTCTTGGGGCACTGATAGGAGCCTTGTTGGACGGCGATCCTGCCAGGGCGGTGGCGGTGGCGCCACCTTCTTCACCCGGCCGCCTCCTGCCGGCCCCACAAAAAACCGGGCCGTCTTCGTCCCGGTAAATTGAAGGTTGGGCCACTGCGCCTTAATCTGGTGGAGGCGGCGGGAGTCGAACCCGGTATATCGGCAATATTCCCAATGATATACCGCGACAAACAATAGTTGATTAATCGAGGTAAAAATATCGTGGTACAACGTTTACCCACGACCAAAGATACAATGTGTGCCATGTTGGATTAATCGAGGTAAATATGTCATGTCATTAATTTGTATTTGATTAGTTTTGTCAAAGATTTTGTGAATATAACCTGGGACAGGAGGTTCAAGAGATGCAGATAAAGATTTATCTTTCCGTAATGGCGGTAGTAGCTTCCATGTCGCTCATCTTGGCGAGTGGATGCGCCTCCTCCTCATCATCATCACCATCATCATCATCATCTTTGGGACAACCCCAGATGACAGACTATATGAGGAGCAAAGTGGGAACGCCGGATGAATTATCCCCGATTGCACCCGCCGAAGCCAGGAATGTGCGAAAAGTCGGCAATCAATGGATGTACGACCTGAATGGCCAGGTCTGGGTTTATAATGACGCCAGCGCTCGTTGGGAACCGCAACAGAAATGACAGTGGCTTGGAACCTCTTCTAATTGGCTTTCAATACAGAAAGCCCTTTACCATCATTCAGCCGGGTGAGGGTCCGGATTGTGGCCCGGGTCGAGCATCGTCTTGAGAATATCTAAGCATGGAATAACTTCGGAACCTTGATGATATTTCTCCAGGGCACATCCGCTTTGAAAAACAATCAGACCCAGAATCAGGAACCAGGGAATTTTATTAGTCATATTACTTCCAATATCAGGGGAGGTTCCCAGAGAGTCCTTTGATCCGGAGTAGGTCGATCCTTCGACAAGAATTTCTCCGGAAATTGAAAGTTTCCAGAGCGTTGATGTTGTCAGGCATGGATTGAGGTTAGATGAAAAGGAGAGGTTGTTCAAACGGATAAATTTCTGGTTTTGAGGGGCATGGATATTCAGAACATATCTGGAATTCTCGGGAGTTTGGTGATAAGGTTCGTTCATGGCAAGATATCCGCGGTTATTCCTTTCCTTTTCTTTGATGGCGCGAATCAGCTCGGATTCGCTAAGGGCCATAGGATTCGGTGAGGAGTGAGGTCCCCCCGCTACGCCGGCGCTTGCGGCCTAACGATTTCCCCCACCCTGGCCAAAACACCTTTTCTTGATCCTTAACTCTGACAAGAAAATTAAAATTAACCAGAAAAAATCTCTTGACCGATCCGGTTATGTAATTTATATTGCATATACGAATGAATGCCCAAGATTAAACAAGTTATGGATATCACAAGCATAACCCCTGTTGAAAGATAAGGGATTAATTTAGCAAAAGTCCTTCTTGGGGCAGAGATGAGCCATACCGCTAAAAGCCAAAAAATCGGCGCCGTGATGGTGGTGGGCGGTGGCATCGCCGGCATCCAGGCGTCTCTGGACCTGGCGGAAAGCGGGTTTTTTGTCCATCTGGTGGAGAAAAAATCGGCCATCGGCGGTGCCATGGCTCAATTGAACAAGACCTTCCCCACCAACGACTGCGCTATGTGCACCCTGGCCCCCAAACTGGTGGAGTGCGGCCGGCACCTTAACATCCAGATCCATACCCTCACCGAGGTGAAGAGCATCACCGGTGAGCCAGGGAACTTCACCGCCACTCTAGAAAAGCAGCCCCGCTACATCGACCCCGCCAAATGCACTGGCTGCTGGGAATGTGCCAAGGTCTGTCCAGTACCCATGCCGGACGAATTCAATCAGGGCCTGTCGCAGGGCAAGGCCGCCTATCGTCTCTACCCCCAGGCCATCCCGGGGGCATTTGCCATCAAGAAGCTGGACCGGGCCCCCTGCGTCCGGGCCTGCCCCGCCAATTTGAGCGCCCAGGGCTATGTGCAGTTGATCAAGGAGCACAAATTCCCGGAGGCCCTGGCCCTCATCATGGACCGGCTGCCGCTGCCCGGCACCATCGGCCGCATCTGTCCCCACCCCTGCGAAACTGACTGCCGCCGCCAGGAAGTGGATGAGCCCATCGCCATCTGCAACCTGAAGCGCTTCGTGGCCGACGCGGTGGATTGGGACGCCCTGCCGGTGCCCGAAGTTCCCCGCAGAAGCGAGAAGGTGGCCATCGTCGGCGCCGGTCCCTCCGGGCTGAGCTGCGCCTTCCACCTGGCCCTGAAGGGTATCCAGGCAGTGATCTTCGAGGCCGCGCCCGAGCCCGGCGGCTGGCTGCGCTACGGCATCCCGGAATACCGGCTGCCCCGGGAAGTGCTGCAAAGGGAAGTGAACTACCTCCAGCGCCTGGGCGTGCAGATCAACTGTAACGCCCCCATCGGCAAGGACCGGACCATCAACGACCTGCTGACCCGGGACGGCTTCAACGCCGTCTTCCTCGGGGTGGGCGCCCAGGATTCGGTGCGGATCCCGGTGCCGGGGCACGAGTCCCGGGGGGTCCTCTGGGGCGTCGAGTACCTCAAAGACTCGGCCATGGGCAAGAAGCAAAATCTGGCCGGGAAAAAGGTGCTGGTCATCGGGGGCGGCAACGTGGCCATGGACGTGGCCCGCACCGCAGTCCGGCAGCAGGGCAAAGTCACCCTTATCTGTCTGGAATCCCCGGAAGAGATGCCCGCCTCCCCCTGGGAAGTGGAAGAGGCCCGGGAGGAAGAGGTGGAGATCGTCAACCGCTGGGGCGTCAAGCAGATCCTGGAGAAGGGCGGCAAGGTCACCGGCATCCAATTGAAGGCGGTGGCCCGGGTCTTCGACGAGCAGGGCCGCTTCGCCCCCACCTATTTCGAAGATCAGACCAGGACTGCGGATGCCGACGTGGTCATCATGGCCATCGGCCAGAAGACCAACCTGCAGTTCCTCACCGAGGCCGACGGCATCCAGCTCACCCCCCGGGGCCTCATTCAGACGGACCCGGAGACCAAGGCCACTTCCCGGGAAGGCGTCTTTGCCGGCGGCGACGTGGAGACCGGCCCCTATATCGCCATCGCCGCGGTGGCCGCGGGCCGCGAGGCGGGCATCTCCATCGACCGCTACCTCCAGGGCCAGGATTTAAAAGCCGGCCGCCAGATGCCGCTCAAGCACCTGGCCAAGGAAGAAGGCCAGTGGTCCCCCGTCCGGGCCGACATCGAAAAGAAGCAGCGGGCCCTGATGCAGACCCTGCCGGTGGAGCAGTGGATCAAGGGCTTTAAGGAAATCAACCTGGGCTACCGCGAAGAAGAGGCGGTGGCCGAAGCGGCCCGCTGCCTCAACTGCGGGGGCTGCTGCGAATGCCTGGAGTGTGTCGCGGTTTGCCAGGCCAAGGCCATCGTCCATTCTCAGCGGCCGGAGACCACAGAGCTCCAGGTGGGGGCAATCATCCTGGCCCCGGGTTACCAATTATTTGACCCCCACCAGAAGGCGGAATATGGCTATGGCCGCTATCCCAATGTCATCACTTCTCTGGAATTTGAACGGATTCTGTCCCCCACCGGGCCAACCCAGGCCCATGTGAAGCGCCCCTCCGACGGGGCCGACCCCCGAAAGGTGGCCTGGATTCAATGTGTCGGCTCCCGGGACCCGGCCCACGGCCGGCACTACTGCTCGGCGGTGTGCTGCATGTACGCCACCAAGCAAGCCCTCATCGCCCGGGAGCACGATGCCGCCATTGAACCCACCATCTTCTTCATCGACCTGCGGACCCACGGCAAGGGCTTCGAGCGCTATTACCAGCAGGCGAAAGAGCAGTATGGGGTGCGCTACATTCGCTCCATGATTTCCCGGCTGGCCCAGGATCCCCAGACCCACGACCTGGAACTCACTTATGTGGATGAGAGCGGCCAGCTCCAAACGGAGGTATTCAACCTGGTGGTCCTGTCCACCGGCCTGGAAATGGGTCCGGAAACCGTGGCCTTGGCCCAGGAATTGGGGGTGGACCTGTCTGCCAGCAACTTTGTGCACACCAGTTGCTTTACGCCGGTGGCCACCTCTCAGCCCGGCATTTATGCCTGCGGCGCCTTCACCGGCCCCAAAGACATTCCTGACTCGCTGATGGAGGGCAGCGCCGCGGCCGTTTCGGCAGGCCGGGACCTGGCACCGGCGCGGGGCAGTCTGGTCAAGATCAAGGAGTTTCCTCCAGAGATAAACGTGGCCGGGGAGCCGCCCCGGGTCGGGGTGTTCATCTGCCATTGCGGGCTCAACATCGCCGGCGTAGCTGACATCCCCTCCCTGGTGGAATCGGCCCGCAACTTGCCCGACGTGGCCTATGTGCAGGCCAATCTCTTCTGCTGCTCCCAGGACGCCCAGAACCAGATGGAGGAAATGATCAAGGAGCACCAGCTTAACCGGATGGTGGTGGCGGCCTGCAGCCCCACCACCCACGCCCCCATCTTTCAGAATGTGCTCCGGGAAGGGCGCCTCAACAAATATCTCTTCGAGATGACCAACATTCGCAATCAGTGCACCTGGGTCCACCAATCGGAGCCTGAGCGGGCCACGGAAAAATGCCAGGATCTGATCAGGATGGCAGTGGCCAAGGCCCGGCTGCTGAAACCCCTGGACTATCTCTCTATAGGCGTCAATCACGTGGCCCTGGTGATTGGCGGGGGTATGGCCGGCATGACCGCGTCCCTGGCCCTGGCGGACCAGGGCTACCAGGTGCACCTGGTGGAGCGGCTGGATCACTTGGGAGGCAACGCCAGACGCCTCCACACCACCTGGAGGAAGGAGCCGGTCCAAACTTACGTTGAGGCCCAGGTGCAGGCGGTGGTAAAACATCCCAAGATCACGGTGCACTATGGCTCCATCCTCACCGAGGTCTCGGGCGCGGTGGGAAATTATAAGTCAAAACTGTCCACCGGCCGGGAGATTGACCACGGAATGGTGATTATCGCCATTGGCGCCGAGCCTTACCGGCCCGAGGGACTTTATCTCTACAAAAAGCACCCCAATGTTTTACTCTCTTTAGACCTGGACCAGGAACTGGCCCAGCAATCCCTGCGAGTCAAGGAGGCCAGGTCAGTAGCTTTTATCCAGTGTGTCGGCTCCCGGATACCAGAGCGCCCTTATTGCAACCGGCTATGCTGCAGTCACTCGGTGGAAAACGCCCTGCGTCTGAAAGAACTGAACCCCGAGACGCAGGTGTACATCATTTACCGGGACCTCCGCACCTATGGGGAGCGGGAAGCCCTGTACTTCGAGGCCCGGCAAAAAGGGGTGGTTTTCCTCCGCTATTCCCTGGAGGAGCCGCCTCAGGTGGATGGTGAGGGGGATCGCATCCGTATTCTGGTGAAAGACCAGAATCTGAAGGCGCCGGTTGAGGTTACGGTGGACCTGCTGACCCTGGCCACCGCCATCATACCCCATCAGAATCTGCCTCTGGCAGAACTTTATAAGGTTTCCCTCACGGCCGATGGGTTCTTTATGGAGGCCCACGCCAAAATCAAACCGGTGGAATCCAGCACCGCGGGCATCTTCTTTGCTGGGTTGTGCCATTACCCCAAGCCGATCCAGGAGTCCCTCGCCGAAGCCCTGGCCTGCGCCTCCCGGGCGGCCACCATTCTTTCCCGGGACTTCCTGGAACTGGAATCCACCATCTCACACGTCATCGACGAGAACTGCGACGGCTGCGCCTTCTGTGTGGACGCCTGCCCCTTCAAGGCCCTGACCCTCTTTGAGTACATGAAGGAAGGCAACGTCAAGAAGACGGTGGAGGTAAACGCCACCCAGTGCAAAGGCTGCGGCTCCTGCATGGCCACCTGCCCCAAACAGGGCATCTGCGTGGACGGCTTTACCATGGAGCAGTTGGAGGCCCAGGTTGACGCGGCCTTGAGATTGATTTGACTTGCTTCTAGTGCTTCGCAGCCTTTTAGGCACAAACATGAGAAAGTCCTGATCACTGCTATTGATACGCCATATAAAACAATCCAAAATATATTCCGCTAGCCGGATCATATATTTCATTTATTAAATCCTAAGATCTCCTTCCGCCTCTCTCTTCTTTCCCAACAAATCATATTTTACTAAAAATAAATCCTGCTTCATAAGCTCTTTGGTTTACAAAACCTATGGTCGTTGCATCCCTAATCTGACGAGACAAGATGGATCGGCCCTGGAAGGTTTATTGGCCGGGGCTGGCAATAAAAAACAACCTAATAGGCGTTCGTGGTCAGAACGGCCAAATACCAGGTTGCTTAAATAGGTTAACTTATTGATATGCTTAATTAATAAATTGGTGGAGGCGGCGGGAGTCGAACCCGCGCAACTGTACCTAAACATCTTAATATTAAAGGCTATTCTCCACGAGAAACCCAGGGGGGCGCCTTTATCTTTTTTCGGGATTTGTGCTATCATGCCGTCCACGAGAGAATCCAGATTCAAGAACAGAAACTTTGGAGGCGCTTCGGGGAAGACGCGCTTCGGGGCGCCGGGCTGCTGAAGCGATCACAAACGAAGACCGACGCCTTTCGCTGCGGCTTATTGGCCGTTTCGTCGTCAGTCGTCCTGACGGAAAGGTTATAGCCATTGACTTTATTTACACGAATATGCGCGGTTGTCCGGCCGGAACGGGTCTTCACCGTCCTTGCCCTTACGGCCGGTCTGTACATGGTCTTCGTGACTGGCCCCTTTCAGGCACCCGACGAGGGTAATCATTTTTTCCGCGCCTATCAGATAGCGGAGGGGCGGCTGTTGGCAGTCCGCATGGGGCAAAAGGTGGGCGGGTGGCTGCCTACGGAGGTGGTAGACGTAGTTGCCCCATTCTCTTATGTGCCTTTTCATCCCGACCAAAAGATAGACACTGCCCTGCTGTCAACGCTTGTCCGGAAGCCCGTAGGTGGGGAGAGGACCTTCGTCGATTACCCGAATACGGCCCTGAACGCTCCGATTATTTACCTGCCGCAAGCAGCGTGAATAGCAATTGGAAGGGTTTTTGGGCTTTCTGCCCTTACCATGACCTACGTCGGAAGGCTGCTTTGTCTTTTTTGCTTCATATGCCTGCTTTGGCTCGCAATAAGGACGACACCCGTATTCAAGTGGGTGATGGTTCTTATAGGGCTTATGCCAATGCCGCTTTTCCTCGCTGCTTCGCTTTCCTCGGATACGCTCATCAATGGGGCTTCCATACTGCTCACGGCATTGGTACTGCATGCCTCCATCGGTGATACGGAGGAGTGTTTGGACCCAGGCAGCGCAGGAGCGATTGCGGGCCTTTGCATCATCCTCTCAATGTCGAAACTTGTCTACGCGCCGCTATCGGGGCTGGTGATGATAATCCCGTCGCTGAGATTTGGCGGCCGCATGCATAAAGCGGCATACTGCGGGGGCGTTATGGCGGCTGGACTTGCGGCGGCCGTGCTCTGGGGGCTTGAGGCGAGAAGCATATATGTGCACCTACACGGCTCCGATGCCGGCAAGCAACTCATGCTCATCCTGACCGCTCCGGGCATGTTCGTCAACGCCCTTTTGAATACGTTCAGCCTTCAATGGGTTGCCATAATAGAAACGTTTGTCGGGCTGTTGGGCTGGCTCGACACGAGCCTTCCCACATGGATTTGGAAAACCTACCCCTGGGCACTGTTCATGACGGCGTTTTTGGACTCTGGGAAGGGACATCCTCTAAGAGCCTGGCAGAAGGCATGGTTGGGGATAATCTGCTCACTCGGCCTTCTCTTGATCGCGACGGCAATGTACCTGTCGTGGACGAAGCCGGGCGCCCCGGTCGTGGAGGGCATTCTGGGACGATACCTCATCCCCTTAGCCCTGCCGGCCCTTTTGCTTTTCCAAAATCGCATGTTTCCGCTCAGAAGCAGGCTGCCTCTCGGCGCGGTGCTCACCGTTTATTCGATGGCGGTTCTTGGTACCACCTGTTTTAAGCTCTACATGCGATATTACGGATAAGGAGTAATCAAATGCGTGAAGCCCTTTTCCGGCTCCTCGGCACGGCACGTACAACACTATTATCCAGTTCGTCCGGTACACGATTGTCGGCGGGTGTGCCTTCGTCCTCGACTTTTCCTGTCTCTTCTTTCTCACGAGCTATTGTCACGTCCACTATCTGGTCTCGGCTGCAATTGCCTTTATCGTCGGCATGGCAGTCAATTATATCTTGAGCGTCTTATGATCTTGCCTAGCCCCTGTCCGCAGGGGCTTTTTTAGTGCAATCGATTGCAAAAATCGCCTGGTGTTTTTCACCGATTTCCGTCCACCTTTCAACCTCGAAAAAAATGCCCCCCGATTATCCTGGGGACAGTCCGGGGACACAAAAATAGGGGCCATTTGAGGCCCCTATCTTATTGAAATCATTTAATCAAAATTGGTGGAGGCGGCGGGAGTCGAACCCGCGTCCGCCAATAGTCCCTGCAAGCGTCTACATGCTTAGCCGATGTTCTATTTTCGCCCCGAAAGACTTCCAGCGGCAGAATTCTTTTGGGCTAGCCTGCTAAGTTTTCGTCCACCGACCCGCCGGCCTGATCGGCAGCTTTGCCAAGAAACCGTCACCCCGGGTCCCTTCCTGGCGCAAAACCCGGGGCGCTAGCCTTAAGCGGCTAGAGCGTAGCCGTAGTTGTCGGCATTTATGTGTTTCCTACCCGTTTTACGAGCGGACAGGACCTCGGCATGCAACTAACAGTTCCCTATTTACGTCGAAGCCGTTACGCCCCCCCTTGATTTAATTATAAGTATTTTTCGGATTTTTGCAAGGAGAAAGGGGGGCGAGTCCGCGGGCCGTCCCCGCCGATGGTCCCATAAGGGCGAGGGGGCGGGTTAATACCAAGTTGCAGTCGATTAACTAGAGATATCCTCTATAGCGGCGCACAGTGGCACAGGCTTTCAGCCTGTGATTGGGTCCGCCCCTACAAAAATGTCCTTTTGACGGTAACCTGGTATCAAAACTCGAAACTCGAAACTGGGCGACCCAGCGGGGCGCCACTACAACTCGAAACTCAAAACTCCTCATCCCTGGCGCAGTTGCCGGGCCGCGGCCATCAACCGATAGACCGAGGCCCCGGCCAGGGCGGCGATGTCCTCAGTGGGCAGGTGGCGGGAGATAGTCTCGTCAAAGAGGATGCTGGCCTCCGGGGGAAACTCCTCATCTCCCCGCCACAGGACGTGGGTCACGGGCGCCAGGGGAAAGGCCAGGAAGCGGGCGGCGGCGTCCCCCAGACCCTGGGGCTCGCCCCCGGCCATGACCGCCACCTGCAAGTAA
>Ga0187861_10004284_pt1 | contig 12028 bp, 22 predicted proteins | sample June2016WEW_10_1_3_FD_132986 | JGI IMG/M metagenome (GOLD analysis project Ga0187861, IMG submission 132986) | Peatland microbial communities from SPRUCE experiment site at the Marcell Experimental Forest, Minnesota, USA - June2016WEW_10_100 | ecosystem: Environmental > Terrestrial > Soil >...
ATATCGAAATGGCCTGTCCGAAATGCGGGTATAAACCTTGCGGCAAGCGTTGCGTCCAATGCGGATTCCAGAAGAAAAAACAATCTCTTGAAGAACACGCGCCAGGCGTCATGAAGGAAATTATCATCGGGGGCAAGAAAGCAGCCGACGACAACCATCACCTTTACAAACAGTTGGTTTCCTTCACCCGTAATTCATCCAGCCAGAAGCCCCGAGAGTGGGCCTGGAACCTTTACAAGCAGATCACCGGAGAGAGCGTCCCTAAGAAGTGGGAGGGCGAATTTTGGATGATGCCCCTGTGCCATGTGACTTCAGCAACAAAGGGGAAGATTCAACAACTGCGGATAGCTTACCGCCACGCGATAAAATGACCATCTTTGACCTGTGGATAAGACGGGTAAACTACCTCCCCCAGAGATTGAGGGATATTGAGAAAAAGGCTCTTGAGATGGATGTGAAGATCAATCAGGCAGTCGGGGCAAGAAGAAACTTTCTACATAAGGAATTGGCCTTATTCAAGCACGCCCCCGTAGATCACCTGACAAGGGCCGTAATCTGCTGGCCGATGCAGAGGATGATAGAAAAGGAATTGAACCAGTTGAGGAAAGACCTGCTTTTTAGAGAGCATCCACCAAAGGGGCAAATTACCCCCGAGATGATAGAACGGGCCGCACAGTTCCCTATCCATGAGCTTATCGAATTTGACGCCAGGGGGATGGCGTTATGTTTCAATCATGAGGAAAAGACGGGGAGCCTACACCTGAACAAAAAGCAGAACACCGCGAGATGCTTTGGAAGCTGCCAGAAAACATTCAACCCCCTGCACGTCCTGACAAAAAGGGACGGCATGTCCTTCCCAGACGCAGTGAGGAAATTAACCAATGGGATTTAACAAACCAGTACGAGATCCGGAGTATAGGAGATACATCAGCCACAAACCCTGCTCGGTGTGCGGAGATCGCCGTCAATCAAACCCTCACCATTACCAATTCCCCGGCCAGGGGGGAATGGCCACAAAGGTAAGCGACCTCAAATGCTTGCCTCTTTGCTATCACCATCATCGGATGTACCACCGGATCGGGCGAGAATCCTTCCATGTTAAATTCCCCTTGTGGAATCCGGCAAAGTTGATTGAAACTTTCAATGGGGAATATGCGAGAGGATCGGAATGCATCACTACGAGAAAAATGTAGTTTCTGTCTCTGTATTTTGCCCGACCTGCAACAAATTGACTCAGCACAAGGTTACAAATCGGCGGGTAAGCGATTGCATGGAACATGAATCCAGCGGGATGAGTAAAGCGCAAAAGAAGCGTCAGGAAGATCAGAAAAGTAAAGAGTCACAGCCAGAATTGTTTTAACCTTCAACCAACGCGCCAAGGGGAGGGGAGATGCTTCAGAAGAAGAGACATAGCTTTTACGAATCATGCGTGAATGTGGCTGCGGGATACGGCGTGGCCCTTGTCAGTCAGATTGTCGTCTTTCCTCTTTTCAATATTCATGTGCGGTTTCGCGATAACATCATGATCGGGCTGTACTTTACAGCGATTAGCATAGTGAGAAGTTATTTAATCAGGCGATGGTGGACTACCCACTGAGAAATAAAATCTTGACATATAGCTTGACTGTGGTATTGTGTATTTAGCAATTCATTAAAGCGAGGTAAACACAATGCCCCCTAGGAAAGATAGGATAAACTCAATATGCGCTATATGTGGTAAAGCGTTTGGAGTATTGGAAAGCGAAGCCAAAAACGGGAGAGGAAAATATTGTTCAAAAGAGTGTCTCGGCAAATCAAAGAGACATGGTTCAATATTGTACTGTGATTTATGCGATTCACCATTTTACCGCCGCTTTGGAGAACAAGACGTAGGGGTTGCAAAAAATCAATTTTGCTCCCGTGATTGTTATTATGATTGGCGGCAAAAAGACATGAAAGATTCGACCTATTTGAAGTTCAAAGGTCGGCATATCCACAGAATGATTGCAGAAGAATATTTAAAGCGTGAATTATCACCAGATGAGATAGTCCACCATAAAGACCTCAATAAAAAGAATAACGACCCCTGCAATTTAGCGGTTTTCCCGAACCAGTCCTTCCACGCACGTTGCCATTTTGGAGAAATGACCGATGACGAACTTAAAACATTCTCACTTATACAATAGCTACGAATCTTTTATAGAGGCTAAGTCTCAAATATCTTGGAATTATGGGTTCACCCCAACATTTATGCCAGATTTCCTTTACGATTTTCAATCATATCTTGTTGATTGGGCTGTTCGCACCGGGAGGGGAGGACTTTACTGCGATTGTGGCCTTGGCAAAACCCCCATGCAGCTTGTTTGGGCCGAGAACGTAGTGAGACATACCAACAAGCCGGTATTGATATTGACCCCCCTTGCCGTGTCATTTCAGACCGTACAGGAAGCTGCGAAGTTTGATATAGACGCGCAACGGTCGCATGACGGCAAGCCGTGCAGGAATATCACGGTGACCAATTACGAACAACTCCACCGGTTCGACTGGCGGGATTATGGCGGGTGCGTCTGTGACGAAAGTTCCATCCTCAAAAACTTTGACGGCAAGCGGAAGGATGAGATAACCCAGTTCATGAGGAAATTACCGTATCGGTTGCTTGCTACGGCCACCGCTGCCCCTAACGACTTCACAGAGCTAGGTACAAGCAGCGAAGCCCTTGGTGGACTAGGGTATACCGACATGCTGATGAAGTTTTTTAAGAATGACCAAAATGTTATAAAGCCGATGACTTACCGGAACAAAGGTCAGAACTTTATGAATCATGAGGACGGGGCAAAATGGCGGCTTAAAGGCCATGCGGAAATACCTTTCTGGCGGTGGGTTGCTTCCTGGTCACGCGCAATGAGAAAGCCATCTGATTTTGGGTTCAACGATGACGAGTTCACATTACCGCCTTTAAACCAGCAAGAGCACCTTGTTAGGGCCAACAAACTGGCAGAAGGTATGTTGTTTGAAATGCCAGCTTTCGGATTGCGGGAACAGAGAGAGGAAAGCCGCCGGTCTATTGAATCCCGTTGCGGCAAGGTTGCGGAACTTGTTGAAACAGGTCAACCGGCCTTGGTGTGGTGCCACCTGAACGACGAAGGAGATTTGTTGGAAAAGATCATCCCTGATGCAAGGCAAATCAGCGGCAGAGATTCAGACGAAGCCAAAGAAGAGAAGTTTATGGCGTTTGTTAAAGGTGAAATCCGGGTATTAGTCACGAAGCCTAAAATCGGCGCATGGGGATTGAACTTCCAACACTGCAATCACGTTATTTTCTTCCCTACCCATTCATTTGAACAAGTCTATCAGGGAGTTAGACGGTGTTGGAGGTTCGGCCAGAAACGCCCCGTCACGGTGGATATTGTGACCACAGAAGGGGGCCAAGGGATAATGAAGAACCTCCAGCGCAAGGCAGCCCAGGCCGACAAGATGTTTACTTCGCTTGTAGCACAAATGAACAATGCAATATCAGTTGAGAACCGGATTAAATTCGATAAAGAAATGGAGGTTCCAAAGTGGCTATAATGGATATTGTTGTTGCAATCACCTTTATAATAGTTTATGATATCCCTTATGAGAAAACAAACAGCAGAACATATACATAAAAGAAGCCAGTCCAAAAGAAGGGGTGAATATTTTAAATGTGAAATATGCGCAACCCAATTTTGGAGGAAACCTTACGAAATCAAACAAGGGAACAACCGATTCTGTTCTAAACCTTGCTATTACGATTATCAAAGAGGGAAGACAAAAGATTTAAGTAACCGAAGAGTATATAATGGGTCAGAAAACCCAAATTGGGGGGGGGGGAAGACCTCCATCCATAAATCTATCCGAGGAAGCAAGGCTATGTCGGTATGGCGCAAAGAGGTTTTTGAACGAGATGATTATACTTGCCGTTCTTGCGGTAATCGAAGTAAATCAAATAACTACTTAAGAATAGAAGCCCACCATATAAAACCGTTCGCAACATTTCCCGAAGTCAGGTTCAATGTAGACAACGGGATGACCTTATGTAAAAAATGCCACGATAAAGAGCCAAAAGGGAAAGATATATATCTTATAAATTAGGAGCCAACATGGAAATCATGGAACAAAAAATAACCGACAAATATGCATTGTATTGTGGCGATTGTATAACCGTTATGGCCGGGATACCAGACAAATCAATCCATTTTTCCCTATACTCCCCGCCCTTTTGCGGCTTATACCAGTATTCCAGCCATGAGCGCGACCTGTCCAACTGCGATAGTTACGATCAATTCTTTGAACATTACGAATTTGTGGTGAGCGAAATAACCCGGTTGACGTTGCCCGGCAGGATGACGGCGGTTCATTGCATGGACACCCCAAAGAGCAACAGCGGAAGGGACGGACTGACAGACTTCCCTGGCGATATTATCCGACTCCATGAAAAGCACGGATGGGATTTTATTTGCCGCCATGGAATATGGAAAGAGCCCCTTGCGGTTCGTAACCGTACCATGCAAAAGAACTTGGCTCACATGACGCTCGTCCAGGATTCTACCTTATGCGGAGTTGCCTCGATGGATCAGCTTTTGATATTCCGCAACAAGGGAGAAAACCCAGTACCAGTTGTCCACCCTATCGGAATGTTGAACTATGCCGGAGAGCGTCAAATCCCTTCAGATGTCCTTGGATACAGGGGATGGGAAGGAAAGCAAACAGAGAATCGATTCTCCCATTGGATATGGAGACAATATGCCTCTTCGTTCTGGGATGACATACGGATTGACCGGGTGTTACCATTCGAAGCGGCTCGGGATTCGGAAGATGAAAAGCATGTGCATCCCCTCCAACTAGATGTTATTGAAAGGGCGATAGTACTAAGAACAAACCCCGGCGAAGTGGTATTGACCCCGTTCATGGGGGTTGGTTCAGAAGTATTCGGCGCGGTGTCTCTCGGGAGAAAAGGAATAGGCGCGGAACTTAAGCCGTCCTATTACCGGCAATCAGTTAAGAATGTGGACGCCGCCGGTAAGATTCAGAAAGATCAGGATTGCTTCAATTTTGATACCGAACCCGACGAAGTTGAAGAGGCCATCTGACCCCCCATGAGGAAGGGATGAAAATAGTTATTGACATTCGCTTACTAATTCGATAAAGTGTCAATATCAAGGAGGGGCAAGATATGCGAAGAGTTTTTACTATGACGTTTTGCTTACCAGACAAACAACGGGCTGCGATTAAGAGGTCAGCGAAGAAACGAAACATGACCGTTTCCGAAGTCCTGCGTGAAGCGATTGACGATTACTTAGCCAAGGTCGCCCCGGCGTCCGGGAAGTGAGGGAGGGAACATGGGTAACGCGGTAGTTTGTCCACATTGCGGTCAGTCTCGGATATATCATGCCAGAGAGTTTTTATTCTTTCATCCGCTTGAAGCGGTGCATTGCCCGATTTGCGGCTGGATGCAGTACAGGTGCGTAACCGTCCGCCCCGATTTTCCCGCGCATGATGCAGGGTACACGTTCGCCTCTCCTGAGTCCCGGGAGCGCATTGTGGCAGCGGCAAGGTCAAACGGCAAGCGCACCACCCGTGACGCCTTGCGTGCAGCCAACGAGCGGGTTAAGGCGGCGATGGGGGAGTCAGGTTAACGACAAGGCTGAGCAGCCGCCAGGCTTTTTCGGCGGGCTGATCGTGCCGCTGGTTATGCGTAATCGGCGGCAGAAAGGACGAAAGATGGAATCTGTTTTGGCTGAAGTATCTGGCGAACGGCAACGCCAAGATGAAAAATGGGGCGGACCATTGCACGATGACGAACACAGCACAGCTGAATTTGTGCAGTGGATCGAGGACTATGCAGGATGGGCCAGGATGATAGCGAGCATGAAAAGCATGGATAAGGCTCGACGTCGGCTCATCCAGGTGGCAGCGCTTGCCGTTGCCGCTGTTGAATCTCTGGACAGGAAAGAAGAGCGGCGCAAAAGGATGCAAATATTGCCACTGAGTGGGGAGAAGTGTGTGGAATGCGATGAGCCTGCCGACTATGCCCGGCAGTATGGTTGCCCACAAGGGCGGGACGATTGCCCACACGAAAAGGAGAAGTGAATGGACACGAAAAATCTTGCATCAGCGGTTCGGGTCATGGCTAAAGATGTAGAGGAAATATCAGAGGATGCTGCGGAACTTGACCGGGACACACTCAGAGATGTACGGGGATTACTCAAAGTCCTGGCGCACATCGTTGACGGCATGCCGATTGATCGGGCATTCGGATCGCCTGGCGACTGGGGATATGGAACGGCGATAGGGAAAGCCCTGGCTGTGAGGGGAAGCCAGGCCCCAAACCTGCGGGGGATCATGCAAAACGATATTATGTCGGCACTCGATGACTGTACAGAACTCGGGATGACGGCAGAGCAAGCGCGCGAAGTTATCGGGGCGATCATCACCAAGGCGTTGAGCGCATAACGGCTTGAGTACAGCGGCGGGGCTTTTCGCCCGCTGCTACGTTTGGTTATAATCTGAATCGCGCTGCGCGGAGCGCATGGAGGTTTTGTTTGCCGATAAGACATGAATTATATGAAACTGTGGACCTTGAACAAATGGCGATTAAAAGGCTTCGCACGTTTGAACCGGCTGAAGGGTACATCGTGTGCAATTCTTATGGGAAAGACTCTTGTACGGTTGAACACCTTTGCAATAAGGCAGGGGTGAAATATGAAAGCCACCATTCGCATACGGGGCTTGACGCGCCGGAATTAATATATTTTGGGCGGAGCCAATTCCCGAACACGATAATACACCCGCCGCTTGAAACGATTGGGCAACTGATAATTAAAAAGGGAGTGCCACCGACGCGCCGCGCCGCATACTGCTGTGAATTTCTGAAAGAAAATTTGCCCTGTTCATCTGGTAGGCGTGTTGTGTTGGGAGTGCGCTGGGCAGAAAGCGTGAAACGCTCAGGCCGTAGGCCTGTAGAACAATGCTTTCGAGACAACACAAAAACCTATATCAATCCCATAGTGGAATGGACTGATGAAGAACTGTGGGAATACATTGACGCTGAGGGCATCCCCGTTTGTGAAGGATACCGAAGGGGAAAGAAGCGATATGGCTGTATCGGTTGCCCGAAGATGGGCGCAAAGAAGATGATGGAAGATTTTTTAGAGTACCCGAAATACTACGATAGATTTATGCGGATATTTGAAAAGGCATGGCCGGTGACACACCGCCTGAGCCAGAGGACAGGCAAAGCGCGAAAGCTAATTTTCAATTCGGCACAGGAAATGATGGACTGGTGGTTGAACGAAAAAACCCACGAAGGCGATCCAGACCAAACTTTGCTGTTTGAGTAGGTTTTGCGCGATTCGGATTATAACAAGGCGTAATCCAAAAACAGGAATTTTCTACTATGCCAAAACTTAATTATTTCAGCCAAGAAGCAAGATTGAATCGGTCCGAACTATCGAGTCGTGCCGCCGAGGCGAATGGCTTTGTAGACCGCCCTGATTGCCAGGAAACATGGTGCGTATATGGACTGCAATGTCCCGTTACCTGCTCAGTCGTGATCCGGGCGAGACAGGATCAGGCGTGGCGGCATAAGGTGATGGAGTGGATGTGGAAACGTAAGAGCAGAAGGTAATGCCTAATCCGTTTGCAGGGTGGACAGCAGAAGAGGTGGCCGCGCATAATGCCAAGGTGAGGGGGGTGAATACTGCCCCTGTGCCCCGACCTTCCCCAAAGGTAGGGGAGAGTGTCAAGAAAGGGAAGAAAGGGGCAAATAAAACGGAAATGGCCGCTTTCCACTATCTGACGCAATGTTATCGTGGCGCAAGAATACGGTACGAGGCGATCACCTTCCACCTCCAAGCAGAAGCAGCGTACACCCCTGACTGGCTGGTATCTTTATCCGGGGATAACACAATGATCTGCGTTGAAGTGAAGAACGCAGCATACAAACACGCATCTTACGGGAGATCGCGTCTGGCATTTCGTCAGGCGGCCTTGGAATTCCCACAGTTCCAATTCATCTGGTTAGAACTTCAGGACGGGCAGTGGGTACTAAACTAAAAAGGAGAAACGAAATGAATGGAGGTCAAGGTTTAAACTGTGCAGCGGTTCCGAGAGAAGGGGTAATCCATACCAAAATCGCAGCCATCGAAGAAAACCAAGGGGAGATTCAAAGCCGTGTGGAGAATCTTTTCGAACGCCTTAACAACCATGTGCTGATGCCAGACCACCCACAGCCCGAAAATGCCAAATGCGACTCAATAGCCACCGCAATGCCGCCGATGGCCGAGCGGCTTGACCGACTGGCACGGCAGCAAGCCAGAACAATCGGCTTCTTATCGGATATCCTACAACGGCTTGAGGTATGAAGTCCATAATACAACTAACAGGAGGGAACACTATGAAACAGATTATCGTAGCATTGGCAATCACGTTACTCGGCGCAACGATGGCAGCTGCAACGGATGAGAATTGCAGGCCACAACCGCAACAAGCAACCGGCTGGTACTTCTGGTCATACCTGCCTGGATTCAACGTCCGGTACGGAGAGCTTTACCCCGACCTGAAATCCTGCGGGGCGGCCATGGTAACATTTGCAACACTGGTCAACCCGGTATCTCTTTCTGGTCCTCCACATGCTGAGAAATACACAATTCGCAATCTTCAATACATGACCTGTATGCCCCAGTCCAGCCAGTCAACAGCGGATTTGAGCGTATTGCCATCAGTGTCAGGAGGGGCGTTTGTAGTCAACCAACAAGGCAGTCTCGTATTCAACAAAACGGAGTGACGCCATGAAGAAACTCGACATCAAATGGAGCGTCATTGTGGTACTCACGTTGGCCACCCTCATTATCATTTACTTTCTCCACTCATGCAGCAGCAAGGAAACCGCGCCTCCTGAAACGTGGGAAACAAGCGGGTACATCCCGCCCATCCAAAAGCAAATGACGTGCGTCCGCACAGAAAAACAATTGAGGTGTTGGCAATCGAATATCCCCACACACCCAAAGATTCTCCGCGCCAAAGCCCCTCTCACTAAGCGGCGAGGAAAAATAAAATGGCATAAGATTGTCCCTGGCAGAACGTATGTTTTATGGTCTGATGGAGAAGAGGGAGACATTACAGAGGTCAGTACAACTTGCGTGCCGGGGCAGTACATCCCTGAATCCGGTGATCACTGCGGGGCAGAGTTGACGGTGGGGACGTGGACAGCCGAAGATATAAAAATGGAAAGGGGCAACGATGAATAAACTCATCTTAACGTTGGCAATCGTTTTATTCGCCACATTGGCTGTTGCAGCAGAAGATTCTGACACATGGACCCACGGCGTGAAAGCAGAATATTCCCCTACATGGGTCAGAGGGGAAGAGGAATTGCAGCTACTCATTGGAATGTATTGGACAGGTTATGTTATAGTCCTCAACCACGATAAGGACAGCGCACCCTATACTTTGGTAGACCCGGATCACCGCCAATATACTTATTGGATGTTATCTGCCGCTAAAGACGATGGTATTAGAAACTATACCGAGAGAAAGGAGATCCAAAAATAAATGACTAAACTCATCTTCGCATCACTCATCCTTTTGCTGATGGCGGGGTGTAGCGGCATACCAGACTACTTTTGTCACCGTGTTTACAGTAACATGAACTATACCAATGACCAATTTCACAAGGCGGTAGCGGAAAGGAATCGTAACGCTACATTGGAATCTGAACGGGAGGCAGGGCGGTGGTATGGGGAGTCGCAAGTCTGGACAGACCTATACTTTTATTTCGCTGCCGAATGCGATAGGAGGTGGACCAGAGAATGAAAACCTTTATCATCATATCATTTCTTCTGATGGCGGGGGCGGCGTGGGGAGGGGAAACAGAGAGTGTGAATTACGATATCAAATATCTCAAAGCAAATCTGACAATAGATGAGGTTTACACTCAAGGGATGCAAGATGCTGTAGACTGCTATGGCGAGGCAATACATCTACTGGAGCAAATATCCCCCAGCAAAAAATATCGCAAGGCCCATGCAGCTTCGTGGAAGTTGCCTAATTTTACCGGATGCCTTGCAGAGAAAAAAGCTAAGCAACTTAATCAGTACAAAGACCCTTATGAATAATTGCCGTCGGATGGTAACAAGTAACTAACCCGCGAAAGGAGAAGGGAAAACGACCGTCAACCACTGAGAACAAAAGGAGGTGCGACATTGAACCGTTATCGACACATGAGGTAATCAGGAACCTTGTTCACGCAATGAGATATTTAACCCAAGCAGCGCAATTTCTTAGGAGGCATCACATGGCAACGGACCCCGAAGTACAGGCCCTCGGCGACGCAATCACAAACGCCGAAACAGCGGCAGCGGCAGCGGAAACGCTCCTTGATTCACTGGCGCAGCAGAATCAGGCGCAGCAGGAAGAAATATCCGTCCTTCAGACCAAGCTCGCATCCGGCAACCAGATCGTCGCCGCTGACCTGGACCCTCTGAAGATCAGGGCGCAGGCCATGGCCGACGCGCTCACTGCGAGAGTGACAGCGGATACCCCGGCGACACCGGGGCCCACCCCGACTGAAGGCGGGTCCCCCTCTTAATTTATGTGAATAGGTATCATAGAGAAAGGAAAGCCCCGGCCAATTAAGACCGGGGCTTTTTGCTTCACTTCGGCCAGACGCCGAGCTTCCGAGCCTTATCAAGTTTTTCGTCCATCTGCTCCCACCCGTCTTTTTCGTACTCTTTGCCCTCGAAATCCACTAGCGCGAGTGATTCAGTCGCCTGTTGCTGGGCTTCTTCCAGCGTTTTGCCAAAACCTACACACTCCGCAATCAATCCGCCGTCTCCCATAGGGATACGATAAAACATGCCGTCTTTTTTATTCTTATAGAACTGCCCGAGCAGCACCCTGTCCATATCTTTCTCTTTGAGCTTGATAGGGATCGCCGTATCGTTGGCGGAATTCGACCATGTGACTATCTCGGCAGCGTATGGCGCAACATATTCAAGTTTCACATCTTCCCCACCAGCAACGCGATACATTACTTCGGTCAAGTTTTTAGTCCCGCGGGTCAACGCCCCCCCGCTCGGCCGGCCGAACCGCTGGCAAGCATCCGAATAATAGCCAACCGTCTTGCCGTCCACCTTCACCGCCCCGATTTCCGTGGACCTGACCCCCTGCAATCCGCCTTTTTTAAGCCCTGGTCGAATCACATCATCGATATGCTTGACAACCGGGGGGAGGTCGTCATACGGCATGAAGTGGCCAGCGTAATTACAGCCCTTCAATTCGACCCCAAGGAGTGCATTATCCAGATAGTCGTTGCCGAAAAATTGCTCGTCGCCGACCTCTTCCCCGCCATCAGGTCGAGGTTTTTCAACCATAATTATTTGATCTTCGGCGAAACAGTCGAGTTTCGCAGCTATTTTATATATTTTTGTAGCCGACTTTTTATAAGTCTCGACGTGGAAAGTCTCTTCAACTCCTCGCGCATCGTTATTCAATTTCACCCATGTGTCAGGATGTTTTTTGAGATATTCGACAAGTTCTTCAATCCCTTCAACCGGCTTGTATTGCATTACCGGCAGCCCCCGCGCTTTTAGCATCTCTCGAAACTTAAACCGGTCCCCTTCCCATTCTTGCGCTCCCTGCCCACATCCTCCCGTCCTGATACCTCGCTTGCGGAGATCGTCTATAAGATCCCCGTAGCCGACATCAGGGAACCACACACAATCGACATTCTCAATGTCCTCAAAAAAGTAATCCCACCGCACAATCCCCGGCACCCCTTCACCCATAGCACAGTCGTGAGGCTTCGGGAAACCTCGCTCCCACGGAGAGAAGTATTCCATTATCTTCACATCTTGCGCGATCCGCTGCGCGACGTGGATAAACAGTCCGCCTACATCAAATATCCTCCACCGCTGCTTGCTGAATGGTTTTTCGATCATTTTATTAACTCCAGATACCTGTCTCGTTCCTCATCCGAAAGCCCGTGAGCCCGCCTGAACTTTGTGCGGAAAACCGGCTGAATCTG
>Ga0187861_10004290_pt1 | contig 12016 bp, 13 predicted proteins | sample June2016WEW_10_1_3_FD_132986 | JGI IMG/M metagenome (GOLD analysis project Ga0187861, IMG submission 132986) | Peatland microbial communities from SPRUCE experiment site at the Marcell Experimental Forest, Minnesota, USA - June2016WEW_10_100 | ecosystem: Environmental > Terrestrial > Soil >...
AAAAGGACTTCAAAGGGTGCGGGAGATTGAGCTGCCAATCGAGGCTGCCTACCGAAGTAAACATCACAGAAACAATACCAACCCTCGATAGAAGTTCAATCTCCGCAGTACAAGAGGCTTCGATTAGCGTCTTCTTCTCCCGCATCAGCTGATACTGGCCGTATCAGAAGGCCCCGCAAGGGGCTTTCTTCGTTTGGGGCGCAGGCTTCCAGCCTGGCTGACAGTGAGCATGGCACAGGACAACTGAAGTTCCCGCAGGGACTTGAACCTTGAACCTGCTGGACACTGGCGCCGCAGCGCTGAGCAGCGGTCTGTTGTTAACCTCGGATTTCCCTATGAACGAAAAAGGATGTTGCAACGGTGTTGCAACGCTGGAGCGACTGCGGGTAACCTAGCGCAGTCATGCTTCACCGACCCAGAGCGCAAATTCGCGCTCTCACCCCCGCACTGCTGTAAAGCGTTACATGCCTTCAACTTGACCGCTGCCGGGCTGTGCCTGCACATCATCAGTTGCATGTCAAGATGCCTGTCGTCTCATGGGTCAGGACAACCTATTGCGATTGGGTGGATCGGGCGCACGCGCGCTGGTCACTTCCGCGTAAAAACGTATTCCCCAGATGGGCTTCTGTGTTTGAGGGCTGTGACCCGGCTGCCCTCAAGAACGAACTCGAAGACCCGGTCGGCGAACTCCTGGGTGCGAAACGTCAGCCCTTTGTATGGGATCAATCTCTCATCAGGATTACCGGGGAACGTTACGTAGAGCGCACGACCCGCCTTCAGGACCACCTGGAACTTAAAGCCCGTCCTCGTTTCGTAGCTGCCGGCCAGTTGCCGCAGCAGCCTCAGACTGGGGGCCGTGGGCCTCCGTGTGAAGACGATTTCGGCCTGGTCCAGAGACATGACAGCTTCGGCGACATCCCCCTGCGGGTTCGTGCGGAAGTTCACCGACCACTTGCCGTAGCGCTCGTCATCGGGCGTATCGAAGCGTTCATAGTGGAAATGGGTCATCGGGAACAGGAGCTTGTGGAAGTCGAACTGGAGCTGTCCGTCCTTGAGACCGATCTTCAGGATACCGTAGGCAGGGTGCTCATAATCGCCGGCGTAGTCGGCGAGGGGATGGGAAGGCGTGGTGTTGGGAACACGCTCCGCGCCCGCCTTGGCCCTGGCCTCGGTGCCCTCCCGCTTTGCCGTCAGCCTGACATCGAGCCAGCGTTTGCTCCACGGAGTCTGGTCCATCCCCAACAGACGTTCATAGATGTTATAGCCGACAATGTCGGTCAGAGCGGCACAGTGGCCGCTGATCACGAACACGATCACCCCGATCCGCTCCTGCGGCATGAAGGAAACCTGGGAGTAGAAGCCATCTATAGCCCCGCCATGATAGGTCAGCAGGTGCCCCCGGTACACAGAGGTCATTCTGCCCAGGCCGGCAACTTCGTTCATCGTCTCCCAGAAGCCCTTCGTTTCGCCCAGGACATTCGGAAGCGCCATGGCCGGCTCCAGCGTGGCCTTGAGCACGCTCGAAGGCAGAACCTGCTTGCCGGCGTACTTCCCGTTGTTCATGAGGGCGATCAGCCAGCGGGACATATCCCGAATGTTCGAGACGATCGCGCCGGCTGGCGCGACGCCTGCCATCTGCTCATAATACGGAATCTTGTAGATCTCCAAGGTGTCCCGCTTTTCAGCATACGGAACACCGTGGTCGCGGCGCTTCACCATGTCCGGGATAGCGAAGACGGTGTTCGTCATGCCCAGCGGGCGCAGGATTCTCTCGCGGACGAAGTCTTCCCAGGGCTTACCCGACCGCAGTTGGATGATGTGTCCCACGGCGGCGTACATCATGTTGTTGTAAAGAAGCATCTGCCGTGGCGTTTCCTTGGGCTCAAGATACGTCAGCCTGTCGAATAGTTCCTTGCGGGTGAAGTCGGACTTGTACCAGATCATGTCGTGGCGGGTGATGCCCGTGCGGTGGGACAGCATGTCGCGGAGAGTGACTGTGTTGTTCAGCGCATCGTTGTAGAATCTGACAGCGGGAACCGCGTCACGGATGGGCTTATCCCACGTCAGTTTGCCGGCGTCCGCCAATAGCCCTGCGGCCACTGCCGTGAAAAGCTTGGTGTTGGAGGCGATGGGGCACAGCGTCGAGGGCGTGAAGGGCAGTTTCCTCTCGTAATCGCGATAGCCATAACCCTTCGCGAAGACGAGCTTGCGGTCCACCACGATGCCCACGCCGACGCCTGGCGCGTTCCAGTCCTTGAGCGTCTTCCGCATGTAAGCGTCAAAGCCCTGCAGCTTTTGCAGCTTCCTCGGCATTTCATCCTCCTTGGCTCACGCTGAACCCGCTCGGCTCCGTGTTGGCCGCCTCTGGTTGCATAGAGTCGAAGCCGGGTACGGCGACCTTCCCGTCGCTTTACGCCGCTCCATCGGCCACCCTCTCAAACACGAACTTTCCCGCCCTGAGAACCACTGCGGTTGGGTGTCACAGCCCTCTTGACCCAAAGACCAGTCCCGCCGTGTTATTACAATGTGCACAACATGCAAGGATAGGTGGGCAAACGGGCGGGTCTAGAAGTCATGTACGCGGGTGGCGTTCTTAGCTGGAACACACCGGCTAAATTCCGGCCCGAAATGCGCTATTATATAAGGGTAGCTGCCCTGCATTTAGCCAGCCCTGCCCATCCCTGGCTACGGCTGTACCCGCACGCCATCAATCCCACATTCAACTGGAAGGAGGACGCCGTGGTCAAGATCTCGGCAAACATGTCGAAGAAGGTGCCCATCCCAGGCACCGAGTTCAGTTCCTAGCAGTTCGGTGCGGCGATGGAGATCGAGGTCTCTGACGCCGGCCAGCCCAATGTCATCCAGTCCCGCATCTGTGACCTCTACGGCCTGGTCACACAGGCGGTAGACGAGCAGATCGCTGCGGCCACCGGCAACAATGGCGGAAACGGCGGTCAGCCCGCTCCAGCCCGCCGTCAGAATTACGCTCCACCCCAGAACCAGCAGCCCGCTTCACCTGCACGGGGCGGCTACCCCAGCAACCGCACTGTCCGCGCTGGTGGCAACGGGGGCAATGGTGGGAATGGCCGTAGAACCAATGCAACTGAGGCCCAGCAGCGCGCAATCTGGGCCATCTGTAAGAGCCTGAACCTTGACGTAGCGGCCGTTCTCGCTGACTACAATTACAGCGACCTCAGCCAGGTTCCGGTGGAGGTTGCTTCGCAGATCATTGACAATCTGAAGGCCCGCCAGAACGCCCCCGCTGCCCTTGCCCAGCAGTAGTTCCCCGCGCGATCCCCCGTCTGTTCACATTTCCCACCACCTAGCGGGAGCGGCGGCATCTTGCTGTCGCTCCCGCCCCGCCTCTTGGAGACCACAACCATGAACACTGCAGTTGACAAGGGCAAGAACCGCAACGAAACTCAAGTTCGGCGCCACACCGTCGTGGGGTCCCGGTGGCCACAACAAAGGTAAGGCCCCGTGAATCGGAACTATTGATGAGGAAAACGATGGAAGGAGCAGATACGAGGCGATTATCGTTGGTGGTTGTTGGGGTGTCGCTGCTTGTGTTGTCTCTTGCCGTGTCTGTTCCGGCGGCGGAGGGCAAGTCAGTCCCGGAGGAGAAGCCCGACCCGGCGGGTCCAGAGGTCACGCTCAAGGGTATGTTGATGCTGGAAGAAGCCTGCACCCTCAAACCGGCAAAAGATGCAGATAAGACGATGGTGTTGTTTGCCTTGGAAGGCACCCCCGAGGTGACAGCCACATTGGACGCCATCATGAAGGAGTATTGGCCGGGTGACAGCATGGATGGGAACCAAGCCAGAGATTTGAACGATGCGTTCGCAAAACGGCTGAAGTATTACTTCACCCCCTGTGAGCTCACCATGAAGAACTTGGGTTCCTGTAAGTGGGGCAATCCCCAGATGGCCGTGACCGGCATTGTTTCCGAAAAAGATGGAAAGCAATGGATTACGCCCAGCAAGATATTTGGCGAATATCCCAATAAAAGACCCGTCACTCTCAAGTATCCGGATAAGATGCTGGCGCTCGACAAACCCATCAAGATGACCGGCAAGGAACCGTTGATCTTGAAGGTCACGGATACGCTGTCGCTTAAATGCATCCTCTTGCCGAGCGGAAAGTTCCTGTTTGCCAAACCCTTTTACGTTGCCCCCCGCTGGCAGGATGAATTTCCGCGCCTCATTACCTTGACCAAGCCCTTCTGGCTGGCGGAGATTCCGGTGACACAGGAGATGTACGAGGCGGTCATGGGCAGCAATCCCAGCACACTGAAAGATCCCCAACGCCCGGTCCGGAACGTTCCCTGCGCCGATGTCAACAAGTTCTGCAAGATTGTGTCGGAGAAGAGCGGCCGAACCGTCCGCCTGCCTGGGGAAGCCGAATGGGAGTACGCGGCCCGCGTAGGCACCTCCAATCCGCCACTGGATGTAAAATACAAGGACCAGAAGAGTTCGGGGGGCGCAAGGGGGGAGTGTCTTCCAGTGAAGTCCAAACAACCGAATGCCTGGGGACTGTACGACATGATAAGCGATAATGCGTACGAAATGACGAGGGACGCGTTCGTTTTTCGCCGCATGGACGAGGTCGACCCATATTATTCGTGTGAGAAGGACGAAGCGTCCGGCAAGAAACACGGCCATTGGGGCAGGAATACCGTTACGTACCACGAAGCAGTGGGCGAAGCCACGAACGATGCAGCCTACGGAAGCACGAAGTTCCGCGTGGTCGTGGACGCCACGCCCGAGGAAATCGCGGAGATGGAGAAGGCGGAGAAGAAGTGAAACCGAGCGGCGGTCTTCGCGTCGCAAGGAGTGCATAGGCGCATGTCAACGCACAGTTTCGCCTGGGTTGTGTGCTTGGGGCTTTGGCTGCCGGGACCGGCCTTTGCCGCGGACGCGGACAAACCCCCGGAGAAAGGTCCGGGGCCCGCCGCGGCCGCATGGCCCAACTGGCGCGGGCCGACGCATGATGGCATCTCCACAGAGAAGGGGTGGCTCACCACTTGGCCCCAGGAAGGTCTCAAACAACTCTGGAAGGTCGAACTGGGGCTTGGCCACTCCTCTGTGGCGGTCCTTGCCGGCAAGGTCTACAGCATGGGATGGACGGCAAACCAGGATACCATCTTCTGTCTGAACGCCGATACCGGAGAGACGGTCTGGAAACGCTCCTATCTGGCCGCGCGGGCAGACAACGGAAGCGGGCCGCGTGCGACACCAGCGGTAGACGGCAAGGCCGTTTACACCCTGAGCGCGGACGGCCAGGCCCTCTGCCTCGACGCGGTTTCTGGGCAAGTGCTCTGGAAAAGGAACCTTCAAAAGGAACTGAACCTGGTCATGCCGATGCACGGATTCTCCAGTTCCCCGGTTCTCCAAGGCGAATTGCTGCTCCTGAACCTGGGAACGTCTGGACTGGCATTGGACAAGAAGACAGGCAAGGCGGTCTGGAAGAGCGACGGGGATTCAAGTTACTCCTCGCCAGTGCCATGTTCGCTTGGGGGCCGGCGTTGCGTGGCCCTATTCGCCACCACCCAGTTGACTGTGGTGGACATGGCCAGCGGGCAGAAAATCGCTGCTTACGAGTGGAAGACCCGGGACAACTGCAACTGCGCCGACCCAATAATCGCGGGAGACACGATCTTCGTCAACTCGGGCTATGGCGTTGGCTGCGCCCTGGTCAGCGTCAGCGGGGCCAACGCCGAAGTGCTATGGAGGAAAAAATCGGCCTGCCACTGGGCCAATCCCGTGTTGTTTGGCGACTCCCTCTACGCGCTCTTCGAAACAGGCTGGATGAAGGCCGACCTTGTCTGTATGAGCGTCAAGGACGGCGCTGTCCGCTGGACCCAGAAGGATGTGGGCAGCGGGGGCCTCATGGTTGCGGACGGGAAGTTGATCGTCCTGTCCCGCGCCGGCGATCTGATTCTGGCGGAGGCGTCTCCCACCGCCTACACCGAACTCGCGCGCGCGAAGACATCCTTGGCAGCCCCCTGTTGGAATAGTCCCGTGCTTTGCGATGGCCGCATTTACGCCCGGAACGAGAAAGGGACCTTGGTCTGCCTCGACGTGCGGGGAAAATAGTTAGTTCCTTTTCTCCCGGCGAGACCCAGCCACTCGAACAGCTCCCGGACGCTCATCCCGGCTTCGGAGGCGATGGCCAGAGGGAACTTCTAACATGTTTTCGGCAGGGCCTTCTGGAACGCCTTGGCCGCCCTGTGGGCGGAGCCGATGCTGATCCCAAGCCGCTTGGCGACCCGGCGGGTGGAAAACATCACTTCACCGCGCCGCCCTTGCCTCGCGGCGGCGCTGCCATCAGTTCCTCGATAATTTCAGCCAGCTTCTTCTTGTCGATCTTTACGCGCGCGCGGCTGTGTTGGGGGTTGTCCACCTTGGGGTTCCAGAAACTCTTTCCTTCTGCCGTTCGTTCCGATTGGCCGTGGCGCTCGAACTCAAAGTACTCCGGCCGCACTGCCGCCAATGTGGCAATCTGATCCCAACTGGAGCGGCCCTTCGTCAGGCAGTTGTCCCACAGCCGCCGAGGCGCTAAGGCCGGCTAGTGTCTCTTGATCACGTTCTTCTGATCAGCGTGCTTGGCGACGACGACGGACCGGGACTTCCTGCTCTGCTCGTCAGCCTGAGTGAACTCACGGATCGCGCTGCGGGTTGAGTACCAGACGCCGTCCACACGTTTGGCGCTGAACTTGCCAACGTGAGCGTACTCAATCAACATCCGCGCGCCCCACCCGAACTCGTCCGCCAACTGCTGCAAGGTGACGAGTTCCTCGCCGTGGCCAGTAGGTTGTGTTGTCGTCATAGTGCGAAATCCCGTGGATGACCGAGGGCCGATCATCCTGCAGTTAATGTTACGTCTGCAGCGCAGCAAAGACAAGCGCGCTGAGCAGCGTGTTGTGGATGATAACCAGGCAGATGCGCTGTGGATCCTGGAGACCGCCGGGAATGAGAGCATGGGGTAGAGCGGTACTCGAAAAACTGGCTTACTGTCGGCATGTCCGGGGTTCGTGCCCAGGCTGATCTCCTCGAAGTTCGTGGCGCCTTCTCCATCCTCATTTTATCTTCCCGGCCTTTTTCTTGCGCATTGCTGACTTTGCTTCCAGGAAGGTCTCGGTGGCAGGCTTGGGGTCTTCAACGCCAGGCTCAAAGACCAGCCCATTCCGCATAACATCACCCAGGTAGTGCTTCTCGCCAATCTGGATGCTGTGGCCAACCCAACGGGCTACTTGACCGGGCAGGCAGCCAGCGCCATGCATGAAGGTCACGGCAGAACACCTCCAGGCACGGGGGCCAAGAAGGCAAAAAGCCGTCTCTGTGTCGGACACGTTGAACTGCTTTTTCATACGTTTTACGCACCTCCCGGCAGCCCGATACGCTTCGACAGGAGTGATGGTGGCGTGGTCTGGGTGAGACGGATCAAGGAGCTCTCGCGTATTTAGGATGCGCTGCATGGCTGCAATGATCTCGTCAGCCCGCACTTCATCCTTACTGGTGATGCCCCGACAGGATTTTTTCCTTTCTCATCGCGCCAGAGCGCAACAAAACCAGGGCGTCCAGCCAGCCGGGACTTTGAGACTTTGATCATGCGTGTGCGCCTTCCAAGCGCGGTAAATGTCATTGCGTGGAATAACGTTTGGAATAACAAAAATCAAGCCATTCTGGAATATCGAGGATGAGGCATTCTTGTAAGTCGTTTCTGGATAAGTGCGTCCTGAAGGACTCGAACCTTCGACCCGCTGATTAAGAGGGAGCTTGCCCCATCACCGCAGTCGTCCGCAGACAACCGCACGACACCAGTTTTCATAGGTAAATCACACGATTCAAAACCGCAGTGTTACGCAGACGTATGCCCCAATCCGCCCAACGATGGACTACAGAGTGGACTACGGAATCTCAAGCCTGACGTTACGCCGCTGCCCGCTGATTTGGCCGCAGTGGCTGCCGCTTGGCCCACGCTGCCCCCGCACATCAAGGCTGCTGTGCTCGCGTTGGTCAGCACAGGAGGCCCCCAACCATGAGAGGCGGCCCCAGACCCAACTGCGGCCGGCGCGGTCTGAAAACTATCGCCTGCCGGATTCCCCAGGAACTGTACGAGACTATAGCGCACGACCGGCTGGAGGGCGAGACGTTTCCCCAAGCAGCGTTGCGCCTGTTCGTGTTGGCGGGGTTCAAGGCACCGGAACGGCATTCTTGTGCCCTGGAGGGAAAAGAGGCCCGCGTATGAAAACGTACGGTCGTTTGCGGGGGTGCTGCGAGAAAGAGCGCGTTACCAGACAATCAGGGCCGGGAATCCGTGCCAGCGGCCACAGGAGCGGCAGCCTTCTCGCCGGCCATGCCGGTCTCTGAAAGAACAGACCTATCCGCCAGCCGCCCTATAGCAACCCAGGATGGCCCAGAGGCCCTGCCCCAGGGCCACTGGGAACCTAGAGCGTTGAAGCCAGCCTCGTCAAGCCACAGGCCCAGCAGTTTTGTGTGCAAACACAGGACCTTGGCTTTGGTCAGCATCTGGGTGCGGTTGTCCAGTAGTTTGGGCTGGCCCATCAGGTGTGCCGGATATCTCGAATCGGCCCATGCGCCTGGCAGTTCGTTGATGGTCGTCGGGGTTAAGACCCGCCGCCAGCAAGGCGTTGCTCCAATTGCTGAAGCGGCGTTTGCCCGCACTGTACAAAGCCCGATCCTCACTGCGGAGCGCCCGTGCGTTCAACGGCTTCTGCTGTCGCAGCCGCGCTTGGATTGCGGCAACGACCACCTCCCTGGTCCACGGTTGCCGCGGCCTGTGCACGAACTCAGTGTCAGTAGCCGGAGCCATCGCTGCGGCTTGGCTTGGAGGGGAAGCCGGTGTAAGGACAGTCGCATTGGGGTCCAGGCCCGCCGCCTTCACCGCCGCGACCCAACTGCCGAAGAATCTCCGCCCCGCATCCACCAGCGATCTGGGCCGCGTGACCCGTGCGGCCAGTGATTCATTGCGCAGGGCACGGGTCAAAATGGCTTCGATGACCCGTTCCCGAGTCCAGGGGACAACACGCTGAAGTTTCATAGGATCAACCCCGGCCGCCAACACCGCCTTGGACCAGGACCCGAAAAGCCGCCGCGCCGCCGACAGCATGTTGCCATAGCGGCGCTCAAGCTGGGTTGTGGTCAGGGGGCGATGACGCCGCGAGAGGTTGCGGATGATCATGAGGATCTTCGCCGGAGGCCACTTTTTTCCGCAGTTGCCCCGTTCTGGCGGAATGCCTGCGGCTTGTAGGGCGTTCCGCCAGGAACCGAAGATTCTAGTGCCCGCCTGATAAAGGGCCTGGCTGATGCCGGGCTCACCGACCGTCAATGGTAGCCCCTCTGCCTCACACTGCAGGATGTGGCGGATGATTTGCTCGCGCGTCCACTTGTTTGGCATGGCATTACCCTCGTGCGTCAGCGATCACCGCCTCGAACCGTGTAACAACGTCGGGGTGATGGAGGTCCAGGTACTCCCGGACGCGGGTGTTGGTGAGTAGTGATCGCGCGTAGATGGCCAGGCGGAGTAGGTCGATGGTGTACTGATTATAGAGTCGTGAGTAGAAGCCGTGCTTCTGCTTGGCATCCGCCAGCTTCTTAAGCAGATCGTTCTTCCGTTGCGTGGTCTTGTCCCACGGGTTGTTCTTGCGTCGGTGCGCTTCGCGCTGTTGGGGCGGCGTCTTGACCACCAGGGTCTGCGCGAAAGCGATGCTGTAGTCCTTGTAGCCCTCCATAGCATCGAGAATCTCCTTTTGGCGCAACGGCTTCACATGCGTGAACTCCCGGGCGCAGGCGCGACTGATCTTTCCGTGGTCAAGCGCAGCGGCCACATCCGAATGCAGTTGTTTGAGCAGCGTTTTCTTGCGTCGGTGGGCAAGGCTGGCGATCCCCAAGGCGGCGGCGATGCTCGCCTCATCAACTTCGCCCAGGGACTTCTCGATCATCCGGTGCTCCTGCACCGGCGAGACGCGATTGACCATGCGGTTGCCGGTGAACGCCTCACGCTGTTTGCCAAGGATGCACGGCGCCACCTCGACCCCCAATTCCAGTAGCGCCCGATAGCATTGCACGCCGTCGAGAATGACATAATCGCTGCCCTCAGGATACACCACCAAGGGTTCGATGAGCCCGACGGCCCTGATGCTGGCCAGAATGCGGTCATACTCTCGTTTGCTGACCTTCCGATCCCGCAGCGGGCGGAGACGGGTAAGAGGTATGTCCAGTCCTTCGGAATCATCCATTGGGTTGCCGCCTTTCCAGACTCTGGGGCTGCTGGCCCGCAGCCACGTTGTAGGTGCCGGTCAACTCGGGCCGCTTGTCCAGGTGTTCAGCCTGAATCAACTGCATGAAGTCACTGTTTTTCCACAGTGCTGCAAGCCCATCCAGAAGCGTTAAGAGACGGCACTCTTTTGCTTGGGCCTCGCGTACAAAGGACTCCTTGGCCTGCGTAGCAGAGGTAATGTCCTTGGTCAGCGCCGCGACCGTGTACTCGTTGGGGCCGCCGGCGCCATTCTTGCGCCCGTGGCCGTCCATTCGCGCTGTGATGATGGCGCGAGCCTTGGCAAAGTTGGAGCTGTTAACGATCCCCTGGTCAAAGGCATCCATGAGCACGCCCTGGATGCTCACGTCGTCGGCTTGGGCGACCAGAACGGCAAAGGATATGGGGAACACTTCTTGCTCCACGCCTCGGATCAGCCGCTCTTCGCCATTCTCCACCAGGCGGATGTATTGTCGTATGTACTCCGGGCTGCGGCAGGCAATCCTGGCGATCTTCTCGTAATCCCACCCCTCATCGTGGAGGCTCTTGAGTTCTCGTGCGAAGTCCATGCTGCCAGGGCGGCTGCGGGCCAGGTTCTCGACCAGGGATTCCAGGTAAGCCTGCTTGCGACTACACGTCACCACCTCGGCGCGGATGTGGGTCTTGCCCAGACGCTGCTGGGCAATCAGACGACCTTCCCCGCAGATAAGTTCATAAACCCCGTCCTTGGCGAGGAACTTGTCGTTCACGCGGATGTCCTTAATCTGCCCATTGGCGTCAATGCTCTGGACATTGAGCGCGAGCTGCCCCTCGTCGCGGGTGCGGGAGTTGATCACCTTGATCTTGTCAATGGGGATCATCTCGCGCCGGCGGTCCTTCATCAGCCTGATCGGTGCGGTATCCATTATGACCTCGCAAGTTGGAGAATGAATTCGAGCCCGGTGTGGCCGTACATGTCCAGCCTCGTCTCGGACGATCCGAACAAACGAATCCCGCGGTCACGGACCAGCAGGCGGGGCAAGGCCAGGTAGCCGAGAATCTGCGGGCCATCAGGGCCTGAGACCGGCACGCCCAGCGTGATGTCAACGATCCCCCGCGCGTCCGGGCGGAAGTACCAATACTGGCTGTAGCCGCGTAATACAGGCACCGAAGGTTGAACTAGAACGGTGAACTTCCGGTTGACGACGAGGAAATCCTCGTAGGTCTCAACGTCTTCGACCAAGCCGCGCAGGAGGGATTCCACGTTGGTCCTCACGCCGCGGACAGCCGCGCGAAACACCTGCTGGTAGGCGGCGTCGAGGGAGGCAAAGTGGGCGGCATAGGTCGCCGCCGCCGGCGCCTCTTCATCTGCCCGCAGCAGGGATGGTCGCAGAAAACCGTGCTCCCGATGCAGCCGCTCCAGATGCTGGAGCATCACCTCGGGCGTGTACCGCAACGCGACCTCGGCCATAATCTCCTGCGCGCGGCTGAAGGCCGCTGGTTCCACCAGCGCGACGAAGGCCCCTTCGGTCCTGATCCACTGGGACCGCGGATTCCGGCGCGTGGGCGTCTTGAGCTTCTTGGTGGTCTTGTTGTAGACCAGCGTGCCGGCATACATCACGTTGGTCAGAATCCGGTGGATCTTGCCTGCGTTCCAGGGGCCTCCCCGCGCCGAGCGCAAGCCATCGCGGTTCAGGCCCTCGGCGATTCGCCCGGTGTCGCGGTGCGCATCTATGAACTCGTGGAAAATGCGGCGCAC
>Ga0187861_10004293_pt1 | contig 12009 bp, 16 predicted proteins | sample June2016WEW_10_1_3_FD_132986 | JGI IMG/M metagenome (GOLD analysis project Ga0187861, IMG submission 132986) | Peatland microbial communities from SPRUCE experiment site at the Marcell Experimental Forest, Minnesota, USA - June2016WEW_10_100 | ecosystem: Environmental > Terrestrial > Soil >...
GGCGAGACGCTCAAGGCGAAGCTGGACGAGCACCTGGCGGCTGTCCAGGAGGTCTACGATCGGGTGGTCCACGCGCAGAAGCCCATGTACTACACCATCCCGCCCGAGCCCGCGGCTCCCGAAGAGGAAGGGGAGACGCAGGCGCCGGCGGGCAACCTGGCGCGCCTTTTGGAACAGCGCGCGCCGCAACTGGCGGAGGCCGTCGCCAGCGCCGGCCTGCGCCGCGGCATCGAGCGGTTCCAGCACTTCCTGGAGAAGAGCGTGGCCGGCGCCGGTCTCCAGAGCCGCCTGGACGGAGACCCCAAGCTGGCCGCCAGCGTGCTCGATATCTTCGAGCACAGCTTCTACTTTGCGGACGACCTGCTGCGCTACCCGGAGCTGCTGGACGAGATCGGGCAACCGCTTCAACTGGAAGGTGAATGGCTGGAAGACGCCGAGTCGGTGCGGCGCTTCTACCGCCGGCAGATGCTGCGCATCCAGGGCGAAAGCATTCTCGAAGCCGCCCCCATCTTCGCCACGCTGGGAAAGACTTCGGCGCTGGCCGATCACGTGATCGCCGCCGCCTATCGGATCGCCCTCACCGAGGCGCCGCCGCCGGCGAGCGCTTCCTATGCGCCCGGAGACCAGATGATGGTGATCGCACTGGGCCGCCTGGGCATGCGCGAGTTCGACCTGGGCTCGGACGCCGACCTGGTCTTCGTCATCCCCGACGCCGATGCCGGCGAGCACGCGTTCTGGACCGGCGTCGCCGAACGCATGATCCGGACCGTGAGCTCCTACACCGGCGAAGGCGTGATGTTCACGGTGGATACGCGCCTGCGCCCCGACGGCCGCGAAGGCAACCTGGTGCAGTCCGAAGCCGCGTATAAGAGCTACTTCGCCAGCCACGCCGAGGCCTGGGAGGGCATCACCTACATGAAATCGCGCGCCGTGGCCGGCAACGTGGAGCGCGCCACCGACTTCCTGCACGAGTTGCAGGATGTCGACTGGCGGCGCTACGGCCAAAGCATGCGGTCGCGCAAGGAATTGGCCGAGATGCGCGCGCGCCTGGAGCGGGAGCAGGGACCGCGCAATCCGCTCAAGGCCGGCACGGGCGGTTATTACGACATCGATTTCGCCTTGATGTACCTCCGGCTCAAGGGCGCGGGCATTTTCTACAAGGTGCTGAACACTCCCGAGCGCATCGACGTGATCGAGAAGATGGGCCACCTCGACCGCGAAGATGCCGACTTCCTGCGCGAGGCGGCCACCTTCTACCGCGCCGTGGATCACGGCCAGCGCGTTTCGACGGGCCACGCGGAGGGCAGCCTTCCCACCTCCCCCGCGCAATTCGAGGTGCTCACCGGCCTGGTGAAACGCTGGACGCCGCCGCATCTGCACGAGCAGCGCCTCGACGCCACGCTGCGCGAAATCCGCCAGCGCACGAGGGAATTCTTCAAGCGGCTGTTCGGAAGCGCGTGAGGCAGTTAGACGCCAATGAAAAAGCGGATGGAGGGACAACCCAAGCGCGTCATCCCGGCTTTCGCCACCGAGGCGGAAGAGGCGGAGTGGTGGTATAGGAACCGCAACATACATGGCAAACGGCTGCTTGCCGCCGTGAAGAGTGGCGAAGCTCAGGTGTTGACCAAGGAGAAGCTGCCGGAGCGGATAGCTGCATCCAAGAAGACGCCAGCGCCGGTGGTGGCGCTACGGATTCCACCCGCGCGGCTTCGCGCGCGAGACCCTCATGCACCAGCGTCTTCAGGAGGGTCCGGTAGCCGACGCCTTTAGGACCAAGCGCTTGGCAGCACATCTCGCGACCAATCCTCTATAATGAGGGCGTGCAGGCACAGTGGAGAGAGACCACAGTCGGCGAGCATGGCGAAGTCGTTTTGCAGGGTCTCCCATTTGCGCCCGGCCAGCCGGTTGAAGTGTTGGTGGTCTCGAAAACCGCGGCATCGACGGCGGCCGGGGGCCGAAGCCTTCGAGATTCGGTTTTCGAGTTCCGTGAGCCGTTGGAGCCGGTTGCCAGCGAGGACTGGGACGCCCTACTGTGATTCTGCTGGACACCCACATTTGGGTTTGGTGGGTTTCTCGACCGGATCGGCTGCAACCGAGGCACCGCGAACTTCTCGAACTTGGCCCTGATCGCGTCTTCGGCGTTAGCGTCATCTCCTGTTGGGAAGTCGCGAAACTTGTGGAGTACGGAAGGCTGAAGCTCGATCGGGCCGTCGGGCTTTGGATAGAAAGCGCCCTTGCGGAACCGGGCGTGTCCCTTCTTCACCTCCATCCGCAGATCGTGGTGGAATCCACCCAACTGCCGCAACCTTTCCATCGCGATCCGGCCGACCAACTGCTGGTCGCAACGGCCCGCGTCCTTCAGTGCCCAATCATGACTGAGGACAGCAAGATTGCGGCGTATCCGCATGTCCGGCTCGCCTGACTTTAGCTGCTTTGATTTCTCCGCTGCGGAAACGAAGTCCCTGTCCGCGTCGGTCCTCATCATCGCGGCAATTCTCGCGCTGTACCGCACACTGCTGCCGGTCAATAACACTACCGTCGCGCTGACGCTGCGGCGTTCAGGCTGAAGCGGATTTCAGCCGCGCGCGGCTTCGCGTTCCAGGCCCTCGTGCACCAGCATTTTCAGGAGGGTCTGGTAGCCGATGCCTTTGCGGCCAGCGATCTTGCGGGCCTGTGCGAGATCGGCTTCCGGCAGACGGATCGCGATCTGCACGCTGCTCTTCTTGTTCAGCATCGCGACCAGTCTCGATCCTCCGGTGGTGGTTCCCTTCGATTGGGCCTCGCTGGATTTCTGCTTCACATAGGCACGCCCCGCCTTGCTGGCCCACCAATCCGCTTCCTCGTTCTCGGTCTTGAACCTTGGCATCTGCGATGTTTTCTTGTTCATTGGCCCCACTCTCCTTGCGTCCGCCTCTCGATGAAGCCGCACCTTTGCCCGGCGTCGAGCGTGCGGACCGTTTCCGTTATGACCTCCGCCGGCCATCTCGGCTCGTAGAGCGGAGGGGCTTCGGCGAGCCGGAGCAGCGTGTCGCAGAGAGAGAAGTTAGCAAGAACGCAAGCGTCAAGAACGACCAACGGGCCGGCGCTCATTCCTGGCTTGGAACCAGCACGCGCTCATAGAGGCCGGCGGCATCGACGGCCTGGCCGATTCTGCGAAGCGCCTGAAGCCGCTGCTGACTGCGTTGGCGTTGATCGAGGAAGTACTGGACCGCGGTCTCGACGAACTGATTCAGATCCGGGTACTGGCCGGCGGCCAGTTCGTCCTTGACCCGATTTTCGACCTCAGGGGACAGATTCACCTCCATGGCCGTTCCTCGTCTTTTGATTTTACGACAAATGCGGAACCATGCGGGCAACGGAGTAACCTATCAGGATTGCCCTGAGCAGCGACCCGTCACCGGTGCAAGTCGAGGCTCACCGACCTGGTGAAACGCTGGACGCCGCCACATCTGCACGAGAAAGCGCCTCGATGTCACGCTGAGGGAAATCCGCCGGCGCACGAGGGAGTTTTTCAAACGGCTGTTTGGAAGCGTATGAAGCAGCGAGGAGGATACGTTAATGGTGGGCGCGACAGGACTCGAACCTGTGACCTCCTGCGTGTGAAGAATGCTGCTGACCTCGTATGGAGAGCTACCGGGCCGCACCCGGCAGCTCTCTTTTCAACAGCTTGCGGCTAAGCACCCAACGCTGAGCGATACCGAGGAATATGCCGATTTACGTGGACGTTTCCCCGCTTGCGTGTACATTCCCGTGCGCGTACACGCGGCGTTACAATACCCCTCATGATCGAAGACCCGAAACCAACACTGCACGCCGGCATCGTGATAATGGAAGGTACGGGAAAGAAAATCGCGGACGTGGACTACTGGATGAACGACTCCGACCCGCCCGCTATTCCGATTAACTTTCTGCTCGCGTTGCCCGCGGCTCCAGAGAGGTTACTGCTCAAAATGGACGATGGCCGGACTCTGAAGTTCCAGGTATTGAAGACCGCAGGCAAGCCGACGATGATTGCTGAAGGGCGCGGGCCTGCATGGCGCGGGCCTGGGTTTCGCCCCTAACTGAAAAAGCAGTGGCCGCGCCCGGCGCAATTCACCCGCACTCGTTCTCCCGCAGATCCTCTACTGCGAAAGCGAAATCAGTGCCGACTCGCCGGACGGATACCCACCAAAAACGCGCAAAAAGGTTCGCAAATCCGGGTCCTTGAGCCACCCAAGGCCGACTTCTGGTCCGTAGTACGTCGGGGAAGGCGAGACGCTTCGCATGATGCTGCGCACGATGTTTGGATTGAGGCAGCAGGCAAAGGCGATTACGCCGCGCAGTTGTTCGCCCGGCTGGAATACGACTGACGAATCCAAATGTCGTTCTATGTATCCGCCGGAGAATTGATCAAATTCGCGGAGTCCATGTTCACGTTGCTCCTGTCCATCTGCTTGCACGATCACTAGATTCACCGCATCCGAAATCATGGTAAAAGGTGGAAGCTTGCTTGAAGCATCAGCATCATTTCGGACAACCAATTCAATACTGAAAACTTCCGTTTGGGTATCGCCCAACCGAAAGCCGCCTCCGATCTCTGGCTGGAATTCCCGGTGCGGCCCATAGACCGTCGGGATCAGCACAGCCGGACGAACTAACTTGTAGGACCAGTGCCCAACCGAAACCTGATCGGTAACCGCGTACTGCGGGTAGTCAGAGAGGTTCCCAGTAAACGGACGGACACGGGAATCCGAGTACGGGGAAGGCGATGTTGCCTCTTGTGCCTTGTGAGTTGCTGGTGGATTCGATTTTGGCTGTTCAGTGTCCACCGCTGTGCTTGCGGTCCTGTCGGAGAGCCCCAATTCCTGAAGTAATACATGATCGAAACCAGCCAGAAAACCCGCCAAAAACAGAATCACCGCAACCGCCCCGATGAACGCTAGGATTCTTGATAGCAGCCCCATTCGCCGTGGGGAGGAGTGGTCTATCTGCGATGGTGCGTGAAAGAACTGGTGGCCACACCGCCGGCAGAATCCACGCTCGTTACTGGTGCCACACGGGCATATCCAGGCCATTGATGGCTCCCTTTTCGTGCTGCGCAGGTGCCCTTTAGAGCATAGTCCATGGCCTGATGGGGTGCAAGGGGTATCCAGGTATCCAGGGCCCTCCCAAAATCTTGAGCCGACCTCGACAATCCGCCGCCGGCCCGCGACTCTCGCCCCTGCCAGACGTCCTTCGAGTGCGCCACGGGCCTCCAGGTGCGAAAGCGGGGCACTGTAGAAGAAAGGGCGCGGGAAAGCACCCGCGTCCGCCGCGCCCCGGCCGAAGCGGAGAGGAGAAACCGAGAGAACTCCGCACCTGGGTGGTGTGGACGGACACATTAAGCAGGTACGCCGCCTCCTGTTTGCTGTAGCTTAGTCTTTCGAGCTGCATAATGATTCTACAATATGATTTATATGCACATATGTCAATAGTAAAACTTAGAAACTTCGGCCTTGACATCCATGCATACTGGCTTATACTGGAAAAGTATGGCGGTAGCGAGAGCGATTTCGGCGCTCCGGAAGAAAGCCGGCATCAGTCAGCGCGAATTGGCCGAAAAACTTGGGACCGCAACCGAGACCGTCTCGCGTTGGGAAACCGGGCACCGCGAGCCGAATAATCACGCCCTCAAGCAGCTTGCCGATATCGCTGAATCCGCGGGGCTCGATTCTCTGCGGGCCGTTTTTGAACGTCACCGGAGATCCGGCATTGCTGCTCGCATCAAGAATCTGCCGTCCGCTGGCACACAGCGCCGCGTCTCTGTTGACGATCTTGAGTCATGGGAGAGCTGGGCTGAGATTATTTCTGGCGCAACCGGCGTGCTGCTTGGAGATCTGAACGACAAGTTGAACCAGGAACAGCGCGATGCGCTTTCCGGATTGAAAGGCGCGGCTGAATTGCTCCGCACCGAAATTCACCTTCACATCAAAGGCGGCGCGGTCCGGCCGCATCGGCTGAGCGAAGAGGAGATCGCGCGCCTGCGACAGTTGCACATTCCCGAAGACGAAAGGAGAGCCAGTGCCAAAACCGAATGAATTGGGCCTCGGTGAGCCTCACCCAGTGTTCCGCTACGAAAGCGACATTCTCGGATCAATCGATGTTGAGGATCTTCTGAGAATTATCAAGGCACCGAACCGCCAGCCCGTCTCAATTGAGCGCCTCGGCAACAATCGCCCGCAGCAGTTAACCGTGGTAGCCCATCTTATACGCGAGGAGACTACCAAGGCCAAAAACTTCTCGACTATCGAGGTGAGGCCGCTCTGATTTCGCACAAGTGTTTCAAAAAGGAGCGAAGTCCCTGCCACAAAAGCGAAGTGACGAACGCCTCTTCGGAGTACTCCGGCTCCACTTCCTGCGCGAGGCAGCAACCTTCTACCGCGCCGTGGGTCACGGCCAGCGCGTATCCACGGGCAACGCCGAGGGCGGCCTTCCCACGTCCCCCGCGCAATTCGAAGTGCTCACCGACCCGGTGAAACGCTGGACCCCGGAACATCTGCACGAACAGCGCCTCGATGTCACGCTGAGAGAAATCCGCCGACGCACCAGGGAGTTCTTCAACCGGCTGTTTGGAAGCGCGTGAAGTGGGGCAGGCTGGTAGCCTGCGGCGGATTGGCAGTCCGCCCGTTGCACCGGTAAACCGCGCAGCTTGCCAGTTCCGCTATCATCGAAGGAGACGGCCATGAGTCTGGAAGAAGCCATTCTTGACAGAGTTCGCCACCTCCCGCCTGCGAAACAGGAGGAAGTGCTGCGCTTCGCAGATGGTTTGCAGCGCCAACCTGCCGTGAGGCCGGTCCGGACTCCCGACCGCACCAGGGAGACGCGGTGGATTCGCGGCAACCGCTCCGCCTACGCCGACCAATGGGTAGCCGTGGAAGGCGATCGCCTGATTGCCGGGGGTGTGGACGCACGAACGGTCTTCGCCGCGGCAAAAGCCGAAGGTATCGAAAGCCCTTTCATGGTACACATCCTGCCGGAAGACTCGCTCCCCTTCGTTCCCGGCTGGTAAGATGCCCGTCTCGCTGGACTGGTAGCCGATTCTGAACGTATATACGTTGCGATACAATGTAGGGCGGTGGCCGGCGGAATCGAATTCGATTGGGATGATGATAACAAGAAGCACCTGGACGCCCACAACGTAACGCCCGCAGAGTTCGAGCAATTGCTGAACGACGATCCTGTGGACCTGAATTTCGGACTCATCGATAACGAAGAGCGGTACCGCTCTGTCGGCGTTACGAACGCAGGCCGCTTATTGTTGGCGGCGTGGACGATTCGCAAAGGCGAGGTACGTGCCATTACGGCCTTTCCGGCTAGTGTTTCGGACAGAAAGGCCTTTCTGGAGAGACCCCAATGAAGAAGCGGATGGAGGGACAACATAAGCGCGTCATCCCGGCTTTCGCCACCGAGGCGGAAGAGGCGGGGTGGTGGTACAAGAATCGCAACATACATGGCAAACAACTGCTTGCCGCCATGAAGAGTGGCGAAGCTCAGGTGTTGACGAAGGAGAAACTGCGGGAGCGGGTAGCTGCATCCAGGAAGACGCCAGCGCCGGTGGTGGCGCTACGGATTCCCGAAGCAGATCTAGCTTTGGCCCGAAAGCAGGCTGAACGGAAGGGTCTGCCTTACCAGACTTACATCAAATCGCTATTGCACGAAACACTCGCCGAGCGAGAGAAGCGAAAGGTGGGGTGATGGGCCAAGGCAGTTCGAACGACGGCGCCCGGCGGATCACCCGCCGCAAGTTGTCAAGGACTTGGACCCTGTCGCGAAAAAGCGGGTGGCGAAACGTGGGCCAAGGAGACGCCCACTCACAGCGAGGAAGGAGAGCCACACCAGCAACTCATGCCAGCAGCGCCGCCAGATAGCTACGCGTTCGTAATGAATATCAAAGGCCTGGGAGCGGCCAGCTTTGAGCTCGGGCCGGGCTTTCACCTTCGCCGAGCCACTGCGGACGAAATCATCGAAATCAAGAAAACCCTAAACACCCTACCGGTTTCGGACATAGCCGGCAGTCTGTTTTCTTTCCCGAATTTATGGGAGCGTCCGTGGCCCCACGGGAATCAATTGCCAGCGACCCCCTTACCCGCGGCCGAATGGCGGTACTTCGTCATCGCATCGCCGAGCCCGTGCCAGCCCTTGCTTTGGCAGCTTTGCGAAATTCTAGACCTTGTTCCCACGGAGCTGGAAGTCGGCTTCATGAGGACCTACCATCCTTCACCACCTTTGCCTCCGGAAGCTGCAAAGATCATATCCGACCTCGCGAGGCGTTTTCCAAACTTGGTTGGGGGTGCGCTGACGTTTGAACCCGATCGCCTGTTCCAGTTCATCCGACAATCGCATCAAACCGAACGCCTCTTTGTTGAAATCGGCCGTGAGCAAGCGGAACAGATCGCGCACATCCGCAGCCTAACTCAGCAGAACGACGCAAAGTTGATCGATTTTAATGGCTACATAAGCCAACTGAGCGCCCTGAAGGGACTTCCCCGCGACTCTCCGCTTCGATTCCTTGGATATTTTGCGCTTTTGGAAGCCCTCTTAACCCACGCGCCGGTGCCCACCGACCCGTACGATTCCATTACCAGGCAAATCAAGAAGAAACTAACCCTGCTAGAGCGCCGTCTGCTGTATCCGATCGACTACAGTGGATTCAGCGCGGAAAAGCACGAAAGGATCTGGGCGAAGATGTACGACTACCGCAGCAAGGTGGCACATGGCGGCAAGCCCAATTTCACCAACGAACACAAACTCCTAAAGAGCCACGAATGCGCTCTCAACTTGGTGCGGGAAACCGCAAAGGCAGTGATCACACAGGCGCTACGGGAGCCCCAACTTATCCTGGATCTCCGGGAGTGCTGAAGGGTGAAGTCCCGTCCTCGCTTCCCCTTGAGCTACCATACCCTTGGTGCCGCGCACATGAAAGCTCCGCGATTTGCCGCATCGGTCCTCATCATTGCGGCGATTCTCGCGCTGTACCGCACGCTGTTGCCGGTCAACAACACCACCGTCGCGCTGACGCTGCTGCTGGCGATCCTGGGCATGTCGGCGGGCTGGGGCCTGGGCGAGGCCACGGTGGCGTCGCTGGTCGCGGTGGTCGGATTCAATTACTGGTTTCTGCCGCCGGTGGGAACTCTGACTATCCAGGACCCCCAAAACTGGGTGGCCCTGATGGCATTCCTGGTGACCGCCGTGACCGCCAGCCAGCTCTCGGCCCGCGCGCGGCGGCGCGCCGCCGAAGCCGAGGCGCGGCGGCTGGAAATCGAGCGCCTGTATGCGCTGGTGCAGGCCATGATGCTCAGCGGCAACGCGCGCAAAACCATTCGCGAGTTCGTCAGCAAGGTGGTACAGGTATTCGGATGCGGCGCCGCGGCGTTCTATTACCGGCCCAGCGACGAAATCTTCCGCTCGGGCGCGGAGAGCCAGCCGGTATCCGACCACGACCTTCGCGTGGCGGCGGAACTCGATGACGTATCCATCGATCCCCAACGCTCGCTGGCCACGGCGCCGGTGCGGCTGGGAGGCCGACCGTTGGGAAGCATGGCGCTCATCGGCCCGCTGCCTTCGGAGCAGTCCGTGCGCGCCATCATGCACCTCATGGCCATCACCATCGAGAAGGCGCGCGCCCTGGAAGACGCCAGCTACGCCGAAGCCGCGCGCCAGAGCGAGGTGCTGAAATCGGCGCTCCTCGATTCGCTGGCGCACGACATCAAGACACCGCTCACCTCCATCAAGGCCGCTGTCACCAGCCTGCTGGGCGGCGCGCCCGGCGCCGAAAGCGAGCTGCTCACCATCATCGACGAAGAGGCCGACCGGCTGAATCAACTGGCGGCGGAAGTGATTGAGATGGCGCGCATCGAGGCCGGCAAGCTGCACCTCGAGAAGCGGGCCGTGGCGGTGGCGGACCTCATCGGCGGCACGCTCTCGGAGCTTGCCCCGGCGCTGAAAGGCCGGCCGGTCGCGGTCGATGTGCCCGAAGGACTTCCCGCGGCCGAGGCCGACCTGGAGTTCGCCCAACAGGTGGTCAAGCAGTTCGTGGAGAACGCGCTCAAGTATTCGCCGGAAGGCTCGCCCCTCTCCGTTTCCGCCGCGCTCAAAGGTGGGAAAATCGTGATCGGGGTGGCGGACCGCGGCCCCGGCATCGAAGAGAACGAGCGCACTCGCATCTTCGACAAGTTTTTCCGCGGCAGGCGGCACCGTTTCGAAACCAAGGGGACCGGCATGGGCCTGGCGATCGCAAAAGGCATTGTGGAAGCGCACGGCGAGCGCATTTGGGTGGAGAGCGAGTCGGGGCAAGGCGCCGCCTTCTATTTCTCGCTTTCCGCCAGCGGTGGAGGCCGCGAAAGTTGAGCGCGGGCAAGATTCTGGTGGTGGACGACGATCCGCAGATCCGCCGCGTGATGAAGGCCACGCTGGTGGGTCACGGCTACGAGGTGATTGCCGCGCGCACCGGCGAAGACGCTCTGGAAATGCTGCCCCGCGAGATGCCCAACCTGGTGCTGCTGGATATGAACATGCCGGGCATGGGCGGCCTGGAGACGTGCCGGGCGATTCGCGCGGGGTTGGATACCCCGGTGATCATTCTTTCGGTCCGCAACAGCGAGAAGGACAAGGTGGCCGCGCTGGATGCGGGCGCCGACGACTACGTCACCAAGCCGTTCGGCATCGAAGAATTGCTGGCGCGCATCCGCGCGGCCCTGCGCCGTTCGCCCTCGTCGCCCGAAGGCGGGCCGCACGCGTTTCGCTCGGCGGACCTGGAGATCGATTTCGACGCTCGCCGCGTGAGAGCCGCGGGCAAAGAGGTCCGCCTGACGCCCAAAGAGTTCGAGTTGCTGCGCTACCTGGTGGCGCACGCCGGCAAGCCGGTGACGCACCGCGAATTGTTGCAGGCGGTTTGGGGACCCGATTACGGCGACGAGCCCGAATACCTGCGCGTCTTCATCAACCAGGTCCGCAAGAAGATCGAGGCGAATCCGGCGCGGCCCAAGTACATCGTCACCGAGCCGTGGGTGGGCTACCGCTTCGTGGCGCCGTAACGCCAGCGGCGCCACGGTCGGATTATCCTGACAATAATGGCGAATCGTCCCGATCAAAGGCCGGATCCCGAGGAACTGTTGCGGCGGGTCCAGGCGGAAGAGCGGCAGGCCACGCGCGGCCGGCTCAAAGTGTTTCTGGGCTACGCCCCGCGCGTGGGCAAATCGCTGCGCATGTTCGATGAGGGCCGCCGGCGCAAGTTGCGCGGGGAGGACGTGGTGGTGGGGGCGGTACAAGGCAACGTCACGCCCGACGTCCAGGAGATCGTATCCCGGCTCGAAGTGGTGCCTTTGATCCGCGAGCAGCATGCGGGCCGCACCTACGAGGTGATCGATCTCACCACGCTCTTCCGGCGCCACCCGGGGGTGTGCCTGATCGACCAGTTGGCTTACGATAATCCTCCCGGCAGCCGCAATCCGCAGCGCTGGCAGGATGTCCAGGAACTGCTGGACCGCGGCATCGCCGTGATCACGGCCGTGAACGTGCAGCACATTCGGGAGCAGCAGGACCAAGTGGCGCGGATCACGGGAAAGCGTGCGGCGCAAAGCGCGCCGGAAGAGTTTCTGCGGGAAGCCGACGAGATCGAGGTGGTGGACGCGCCACCGGAAGCTCTGCTCGACCGCACCGGCCAGGGCAAGATGCCGGATGCCCACCAGTTGGCGGAATTGCGCGAACTGGCGCTCCTGCTGGCCGCCGACGTGGTGGACCGGCAGTTGCACGAGTATCTCGCGGCCCACGGCGTGGCCGTGCGTTGGGGCACCCAGGAGCGCATACTCGTCTGCCTGACGCCTCGCAGCAACGCCGCCCAAATGCTGCGCAGCGGCCAGCGGAACGCGCTGCGGTTTCACGGCGCGCTGCTGGCGGCATACGTGGAACAGCAGGGGCTTCGCCCGCAGGATCGGGAAAGACTGGAATCGCACCTGGCGCTGGCGCGCGAGTTGGGCGCTGAGGTGCACCGCC
>Ga0187861_10004296_pt1 | contig 12004 bp, 8 predicted proteins | sample June2016WEW_10_1_3_FD_132986 | JGI IMG/M metagenome (GOLD analysis project Ga0187861, IMG submission 132986) | Peatland microbial communities from SPRUCE experiment site at the Marcell Experimental Forest, Minnesota, USA - June2016WEW_10_100 | ecosystem: Environmental > Terrestrial > Soil >...
AGCGATCTCGCCGTTGCGGAGCAGGGTGAAGAAATCGGTGTCCTCATCTATCAGCGCCCGTGCGCAGCCGCGGATGACATCCTGCTCGCCGGCCACCGTGAACGGCTTCCGGCACTTTGCGCAGACCAGTTTGAGCGGATAGCTGAGTTGCGCTTGCGCATCGCCCAGTGTCGCTGGCTCGCCGCAAGCCAAGCACTTCGTGAACGGGGCCCAGATCTGGTCCTGCCAGAGTTTCAGCGCGTTGTAACCGGCCTGCGAATTGAACGCGGCGCGCTCCTTGGCGCGCACCTGCCTGAGGTCCGCGCCGCACTTGCCGCACGCCCAGGCCGTCTCGTCCTGCGGGAACTCGGTCTCGGTCCCGCACTTGGGGCAGGTCTTCAGCCACTTCATGCACTGCCCGCCGTAACCGTACAACCAGCCCTGCCAGATCCAGCCGTTGGGATAAATGCCGATGCCGTAGCGTCCGCGCGCCCGTTTCGCCCCAGTGATCTTCGCCTTGGGATCGGTCAGTATTTTGCAGACCCGATCGAATTCCTCGAAGGTCTCAATGCGTTTGTCGGGATCGAGGCCGTTCTCACGGAAGATGTCCTTGCGGTACATGAAGAACTGGAACCACTGGAAGCGCGGGACGAGGTAGATGTGGCCGTCCTCCAAAATCAGGTCGCGCACTTCCCGCGGCATGTACAGGAACGGTTTCCAAATCACCTCGTCCACGCCTTCGGTGTAGCGGCCGTCGCCGTCCACGTCGCGGTAGATGTACTGATCCAGCTTCTCCAGAAAGCCCTGCCTGATCCACGATTTATTTTCGTGCTCGTACGGGCGCAGGATGTCCGGCGCGGTGCCGCCCGCGATGGACATCAACAGGCTGCCGCGCTCCAGGCCCTTGAGCAGAAGCTGGCTTTGCCGCGTGTAGCGGATTTGCGGGTGGTCCTCAAGCATGGCCTGGAAGGGCGCATATTCAATGGTTCCAGGCGCGGGCAGATCGTAGACTTGCAGGGCGTAGACGCGCTGCTCGCCGCCGTTCCCTGGCCTGGCCCAGGCCAGCAGGCATGGCAGGAGCAGCAGCACACGGCGTTGCAGCATAAGGGGCTGTCTACCGCAGCATGGAGCGAAGCGCAAATGCCGGCATTGGACTTCCGGCGCGGCCTGGTATATAAGGCCCCCGCGAAAGCGCGAGGCGCCTTATGAACGAACAGAATGAGCCCGTTGCCCCTCCCGCCGCCGGCGCCGCGCCTGGAGGCGGCGGGCTGCAATTCGACCGGGCGGAATTTGGGGAACAACCGGCGCGGGAATGTTCCTCTTGCCAAAGCGAGATCCGCGACGCTTATTTCACGATCAATGGCCACGTGGCTTGCGCCGCCTGCCACGGGCGGTTCGCGGAGCACCGCGAAAACGGTCTGGATATGCGGCGGTTCAGCAGGGCTGCCATCTTTGGCCTGCTTGCCGGGGCGCTGGGCAGTGGCATTTACTACGCGGTGCTCTTGCTGTCCGGCCACTGGGCGATTATCGCAATCCTCATCGGCTGGATGGTGGGAAAGGCAGTCAGCAACGGCTCAAGACGGTGTGGGGGTTGGCTCTACCAATTGCTGGCTGTGGGCCTGACCTACGCGGCGATTGCCTCTTCTTATGTGCCATTCATCTTCGGCGGAATGAGACAACACCGGGCGGCCTCCGCGATGGCGAAGAGCGATGCTCCGAAGAGCACCGCAGCCAAGACGGCCCACGCAAAGGCTGCCGCTCCAGATGCTCCCGCGGGCAAGGCAGAGGAGGAGGAGGCCGGCCTGGCAGGTGCAGAGGAAGGCCCCAAGGAAGCCGAACCCACGTCCATTGGGCCAGGGCTGTTGCTTGCTATCATCATTGCGTTCATCATACCCATCCGGGTCGGTATCGAGAGCCCCCTCCTGCTGTTCATCGTCGGCATTGGTTTGTATGAGGCGTGGAAGTTGAACAAGCGCGTCGTGCTGGACATCCAAGGCCCATTCCACGTGGCGCCACCCAGCCTTGCAGAGGCCCGCCCCAGCGGTGCCTGATGCGGCCAAGATCTCAACCCCGGCCAATTGCGCGGGGTGCGGCACGGCCCTGGCGCCCGGGCTGCTGAGCTGCCCCGGCTGCCAGCGGCTTGTACATGCGGAGGCGCTGAAGGACTTCGCCGCGAAGGCCGGGCAGGCTGCCCGAGATGGGGACCTGACTGCCGCTTTGACATGCTGGCGCCGGGCGCTGGAGCTGCTTCCACCGGACTCGCGGCAACATGCAGCGGTGACGGCCCAGGTCGCCGAACTCAGCCGCAGGCTGGATGGCGGTGCGGCGGCAGACTCGCCGCGGGATGGGCGGCCGCACGCACGCAAGGGGCCTTGGAGTATCTTCCTCGGACTAGGCGCGGCACTGGCCTTCCTGCTTTCCAAGGTCAAGTGGCTCATGCTGGGCCTCTCCAAGGCGGGCACGCTGTGGACGATGCTGCTCTCCTTCGGCGTCTACTGGACGGCCTGGGGCTGGCAGTTTGCGCTGGGCCTGGTGCTCTCCATCTACGTCCATGAGATGGGCCACGTGGCGGCGCTGCACCGCTATGGCATTCCGGCCACGGCGCCGATGTTCATCCCGGGTTTCGGCGCGCTGGTGCGCTTGAAGCAGAACCCGGCCACGCCGGATGAAGACGCCACTGTCGGCCTCGCCGGACCGCTCTGGGGCCTGGGCGCGGCCTGCGCGACTTATGCGCTCTTTCTCCTCACGGCCAATTCATTCTTTGCCGCACTGACGGACGTGGGCGCTTTCATCAATCTGTTCAACCTGATGCCGCTCGGCCCTCTGGACGGCGGCCGCGGCTTCCGGGCGCTGGCGCGGCCGCAACGCTGGCTGGTCTTCCTGGTGCTGCTGGCGGCCTGGTTGGTGACGTCGCACGGCCTGCTGATTGTGCTGGGGCTTTTCGCGCTGCTGCGGGCGCTCTCCCCCGCGGCGCCGCAGAAGCCGAACCAGGGCGTCATGCTGAAGTATGTCTTTATTGTTGTGGCCCTGCTCGCCCTCGCGGCACTCGCCGCGCCCAACGCCTCCGTACCGCCTGCCGGCACGGCGGGCCAGTGAAATAGGAGGCTGGAGGCGCTGTCCGCAAAGGGGGACGGGTTCTTACGAATGAATCAATTCTTGTCTTCCTCTTCGGTCTTGAGGACCTTGCCATCTCTGGTCCTGAACCGGACTTGACACGGGGTTGATCTTACGTTACTATGCTTACGTAAGAAAGGAGGTAGCTGGTGGACAAGGTGTTTTCGGCGCGAGTTGACGAGTCTGTGATTGAGCGTATTGGTTCACTGGCCCGGCGGCTGCGCACCTCGAAGAAGAGGATCATCGAGAGCGCAGTCCAGACCTACGCAGCCAGGATTGACCAGGAAGAGAAGTTCGATGTGTTCGCCCACACTTGCGGTGCGTGGCGTAGAAAGGAACCGGCTGGCCAGATTGTGGAGGACGCGCGAACGGCGTTCCGTAACGCGATGGAGAGACATCGGAAATGAGGGCCTACGCAGACGCGGACATTCTCATCTGGCACTTGCGGGGGGAACGCAAAACAATCGCTTTCCTGCGCGGGCTTCGCGAGGAAGGGGCTTATGAATTGTGGACGGGCGCCATGCAACGTGCGGAGGTGGTCTTTTTCATGCGGCCGGGGGAAGAGGAACGCACCCTGCTCTTCCTCTCGCAGTTCAAAACAGCGGCGGTAGACCAAGGCCTCGTTGACCACGCTGCCGCGTTATACCGGAGGTGGCATCCAAGCCATGGGCTGGACATCCACGATGCCTTTCTGGCCGCTACAGCGCTCCACACAGGCGGACGGATCTTCACTTTGAACACGAAACACTATCCCATGCCAGACTTATTGGTAACGAAGCCGTGGTAGAACGCTTCTGGCGTGTGGTCTTCCGGCGTGAAACTACAGCACCAGCCCGCTGCGCCGCCGCAATGTCCAGTCCGCGACCAGGAGGAGCGCAATCGCAATCAAGAGGCCCCAAAGATCCCAGAGCAGGATTTGGCGGACGTGTACTTCCTGTTCGCCCCGCGGCTCCAGCGCCGCCAGGGCCTCCGGCAGGTCCGCCAGCGCCGTGTAGCTGCCGCCGGCCGCGCGTGCCCAGTGCCGCAAGCGCCCCTCGTCGAGATCGAGCTGGATTTGCTCGGCCGCTATCGGGGCGACTGCTTCCGGCTCGAACACTTCGCCCTGCGGTCCGGTGATTCGCAGTCTGCCAGGGAGGCCTCCAAGCGCGAGCGCAGCGTGGCACAGGCCGCCGGCACTCGGAGCGCTGAAGCTGAGGACTTCTTCTTTCCCATCCGGCAGCTTGATCTGTCCCGCGCTGCCGGGAGGGGAGCCGGGTGAGTCGAGGAGTACGCGCAACCCCGCGCCGGCCAAGGGCGTTGTGGGGTAGGCCGCGAGCTTCGCCTGTGGCCCGGCGAAGACGGGGAGCAAGGCGTCCTCGGCCAACGAGGCCAGGAACCTGCTCTGCGCCGCGCCGCCCCACTCACGCAGGCGGAACAGGTCCCCAACGCCCAGGATGTATGTTTTCCCGCGCCCGCGGAAGCCGAGCGTTAAGCAAGGCGTGCGATTCGCCTCCAGCAACACCACATCTTGCGCTGGTACCGCCCGCACGAGCCGCGCCGGGGCCAGCGCTTGCCATAGGCCGCAGGACGCGGCGCCGTCCGCGGCAAGAGCGACCGCTTCGTATAACCGCGAGTCCGCAGCCGGCGAAATTCGGGGACATGACCCGATTTCCGGGGACATGACCCGATTTCCGGCTGTTTGGAAATCGGGATCGTGTCCCCGGAATCCCCCGGAATCCCCCGGCTGTTTGGAAATCGGGATCGTGTCCCAGAATTTCAACGCATCCAGATATGAATGCCCCGGCTCGCCCGCCAGGACAAACAGGTTGCCGCCATCTTTCAGCACGTAGTCGCGCAGCAATGCCGCGTCTTTCTCTTCCATGCCGGGGAATGGCGGATCGTCCAGAACCACCAACTGGTATCTACGGCACTGGCGAAATTCGGGGACGGACACCAATCCCGACTTCAGTCGGGATTGGCTGTCTGTCCCCGAATTTCCCGCCATCGCGCCCCAGAAAACCGCGTCAGTGCGGCAGGGTTCCGTGCCGAGGGTGCGCAGCAACTGCACCAGGTCCCAGCGCGGGGCGCGTGCGACGAGCAAGACGCGCAGCGGACTCTGCAACACGCGCACACCGAAACTGACCGCATCGTTCTCAGGCGCCGCGTCAGGTTCCGCGGTGCGCGCGGCGAGCGTCCAGATGCCGCCGGCTTCCTCAGGCACCGTGAACGGGAGTTGCACCGCCGCGCGCGGGTTGCCGTCGGCGGCCAAGGTGCGATTGGCCAGCGTCTTGCCGCCCGCGGCCAGGGACACGGCGATGGCCGTCCCGGCAGGGACCTCGGTCTTGAGTGTCGCCGCCAGCGTAGCTGTTCTCTTGGCGATCTGCAGGCGCCCAATGCGGTAGTCCAGGATCGCTACGTCGGCGAGCGTGCCGGAGCGGCCTGCGCCCGCGGCCACGAAGGGAATCCCGCGCCCGGCGATGTGCCGCAGGAGCGCCGGCCGCTCGGGCAGGTTCTGCTGTCCATCCGTGACGAGCACCAGGCCCGCGACGACGTGCCGCGAGATGCGTGCCAGGACGGCTTCCAACGGCACGAAGAGGTCGGTCTCGGGTTCCGCGTTCTGCGCGTTCAGTGCTTCCCAGCCGGCGAGGCGGACTGCATGGCGGGAGGAAAAAGCCGGGTCGCCTGCCAGCCGTTCCACGATGCGCTTGGCCACCTCGAACCGGCTCAGCTCCGCCAGGCGTTTCAGCAGCGTGCGCGTGGCCTCCGGTTGCGCCTTCAGCAAAGCCTGATCGCAACGTTCTTGCAGCGCGGACAAGAGAGGCATCGCCGCGGACCAGGCGGCGGCGAGTTCCTCATGCGCCTTCAACAGCGCTGCCGCCTGCTCCGCCGTCAGCGTCTTGTCCTCCGCGGCGCCAAGGCCCCTCTGGAAGGCCTCCGCCCGGTCCAACAACTCGGCGACGGCTTTGAAAGGCGCAGCGGTATATGGGATTTTTGTTTTCCCCCTCCCCTCGCGGGAGGGGGTAGGGGGAGGGCCTTCTGCGCCTTCGCGAATCCGGCGCTCCAACCGTGACAGCTCGCTCCCTAGCCCCGCCAAGGCCGGCAGCAACTGTGCGAGCCACTTGTGCTGCTCGCCGAGTTGCCGGCTGAACCCCGGCCCCCAGGGCAAACCTTGGGCGAGCTGGTCCGAGATGTCCTCAAGCTGCCGCGCCCAGAGCCGCAGCGCCTCTTCCTCGCGCCGCAGTCTGCGCAGGAGGATCTGCGGGGTGCGCTCGCGGGACTCCAGACCTTCCGTTCCAGCCGCGGCGGCCAGATCGAGAAGCTCAGTCTCGTCGTAAGCATCGTGGCGCAGCATGCTGCGGGAGCGGTCGGCGACAAGGACGAGTTCCGCGGGCCGAGTGGTCTCGCGGCGGATGAAAAGGACCGGTTGGGCGAGCAGGAAGAGCAGCGCGGCCAGGATACCGGCTCGCACGGCATATAGCCATACCGGCCGCACCCGCCGGCGCCGCGCCAATTCGGCGCGCAGCAGGAAAAACGCGCCCGCCAGAGCGGCCAGGCCGAGGACGGCGCAAAGCCACAGCGGCAGGACGCCGTTGGAGAGCAGTGAGTAGTGGACCGATACCGTCGTGCTCATGAAAACCAGATCCTGGTCAGGACTGCATCCAAAAGCAACAAGGCCAGGACCGCGAGGAAGAGCCAGCCGGTTTGCTCATCACCTTCGCCCTCCGACCACAGAGCTGCTTTCAAATCGTCGAGGCGCGAGGAGACGGTTGTTTTCAACGCGGCGCGGAAGTGCGCGAGTTCGTCGTTGTCCAACGACCGCAGGTCAGATTCGGCCAGTGGCATGGCGACAGAGAAAGAGGCCAGCGTATGGCCGGCGGAATCCTGGAGATCGTAGCGGCCCGGCGCGGCTGTCTGTTCGAAGCGCACGAATGCACGCGCGCCCACCGCAACCAGCGGGCACTCCAGGAGACGCGAGTCCGGCGTCGTCACATACAGCGGGCCGCCCTGCCCCGCGGCGTCGAAGACGAGCGGCTCGCCAGGCTTGACGTTCCGCGCCGGAGCGTGGAACCCGCCGGCCAGGTTCAGCAGGCGGTAGAGAAGCGGCAGGAAGGACTGGTGCAGCGGCAGAGAGTTCCACGCAGCGCCTAGCGAGGAGGTCCAGAGCAGCACGCAGCCCTTGCCGAAGACGCCGCCCAGGAGGGCCGGGTCGCCGTTGGAGAGGGACAACAGCGTCTGCGGCTGGGTGCGCGCCTTGGCGTTGGCATCCTCCACCGGCGCGGCGACGCGGAAGTGATTGTAGACGCGGGCCAGCGACAAATCGCCGTTCTCGGCGCCGGCGAACTCGCCGAGAAGCGGCGCGGCGAGCTCCGCCGGCTGGATCGCCAGGTACTTCTCCTCGCTGAAGTCGGCGCGGTACGGTGCGGCGAGGGACGCCGGCAACAACTTAGCGAAAGACTGGTTGAAGGCCGCCGCATCCACTGCGGCGCCCGCGGCCAGGATCAGGCCGCCGCCCCGCCGCACGAAGGAGGCGAGCGTCTCGCCACACTCGCCCGGCAGTTTCGAGATGCCGCAGAGCACGACCACGTCCCGGTCCTCGAAGGCGCGCGGCGTGAGCAGCGAGCGCTTGAGCGTTTCGGTTTTGAGTTGGAACGCGGCTTGGCCTGCGGCGGCGAACGCGCGCTGCAAAAACGCGCCCTCGCGCGCGAAACCTTCGCTCTGTTCCTCGTCCGGAACCACGGCCAGCACGCGCAAGGCCGGCTCAGCGCGGACGAAGCGCTCGACGCGGTTGTCGGCGAGGTACGCGTCGTCGCCCAGGCGCGCTTCGAGGCTGTGCGGCCCGGTCTCCAGCGTGACCGGGAAGACGAAGGTCTTGCGCGCCCCGGCGGGCAGGATGCAAGGCACCGCGGCCAGCTCTTTCCCGTCTACGAGGAACTGGAGGCGGCTGTCCTCGGCGCCGGCTTCGCTGTAGTTGGCGATCAGCACGTGAACGTTCGTGGGCTGGCCGGTGAGAAACAACTCCGTCCCCGCAGTGACGTTCTCAACCGCGAGGTTCAAGGCGTCGCGCGAGTTCAGAGCCAAAGTCGCCATGCGCACGTTGAGTTCCGCGAGCAACGTTCCGAAAAGCTCGTAGTCGCTGATGCTGGGATGGTCGCAGCGCGCCAAATCGCTGATCAGGATAAGCTGCCGTGAGGCGGTGGCGCTGCCGCGGAAGGCCTCGACCGCCGCGCGCAAGGCGTCGAGGAAGGCGGGCGGCGTGGGGACCGTAACAATGTCCGCGGCGCGGCTGAGCGCAGCGTCGGGGCGCAGCGGACACAGGACTGCGGCTGCCGCGACCGGAGCGCCGGGCCGCTGCGGGCAGAGCGTGATCACGTGGCACACGTCGCCCGGGCGCATCGAGGCCAGCATGGCGGAGACGGCCTGGCGCGCGGCATCCATGCGGCTCACCGTCCCGTGGCTGGCGTTCATGCTCAGGCTGTTGTCCACCAGGAGCACCCGGTGCAGCGTCCCCGGAGGATGGGGAAAGCCCGCGCCCAACTTGTCCCGCGAGCGCGGAAAGAACGGCCTTGCGAACGCGACAACCAGCAGCGCCAGCAGGACGGTGCGCAACGCGATGACCACGAGCTGCTGCCAGAGCGTGCGGGTGCGCCGGCTGGCGAGGACCTGGCGGAGGATGTACGTCGCGCCCCAGCTCACTTCCTGCTTCCGCCGCCGGAAAAGAAGATACAGAATGACAGGCAGGCCCGAGAGGCACAGGAAGTACAAGGCGTGCGGGTCAAGGAAGTGCATTGTGCAGAAGTCCTGAGTGGTAGGACAGGCTGGAAAGCCTGTCCTACCTTGCCACCAGCCTCATCCTGCGGCGCAGGTACAGGCCCAGCGCCGCTTCGTAGTCGTCGCCCACCGGCAGGGCAGCAAAATCAATCCCGTGGGCCAGGCATTGCTCCCGCAAGCGCACCTGGTGGCGCTCGAATTGCCGCTGGTACTCGTCGCGGATCGGCAGCGGGTCCACGCTGACGAGTTCGCCGTTTTCCAGGTCGCGGAAACGAGTGAAGTCTATCTGCGCGAGTTCGCGTTCCGTGGGGTCGAAGATCATCAGCGCGACGACGTCGTGTCCGCGCAGGCGCAGGCGGCCCAGGGCCTGGCCAAGTTTCTCCGGGTCACTCATGAAATCTGAAAGCACCACCACGATGCCGCGGCGCAGCAGGCGCGCCTCGACTTCCTGAAAGCACGCGGCGAAGCGCGTCTCGCCGCTGGGCCGCGAGGCCACGAGCTTCTCGAACACTTGCCGCAGGCGCAAGCGCGTCCCTCCGGGCGGCACGCGCGCGGCCGCATCCTCAGCGAAAAGGAAGAGCGAGAAATCGTCCCGCCGCAGGAACGTCAGGTACAGCAGTATCGCGGCGCAGCGCACGGCGTACTCGTGCTTGCTCATGCCCGGTCCGGCGTAAGCCATCGAGCCGGAGCAGTCGAGCACCACCGCCAGTTCGGCGTTGGAAAGTTCCTCGTACTGGCGAATGACCAGGCGGTCCGTGCGGGCCAGGACGCGCCAGTCGAGGCGGCGCAAGTCGTCGCCGGGGAAGTACTGGCGGTGCTGGAGGAAATCGGGGCTGAAGCCGGCCAGGGGCGAGCGGTTGTCGCCGGCGCGCCGGCCTTCGACGCGCAGGCGGCTGAAAATCTCAAGCTGCCGGAGGCGCTCGACCATGTCCCCCGTCAGCAGCGCGGTGACGGCATCGCCGCGGGCCTCAGCCATTGTTCACATGCTCCAGCAGCCATTCGATGACGCGCTCCGAAGTGACCCCCTCGGCCTGGGCGGCGAAGTTCACGATGATGCGGTGGCGCAGGACAGGCCGCGCCACGGCGGCGATGTCCTCCTTGGCCACATGCGTATGGCCGTGCAGGAAAGCGCGGGCCTTGGCGCCGAGGATGAGGTACTGCGAGGCGCGCGGGCCGGCGCCCCACTGCTGGTACTTGAGGATGAACTCGGGCACGGCCGCGCCGCCTTCCTTGCCCCGCTGTGTGCGGCTGGCGCGCACGAGCGAGACTGCGAACTCAGCGAGATGATCGGCGACGGGGACTTCGCGGATCAGGCGCTGAGCGGCGAGAATTTCCTCGCCGGTGAGGATGGGATCGAGCTTCACCGCGCGGTTGCCGGTGGTGCGCCTGACGACTTCAAGCTCCTCGTCCTTCTCCGGGTACAGCACGGCGACAAAGAACATGAAGCGGTCCTGCTGCGCCTCGGGCAGGCCGTAAGTGCCTTCCTGCTCGATGGGGTTCTGCGTCGCGAGGACGAAGAAAGGGCGCGGGAGCGGGTAGGTCGCACGGCCCACGGTCACGCAGCGTTCCTGCATGGCTTCGAGCAGCGCCGCCTGCGTCTTCGGCGGCGTGCGGTTGATCTCGTCGGCGAGGATCATGTGGGCGAAGACCGGCCCCTCGACAAAGGCGAATTTGCGCGAGCCGTCCGGCTGCTCGGAGAGCACGTCGCTGCCGGTGATGTCGCCGGGCATGAGGTCGGGTGTGAACTGGATGCGCTTGAAGCTGAGGTCCAGGACTTGCGCGAGTGTGCTGACCATCAGCGTCTTGGCCAGCCCGGGGACGCCCTCCATCAGGCAGTGTCCGCCGGCGAGGATGGCCATGAGCAACTGGTCCATGACCTCGCTCTGGCCGACGATGACCCGGCCCACCTCCGCGCGCACCCGCTCTACCTTGGCGGTTAGTTCACGGAACGTCCGCTCCTCGATCGGCGGGGTTGCTTCAGTTGGGGTCACGAACCGATCCTCCTCCGCTGCATCATTCGCCGTGGCCGGCGTAACGCACCACGTTGGCCAGCAGCTTCCTCCACTGGTCCCATTTCCAGAACGGCACTTTGCCGGGAAACTCGGCCTCATCGCCAAACGGCGCGCACAGGACACAGACGGTGCGCTGCTCGCCGCGCGTCAGCTCAATGATGAAAGGGTGCTCGCCGGCTTTAAGGAGCACCTTCGGGTTCAACTCCGTCTTCAGTTCTAAGCGGTGAGTGAAATAAGCGTAGGGCAGGTCGGCCAGATCAAGGCTTTTGAAGATCGGGTGGTCCTGAGCGGGGCTGTTCAGGCGCAGCAGCTCTTTGCGGATATTGCCGGGCTGCGGCTTGACCGGGACGTAATTGTTGAACTCGTGCGCCGGCTCCACGAACTCACTCTCGAAAGCGCAGTCGCCGCCGGTGAGCACCAGGCCGCCGCCGCGCTTGAGGTAGTTGACAAGCACCGAGGCCCCGACGCGCCGCGCGACTTCAAGTTCCGCGTTGGCCCAGAGCACGGCGCGATAAGAGAAAAGGCGGTCGTAATCGTAGGGAAAGTCGCCCAGCCCCAGCGTGCCGGCGGTCCAGCCGGGCGTGTAGCCGATGTCGTCGTCCTCGCGCAAGACCGCGGGCAGCTCGCGGATGGCCTCGCGCAGGCCCAGGCGCCGCGAGTGGTTGCCCAAAAGCGCGAAGACTTTCCAGTCCGCACGGTTGACCTTGGCCGTGTCCTGCGGCTCGGGTATCCAGGGCGCCTGGGGACGGCGCTCCAGTTTGACCACGGGCGTGTGCATGTCCTGGCGCACGTTGTCGCCGAACTTGTACTCGCCCAGGTGGAAGTACTGGAACTCCTTCGTGACCACCTTGCCGTCGGGCAGTTCCACGTGCGCCTTGATGTTGAGGAGCAGCGGATCGAGCGGCGGGTCCTCCAGCACCACGTTTCCCGCGACCGGCGCAACCCCCAGGCCCTCCAGTTCCAGCGGTTCGAGCTTGCGGGTCTTGGGGGCGGACAGGTGGTCATAGGCCAGTTCGGTGTTGAAAGTAATCCGCTTGACCGCTTCGTAAGACGCGGTCGCGCGGAAGGCGATTTCCAAGCGTCCCTTTTCGCGCCGCGGCTCCAGCTCCAGAATGAAGTGCTCGCACGCGAAATCCACCTTGCTCAGCCCC
>Ga0187861_10004298_pt1 | contig 12001 bp, 18 predicted proteins | sample June2016WEW_10_1_3_FD_132986 | JGI IMG/M metagenome (GOLD analysis project Ga0187861, IMG submission 132986) | Peatland microbial communities from SPRUCE experiment site at the Marcell Experimental Forest, Minnesota, USA - June2016WEW_10_100 | ecosystem: Environmental > Terrestrial > Soil >...
AACTTCTCGATCATCGTCGTCGCTTCGTCGTAGAATTGAAGAATACGGGAATGCCTCGAGAAACCATTCTTTATCAAACCGGAGGACGAAGCAAAACTTCCCTGAGCACATCCAATGTTCGAGTAACCGCCATTCTGACTCAGTTCGTACAACAGACCCGTTCCAATAAACAGGTCGCGCGCCCATCGTGCGGCAGAGGTCTTCCCAGTGCCCCCAGGACCGATGAGGACGGTATAGAATCTTGATTCTTGACTGGGGGTCTTGTACGGAAAAATTCGGTGTCCGCATATTGCTCCTACGACCGTCTTGATAGATTCGATCATGTACTCTTTCGGGACCACGTTATTTTCGCCGCACAACTGTGCGAAGTCTTCGTACAGTGTCCCGTTCCAGCACCAGTATGGATACTCGAACTCTTCTTCACGAACTTCCTGGCCTTCGGCCTCTGCGGCTGAAACTGTCTCAATCGCAACCTGTGCTTGTTCGACGTTTGCTTGTGCATACGATGCCACCACTGTCTGGCCGGCAGGAACACCACCAATCAACACGGTGGGACTCAAATCATCTTTTGGATACCTTGACACGCTGCGCGCAATGCGCTTCACGTCGTCAACGGTCATGGGCGGCTTGCAACGCTCTTCGTTGATGCGCAGCAGCGCGGCTTCAATTTCCGCGTAGTCCAATCCCGCATGCCGCAGCTTTCCACCGATCGATGTCAACGTGTTGTCACGACCACCCTCAAGAATCGGCCCTATTTCAGTTGTTTCAGGATTCGCTGCGGGTGGTTTAGATCGTTGAGCAGACAGCCAACCCGCGAACCCATTGGGAGCGGAGATAATCGGAGAAGAGTCAAAAATTTCGTACTTAAGACCGGTATCCGGATGAGTAGATCCGGGCGCCACCACAAATTCGTTAGCCTGACGAAATGATCCGAAAGGAAGACCAGTCGCACCACCTTTCGAAGACTGAATAATATTTCCACACTCTCTTGTTTCGTCCGTTTGTAAAAAGTAATAGTGCAACCGACCGGGTCGAGATTGCACAGTAAACGTTTTTACCGACGTGCCGGTTTCCTTTTCATACCGTTCCATGGTGCCAGGAACATCCGACTCAAAGAAACAAACGCCGTCAGGTTTTGCTATACACGCACAGTTTGCCCCGGGCGTCTCCGAATCCCACGCCAAAATCTTATCAACATCAGTTGTAGCGAGATTCTGAAAATTTTTCTCCATGGGGATCTTACTCCGGGGGTGGAGTCTTGCTACCCGGATACCCCTCATTGCGAGAGGTAAAGCTAAATCCTTAAAGGACATTTTCTCTCCGAATTCTATCTGCCTCTACGTGGTGCTTTTTGCAGAGCCAAATCACCTCTAACGGTTTGTCATAATCTTCGTGATTTCACCAACCGCCTATCTCTAACGGCATTTGCTACAGCCTGTCGTGCTCTCCTCTCTTTACCGAATTGATGATCTTTGAAATACTTCACTCGTAACGCGATGCGGTGAGGTAAACTCGATCGTCTACGGTCATATTCCTGAATCTCTTTGAGTTTTTCGCTGCGTCTTTTGTTTGCTTCTTTCTTGCAACACTCAATACACTTCCCAAGCCGACCGTCAGACATACCACGGTGCTCGTAGAAATCTTCGATCGGCTTAGGAACATTACACTTAAAACAAGTCTTAATCAAAAGGGTAAATCCTCATCAGCTGTTTCCACGGGCGGTGCCGCTGGTGCTTGTACCGACGCCGCGGGCTGCGCGGGGGCGGCGGTTGCTGGACGGGCTGCTTGAGTGTTTGGCTGTTGAGTTTTCGAACGATCCTTGTTCCGAACAAAGTCGGCAGGAATCTGGAAGTTCTGACCAGACTTGGGGGCCAGAATTGCCTTGACATTGACACACGGTGTGCCGTCTTTCTTGGTCGCAGGCACGATCACCAGTTGAAAATTCTTGCCAATGAGAAGGTCCAATTCGTACGGAATGGACGGGGCTGCACCAAGCATATCCCGAACATCGGCATACAAGTTTGACTTCTCGTGAAGAACTGCGTTGTAGGATTTCTGCACACGGAAGAAGTTTCCTTCCGAATCCGTCGCGTTGAGAATCCAAATAAGACGCGTCCGAGGCTTGATTCCATACATCCCTTGGACCATCCCGAGGTCGATCACGTCTGCGAGAACGCCTTCATACAAACCACCCTTCGGTTGCTCGTAGACTTTGTTGCTTCCTGAGACTAGCATAAGCATTGCTCCTTTTTCATTTTGTCTTTGCATTCAGGCTTGTGCCCGAAACTCAATGTTGTTCGACGTATGGGATGCGCTTGACATCAAAAGGCACAGCCTTCGTCTCGGCTTCCACGTCCTGCTCCTTCAAATTTTTATACCACACCTTCGTATTTGGATCCCACCGATACTTGGCGTCCTTGGCTTTGTAGTTCGTATCGAATGTCACTATCGCTTGCAGGGCCATCCGCGGAGACAGCGCGCGCTCCATAACCTTGTCCAGCGGGTACTCCTCGATCAAGCACAACACTGACAAGGCATCGCACAGCGCCTGGTGTGGAAATGGATTCAGCTTCCCATGATCGGCCATCATGTACGACAGCCTATTCTGTTGCGCACCCGGGAGATCAGTTTCAATATCGATCACCGGCTTCTCAATCGGATCAACCTTCTCGCGCAGGCACCAGTTCTTGTAGAACGGAAGATCGAAGTCCCGAATGTTCTTGCCCGCGATCGTCTCCGCGAGATCAAAAATGTTCTGCAACCGCGCCAAGGCGTCGGACGAAGTAAGCCCGAACTTTTCCACCATGCCGGTACTGATACCGGTAAGGTCGGTGATGTTCTTGGGAATCTTGATCTCATTGTCGACCAGATACCCCTCGCTCATCAACGGATGCTTACGGGTAGTACTGTACAGAATGGCGCCCACTTCGGTGACGCGATCCTGGTTGCGGTCCAGCCCGGTTGTCTCCAGGTCAAAAGCGGCTATTAACATGATTATGCTCCTAGTGAATCCATCGACTCTTCGTCGACCGGAACGATCGAACGCTTTTCGTGAGCGGTAACTGTTCTCCGCTTTATGTCTTGGGTCCAGTAAATCCCGCTGAAATACAAAGTCGTCTCGGTGCCGTCTTTGATTTTTATGCGAAGACTTGCCGCCGGCTTTTCAAGACCGGGAACGACCGCAGGCATTGCACCATTCTTGAATGCGGCGTACTCAACAGCTCTCAACTGCGCTCCCGGGCCGTCAAAGATAGCGATATACACGCCCCCGGTATCGGTGTCAAGAGCCTCGACACGCCATTGGGGAGGAAACCCCTCCGCAATATTCAACGTGTCTTCCATCGGGATATACTTAATCTTTTTGGTCGCCATCTTCTTCTCCGTATCCCATCTCTGCAAGAATACCACCTTCTAGTTTCGGTGTCAAGTCTTTTTTCTCAGGAACTGGCACCACTTCTTCGGGTGTCTTTTCTTTTGTAGGATATGATCCCCGAAGCGTAACTCGCGGCACCTTGAGATTCTCTAAAGCGCTGTCAATAAGAGCGTTGGACAAATCAACGCCCCACATCTTCGCGAGCATAAGAATCGCAAAAAGCCGTGCCTTGATTTCCTCTGGACCCCACGCACGCGCGTGACGAACCAACTCCAGAAGACGATATTCAATTTCGTCTTTGTCTCTGGTAACTCTTCGGCGTGCCACTACAGTTTCCCTGGACGCACCGCAAAATCTTTAACTGCATATGGAGCAATTCTTGTAGCAACTTCCATCAAATCAGACCAATCTCTGAAAGGAAGTAAAGCCTGCGCAGACTCAAGAAGTGTCATTCCCCCTAAACAGGCCCATTGAAGAGTCTTGGCAATACGCTCTTCCCTTGGCAGCCGCGAAAAATAGAATGCTGACGTTGCGTCGTCAAGCTGCGTCTTACGATCGGGTTTCAGATTCGCCGGTACTTCCTTCCCGCAGCAGCGCACATGGCTGCTCGGGAGGTTTTTCTGACTGTCTATCTCGATCACTTTCCCCATCTATCCACCTCATGACTTTTGCATCTTCCGCAATTTCATCGATCAGGCCCAACTCCAGGGCCCGATTCGCATTGATAAACTTATCGTCAAACATCCCGATCGCTTCTATGAACGGAAGCCCAGCGCGCTGCGCAGCCATTTCAACAAGCTGGGTAAACAACCGAAACTCCTGATCAGAAACGCCTTCTTCTGCACGATGGAACAGCAGCAAGCTGCTGTTGGTCATGGTTCGCCACTTGCCAGCCTGGAGCAGTACAGCCGCAGCCGACTGGGCAAGCCCCACCACATGCGTGTTGATCTCCTGGTGCTTGATCACATCGAACATCCCGTAGGTCAAACCGGTGTCTCCACCATGCGAAGATATCACAACATCTGTGATAAACCGACCGGCTGCTCCCCTAAAGAACGAGGTGGCCATTGCGGGACTGATCTCTCCGACCACGTAGAAGTTACTCATTGAGCTGGTCCTTTTTCTTCAACGTATGGCCGAATGAGGTCTTTCCGCTCCAACCATATTCGACGGAAATTGTGCATCGGCCAAAATTCTAGATTATCAAGACTCTTTGGCTTGTTCTCGTCTGCAACTATTGTTAACCCTTGATACGTGAGGACTTCTCCTAAGACAGCTTGCATCCTCTCCCCAAGCACCTCTTCAGTCGGGTGCTCAACGAGAAACGCTTGCCCTTTCGTTAGATTGGGTCCGTCGGGCCGCTTGAGAAGTCCTCGAACAATCACCAGGGTCTGCATCGATTACTCCAAAGTTACTTTTGTTTCTTTCGTCTTCATCGCATCGGCGATCTGCTTCTCAGCGATCGCGCGCTGCAAATCAACAGAGCCCGCTTCCTGAATCTGCTTCGGTTCCGGGACGTTATGATTGCCCGTCGTAGCGCCCTTAACTTCACACACATCGGAGCAATACGAAAACCGAGCATTGTTTCCCAGAGTGATCGTACGAGTCGTCCGCAGCCACGCTGGCAACTCGCTGATCGCCTTCTGATCGCGCGGATCGAATGACACCTCGTTGGGGCAATCGGGTCCGTCGCACTTAATTATCCTCGTTACTTTATCGTCAATTCCCAAAGTAGTTCTCCTTTTGCTTTTTGCTTATTTTCTCAACTTGCTTCAAAAAATCTTGTTGAGATAAAACACTTTTCATTCGATTACAAATCGAGTTACCTAAATTTGATCAAATACAGGACAGCCACCTCTTAAAACTCCCAGATACTTATGAAAAAATACACCGAGCTCTTCAAAACCTGAATATACGCCGTCACCACCGAACGCAACAAATGGATGCTCTTTTCGCTTGGCGTCTGCAATAATGAAAATCAACTTCCCCTTCGCGCGCGAGTACCCAATCTCAAACATAGTACCCATCGAGGGATACCCACTTGCCATTGGCAGAAGATTCGCGACAACAATATCCGACCGATCAATCAGATCTAGATCCGTCCGATATGTCATGTAGGCAGCCGACCCGAACTTGCGAAGCTTTGATATATCAAGCGTAACTAGATCGGATGGAATTCTGAATAAGAGCTCATCCTTGTATTCCTCGACGAACTGCTTTCGCCAAATGTAATCCTCAGGACCGCGTATGGCGCCGGCAAGATAGACTGTCATCTTTCCGATGTTGGTTTTCAATTTTCCCACTTCCGCACCAGACGCATCTGGTGCTTTAGAATTTCAACTGCATAGGCCTTGACCAATGACATCTGCCCGGACTTCGCGATGACGCGATAGTCGTAGTTCCAACCATCCAGTTCAATCTCAGACTGGTGGCCGGCGGGTCGACTCTTGTCTAAATACTGCGTACCATCTTCGTTCAGCCGACGGACGTTGACAGTCGCGCCGCCGAGCTCTGTAATTGCGATCGCCTCGTTGGTGAATCGCATATCCGGGACAACTATCACGCCAACAGATTCATCGATTGATCGTTTAAACTGCTCGATCCAATAGTTCGGACGCCACCGACGCCGATACTCTGTTCCCCACCACTGCAAAAGCAACGAATGCTTTCCGAGCGGCATCATCGGATCTGACATGTCTGGATTTGGATCCGCTTTGACATAATCGGGAAACGGCACTCCTGGCTCCGGACCGTATGCCAACAGCATCTCAATATCGCCTCCGTGCCGCGTCAAAGCATCATTGACTTCCCTTTTCAACGCGTCCGCGAAACCAACACGCTTACAAGGGGTGCTGTGATCAACACAAAATTCTTGGATGCCAGTGGCTGCGGTATCTTTCCCGTTCCTCGCTTTATTACCTAGGCCAATTATAATCATTTAGACCTTCCTTGCGGAACCCTCAAACCACGATCCGCAATCCAAACAATGAATACGATCTTTCTTTCGCAGATTCGTAAAACGGCAACCGTCTTGCTTGACGTTGGTCGAGCCGCAGCGCAGACAGTGTTCGATGCCCCCGAAGTTGACGTTCGGATGCGTTGTGTGCCACGGAAGAAACTTGTAATACAGTTCCTCGAGCAAGAAGATATCGCGCCGATTGTAGCGCTTCATCAACGACCAGGACTTCATGTCTCCAGCCATACACGTCAGCCAAAGATGCGCACCTGTGTGGGGCATCTTGCGCCCGATGCCGAGATCACGACAAAGATCATCAAGCTTGTTAGACTTAAAGTTAAACTTGTGCCGCGCAATCTTCAAGGTATCAACCGTTTGATAAGGCTTCGGGGGCCGCAGTCCAAGAGCGACGAACCGCGTGTTAATTGTAGCCAAGTCAAACTTGTCGCCGTTGTGGGCCACGACGATATCCGCCTCATCCAAGTCGTGCCACAATTCTACCAGCAAATCGCTGTCATCGGTTTTACTTTCTGCCCACTTAGGATAGTCAGGAAGGCCGCGAGTTTTCGCGCCTTTCTTACCCGCCTTCTTTAGCGAGTATGACAAGAGGTATCCGTTTTGCAGAAAATCAATAACGTTCTGTTCCCACTTCCCCCAAACATAGCCAAGCGATGGAGCGGTTTCGATATCAAGAAAGATAATCTTGCTATCGGTGGATCCCCGCTGTGGCTTGTAAATTAACAGTTCATCAATTTTCATACTTCTCCTTTTCTCGCAAAGCTTGAATGACAACAGGATTTCCATAAAACTTAATGCGATGGTGATTGTGTACTTTCTCCGTCTGGAACTCTGGACCGATCGAACCCATTGCATAATCGAAGGATCCCGAACGCATGCTAAAACCCAGTTTACTGAGAAGTTCGCGCCTCGAGTAAACTTCGTCGTTCGGCGCTTCTTTCAGAATTCTCAACAAACGATCAAGAACATTCATCAAAACCCCTTTTCTTTAAATCGCGTGGCCAACAAAAACTCCACTAACGAATCCACCAACGAAACCCCACTTGAATCCGTTGAGCCACGACTTTCGCTGCGCTGCTTTCGCTGCCTTGGCATCTACTTTCCTCGCTGCCGCGGTGTCTGCGATCTGCTTGTTCAGCCCCGCAATCACTTCATCTTTCTTTCCGGAAACTTGATTGCATCCAGCCAACTCCGCATCCGTCTGCACGATCGTTTCGGTTAGAGCCGGAAGGTTCTCTAACTGCTTCACTGTAGCACGGGCCCCGGCGTCTGTCAAGAGCAATTTGTTATCGGCCGTCGGTGTGATATCCCCTGGCTGAAGATTCGCTAGATAGGCCCAGCGGCTCGCCAGATCGGGCAATGGAAGATTCTGGTCGATCGCTTGATGAGCGGCGGCAGCGGCTTGAGCCACCTTGATCTTCGCAATTTGCTGCGCCGTGTCAATCGCCACTTGCGCGCGAAGCTGGGCCAGTTGACCCACAAGCTGTTGATTCGTAACTGCATCGGTGTTAACCACTTGCTGGGCCGCGGTTGCTTGCCGCGCATCACGGCGGTCCAGATAATCGATGCCTTTCGAGTAGAAATGAAACCCCGCGAACAGGCACGCCGCAACAATCAAAATCTTCTCGTGCGCCTTAATAAAGGCTGCATACGTGTGCACCCAATGGGGTAGCAAGGTCACTGGAGGGACTACTGGATTAGATGAAGTACTCATTTGGTGTCTCCATAAGACTGACGGGTTACGGCATGCTGTTTCTGTTCTTCTAACTTCTCTTTCCTCAACATCTTACGGTGCTTCTTGGTCCCGATCCGTCCCGGATAGCCGTAGTGAGGCGCGCCTAGAGCAGCCTCGGCCGGCGGATTCTTGAGGTACATGAATGCCGCGAGAATCAACACCACGCTGTCCCCAAAGCGGCCCAGGGCGCGGTTACAACGCGCACACAGGAGCCCGCGGACCAGGCCGTCCTTGTGATCATGATCCGTGTTGGCTTTCTTCAATGGATGCCCGCAGATCGCGCAGAGCCCTTTCTGATAGTCCCAAATCTTCTGCCACTTCTCGCTCGTCAGCTTAAAGTTGTCCATCAAATACTTGGCGCGTGCCTTCATCGCAGATACAGCGCCGTCGCCGCCTCGTGTTCTTGAAACGCGTCTATGTCTTGAATGCCAGCCACCTCTCGAAGCTTGTTCTGCTTCGTAACGACCGCACGCAACGCATTCACCTTCTGCTCCAGGGTTCCTTGGGGCAGGATGCCGCCGGTGCGGTGGTAACTGTACCAGCCCATGTGATAGGCACGTGGAACGAAAGGCCAGAGCGATGAGAGCCCGTATCGTCTCATCATGTTCTGAATGAGAATGTCTTGCTCAACCCCTGGCCCGAACGTCTGATCCTGAATGCGCTCTGAGTGGAGAAGCAGATCCAAAGATGTTCTGGGGAAACACGTGGCCCAGGACATGTATGCACCTTTCACCCGCGTACACGCATTGACATCCTTGATTGTCTCGTCCATCGCGTATCGACCGTTTGATTCAAAATTGAGACTACGGTTCAGTCGGCCGGCACAGGAAACCCACGGCCTGAACTTCTCATAAACCTGTTCGTTCCAGGTGAAAAAATCTTTTGTGATAAGAACGTCATCTTCGATGATATACACTAACCGGTTCTCGCAGAAAGTCGCCTCTTCAAGAGCGGACAACAGATTGTAGCTATTGCCGTAAGTCGTATGGGGAACAGGCGCAGTGTAGTGAAACTGAAAGCCGAATTCTTTCTCAAAGTATCGAATCGTTGCCAGCATCTCCATCTCGACCGTGAATCCCTTCGGCTTATCAGAATGAATATCCTCACAAACCATCACGATCTTGTCTTCTATTCCCTCGGCTGCCAGAAGACTTTCTAGACAGAGCCACAGAAACTCCGGACGATCAAATGTGGGAACGATCACGATGTCATGCATCAGAACTCCTCCGTTCTCTTGAGCTCTCCGTTCCATTCATGGAAAGCCGAGTCCTCAGGAAACATTTCCAAATCATCATACGGGTTGTTGATCTTATTTGCGATCGTCGCCGGATTAGCAATCATCTCACGTAGGCCTTCAATCTTCTGCTGCAAGAATCCACTCGGACGCAAACCATCCCGATGATAGCCATAGAATCCCATATGGTACGCGCGCGAGACGAAAGGAAACGCAGCCTTCTTTCCGGAGAGAATCAAAGTACGCTCAATCAGTCCGTCCTGCTCCGTGAAATTATCGCCCAATGGAGTGTTCGAAAGTTGCGTTTGAATATAGCCCCGCATATTATTGTAGTACAGATTGGTGGCGTGCTTAAGGAACGTGGACATATTCTCCCGCTTCCAACACACGCCATATGAGCCATACCAACTTGCTGTGTAGTATGCGGCCGGGTCCCGAACCGGTCGAATCTTCTCACGGTTCTTCCAGAAACAATTGTTACCCACGGTGCAGAAAAAATCGCCTTTGTTCTGCACGTTCTCGTGCCACTCGAAAAAGTCCGGCGTCACGAACACATCATCCTCAACAAGATAAACGCGCTCCGCACCACTAGCATATGCGCGCTTGTAACCTTCAAGAGTGTTAAGGCTGTTTCCTTCTGTTGTATGACGCGGCGTTAGAAACCCGTGAAGATTCAAGGCGCCAGCCCACGAATTAACAACCTGTTGGGTCCAGTCGTGTTCCAGCTTGTGTACGTACTGATCGTCCGGGTGATTGTCTTGCAGCAGCCACACTTCTTTATCATTGATGCCCTCGGCCTCGATTAGATGCTCCAGGCAAAGCTGCAAATATTCCGGACGATAATAGATCGGAATCAGAACTATGTCTTTCATTCAACTGACCTCTTCAACTGTTCAAACAGACTTCCTGGATAAGATCCAAACTTATCAATACCACCACGCCGCGCTTCCTCATTCCACAAATGGATAGCGTGCGCGTCTCCAACACACACCTTCCCGCTCTCCGGGCCGAAGATATTGGCCGGCGCATCATAATGATCGAGTGGACAAAATACCCACTTTGACTTCGCGTATCTCCCAAGATCGAAATGTGGAACGGATTCTATTATCAGCATGGGGCCTATGTCAGCCCAGTTGTTCTGGCTGATATCCGTCTCGGCTACCCGTTCCATACAATACCGCATAATCTCGCTGTTCGCCGGCACCTTCATCACACCACCGCAAAGGTCCTGAGGGTGTCCAGGGTTAGAACTTAACTGAGTGGCAAACACATAAGGATCCGTAAAGTCGAACGGTCGCAAACAGAACGAATCCAAATCGGACCACCATCCCCCATTTTTATACAGCAGCAGGTAACGAAAGTAATCGGAGAAATTAGCTAGATTCTGAAACTGTCCAATCATCCACTCCGGAGCAATTACACTCGCATCCTTGACAGCCGTGCCTTGAGGAACACCCTCAACACCCCCGTATGTGTAAAGATGAAATGGGTGTCCCATCCGAAGATAAGATTTGATGCACATCTGCTCCATAGGAGAAAGCTTGTCGCCGACCCACAAGCTTTGAATGATATCCATCACGTCCCTCCGTACAAATCGGGATGTAAACTTCGAATAATCCCACACAGCGATTCAACAGATGCTTCTTTCTTCCACCGCGGTGGTTTGACTCTATAATAAAACAATGGCTCTCGCACAACCGCCACTTGCCAGCCGCGTTTCAAAATATCCAGCCACAAACTCCAGTCCTCATAGCTAGTCACTGCCAGCCCATTAAGTTCCTGAAAGCGTGTTGTGTATCCGGACACTTGAAGAAATGCTTCTCTTCTTATCAGCGAGCATACTGGAATAGTGTTCCCCGCCTTTTCGTCGGCAAGAGTTACTTTGGGTTCTACTAGTCCACCGAGCTCGCCAAACTGCCGGAAATTTGTTGTCACAACTCCAACTTTCGGATCTGCCATAAGCGGAACGGTCTTCTCTAAATAGCTTGCGTCAATCTTATCATCATCGTCCAGCATAAGCAAAAACTCGCCGCTTGATCGCGCAACTCCGTTGTTCCTTGAGGCGGCGAGACCCGCGTTCTCTTGTGTAATGATTTGAACTTGATACCTAAACCCATCAATCACATATGGCGTTCGATCGGTCGATCCGTCGTTGACAACGATAATCTCTTTGTTTTCGTAGGTCTGATTCAACGCCGACAAAATAGCCGTGGTCACAAAGTCCTGTCCATTAAAACACGGAATAATGATACTTACTTTATCTCTCATATACACGTCCACCTTTCAGGAACCATATCGCTCGTATCTATCGGTGCCCGATACCACTGCTTCGGAGCCACCACCACACGATCATCTTGCTTGGGGTTGAGCCATGCGCCCCACCAGTGGAACGAACTATTTGCAATCAAGGCGTGCCGACACAACTTCATCAGCCAGATATCCCAATGTTCTGTGCCGGGGGCATTTCCATCTCCAGGTCTATTAGCATCCACGATGACAACACTTCCGTCTACGAAGTTTTCACGACACCAAGCCAAATCATCTGAAAACACAAAAAACTTTACGTCCGGAGAATACTCTTGAATCAATCTAATTCCGTCCGAGAAATATGACAACGGCATCGAGCCGTGGAAGTTCCTCTGCTGTTCGGCATACACGAAGTCCCCACGCCGCACGCCGATGAAC
>Ga0187861_10004303_pt1 | contig 11997 bp, 6 predicted proteins | sample June2016WEW_10_1_3_FD_132986 | JGI IMG/M metagenome (GOLD analysis project Ga0187861, IMG submission 132986) | Peatland microbial communities from SPRUCE experiment site at the Marcell Experimental Forest, Minnesota, USA - June2016WEW_10_100 | ecosystem: Environmental > Terrestrial > Soil >...
GCCCGGTGTCCCTGTTCTGCAAAATAATCTATACACAATCTTTGAGACAGCAGAGTATGTTTTGAATATTCCTCAGCTGAAAGGTCATCAACGTGCCGGAATGACGATGTTCGCCAAAAATCACCTTGGATCTCAAATCCCTGGTCCAGGTGGGAATGCTGATTATCTTCATATGGGCTTAGTGCGACCTTATGGATTGTCGAACACGGATACTTCGACATTTAGGAGAACGAATTATGGAATGTATCGCACACAGGTCGATTTAATGTCACACAATTTATTAAGCGGCAAGAACCTCATCTATATTATGGATGCTTTATGGGGGACAGATTACGAACTTGATTTCCCATTAAAGTGGAAGATGCAGCCATTTAACAACCAATTTACATCCTCCATATTTGTATCACTCGATCCGGTGGCAATAGAATCGATCGGTTACGATTTTCTGAGAAGCGAATTCACCATCGAAAGTGGAAAAGATGTTTCTGTCCAAATGCCAGCCGTCGATGACTATCTCCAGCAGGCAGCAGATTCGAACAACTGGCCGGTCGGTATAAAGTACGATCCAAATAACACTGGTGTTCACGTCTACAGCCTCGGCGTGCATGAACATTGGAACAACGCTATCGATAAAAAATATACAAGGAACCTGAATCCCACAGCAGGAACAGGTATCGAATTGATAGAGACAGAACAATTGGCCACCAGTGTCGCAGATCGTGAGAATAGTCCGGAGTATTTCCAAATTTATCAGAACTATCCGAATCCATTCAATCCTAGTACAACGATTGCATATTCATTACCAGAAAAATCTTCAGTTGAAATAAAGATTTTCGATTTGCAGGGACGCGAAATAAAGTCGTTCACGATTGGTGCGCAATCGGCAGGATATCAAAGAGTTGTATGGAATGGAACAAATGATCGTGGCAATTCATTGTCTAGCGGAGTCTATATTTATAGAGTGAGAGCATCATCGTTGGGGGATGGAAAGACATTTGCTAAATCTGCAAAGATGCTGCTGCTCAAGTGATCGCATCCAAAATAACAGAATAGATGAATCGGAAGTGAATCTTATATCAGAAACCAAGCGCAGATGAAAGTGAATCGGCATTACATTCGTGTCTTTATAATTGCTTTATCCCTCTTATCTTTTATTCCATGCTGGGTAAAAGCCCAGAGTGGCTTAGTTCAAGATAATCCTGTGCTCGTACCGAACGCTACAATCGTTCCAGTCATCGATGGAATTGGAAATGACGCTTGCTGGCAAAATGTTCCTTGGCAACCTATTGCACAAGTATGGATTCCGTATGGAGCAATAGTGGACTCAAATGATTTTTCGGGACGATACAAGGTTGTCTGGTCGTCAACGACAAACTTGCTGTACTTCTTGATTGAGGTTCACGATGATGTTTTTGTGGATGGATTTGTCCCCGGCCAACAACCCGATATCTACAATTTTGATATCAGCGAAGTTTTCATCGATGAAAATGCATCCGGCGGCGATCATCAATATGATACCGATACTACAAATGCCGAAAACGCTTTTGCTTATCATATGTATGCTCCCTGTCCCGCAGACGGGCAAGTTACAACTGCATTGTATGCCGATGATATAGCAGGAACCCCGTCTAAAAATCAGCGGGTGAACTACACCTCACACTTCCCTCAATTCGCATTACGTAGAACCGGACAAACGGCGGTCAGGGAATTTTCTCTCATCGTGTATAAAGACACATATGACTACACATCCACCGATAGCGCCAAGGCAGCAGCGAGATCGCAATTGTACACTGGTAAAATGATGGGCTTATCTGTTGCCTATTGTGACGACGACCATCCCAATAGAAACCCGAAAGCACGGGATAAAATGATTGGTTCTGTTTGGGAGCCGTACCCGGGCAACCTGCATTACCAGAATGCAAATTATTTTGGGCGTGTTAAGCTGGTTGCTGAGAATGCAACAGGCGTCGAAAACGAACATACCGTTCAAATCAGCCCAATCAGACTTTATCCAAATCCAGCGTCGTCCACTTCGCAGTTGCAATTGGATAATTCATATCGGGGCGAGGTTACGATTCGATTGTTTAACCTTCTGGGTCAGGAGGTATTTTGTACAGTGGGTTCCAAAGCGGATCGGCTGTTCACTCAATCACTTGTCTTGAATCGGTTGCCTTCAGGTGTTTACTTCATCCAAACGCGAATGGGAAAATCTATCTTCTGTGAAAAATTCATCATTACTCAGATGAAGTAAAGATGTCTACATTCGATGATGTATTTTTGATAGAATAAGTGATGTTGATATTCCGTTGTCCTTTTCAAATGAAAGTGATTTAATTTATATTTGTGAAAAATACTAAATATATGAAAATACTACTTAGATATAATTATTTTTTTCTCTTATTCTGTCTGCTAAGTTTTCAGTTGCAATCGCAGACTACACATTCTGTAGGGAATCGGTTTGTCCTTAATACCGATTATAGTCGGTTTTGGCAAAACGATTCTACGATGTATGTGGAAATAGCAACCGCAGTCTATCCGAGTCTTACAGTTTTCAAGCAAGACTCCTCGGGATATCATGGGAAAATCGATTTGATTATTTTAGTTCAGGATACATCAAGTGGGGCATTTGTTCACAAGGATCGGTTCAACATCCCAATTAATCTTGTCGATTCTACTTCTCTTGTTGGAATAAAATCTATTGTCAATAATATGACTTATGCTTTAAGATATGGTTCATATAAAATTTCTGTATTCGGTATTGATATCTTCGATCGGTCACGACGAGATAGTTCATCGTTTTTGATCGATATTATGAAGAAACCCAACGAAGTTGCTCTTAGTGATATCGAGTTATGCTCAAGCATTACCGAATCCTCAGATCAAAAAGATGTCTTTTATAAAAATACATATCGAGTTATCCCTAATCCAAATTGTGTTTATGGCTCAACGACTTTTCCTCTCGTATACACGTATATGGAATTCTATAATCTGAAGATGAGAACAACTTATGCAATCAAAGGACAAATTGTGGATTCGAAAGGTGTTGTTAAAAAGCAACATACACATCTTCGTCGATTCTCAAAGTCCAATGTAGTTGATGTAACAACGCTGAACGTTACTTCGATTGGTTCCGGTAAATATAACTATGAAGTTATCCTTTCCGATACGCTTGGCAACGGGATTGCCAAATCACAACGGCCGATTTATCTCTACAATCCCAATGTCCAATCGACGCAAGCAACAATTCTTTCAGAAGGAAGCGCTGTGTATGCTGGTTTTTCTTTTGATGAACTTGCTGAGGAATTTCGGATTGCAAAATATGTAACACAATCTGAGGATAACAAAACATTCGATAAGTTAACGACAGTAGAAGCACGTCAGGAATTTTTACAAAAATTCTGGACAAGAGTTGAAAAAGAAGAACTTGGTGGTTTAAATCTTACAAGATCTATTTATCTGCAAAGAGTGCAGACTGCCAATCAACGTTATAAGACATACGCGAAGGAAGGATGGCGTACAGATCAAGGTCGTGTGCTGGTCCTCTATGGAGAACCTGATGAAATACAGAGATTTGCCAACTCGAATGATAGCAAACCGTACGAGGTTTGGAATTATCGGCATATAGACGGCGGTGTTGAATTTGTCTTTATTGATCTTACAGGGTTTAATGAATATATCCTAGTCCATTCTACGAAGCGTGGTGAAGTACAAGATAATTCATGGCACGAATTATTAAATCGCACGCCTTTTAGTGATCAATAAAATATCGAATTCGTCTTTATTGATCTTATGGAGTTTAATGAATATATATTGGTCTATTTTACGAAACGCGGCGAAGTAGAAGATAAATCAGGGGAACAATTATAAAAACGTGACAGCAGCAGATAAGACAATTCACGACAGCAAATTATTTTAACAAACGAAGATTGACTGCGGATATCCTGGTTAAATACTCCTTTGTTCGATTGCACCATCAGTTATATCGTTGATGAAGAAAATAGGAAGGGATTTGATCATCGTATTCAACGATTCGATCATTTTCTCTGATATTATATGGGTTTGTATATAAAAAAAACTTACCTCACCTTAACAGCGTTCCTGTTATTTTCTTTAGTCCCATTTCTAACAGCTCAACCATTTCCTTATCAAGACTCCACTTTGTCAGTTGATCAACGTGTGAGCGATTTGATAAGCAGAATGACGCTCGATGAAAAGATCGGGCAAATGATGCAAGTCGATTTGTCTGTGGTCCAAAATAATCCATCCATTCTGACGACGAATAATTTAGGTTCTGTACTGAGCGGAGGAGGTGAATGTCCTGCGGTTAATAGGCCACTGCCACTAAATTGGGCAAATATGTATGACACGTTGCAATCGTATGCATTGAAAACACGGCTAAAAATTCCAATAATCTACGGAATTGATGCTGTGCATGGACATAACACTGTGTACGGTGCCACGATCTTTCCGCATAACATTGGAATAGGATGTACAAGGGATCCTGAGTTAGCAAAAAAAGCAGCAAGAATAACAGCAATGGAAGTTGTAGCAACAGGCATTGATTGGACATTCGGTCCGTGCATCGCTGTTCCACGAGATGAAAGATGGGGAAGGACGTACGAGGGATTTGGAGAAACGCCGGAATTAGCTCAGCTTTTCGGTTCATCCGAAATACGAGGATTTCAAGGAGATTCATTATCCGCCTCGACAAGTATTTTGGCTTGCGCAAAACATTATCTCGGAGATGGTGGAACTACTGGTGGAGTAGACCAAGGAAATACTCAAGGAGATACTGCAACCATAAGAAAACTTTTTTTGCCGGGATATATTTCAGCCGTTGATTCAGGTGTAGGGAGTATCATGGTATCTTTTAGCAGTATCAACGGACAAAAAATGAGTAGTAGTAAGTATTGGATTACCGATGTTTTAAAAAATGAACTGGGATTTAAAGGATTTATTGTCTCAGATTGGGGTGCAATCGATCAGTTAACAAGCAATTATACTGATTGCGTTGAACAATCGATCAATGCCGGAATCGATATGGTAATGCTGCCTTTTGAATATGCTGCTTTTCATAATTCCATGGATAGTCTTATCAGTAAAGGCAAAATCGATACTGCCCGTGTTGATGACGCAGTGAAAAGAATTCTTACTATCAAATTTAAGCTTGGATTATTTGAGAGGCCGTTTACTGACAGAACATTGATTGACTCCATTGGAAGCGCTGGACATCGTACTGTAGCCCGGCAGTGCGTTCGTGAGTCTATCGTGTTATTGAAGAAAAAAGATGGTATTCTGCCGTTGAGAAAAACAAATGCAAGGATTTTAGTTGCTGGTTCCAATGCGGATAATCTCGGAAATCAGTGCGGCGGTTGGACAATTACATGGCAGGGAGTCAGCGGCAATACTCTCACAATCGGAACGACAATCCTGCAAGGGCTGAAAAACACTGCCCCGGGCACGACGGTAGCATATTCTAAAACTGGTACTTTCACGAATACTTCAGCCGATTATTCTGTCGTTGTGATTGGCGAAACACCGTATGCAGAATATTGGGGAGACATGACAGACCTGAGTATCTCTCCAACCGATGTGGATTTAGTGAAAAAAATGAAAGGTTATGGTGCGCCTGTTGTCGTTATCCTTGTTTCGGGCAGACCTCTTATTCTTGAAAAAATATTACATTTTTCAGATGTCATTATTGCTGCGTGGCTACCCGGAACCGAAGGTGATGGTGTATCCCAAGTTTTATTTGGCGATTATCAGCCGAAGGGGAGATTGTCACATACCTGGCCCAAGAGTATGTCACAAATCCCAATCAATTTTGGTGATAATATTTATTCTCCCTTATATGAATATGGATTTGGAATTGATACTTTAGCGGACTCTCCGACAGGATCATCACCCGTGTGTCTGTCGGCTATTATAACCCCGGATGCAAAACATTTCGAACTGACATTTAATAAGCGAATGAAAGATCCATCTTCAGCACAAGCGATATTTATTCTTACACGAAACCACTTTCCTCTTCCCGTTGCGACCACTCTATCATTAAAACAGAACGATAGTACAACAATTCTTGTAGAGTTAGATGCACCATATTATTCTAGCAGTGACACTGGTACAATATCATATAGCTCTGGAACTATAGGTTCTGTTGATGGAGGTTCCCTTCAACCGTTCCCGTCGGTAGGTGCCTATAATTGGAGCGTCTCGTCAACGGCGGTCAAGGAAGATAAAAACTTGATTCCGTCCATCAACAAGTTGGATCAGAACTATCCTAATCCATTCAATCCAACGACGATCATTACATATCAATTATTAACTGATGGTTATGTTACACTTAAAGTGTACGATGTGCTTGGAAGAGAGGTGGCGACCTTGGCAGACGGAGAGAAGCCTGCCGGTGTCCATGCTGCATCATTTGACGCTTCGCGTTTGTCAAGCGGAGTGTTTTTATACCGACTAAAGGTCGGGGATTTCAGTGATGTCAAAAAAATGATACTTTTAAAATAGTGTCAAATGGACAATTAGATTATATGATTCAGAAATTGTTTCATACTATATCAACTTGACATAAGGATTCATCAGACACAATATCTTTAAACGAGAACAATTTATCAGCATATACATATGCTGAAGTATTTTTAAAAAGAGGATAGGATGAATAACTTCTTTCGCGCCATCAAACGATGGTGGTTATTGTTTGCACACCTGCTTGGGAAGGTCAATATGCTATTATTACTCTTTCTCATTTATCTTGTTGTCATTGGGTTTATGTCTCTTATTATAAGGCTTTTCCGCAAAGATCTTTTACAGAAGAAAATGGATTTTAATCAAGCGTCCTATTGGCAAACCAAAAAAACAAATGAACAGACGCTCGACCGTTACAAGTTTCAATTCTAATCGAGTATAACATGAATATTCTTGGCATATCCTGTTTCTACCATGATTCTGCGGCTGCTCTCATTAAAGATGGCATTTTGGTTGCCGCTGCCCAAGAAGAACGGTTCACAAGAAAAAAGCACGATCAAGATTTTCCGACAAATGCAATTCGCTATTGTTTGCAAGCTGGAAACATACAAGCACAGGATCTAGATTATATTGGCTTCTACGATAAGCCTTTTACCAAGTTTGAACGATTACTAACGACATATGTTGCAACTTTTCCCAAGGGCTTACATTCTTTTCTGAAAGCAATGCCGATTTGGTTGAAGGAAAAATTATGGATTCCACAGAAGATTAGAGAGGAACTTGGTGGTGCCGGCAAACTCCTGTTCGTTGAACATCACCTCTCTCATGCAGCAAGTGCTTTTTTTGTCTCTCCTTTTTCAGAAGCCGCAATTCTCACTGCTGATGGAGTCGGTGAGTGGGAAACAACGACTATGGGCATGGGAAATGATAGAACTCTTACTCTGATGAAGAGCATTCATTTTCCTCATTCGCTTGGACTCTTGTATTCAGCGTTTACATACTATCTTGGATTTCGAGTCAATAGTGCAGAATACAAAGTAATGGGACTAGCGCCGTATGGGAAACCGGTATTTGCTGATCTTATTTTACGGGAATTAGTATCTCTTAAGGATGATGGAAGTTTTCGTCTGAACATGAAATACTTCGCGTATGACTATGGCCTAACAATGACCAATAAACATTTCCAAACTCTTTTTGGCGCTCCACCACGAACTCCGGAATCTACATTGACTCAATTCCATAAGAATATTGCTGCCTCAATTCAATATGTAACAGATGAAATAATGCTTCGCATGACAACGGATCTTCACAAGAAGACCGGGAGCGATAATTTATGTCTTGCCGGAGGTGTCGCTCTCAATTGTGTTTCCAATAGTAAGGTGCTTGCTTTATCAGGGTTTAAACAAATGTTTATACAACCTGCAGCAGGCGATGCCGGTGGATCTGTCGGAGCAGCGTTTTATATCTATAATATGTTGTTAAAGAATGAACGTACCTATACTTGGAGTCATAATTTTCTCGGGCCGGAATATTCCGATGATGCGATTAAACAAGTATTAAACCATTTGAACCTTGAAGGTGAAAGATTTAATAACGATTCCCTTTTAAAAAGAACGGCTCAATTGATAGCTGATCAACAAGTCGTAGGATGGTTCCAAGGTCGAATGGAATTTGGACCTCGTTCGTTAGGTGCACGAAGTATTTTAGCCGATGCACGGAATCCAGAAAATTATTCACGCGTTAATTTGAAAATAAAGTTTCGAGAGAGTTTTCGTCCGTTTGCACCAACAGTGCTATTGGAACGAATGAAAGATTATTTCGAGTTTGAGCAACCTAGCCCCTATATGTTGTTTGTTGCACAAGTGAGAGATGATCGGAGAACAATTCCAGCAGTGACACATGTCGATGGATCTGCTCGGCTTCAAACCATAAGACGTGATGATCATCCGTTATATTATGATCTAATTAGTGAATTCGAAAAACTCACAAACTGTCCGATAATTATTAATACTTCATTTAATGTCCGAGGTGAGCCCATTGTTTGTACACCACTCGATGCCATAAAGTGTTTCTTCAGGACGGATATGGATATTCTTGTCTTAGGTAACTTTATATTGGACAAACAAAAAATCAAAGCAACTGGATATCAATTACAAGTGGTTGATACATTTGAACTTGATTAATATTCTTTTATGAAAAGAATATAAATGTCAAAGATTCTGAAAAAATTTAAATCAATGGCTTCCATTTTGGTAGAATTTTGGGCATTTATACGAATACAGAAAAAATGGTGACTTGCACCACTCATTCTTATCCTGGTGCTTATGGGATTGCTAATAATCTTAACAGAAAGTTCTGCAATTGCACTATTTATTTATGCACTTTTTTAGGTATGAGGGAAAAGTTAATTTTAAAATTCTGGAAGTTGTAATATTTCCTAAGAACATTCTATCGCATTAAAATCTGAGAAGAAGTTTTGATTTTAAAAAAAGATAAAGTAGAGGGAATGCATTTTTCAGAAAAACGTTTATAAATATCAAATACAGCTCCAGTATAATTATTGAATAACGCATAAAATTTGATTTTTTACATCCATAGATTGTAATAAGATATTCAAGAACTTAGGTTAAAAAAGGTTAAACTTTTTTATAATAAAACTGCAACATTCTCCTATAGTTACTACCCTGCCAATATTCGATATATTAAATGGAATTATCATAAATGATAATGAGGTGATTATCAGCATAATAATCATTTCATACTTATATCATAACACGAGTAGAAAAGCCAATTTCTTTATATGGTACAGATGTTGTCATAATTCCAGGCGGGAGGCTTATATTTAAACTTTATTTTGAGCAGGTGTGTGTTCAAAATGTATGCTTTTGTTTGAATACATTGAGTCCCGCATTTCAGTTTAATCATATAAAGTAGAAGGGGACTGTTATAGATCAATTAGCAGAAAGGAAATTCAATAATAATCATACTGGTATATCGAGTACCAATAACATTATCTAATTGAAGAATACATGCCAGATGCATTCCATGCATTTTGGAGAGTATTACACGAGCAATTCCTTGAAGAATTATTATTTTATATCAGTGTTTTCCTTTCGCCTAATTGTTCAATCCGAGAACAAATTAATCCTACTGCAATATTTACTTTAACCTTAAATATATGATGTTAATCTAGAAAAAGAGCAATATGTTACGTACTGAAATAACTCTTGGTGTTGATATTGGTGGTACTAACACGGTTTTTGGTTATGTAGATCGAAAAGGGAGATGTCTAGCAAGTACAACTATTCCAACCAATGCACATCAATCAGCTGAGTTGTTCTTTGAACGGCTCCATGAAAATGCTGAGGAACTTCTTAAGACCATTTATGAAAAGTGCAAGTTGGTCGGTATAGGCATTGGTGCACCAAACGCAAACTACTATACTAGAACAATCGAACATCCACCCAATTTAAGTTGGGAGTATGTTAATGTTTTAGCTGAAATGGATAAGTATTACAACGTACCTGTAGCAACAACAAATGATGCAAATGCTGCAGCGCTTGGTGAAATGTTCTTTGGCATTGCCCAAGGCATGAGAGATTTCATTGTTATCACGTTAGGTACCGGACTTGGTAGTGGTATAGTAGCGAATGGCGAATTGATTTATGGTGCGGATGGTAATGCCGGAGAAATAGGGCATACTATGGTAGATCCCAATGGACGGGAATGTGGCTGTGGTCGTCGGGGTTGTCTTGAGACATATGCCTCTGCTACTGGAATATGCCGGACTGTACAAGAGCTCATATGCAATACCAAAGAGCCAAGCGATCTTCGTAGTATAAGTTTCGAACAATTGACATCCAAGATAGTCTATGATGCAGCACAACGCGGTGATCGGCTAGCATTGGAAGCCTTTGATTATACAGGAAAAATTCTTGGCATGAAGCTCTCCGAATCCGTAGCATATTTAAGCCCAGAGGCTATTATTTTCTTTGGTGGTCTCGCCGCTGCGGGGGAGCTTATTTTCAAACCTGTAAAACAATCAATGGAAGAACATTTACTCGCCATTTTTAAAAATAAGGTGAGACTGCTTCCCTCTGGATTAGCCGAGAGTAATACGGCAGTTCTTGGTGCAAGTGCGTTGATTTGGAATGATTTGAAAAAAGGAAGACAACACCCCCTCATGAAAAAAGTTTTCGACAAATGATTTCTTAAGATTATTTTTTTCAATTTGATTTTTGTTCGATCCTAATAATCACCTATATTTAATAAACTCTCAGATGTTTTTGGATTACGGGGCCAGGATATAGCAAAATAAATGTAGCGTGTTTCCCCCCACTTAGAATCTAATTCCTTCTCGTTCTAATTAAAAGGATTCCCTCGACACATCGCTGGGTTCTTCATTCTTTGTACGCTTTCTGCCTGCCTTGCCTTTGGCGGGATTTCGCAAATCGTGCTCAGATTGAAATTCGCATCCATTTACTATAGAAAATCTATCGGGATATTATATGGCATATAATTATTTCTTGCATATTTTATAGCTTGCTATTTCTAAAAGCCTAACATTACAGGTTCAAGTCGGAGTCATGAAAAAAGAGCCGAAACTTTTCAGAATCGGCCTTTCCCGTAACGGAGGAGGGATTCGAACCCTCGATCTGTGGATTATATCCTTCCTTGGAAAAATATGATGGTAGAAGATAGGAGCTTCTAACCAGAATTATTGATATTTCACTTCTGCGAAAATTCTTTTAAAGATTAATACGTTTAACCTTTCGTTTACTAATAGTGTGCTCACACTTTTCGACGAGAGGGAAATAAAAGGAATTCTTTTACGACGAAAGGATAAGTGAGACCATAATCCATTTTCAGCACTTGACAAATTACGAATGAATTATTATACTCATCCACAATTCATCTGCTAACAGTGTGCTAACACTCATAGATGAAATGGTGAAAAAAGTATTGAATTCTTTGTGAATTCGATAGAATTTTAGCACAGGGTCGGTCTGAAAATCCATGTGTCGGGGGTTCAATTCCCTCCCTGTCCACCAGAAAAGCGTTCACGTTCGTAGATGCCTTTTTTTGTACCCTGCCTTTGTACGCAATCCTGTACCTAAAAAGATTATGACGCGTTAAGATCGCTGTGCTCGTTAAGATTTATGAGCAGGGGAGTGGACTCTATGTCCATGTGTCGAACTATATCGGTAACTCACAGACTGAAGGATCTGAGTGTGCGAAGCTTGACATATGAGTGATAAAAAGGTTGACGAAGATATAGGCAGGTTAAGTTGAAGCCAAAGAGGGAGAGGAACGCTTCGGATAGTGAAATCTGAGAAGGGAATGAAGCCTTTCTGAAAGGATTCCATTCACATTTAATAATTCTTCCTTTGTTTTTCAAGCAAAATTGATTTTAGCATTTCATTCGATTACATTATTGGCACTAATCGATACCCAGAGTTGCACATTTCGAAGAGGGTTCAATAAAGAGAGGTATTTATTGGATGAAGTGTGTGTCATATCATA
>Ga0187861_10004312_pt1 | contig 11977 bp, 12 predicted proteins | sample June2016WEW_10_1_3_FD_132986 | JGI IMG/M metagenome (GOLD analysis project Ga0187861, IMG submission 132986) | Peatland microbial communities from SPRUCE experiment site at the Marcell Experimental Forest, Minnesota, USA - June2016WEW_10_100 | ecosystem: Environmental > Terrestrial > Soil >...
CGCGCTTGGCCTTCGGGCTGGGGCTGTAAACCGGGATGCGGCAGCAGGCCGAACGGTTGCGGGCGCTGTAAGCCAGGTTGATCGGCGCTTCGTAGCCGGGCGTGAGGCGCTTGTAGCTGTTCGTGGTCGGGCTGGTGATGGCGACCAGGGCCTTGGCGTGTTTGAGCAACCCGCCGATGGCGTGGAGGCCCAGGTCGGAGAGGTTGGCGTACTTGTTGCCGTACATCAGCGGCTTGCCTTCTTTCCAGATCGAGATGTGGGTGTGCATGCCGGAGCCGTTGTCGCCGAAGAGCGGCTTGGGCATGAACGTGACGACCTTGTTGTGCTTCTTGGCCACGTTCTTGCAGATATACTTGTAGAGGGTCAACTGGTCAGCCATCTTGGTCAGGGGCTTGAAAACCATGTCAATCTCAGCCTGGCCCGCGGTGGCCACTTCGTGGTGCTGCTTCTCGATCTCGATGCCGCAGGCCTCCATAGTCAGCATCATCTCGTTGCGGATGTCCTGCAACGAATCAATGGGCGGGACGGGGAAGTAGCCTTCCTTGGGGCGAATGTCGTGCCCCAGGTTGGGCTTGAGCTCCGAGCCGCGCTTGGAAGTCCAGTGGCCCTCTTCGGAATCAATCTCGTACCCGGCTTCGTTGACGCTGCCGTACATGCGGATCGAGTCGAAAATGAAGAACTCGGCCTCAGGCCCAAAGTACGACGTGTCGCCGATGCCCGTGAACTTCAGGTACTTTTCGGCCTTGAGGGCGATGTTGCGCGGGTCGCGCGTGTAGTCCTTGCGGGTCACAGGGTCCTGGATGGTGCAGAAAATGGCCAGCGTCGGATCCTTGAAGAACGGATCAATGATGGCCGTAACCGGGTCCGGGATCACCAGCATGTCGGATTCGTGGATGTGCGACCAGCCGCGGATGGAGGAGCCGTCAAACCCCAAACCGTCCTTGAAGACATCGTCCGTCAACTCCCGCAACGGGGTGGAGAAATGCTGCTGCGTCCCGATGAAATCCATGAACCGAAAGTCAACCGTGTTCACGCCCCTCGCCTTGGCCAGGTCGAGGACATCCTTTGCCGTCTTAGGCATCTGCAATCACTCCTTACGAAGAAGGCAGGCGAGGAGCGCCTGCGCAATCCAATCCAAACTCCCCCTCTTGAGCTTGGGCCAACAGCCCCACGGCCGTTGACCACCCAGGAAAGAACCAAGAGCACTCTTATTCACCACAGAGACACAAAGACACAGAGAACAGCAGAATTGGAGCTTTTCCAAAATCCAAAATCTAAAATCCCTTCTCTGTGCCTCTGTGTCTCTGTGGTGAATAGTCTGGGCTAAATCGCTTCCGGGCCGCGTTCGCCGGTGCGGATGCGGATACAGTCTTCGAGCGGCAAGACGAAGATCTTGCCATCGCCGATCTGCCCGCTTTCGCCGGAACGGCCACCGCGAATGATGGCCTCGATGGTCGGCTCCACGAAATCGTCGTTAACGGCGATCTCCAGCTTGACCTTGCGCAGCAGGTTCACAGTGTACTCATGCCCGCGATAAATCTCCGTGTGCCCCTTCTGCCTGCCGAAGCCCTGCACGTCGCACACAGTCAGGCGGACCACCTCCACTGCGTTCAGCGCTTCTTTCACGGCCTCAAGCCGGGAAGGCTGGATAATCGCCTCAATCAATTTCATCTCGTTCGTCCCTTGTCCCTGTTACGTCGCCGTTGCAACGCACTCAAGCCCCTATGAGATTGCATTGCTGACACTCTCTGGCAAAGTAAAGGCCAAAGGCCTTGGATGCAAGTGACTCCTGCAAGATTCCGCCAATTAGACTGTTATGCGATTGGCAAAGCGCACTTGCCCAAACGGCAACAGGAGTGGTGTCTGTTTTTGAGCGCAGTGAATAGTTTGGCTCGTTATATGGTCAAGAATGACCAGCTTGTGGATTTCCCTCACAAAGTTACCACGTCGGATATGTGCGGCTCGTCCCTTTGCCCGTCACAGTGACGGTGTAGGACTTGCCCTTGGGGTCCACGGCAAGTTTGATGAACCGGCCCTGGCAATCGGGCTCGTCGTTGGCGACGAATTCAGGCGGCGCGTTCTCGGTGATGCCGGTGCGCACGTTGCGATGCAACTGGAAGACGGCTTCGAGGCCGGGCGAGGCCATGAGCGTGGCGAAAGTTTTCGGCGCCGCGCCCTTGCGTGGGCCGTTATTCATGATCGCCACGCGCGGGCGCAGCGCCTGCACCAGCGCCGGGTTGTTGCTGATGTCAAACCCATGATGGTCCACCTGGAAGACATCCACCTTGCCCACGAGGTTCTCCGGGCAAACGAGCCGGTGTTCGGTGTTCCAGGTCAGGTCCGCGCCGGCGAAGAAGCGGAAATCGCCGCAGCTCAGCACCAGCGCGATGCTGCGGCAATTGTCGCTCGGGTCGTCTGCGCGGGCCACGTGGCCTTTGTCGCACCGGCGTGTTTGGGATGCGCCTGGGAGTTCGCCCAGCACCAGGCCGTTCGCCGCCACCACCCGCAGCCGCAGCGGCGGCAGGGCCGCGGCCGGCTTCAAGGCGATTTCATCGCCAGGCTTGAGCACGGTCGCTTGGCCCTTTGTGAGTTCGCGGTAGGCCGCGACGTCCTGCGCGCGCACGTCGTTGGTCAGCGCCTCGGGAATGCCGTGGTCGTAGTAGCGCTGGATCGGAAGCAGTTGGGCCAGAGCGGGCACACCCCCAACGTGATCAATGTGCCAGTGCGTGACGATGCAGTGGTCAATCTGCTGCAAACCGGCAACGTCCTTGGCGACGTGCGCGATGCGGCCCGGGTCGCGCTGCCCCGGCTCACCGGCATCCACCAGCACCGCTTCGCCCGCGGGCGTCACGATCAACGTGGCCGCGCCGCCTTCGACGTCCACGAAGTAGATGTCGAGTGTCTTGGCCTCCGCGTGCAACGGCGCCGCGCCTGAAGCCCAGATACTCAGCGCCGCGAGAACGCCCAGGAGTTTCTTCACACTTGCCCTCCTTCCGATGGCAAGCAATCAGTTTGCCACGGGCTGCGCGTCTTGCAACGCCCACGCCAAAATGTTATAGTACTCGTAACGGACGAATGGGGAGCGACCATGCCAGTCGAGACTTTGGTTACCTGTGAAGAATTCGAGAGCTTGGCGGCAAGACTGGGGCCGTGCGAGCTGATTGACGGGGAGGTGAGAATCTTGTCTCCTGAAGGCGTCAAGCATAGCCGAACGTCTTCGCGCATTTGTACAGTCCTGGATAGGTTCGTGACTCCCCCAAAGTTGGGCCGGGTAGCCACCAATGCGGTGGGAATCCACATCAGCAATGACCCGCCGCGCAGCCGCGGAGCAGATGTCGTTTACATCTCCTTCCAACGCCTGCCCGCCGACCAGGAACCGGAAGGCTTCCTCACAGTCCCGCCGGAACTGGTTGTTGAGGTTTTCGGCCTTAAGGATTCGTGGGAGGAAATGGCGAAGAAAGTCGCGGACTATCACCGCCTGGGTGTGGACACGGTCTGGGTGGCCGATCCATTCACCCGCACCGTCAGGAAGTTCCCCCGTGGCGGCCAGCCGGAGATCATCCACGAAGGCGCGAGCTTGGACGGTGGCGCGATCCTGCCGGGCTTCAGCGTTGCGGTGGTGCGGTTCTTTGAGGACTGAGTTGGAGGATGAAGATCGAGCTCTACCAACGTGTAGCCTTGCGGCGCGACCTTGATGAGCACCGCCTCAAGAAAGGAGACGTCGCCACTTTGGTTGATCGTGTGCCTCATCCGTCGGGCGGCGAGGATGGTTGCGTCCTGGAGATCTTCAATGCCTTGGAGGAATCGGTGGGTGTTGTGGTGGTGAGGGAATCGGACATTGAGCCGCTGAACGCCAATGAGATGCCGGCGGTTCGGCCAATGATCGTGGCGCGATGACCGCGCTATTGCCTTAGTTCGCAAGCAGTTCTCAACTGGAGGCCACCGCAGTGGAGGCGCGAATCAGCATAATCACGCTGGGCGTTCAAGACCTGGAGCGCTCTTACCGTTTCTATCGTGAGGGTCTGGGTTTTCCTACCACCAGGAAACCTGAACAGGGAATCATCTTCTTTCAGACCGGTGGAGTTTGCCTGGCGCTGTATCCGCACGACAAATTGGCTGAGGACGTGGCCCCAGGCTTCCCCAAGGCACGCAGCAGGTTCTCTGGAGTAACTCTGGCGCACAACACCAGGAGGAAAGAAGAGGTTGACGAGATCCTGAAAGCAGCGGAGAAGGCTGGGGGCAAGATTGAGAAACCGGCGCAGCCCGCATCTTGGGGCGGGTACAGCGGCTACTTCTCGGACCCCGATGGCTACCTGTGGGAAGTGGCTTGGGCAAGCGACTGGACGTTTCACGAAGATGGGAGTCTTGTAATCACCTAAGACGCAGCCTTACTTCGCTTCCTTGGCAAATGTGGGCCTTTCATTCTTCCCAAACCACCCCCGCAGCAGTTGCTCCCGCGTCCCCGGCGTGTGCGTGCGCGCGTGGTCGTTTGGGTCTGGGCCGTGCTCCACGCTCCAGCCGTCCCACTCGCGGAAGGCATGATAGGCCCAGTCCCAGCCCTGCTCTTCCAGGATGTCTATCACGTCGCGCAAGTACGCGCAGGCGCAGTCCTGCGGCGCCCAGCGGATGGCGCTGAATTCGCCGATGTAGATGCGCACGCCGTAAGCGCGCTGGAAGTCCGCCACGGGTTTCAGGGCCAGGCGCAGTTGCTCCTTGTCCCACATCTTGCCGTCAATCTTGCCGGGGTATTCGATGCCCGTCGGGTTCTTGTATACGCCTTGGTGCGTGAACTGGAAAGGCATGTACATGTGGGCGCTGTAAACCACGCCGTGAACGTTCAGCGGCGCCAGGTGCTCCAGGCTCTGCGGCCCGCCCCACGGCGCCGGCTCGACAACGATGACATGTTCGGCGGGATCAATCTCACGGACCAGCCGCGCGGTTTTCTCGGCCAGTTCCTGCCAGTCCAGCAGGCCTTCGCCGACGGCGCCCTCGACCGGCTCGTTCACCAGGTCGTATCCCCAGACGGTTTTGTTGCCCTTGTAGCGCCGCGCCATCTTGTCCCAGACTTCGAGAAACTTGTCCTGGAAGCGCTTCTCCAGAAACATCCGGCAATCGTGGGCCTCGTTGCGCCCGCCCGGCGGCGTGTGCAGGTCCACCAGGACCAGGATGCCGAGTTCCTTACAGACGGGCAGGAGTTCGTCCAGGTGCTTGAGTGCGCCTTCCAGCCATTTGTCGTAGGCCTCAAGGTCGCCGTTGTCGGCGGGACTGTTGGGAAAACCGTTCCAGCACAACTGCCAGCGGACGTGGTTGGCGTGCCACTCGCCACCGAGCACGCGCAGGTCGTCCGCCGTAAGGTTGGGGTTGATCATGGCCCCGCGCAGGCGCGTCAAAGGGTGCATCATGAAGGTCGGCTGCTGCGGGACGGCCTGATTCTTAGACGGCAGCACGGGCTGCGGACGCGGCAGCGTCGCCACGGTGATGCGCGGTTCATCGAACCAGGCCTGGCCCGTGGTCTGCTCCAACCCCAGGACCAGCCAGGCCTCCGTGGCGTCTTTGGCGATCCAGGGCATGAAGGCCACGGTTTTCCAATCGAACGTGCCGTACACGCTGTTCTGCTGCTCCCATTGGTGCCCCGCGGGAGAAACCGTGTGCAGCATGAACTTGATGCCGTTCCAGGTGTTCGGCGGCTTGGCCACGTTCTCAGCCTTGATCAGGCTGGAGCAGCGCAGGCGCGCGCCGCGTATCTTCTCGACAGGCAAGCGGATTTGGATCGCCGCCCCCGCCGCGCCCGCGGCGGGCGGGTTCTCAATCAGGAGCACTTGGGAACCTTCGCGCCCGGGCACAAGCCGTGCTTTCTTGGCGTCCACGCCTTGCCAGCCTTTTCCGAGCGCCTCCGGGTCTTTGAAATCGGATTGGAAAACCACCTCACCGCGCGCCACTTCCGGGCCCTCAGCCGCGGCATTCACCGCAGCGACGCAGAGAACGCAGAGAAGGATTTTGGATCTTAGATTTTGGATTTTGGATTGCTTCACAATCGCCCTTCCCGGCTAACCCCGTCCACAATGGGAGTGAATGGGAAGAATCGGAAGGATGGGAGGACTCATCATCATCTTCTTCCCATCTTTCTCAATATTCCCATTATTCCCATTCTCTGCGCCTCTGCGGTGAGTAGTCCGTGTCAGAAGCCCTTTCGCCCGGCGTCCTCCCCCGTCTGGAGCGGCTCCAGTTTCACGTCATCGAACCACGCCGTGCCCGTGGTGAAATTGCCGTAATGTCCCAGCTCCGTGTAAATCTCGACTCCGTGCATGTCCTGGGTGGCGAACTCAACCGAGACTTCCTGCCAGTCGGCCGTCTTGTAAATGGGTTTGGTGAAGTAGACCCCTTGGGCTCCCACTTTGACCCGCAAGTGCGCGCCGCCGTCATTCTGTTCGTGGTTGGAAGTCACGTCCTGGGTCTTGATCCAGCCCTTGAGAAAGTACTTGTGGCGGGGTTCAACGGGCAGGAGCTGCCGGTGGCGCAGGTGCGTGAAATGGTCCTTGCCCGTCTCGTAACGCAGCGACTGGTTGCCGCCGTGTTTGACTTCGCTATCTATGGCGTACAAGGGCTTGTGGGGATCAGGCGGAACCGGGGAATCCCAGGTCTCGAACATCCAGAAGGTCAGGCGCTCGCCCTCGGTTTCCTCGAACCCGCCGTTGGCGACGTAATAGACATCCGCCGCGCGCCGCGTGGTGCCTTCGAGGTTGTTCATCTGGAAACGGAGCGCCGCCAGCGCCTGGCTCAGTTGCTCGACCTTGGTTTTCAAGGCCGCCAATTCCGTCTGCTGATTCTGCCCGCCTGCGGGATTGTCCGTATGCGTCTCCAGGGGCAGCGTAACAACCTGGGGCTGCCCGCGCGGCCACAGGGCCACCGCCGCGGCAGCAGCGCCGGCCACCACGATGAAGAGCAGCAAGAGCATCCAGAACTTCGCGCCCGGAGCCGAGCTTCTGGCTGAATAGACCTTAACCCCGCGGTTGTCAGTTTCCACACCTGCCTCCCCGCCTGTGTTCTCTACTACAGTGTACCGCCAAGCGTGGCCAGATGCTGCGGAAAAACGACGAACAATCAGCCACATAGGGCACAGAGCGCAGGACAGTCAGCTATTTCATTCAGGGCAACCCGAGCTGGCGGCGAATCAGCCCACGAATGCGGGCCGCCGCTCGCAGAAACGTTCGAGCATCGGCGGAACTGGCGGAACGGCCTGGATAGCGGGCCTCGACGGCGTAATCCGTGAGGGCTTCCATGGACGGACGTAGCGACGCCCACTCCGGCTGAACCGCACCTGCCAGATCGAGCAGCCGCTCCAGGTCGTGCGTCTTGGGGAAGGAAATGTTCTCCTCATCGAGCCTGGCCTTAAGGTATTTCTCCACGCGCTGCTGAAGGTGAAAACAGACGATGTCACGGGAGTGTTTCTTGCGGGAGGACCGCAGCAGGAGCGCGGCGGCATAGTCCGCCTCAGCCTTGTCAACCCACTCGCGCGTCATGGCTTTCATGGAGCACGATCCCCTTCGACGTCACTTCACGCAAGAACTGGTCGCCCATCCGCAGGCGGCGGCGCAGCTCAGCGGGCGAGCGCACGAGCAGGTCCAGGGGAAAGTCCCGCGGACAGGCCAAGCGGATTTGTGTGGCCTTGCGCGCGCCGGGGCCGCGATGAGGCAGGATGACCAGCAGGTCCACATCCGAATCCTCCGTCGGACGGCCATAGGCGTACGAGCCGAAAAGGATCACCTTGCCGGGATGGAACCTGCGGACCACCTGATCCACGAAAGCCTGGATTTGCGCGCGAATGAGTGCCTCTGCCACTCGTGCGTTTTTCTTTGGCAATTCTCTCTTCACTGGCTCTCCTGCCGCATCGAAAGCCCCACGCATACTATAAGATAGCGGAGTATCGTGCCTGTCGCAAGCGCATGAGCGCCGTGGCCGGACTGCATTCACCGCCACCCGCCGGGAACAGCATAAGGCAATTCCCCTATGGAGTGCTCTGTTCCGTGGTTTCTGTCCCGTGGTACTCAGCCTTTCAGCCCCCCCATGCGGATGCCTTGCATGAAGTACTTCTGCCCGATAACGAAGATCACGAGAATCGGCACCAGGACAATGACCGAGGCCGCCATCAACAGCGTCAAGTCCGAGTCTGCGTAGCGCCCCTGGAACGCCTGCAACAACACCGGCAACGTTTTCATCTCCTCGCTTTGCGTCGCGATCAGCGGCCACATGAAGCTCTTCCAGCAGCCCATGAACGTGAAGATCGTGAGCGTCGTCAGCGCCGGTCCGGAAAGCGGGAGGATGATGCGCCAGTAGATGCCCCAGAGGCTGCAGCCGTCCATCTTCGCGGCCTCTTCGTAATCCCTGGGGATCGTCAGGAAATACTGGCGCAGCATGAACGTGCCGTAGGCGCTGAACAGCCCCGGCGCGATGAGCGCAAAGTAGGAGTCCAGCCCCACCAGCCGCCCGGCATAGAACTCATGCAGTACATAGAGGTTGGCCGAGAAGGCCCCGCTGGCCGGGCTGAAGAGCGTGTTGAGGAGCACGGGGATCTTGGCGATCAGGATGAAGACGGGAATCATCGTCACGGCCCCAGGCACCATCATGGTCGCCAGATAGCAGAAGAACAGCGTGTCGCGCCCTTTGAATTTCAGCCGTGAAAAAGCATAGGCGGCCAGCGAACTGGTGAAGACCTGGCCGGCGGTCACCAGCAAGGCCGTGATGAGACTGTTCACGTACGCCCGGCCAAACGGCGCCGCCTCCCAGGCTGCCGGGAAGTTCGACCACTTTACGGGCGACGGAATCCATTGCGGCGGATGCCTGTACGCGGCCTGCGGTTCCTTCAGGGCCATCGTCAGCATCCAGTAGAAGGGAAAGGCCATCGTCAGGCCCAGGACGGCCAGCAAGACGTACGTGCCGAGGATTTTCAAGCGGCGCATGCGCCGCGCTCTTTCCGGCTGTGTGCGGGGACCGGCCCGGTCACTCATAATGCACCAGCCTCTGGCTGAAAAACCAGTTGACGAGCGTCACGATCAGGATGACCAGGAAGAGGAACCAGGCGAGCGCCGCGGCATAGCCCATGTGGAGCCACTCGTAGGCGTTGTTGTAGATGTAGTAGCTCACCGTCGTGGTGGAGCCCGCGGGGCCGCCGTGCGTCATGATGTAGGCCGTATCGAAACCGCCCTGGAAGCCGCCGATGATGCCCATAATCAGGATGAAGAACGTGGTCGGCGAGACCAGGGGCCAGGTAATCTTCCAGAACCGCTGCCACGCCCCGGCGCCGTCCATCTCCGCCGCCTCGTAGAGCTGCGGGTCAATCCCTTGCAGGGCCGCCAGATAAAGGACCAGATCCACTCCGCCCACGCTGCCCCAGATGCCCATGATGACCAGCGCCGGCTTCGACCAGGTGGTGCTCTCCAGCCAGCGCGGCCCCTCGACGCCGGACTGCGCCAGCAGCCAGTTCATCAGCCCGAAATCGGGGTTGTAGATCCAGGCCCAGAGCACGTAAATCGCGATGCCGCTCGTAATGGAGGGCAGGAAGTACACTGTCTTGAAGAACGTCATTCCCGGCAGCTTCTGATTCATGACCACGGCCAGGAGCAGCGACCCGAACATGCTGATGGGTATGCCGCTCATCATGAAGACCGTGTTCCAGCAGTACTGCCGGAAGTGCTCGTCGCGGACCAGGTCCGCATAGTTCCCCAGTCCGACGAACTTGGGCGGCCAGCTCAACAGGTCCCATTGGTAGAAGCTCAGCAGCAGCGACGCCCCGACCGGCAGCAAGGTGAACAACATGAAACCGGCGCAATTCGGCAGAATGAATCCGTACCCCGCCAGTGCCTCGCGGCTCCGCGCCTTCATCGCCGTGGCTCCCCCCGAAGTTTCTCAAAATGTTCGTTGAACAACTGGGCAAAGTTGTGGCAGGCCTGGTCCGCGGTCCGGTAACCTTGGGCGAGCAGATTCAGCTCCTCTTGGGCGTGATCGAAAGTCCGCATGTGTTCAGTCAGGAAGGGCGACGGGTGGCAGTACTCCACCGCTGCAATGAAGACGCCGTCATGCTCCGGCGGCTGGCCTGGGTGTACGACCGCTTTTTCGGCTGCCGGGCGATAGCCTGCCAAACCCCGTCCGCCGCGCATCAGGACGGCGCTGCCGCCCTCGCCCGTGAGAAACTTGAGGAACTCCCAGGCCTCCCGCGGATACTTCGTCCGCGCCGCTATCCCGGCCACGCCGCCCACGAACGTCGTGGCGCGCCGTTTGCCCTTGGGCAGCGGCGCCACGTCCCAGCGGAAAGCGGTGATGCGCTGGAAGCTCGTCTGGGCGTAGCGGGTCTCGGCCGTCATCGCAATCCGCCCCGCCACGAACCACTGGCTGCCGCCCTGCCCGCCCACTCCTTCCAACTGCGCTGCCCATCCGGGCGCGACATGGTGCGCGGCGGCCAGGTCATTGTAGAACCGGATGGCCTCAACGGCCTCCGGCTGATCCATCAGGCAGCGGTCGTAATCCGCGTTGAAGATCTCCCCGCCATTCTGCCAGACGTACATGGGCCAGCGGTTGCGCCACCACGAAGTCACGAATCCGTATTGCTCAATCCTGCCGCTGCCCGCGCGGCCGCGGGTCAGTCGCTTGGCAGCGTCCAGGAAATCCTCCCAGCCACAGTTCTCGTCCGGGTAGGGCACTTGCGCCGCGTCGAACAGGTCCTTGTTGTAGTAGAGCGCCACGGGCGAAAAGTCCTCGGGCAGAGCGTAGAGTTTGCCGCTGCAGCGGCACATCGCGGCCATGTTCTGAAAGTAGTCCGCCAGCCGGAAATCCGCATCCGCGCCCATGAATTCGTCCAGCGGCGCCAAGAGATGCCTCGTGACGTAAAAGCTCAGTTCCTCAATTTCCAGCGGCATAATATCGGGAGCCATGTCCGCGGCGATCATGGCCAGACGCTTGCGCGCGTCACCGCTGATGAAGCGCACCCGGATGTGCGGGTGTGTTTTCTCGAAGCCCGCGATGATCTCCTTGTTCAGGCGGTTGAGTTCGATGTTATCCCAATCGAACATCGTAATCTCGACACGGTCCCCGGAGAGTCCGGTGCCACAGCCAGGGAACCAGAATGCCAGAGCAGCCAGCAACGGCACCAAGCCTGCGCACGCGGCCATTCGCCTCATAACTCACCCGCCTGTTGCGTCCCGAAACGTCTATGGAGTCCGCGCCACCACCAGCGCCACCCGGAAGCCGAATCCGCCTACGTGGCCGCTGACGCGTTCCGTGGGGTAGCCGATACGGAAAGCCGACCGGCAATCTGCGGCTGCCAGATTACACGAACCGCCGCGCATAACGTGGCGGTTGCCTTGTGCAGGACCTTGGGGATCCACCACAGCCTGCACAGTGTATTTCTCGAAGCAGTCCTGGCACCACTGACAAACACTGCCGTGCATGTCGTACAGGCCCCAAGCGTTCGGCTTCTTAGCGCCCACGGGGTGTGTCATTTTACAGGTGAAGGGCCGCCCCCTCGGTTTATCGTCAGAGTTGTCTTTGAACCAGCAATACTCGTCCAAGACCGCAGCGCTATCGCCGAAACAGTAAGTGGCCGTGCTGCCGGCCCGGCAAGCGTATTCCCATTCGGCTTCCGTCGGCAGCTTCACTGTGCTTTCGGTCTTCTGGCTCAGCCTTGTGCAGAAGTCCTGCGCGTCGTCCCATGAAACCGTATCCACAGGGTTTTTGGCCCCCTTGATAGTACTGGCGTTCTTCTCCATCAGCGTCTCATACTGTTCCTGAGTCACTGCGTACTTCCCCATGTAGAAGGGCTGCGTGAGGGTGACATCATGGGCCGGTGCCTCGTAATTGTGAGCTTCCCTATACCGGACAAGGGCCGCATTGTATTCCGCGCGCGCGTCCGCAAGACTGCGCTGCCAGTGCCACCAATGCATGCCGCCCAGGACGCAAAGGCTGGCAGCGAAAGCCATCGCCATGA
>Ga0187861_10004318_pt1 | contig 11964 bp, 1 predicted proteins | sample June2016WEW_10_1_3_FD_132986 | JGI IMG/M metagenome (GOLD analysis project Ga0187861, IMG submission 132986) | Peatland microbial communities from SPRUCE experiment site at the Marcell Experimental Forest, Minnesota, USA - June2016WEW_10_100 | ecosystem: Environmental > Terrestrial > Soil >...
CGAAGTTGTTGTCGCCCGCTTGGGAAGCCGTGACCGCTACTGGGCCCGCGCCCGTGATTGTCACGGTGTTCCCGCTGAGCGTAGCGGGGCCGGAAACGCTGAATGACACCGGCAAGTTCGAAGTGGCCGTGGCACTGAGACTGAACGGCGGGTCGCCGTAGGTCTTGCCAGGCAGGGGACCGAAAGTAATGGTCTGGCTTGCCTTGTTCACGGTGAATGTCTGGGGGACATTGGGAGCAAGGGCAAAGTTGTTGTTGCCCGCTTGCGAAGCCGTGACCGTTACTGTGCCCGCACCCGTGATCGTCACGGTGTTCCCGTTGAGCGTAGCGGGGCCGGAAATGCTGAAGGACACCGGCAAGTTCGAAGTGGCTGTGGCGCTGACACTGAACGGCGGGTCGCCGTAGGTCTTGTCAGACAGGGCACCGAAAGTAATGGTCTGGCTTGCCTTATTCACGGTGAATGTCTGAGGAACATCCTGGGCCGAGCCATAGGTGGCGTCGCCGGGTTGGGAAGCCGTGACCGTTACTGTGCCTGCGCCCGTGAGCGTCACGGTGTTCCCGTTGAGCGTCGCGGGGCCGGAAATGCTGAAGGACACCGGCAAGTTTGAACTCGCCGTGGCGCTGACACTGAAGGGCGGGTCGCCGTAAGTCTTATCAGGCAGGGGACCGAAAGTAATGGCCTGGCTGAGCTTGGGCTTTACCGTCAACGGCTGCTGCACGTTGTTGTTGGTTGCAGCGTTCCAGTTTGCATCACCCGCTTGCGATGCCGTAATTATTGTCCATTGCTGGTTCGGGGGCAAGGCAGTGATATGAATCAGGCCACCGGGGGTGATGGTGGCAACGGTAAGGTCTGAACTCGTGTATTTTACCAGCAGGCCGGAAGAGGCCGTTGCACCGGGGTTAAAGTCCGGGTCGGTGAAGGTCTTCGTCGGCAGAGGACCGAAAGTAATGGTCTGGTTTGCCTTATTCACGGTGAACGAGGGGTTCGTAGTAACCGGGTTCCAATTAGTGTCGCCAGCTTGGGAAGCAGTCAGCGTCACCGGTCCGGCCCCCGTGCAGATGATCCACGTGGTGGTTGTCGTGATTCCGCCGGGGGATGTCACCACGTCGCCGCTGGTATGCGCCGAGCCGGAGGAAACGCTGAATGACACCGCCAAGTTCGAATTCGCCGTGGCGCTGACACTGAAGGGCGCGTCGCCGTAGATCGGGTTGGGCAGAGGCGCAGGGTTAATAGTAATGGTCTGGTTTCCCTTATTGACGGTGAACGTCTGGGGAACATCCTGAGCCGGGCCGAAGCCGGCGTTGCCCGCTTGGGAAGCCTTCACAGTCACCGAACCAGCGCCGGTGATGGTGATGGTATTCGTGGTCGTCACGATGCCGGCGATGTTCTGCACGTTATCGAGGCCAAGAGTCGCGGGTCCGGACACTAGGCTGAACGCAACCGGCAGGTTGGAAGTGGAGCTGGCACTTATGGGAACCAGCGGGGGCGGGACGCTGAAGGTCTGGGGAAGAATAGGCGAAGGGACAAAGGTGATGGTCTGGCCTTGCTTCACGGTGAGCGTCTGCGGCACGTCGGCCGCCGGGTTATAGTTCGCATTGCCTGGCTGGGACGCCGTTATCGTGCATGTGCCCACCGTCCCCACGATGTGGACCAAACCACTCACGATTGTGGCAATCGTGTGGTCCGAACTGCCATAGGATACGGGCAGGCCGGAAGAGGCCGTCGCGACGGGGTCAAAGTCCGGGTCGGTTGTGCTCTTCGCGGGGATAGAAGGGAAGGTGATTGTCTGGTCCCCAGGGTTCACAACGAAAGACTGCGTCACCGTGGTTGCCGGGGCCCAGTTTGCGCCGTCGCCAGGCTGGGAAGCCACCACTTTCACCGTTCCCACTCCGGTAAGAGTGAGCGCCATGGATGTCGTCGTCACGCCCGCGATTTTCGCTACGAGGTTCCCGTTGCTCGTCGCCGGGCCGAAGGTTATCGCCAGGACCACAGGCAGATTGGAGCTGGCGCTGGCACTCACGACGACTGGCAGAGCGCCAAAAGTCTGGTCCTGCAAAGGCCCAAAGGAAATGGTCTGCGCCTCCTCGACAAACAACGTCTGGGACACAGGGTCCGCAGGGCCCACAGTTGCATCCCCAGCTTGATAGGCGGTGATTGTCGCCGTGCCTGGAATGCCGATGTGAACCTTCCCGCCGATGATGGCCGCCACGGCCCAATTGTCACTGCCGTAGGTTACTGTCAGGTAGCCGATATTGGACGTCGCACCGGGATCAAAGTCCGGGTCGCCAGTGGCCTTGATAGGCAGAGGATTAAAGGTGATTGTCTGAGACTTCAGTATCGTCAATGTCCCTGTGGTCTGGCCGGTATAGGTCCACGAGGAGACGGTTGCGGCCACAGCGTATTGCCCCGGCGCCGAGGGGGCAGGTCCGCCGCTGTAGGTAACATTCACATAGCTCAGATTGGTCGTGGGCTGATAGGTGGGAGTGGCCGTGTATAGATAGGCCGGATTGGCCGTGTAGCTCACGATCTTCGGGGTGCCGTCGTAGGTTTGAATTATAGTGGTGGGATCCAAAGTCACGGTGGCAGCCGGCTTGGGGTTCAGCAACGCCACGGTGTGGGCATCGCCTGCGGCAATGGTTGTTACAGGGTCCAAGGGCGGCGGCACAGTACATTGCCCCTGGGCATTCACAGTACACTGCCCCTTGTCATTTTTCCCCCAAGCCCAGACCGTTCCGTCGCCTTTGAGCGCCACCGTATGCCCGCCGCCCGCGGCTATGGCACTCACCCCGTTCAGCCCCGCAGGCGCCTGGCTGCACTGGCCGTAACTATCGTTCCCCCAGGCCACGACAGTCAGATCGCTCTTGAGAGCCACGGTATGCCAGTAACCCGCGCTAATGGCGGTAACGGTAAGGCCGGGCGGGTTCGCCGGCACATTACACTGCCCGTAGGAATTGTCCCCCCAGACCTTAACCGTCCCGTCGCTCAGCAGCGCCGCCGTATGCAAGTAGCCCGCGCTAATGGCGGTAACTGTAAGGCCGGGCGGCACAGTGCACTGACCGTGGGAATTGTCCCCCCAGGCTACGACATTGCCGTTGCTCGTGAGTGCGACCGTGTGCCAGCCGCCTGCGGCGATGGCCGCCACACCAGACAGGGCCGGCGGCACATCACACTGGGTATATGTATTATGTCCCCAGGCCTCGACCGTGCCATCGCTCAGCAAAGCGGCCGTGTGCCAGTAGCCGGCCGCAACGGCAGTAACGGTAACGCCGTCCGGGTTCGTTGGCACTTCGCACTGTCCCTGGTCATCACTCCCCCAGGCCGCGACCGTCCCGTCGCCCTTGAGCGCCACCGTGTGCTGGCCGCCGGCGGCGACAGCCAATAGCGGCCCCAAGTCGCCAGGATCGTCAGTCTGGTAGTCTGTATCGTCGCCCCAGGCGATTCCACCGGGGGAGGTCTTCACTATGGTTATGGTCAACGTCGCCGTGCCTGTGCCGGTGGTGTTGGTGGCGCTGATACCCACAGTCGTAACGGCTGCTGCCGTGGGAGTGCCCGTGATCGTTCCGGTGCTCGTGTTGACCACAAGGCCGGCAGGCAGATTGGTGGCCGCGTAGCTGCCGATGGTGAAAGTGTCATTCACAGCGGGTGCGCCTGTGAACCCCGGAGCCACATTCACCTGGCCGGTCGCGCTGTTGAACGCACTGATCTGTTGCGCCTGTCCGGCAAGCGCGCCCGTATTCATGTATACGAACTGGTTCACGGCTACAGGCGCATTGATCAGGCCTGTTGCCGTAAACTGCGTGGGGTTGGTGGGCGTGGTCACGGTTCCCGTCACTGGCACACTGATGTTGGTGGCCGTGATCTGGTAGCTGAAGGGGCGGTTGGCTATGCCCGTGGCAATTGTTCCGCTGGTGATTACGGGCGGCGGTATGACAATGGTGATCGAGAGCGGCTTGGTGTCTGTGCCACTGTCGTTCGTGGCGCTGATAGTGGTGTTCCAGATCGTGAAAGTGTCACCCACAGCGGGCTTGTCTGTGAACCCCGTGACCAAAGTCACCTGGCCGGTCGCGCTGTTGAACGCACTGATCTGCTGCACCTCTCCGGCAAGCGCGCCCGTATTCATGTACACGAACTGGTTCACGGCTACAAGCACATTGATCGTAAACTGCGTGGTGCTGGTGGACGCGGTCACTTTTCCGTTCACTGCTGGACTGGGCACGCCAATCACCGTGGGGATGCCCGTAATCGTGCCCGTGCTGGCGTTGACCGAAAGCCCGGGAGGCAGATTGGCGGCATCGTAGGAGCCGGGGTTGTTGGTGGCCGTGATCTGGTACGTGAAGGGCTGGCCCTGGATGCCCGTGATGGCGGGGGGGCTGGTTATGGTTGGCGGATCGGTGCCGACAAGCTGGACTGTGCTGATGGAACTGTTGCCCAAGGCGTCGGTGGCCAGCAACTGGAAAATGTATAGGTCAGGTATGTCCGGCGTGAACTGAGGATTGCGGACCGTGGGGTCCGGCGACAAGCTGGCGCTTGAGCCGCTTGGAATCCTGATGATGCTCCATTGCCAACTCACAGCGGTCTGGGGGTCCGTGTCCAGTTGGAGGGTATCCACCCCCACTTGGCCTGTGGGCGCGCTAATAGTGGCGTGATCCTCGATGGTCACCGTGCCGCGGCGGACGATGTTGTTGCTGGTGTCCGCGATGTAGACAACGCCCCAGGGGTCCACAGCAACGCCGTGAGGATAGTTGAACAGCGCCACGCTGCCTGTGCCGTCCACGCTGCCGGCAATACCGGCCTGGCCCGCCAAGGTTGTGACATCGCCTGCGGGGGTTACCAGGCGGATGAGGTGGCTGGACAGGTCTGCGTCTGCCACCAGGAGGTTGCCGTTGGTGGTCACGGCCACGCCGGTGGGACTGCAGAACCGCGCCGCAGGGCCGAAGCCATCGGTGTTACCAGGAGCGCCTGGTGTGCCGGCCACAGTCGTGACGTATCCCGACGTGATTTTGCGGATCGTGTGGTTGCCGGTATCTGCCACGTAGACTGTGCCTGAGCCGTCCACGGCCACGCCGCAGGGGTTGCGAAACTGCGCCTCGTTCCCTGGTCCGTCATCCGAGCCCGAGAAGGCGAGTTGTCCCGCCAGTGTGCTGACGGCCCCGGCCGGGGTGATTTTTTTGATGACGCAATTTGTAGTATCCGCCACGTAGACGGTGCCTGAGCCGTCCACGGCAACGCCTTGAGGAGAGTTGAACCCCGATACCTGTTTGATGACGACGCCGGCGGGTGTGACATAGGAGATGGTGCCACCGGTAGTTTCCGCAACGTAGACGGTGCCTGAGCGGTCCACGGCAAGACCATGGGGAGAGTTGAATCCCGAGGCCAGAGTGCTTACATCGCCCAGGGGGGTGATCGCGCGGATGGCGCTGTTTCCAGTGTCCGCCACGTACACGTTGCCGTTGCTGCTCACGGCCACGCCCGCAGGTGACCGGAACCGCGCATCAGGATTATAGAATGGCGCCCTGTAGATTGTGTCGTTATAGCCTGGATAGTTGAGCGGTCCTGCAATTGTGCTGACATCGTATAGGGGGGTGATCTGCTTGATCGTGTGGTTGCCCGTGTCCGCCACATAGACGTTCCCCGCGCTGTCCACTGCCACACTTTGAGGCCCGATGAATTTCACGGACAGGGCGGGGTCGTCGAGATTATTATAAGGGCCCAAAACGGGGCCCCCCAACGTATCAACAACTCCAAGGGGTGTGACCCGGCGGATGGCGCCGTTGCCCGTGTCTGCCACGTAGACGTTGCCTGAGCCGTCCACGGCCAGGCCTCCTGGATAGCTGAACCGCGCCGCGCTCCCTTGCCCGTCGGCGAAGCCATCAGTTTGACCATAAGCCCCTGCAAGCGTGCTCACCAACCCGGCAGGTGTGATCATGCGGATAGTGCTGCCCTGGACTCCGCCACTGGCAACGTCTGAGACGTAGACGTTGCCGGAGGCGTCAACGACCACGCCCCGCGGCAGGCTGAACTTCGCTGCGATGCCAACTCCGCCGACATGGCCCGACTGGCCCCACTGGCCGGCCAGTGTGGTGACGTTACCCGCGGGGCTGATCTTCCGGATCGTGTAGTTGTAAGTATCGGCGACGTAGACATTGCCTGAGGTATCCACAGCCACGCCCTGGGGCTGGTCGAACCGCGCCTGGAGCGCTGGGCCGTCAGCATGGCCTAGCTGTCCTGCCAGCCCCGCCAGCGTGCTGACGACGCCCGCAGGAGTAATCTTGCGGATCGTGTGGTTGCCTGTGTCCGCCACGTAGACGTTGCCTGAACCGTCCACGGCCACGCCGCATGGCCCCCCAACCACAGGAGAGCCGAACCTTGCGGTGCTGCCCGTGCCATCCGCTCTGCCGGGGGAGCCGGCCAATCCCGCCAGAGTGGTTACGCCCAATGAGGAGATCATGCGGATTGTGTAGTTGGCGGTATCCGCCACGTACACGTTGCCTGAGCTGTCCACGGCCACGCCGTTAGGGCTGCGGAACCGCGCATCGCTCTCATTTCCTGGTGTGGCGTCAATGGCGCCAGGCATGTAAGGCGGCCCGGCAAACGTGCTAACGGTCAGGCTTGCCGCGTGGCAGGCCCACGCACATAAGGCCAGCCCACAGGCGAGCGCCAACTTCGCCGGACGATTCCCCGCGCTCATCGAAGCCGCCTCCGCACCCCAGTCGTCTTACCCACAGCACAGCCTCCGAACCTTTTCCTATAACATGTTCAATATACAGAACCGCTTGGGCGGCTGCATGTCATCAGAAAAATGCCACCGCCCGCACAGATGTATTGTGCCAAAACCAGCCCAAACAGGTTAATCCCGCCCAGCCGCCAAAGCAAGTTTTTTCCGCGGTGCCGTAGGACAGCCTTTCCAGGCTGTCCGGACAGGCTGGAAAGCCTGTCCTACGGGTAAACTTGCACCTCGTTAAGTCCTCCTCCCAGCCCCCAGAAGCTCTGCACCGTGACGCGCACTGCCTGGACCGGGTCCGGGTGCGCCACTTCAATCTCCTGCCAGCCGGTCCCGAAGGGCACCTTCGCGCCGGGTTCCAGCATCCCTTGGAACGTCTCGCTGTAGGCCTTGAAGAAGTTCGGCCGCACGAACGCGCTCGCGAAAGCTCCGTCCTGGACCTGGCCAAAACTCCCTGCCTTGCTCCACGCCACCGCGCCGTCCGCGTTGAGCAGCTCGACGAGGAAATCCACGGTCGCGTAGTCGTTCAGGCCCGCGTTCGTGGTGTTAAGCAGCCGCACCAGCCGCAGCTTGGACGGCTCCTTCAGCTTGAGCGTCACCGACCCAGGCTGGCGATAGGGCAGCAGCCAGTACGTCGGCCGGATGAAGAACGGCCAAGTGGTCATGTTCTCAGTGTAGGGGGTCTTCCCCTTGCCGTAGCCGCCGTTGCCCGTGGTCTGGATGTCGCCGAGCGTGTAGTCGAGCACGCCGTCAGTGGGCATTTCCGAGGTCTGGTTGTCGTTGACGTGCTCCGGCCCGAAGCGCGGGTCGCGCACGCCGCTGGCCGTGGCCGTGGCTTCTAGGGCAATGTTCTTCCAGCCCTGCTTCGTGTACTTGTCGCGTGCGGCGAGGACTTCCTCAGCCACGGAGGCCAGGCCGGCTTTCAAGGCCTTCTGGCTGGCCTCCGAGTTTGTTTTGAGCGAGACCGCGGCGGGGTCGCGCTTGAACTCGCCATCGAGAAGATACACGTCCGCAGCGGGGCCGCGTTTGAACTCGCCATTGAGAAGATACACGCCCGCTTCGAGCGCCTGTTTCTTTGCGAATAACGAGACCTCAGTGGCGTGTGCCAATGCCAGCGCACCGCCCAGTTTCAAGCCCTGACTCCACATGGCTGCGTGGAACGGTGTTGCCGCCGTAAGGTCGCCGAACGACAGTTTGGTTGTTTGCCAGCCGAAACCCATTCGCTCTGTGTGGATCTCCACTCGCGGGGGACCATTCACCGCTCGCCAGATATCTACGCGCCCGCCCTCGAAGACGGTGATGAAATCCTTCGTACCGTACGGAAGGGTGACCTTAGCTTCAACGCGGCCGTCTTTGAGCACAGACGAAATCTCCGGCCGGGGGCTGTCGTTCTCCAATGGCATGGCGAGAGTAACGAGGAACTCTTTTTCGCGCCGTTCAGGCGTGCCGGCGGCAGCGATCTCCACGTCGCTGATCCAGAGTTCCGACCCGGGCATGATGCCTCGCCCATTGTTGGTGTGCTGCGCGAAACGCAGTTCCGCGGTTGCCGCGGCCACGCCTGGCGGCGCGTCGAAGTACGTGGCGGCCTCCTGCCAACTGGTCGCGCCCATAGTGGCGGACGCCGGGTCGCTGAGCCGCTGGGGGTCCGGGCCGCGCTCATCGGGCTGAAGCTTGCGGATGGCGTTGCCCTGCGCGTCCAGCAACGTCAGGTCCAGAGCGTAGAGCACGTTCTCGTCCACCCACGCATTGAACTTCTTGGACTGCACGCTCATCCGGTAACGCATGCCGGGCGTGAGCGTGAGCGGGCACTTCAGCGTGGGCTTCAGGGCTTTGAAGCCCACGAAATGCCGCGCCGGCTTGCCGTCAGCTTCCACGGCTTCGCCCGCGGACCACTGCGCGACGGGCAGCTTGCGCACCTCCTCTTTGGCCGGCGTCATTGCTCCGGGGAAGGCGCGGAGCAGGAGCACGTCATGATCGAAGCTGTAGCGTGGAGTGGGCTGCGAAGGAATACCCTGCTGCTCGTAGGTCATCGCGTTGTGCGAGAGCGTGGACAGGAGCACCGCTGCGTTGGGCCGCCGGGCCAGGACCGTGTGGCTATCAATGATCTCGTATTTCCCTTCGTTGCCCTTGCGGTTCCAAATGTGCCAGTTGAACGAATGCCACTTCGCGCCGTCGTGGGCTACGCGGTCCACGAAGATGAAGTAGTCGTAAACCTGGCCGGGCCGCGGGGAGCGGACGTACAGGATGTCGCGCGTGCGTTCCTTGTAGGACTTGTATGAGTCGGTTTGCTCCTGCTTGGCATAGTACTTGGCATTGCCGGTCCAACTCTTCGCCGCGATCATACTCACAAAGCGGCTGTCAAACGAATCGGTGACCAGCATGCTTGGCGAGAACGGCTGCCCTTCGGTCTCCAGCGCCGATTCAGTGACAGCGTACAGTTGCCAGGGGAAGTGCCACGCCAGGCCGCTGGTGCAGCAGAGGACTTCGTTGCGGGCCGAGAGGAAGAAATCGCCGTTGAAGCTGAGGAATGTATGCGGCGAGCCGTACCCCGAACGGAACATGGCCTCGCGGTCGGTGGCCTTGAAGAGCGCCGTGGGCAGGGGCGGCTGTTCCGGTTTGTGCATGGTCCGCACCCAGAGCAGGTCCATCAGCTCGAAGTGTCCCTCCTGGTGCGGATTGCTCGTCTGGCCGAATTTCTTTGTAACGAAGTATGCGGCCGGCGAGTCCGGGAACTGCGCCGCGTAGTCGTACCACCACGGCCCGCCGTAGCCTTCCGAGGGGAGTTCCAGAGGTTTATGCTGGATGATGCCCCACAGCCCCGCGGCGTTCTTGGGATAAGGTTTCTCAAACGGCGCGGGCGCGAAGGGCACCGTCGCCTCCTTCATCACCGGATACCACGTCGCTTCGGCGAAGGCCGGATGCGAGCGCAAATCAATCCCCTTGGCGTTGTTCAGGCACGCCGCGGCGGTGTAGAGGTTGCTCATCGAAATGTCCCAATAGCCCGGCAGTCCCGACTCCAGGTTCGTTCCCGCCCAGCCGATGTCGTGGGCGATGATCCAACTGAGCGTTTGCAGCAGGCTGCCGAACCACAACTTGTTCTCGGGCACGCTGTCGCCCAGAACGATCGCGCCCACCAGCGCGCCGCCGAGCGCGTTGCTGCCCTGGTTGCGGGAACGCAAATGATGGAACGCCATGAACGGCGGCAGGCTGACCAGCCTCCAATACGGTTCCACGACGCGCTCGGCCAGTACCTGCGCCGCCCGCTTTTGGCGCTCTTTGTCCCAGCCGCTCCAGCAGAAGTCCACGCAGAACGCCGCGCTGCGGGCATACATGCCATAGTGGATTTGCGGCATGTTGGCCCCCTCCCAGTTGAACCAGCCCCAGCGCGGCACGCGGCCGGCCAGGTCCAGAATCTCGAAGGCCGTGTCCGCGTATTTCTGCTCGCCCGTCAGGAAGAACATGAAGCCGAGTTTGGCCGAGCAGCCCTTGAGGAAGTGGTCCAGCAGTTTGGCCGCTGGGATAGCCGCGGCCGGCGCCACGCCCTTGGGGAGATTGGCCTCAAAGAGCACGTCCAGCAGTTCGCCGGCGTGCGGCTCGATCTCAGCCTTGGCCTTGGGCCATTCGGCCACGGCTTTGGCGGCCTCATCTCGAATCCCGGCGAAGACCTTCTCGTCCTTCAGAGCGAGGATTCTGCCGCGGACTTCGGCGGCCTGAGCTTTGGGCACCAGCGCGCCTTCCTTCGGCACGGGGGCCTCAGCTCCTGCTGCCAGCGCAGCCGCGAGCAGTCCCGGGAGAGCAATCCTGAAAAGCATGGGCCACCTCGTTGGAGAGACCGGTCTTAATCGCCGCTTGTTAAGTATACACCGGCAAGCGATCAACCCTCTCCCCTGTGGGGAGAGGGTGGCGCTTTAGCGCCGGGTGAGGGGGCCGCTCCACGCATGTCCTGGCCCCCTCACCCCGCGTTCGCTGCGCTCATGTCGTCCCTCTCCCCACAGGGGAGAGGGACTTAGATCCTGAGAATCGGCTTGCCAGGACCATGCGGAAGAAGACAATCCCACTGAGTTTCAGCCGCAGGAACGGGGGGACACGCATAATGAGACCGCAAACAGGCGCCTGCGTTTTGCTGGTGGCGCTCGCCGCGTCACTGCATGCCGGCGAAGAACAGCCCATGCCGCCGAACGCGGCGCTGAAGTATTGGCAAGCCGCCACGCTGCTCCCCGACGACACAGACAATAAGCAGGCCAAGCTTTTCGCCAGGCCGGAACTTCCAGAGACGGCTGAGTTCGTCCGCAGTTGCGGGCAGGCGCTGATGTTCCTGCACCAGGGCGCTGCCATCCGGCGCAGCGACTGGGGCGTGGCCTACGAACTGGGCATGGAAATGCCGCTGCCCCATCTGGCCAAGATGCGCCGCCTTGCCCGCGCCGCCGTCATCTCTGCGCAATATGAATTCGGCCGCAAGGACTACAAAGCCGGCGTGGAGCGCGCTTTTGACATCCTGGCGCTCGCCCGGCACGCCGGCGGCGGCAACCTGCTCATCGGGAGACTCGTTGAGGTCGCCATCACCAGCATGGCTGTGGACGTGCTGGCGTCTAATCTGCCCGGCTGCCCCCCCGAAGTGCTCGACACCATCCCTGCACGCTTCCCCTGCCTCCGGCCGTCCGCACTGGTGGATGAGGTGGTCAGCGCGGACCAGCGAGTGCTTGCAGAATCGTTTCGGAGCCTGTTCCGGAAAGGGGACGTTGACCACTTCCCAGACATTATGGCGGGGGTCGTTGGGAATGGGGAATTGAAACCTGAGGACCGCGCCCGCGCAGAAGCGTTCTGGAAGGGCCTGTTCGGGAACGAGGCGAAACTGGATGCCGTCTTCAACGAAATGGGGCAACTAAACAACGAACTCGCCGCCATTATGGCCTCGCCCGGACGCCAGCATGAAGCGGCGCTGGCCGGGCTTGACGAGAAGATCAAGGCGGCGAACCTGGTGGCGCGCCTGGTGCTCCCGGTCTACATCCGCTCGTGGCGCAGTGTCGCCGCCTCGGACGTGCGGCAGCGCCTCCTTGAGTCTGCCGCGGACGTGGTGCGTTCCGGCCCGCAGGCCATTGCAAAGCACAAAGATCCTTTTGGCGACGGCCCGTTCGTCTACATCAAACGCGGCGCCGGCTTCGAGCTGCAATCCGCCTTGCCCGGCCAGAACGACCAAAAGGTCAAGCTCAGCGTGGGCGAGCCGCAGCAGCCGCGCCTGGATC
>Ga0187861_10004319_pt1 | contig 11964 bp, 10 predicted proteins | sample June2016WEW_10_1_3_FD_132986 | JGI IMG/M metagenome (GOLD analysis project Ga0187861, IMG submission 132986) | Peatland microbial communities from SPRUCE experiment site at the Marcell Experimental Forest, Minnesota, USA - June2016WEW_10_100 | ecosystem: Environmental > Terrestrial > Soil >...
GTATGTTCCATCCAGCATCCGATCGAAGAGAGACTGGTAGCGTTCTACCGATTGACGAAGTTTCTCTTCCGCCCACTTGCGTGCGGTGATGTCTCGTCCAACTCCCAGGATTCCGACAGGTTCGCCTTTTGAGTTCCTGACGAATGAGAATGTGTTCTCACTCCAGAAAGTAGATCCGTCTTTCCGATAGAACTCCAGTTCCTCTGTGAGACTTGTCCGTGCGTCCTTTGACTTCAGGTTCTCTTCGGACAAAGCCTTTTTGAAATTTTCCAAAGCAAGTTTGAGTGAGTCAGGGGTCAATTGTCTATCGAGCGGTAGAGCGTAAAGTTCCTCTAGTGTGTAACCTCGAACACGTGTGTTGTTTGGGCTGATGTAGGTCGGCTTCAGATTCATGTCCATGAGATATACGCTTCCAGGCATATTCTCGGTGATGAGACGAAACCGTTCCTCGCTCTGCCTAAGCTCCTTCTCCATCCGCTTGCGTTCAGTGATGTCCGCTCCGTAGAGGTTGACGTAATCCCCTTCCACGATCGGCTTAACAAGAAACGTGTATGATTTGCCGCCAAGCTCGATGTCGATATTCCTGCCTTCTCCAAAGGAAAGAACATCAGTAACAAGGTTGCGCCAAGGCTTGGGAGCAGCTTGACCAATTCCCGAGTTCCAGTCCTGCAATAGTGCCTTACTCGCCTCATTTGCAAAGAGAACGGTGCCATGCCTGTCCAACCTTAAGATGGGATCCGGGTTCTCGGAGGGGAACCTCGCTAAAGTCTCTAGCTCCTCTTCATGTCTCAAGCGTCCAAGCGCCGAGCCCACGTGAACCGCAAGTGTTTCGAGTAACCTTTGATCTTCATCGTTGAAGGCATTGAGTTGACTGCTCTCGACGTTCAAGACTGCGACGGTCTTGCCTTCAACGATCACGGGTACTGCGAGTTCCGAAAGCCGCGTCGTCGATACCGCCTTTCCTGAACGGCCTGCAGAATCAACATAACCTTCTTCTTTGCTAATGTTGGGTATCCTAACCGTCTGTTGTGAGTTTGCAGCCATCACTGTGAAACCGGGGCCTCGCAGACTCAATTCTGAGAAGGAAGGACTCCATCCGCGCAACCCAACAAGACGAAGGCATTCCTTCTCGGTGTCAATCACATAGAAATCCGCCAGCTCGACTCCCAGCGGAGACTCGATTGCGTCCAAGGTGCACTTGATGATCTCCTCCAAGGATGTGGCGGAGGCGAGTTGCTGTGCATGCTTGTGGAGTGCAATCAACTTCCCCTCGTAGTTTAGACGCTTGTACGCTGAGCCAACATGGGACGCGAGTATTTCGAGGAGGTTGCGGTCTTCGTCAGTGAAGGTATTCGGCCGCGCGTTTTCCACGTTTAGCACAGCAGCACTCTCTTCGTCTACGACCACGGGCACTGCCAGTTCCGAAAGCATTGTTCGTGGTCCTTTCCAATTGATGCCCATGCGATCGACATACGCTGGTTCCTTCCTAGTGTCGGACACTGAAACCGTGTCCCTCATTCTTGCGGCCTTCACAATTATTCCAGGCCCATTAAGAGGTAGATCTGAGTAGACGATTTTCATTCCTCGGGAGCCCTTTTTTCTTAGCCATCCATTCTCAACGGTTGTGAAGTCACCGTAGTCGAATCCAAGTGCGTACTCCATCGCGTCTAGCGTGTATTTGGCTACCTTTTCAATCTGCGTGGCTGAGCTGAGTTTGGCCGCGTGCTGATGTAGCGCCATCAGCTTTTCATGTAATTTGATTCTGTGCGGTTTGACGCTGATCTTGGTCGCCTTTACATTCACTTTAGCGGCCTTTCGTTTTCTCTGCTTCAAACTCGGGAACATCTCCTAGTTATTGCGAGAGGGAAATAACCTCGGGAAAGAAACGGCAATGTCTCCCCTAAGCTAGGTTATGCTAATCATTCTCAAGACCTTTGCGGGGTGGGAACTCCAGAGCTTTTTCAACCGGTTTCGCTTGATCCGGAGCCATTAGTGGCCCCCCCCCACAGCCACGAGAGCTTGTTCTGCGGATTTTGGATGCTAATTTTGCAGTCGAACACCCCAAACCATTCATCATTAACAAGCCTCATCCCAGCGTCATACCGACATTTTCTCCACTGGAGTTAGGGATGAGTGACATGTTTTCCCCACAAAAGCACACCACACATTGAATCAAGCACTCGAGCATGCGCGGTAAGACGGCCCAGAAAAAAGGTGCCTAGCACATGCTATTCACGGGCAGGGATGGTGGGGTCGAAGGGGCTCACTGTGTATGCGTGGTGCGTCTGCTTGATCGAAGGATTGATTCCACACTTCTTCCCCTGTCGAGATTTGGAAGCAGATTATTCCATTCGTTAGCCCCAGACGCCGACATAGCTGAACAAGACAAGAGTCTAGGTTTCGTCTTTCATGATATTTGACTCGCGGATTGTACAAGAATCGCACGAGGTTAAGTGACAGGCTTCGAGAATTTGGTGGACCGGGCGGGATTTGAACCCGCGGCCTCCCGGTTTTTCTTGGAACTTATGCGAACCGGGCGTTCTTTGGCCCTTGATGATTCTTGGGGTATACCAGGCTGAACTACCGGCCCTCGCGGCCTAAGAAAACCCGCCCTGATTTAAACGGTTTATTCGAGAGAGCCAGCTAACCAGAAACGAGAACCAGCTTGGACTTGCCGACTTACGCGCTTGTCTTAACGAGGGGTCAGTCTAACCGCCGAGTATTAGGCTTGGCGGGCAGTGCATGCAGGCGTCGTATGGGGTCGCTCCGCAGATCGTGCACGGGGTGCAATCGCTTCCGTAGCAGTCCCGGCATTCAGCACATCTTCCAACCGTCTTCACCACGTCTCACCTCCTTGGCGTTAGTTCGCCGCAGTAGGGGTTGGAGTGGGACGAGTTGTAATATTGGAGCCGTTCCATGTGGGATGCCTTCCCTGGCAGAGCTCCTGTAGTGCATTCCATTTCTGGTCAACTTGGTTCCTTAACGCCTCAAGTTCACCCGCATATTCTGGTTTGAAGAGGTGGTTGAAGCGTCCTTGCATTTTGAGGAACTTTTCCAACGGCTCTTGGTGCGGGTTGACGCTGAGCTTGTACTTCCCCTTCTCAACTTCGTACAGTGGGAAGTAACGAGTCTGCACCGCCAACTTACCCATTTGAATCGTCTGCTCGGTTTTGAACCGCCAACCCAACGGGCAAGGGGAGATCGCGTGAATCAACGCTGGTCCTTCAACCGCAGCTGCCTTCTGAACTTTGGTGATGAAATCATTCCAATAGGCAGTAGATGCGGTGGCGGCGTAGTCGATGTGGTGCGCGAGGCTGATTGCGATCAGATCCTTCTTCGGCCCCACTTTCCCTGGCGACGCAGCACCTACTGGGGTTGTGGTGGTCCAAGCTCCCTCAGGAGTTGCACCCGAGCGTTGTATCCCCGTGTTCATGTAAGCCTCGTTGTCATAGCACACGTACACGAAGTCGTGCCTTCTTTCGAAAGCCCCTGATAGGGCCTGTAGGCCGATGTCGAATGTTCCTCCGTCACCGCCGAATACGATAATGTCGGTGTCCAATTTTCCGCCGTTCTTGGCTTTCAGGATGGTTTCGATGCCGCTTGCTATTGCGGAGTTGTTTTCGAATAGGCCGTGTACCCATGGGACGCCCCAGGCGGTGTATGGGTAGATGGTTGTTGCTACTTCCAAGCAGCCCGTGGCGTTCACTACGACCATGGGTCGTTTGATTGCTTTGAGGGTCATGCGTGCGGTGATTGCGCCTCCGCACCCGGCGCAAAGCCTGTGGCCAGGTCCGAGCAGTTCCTGTACCTGGAGTTCCTTTAAAGTGGCCATTTCTAATCACGCACTCCTGCAAACTCCATCTCAAGACCAGTAGGCCTAGATGTAGCCTCCAGTCCGGTTCGGAAGATCTTTTCGATGCTATCTGGCGACAAATCGCGGCCACCTAAGCCGGCGACTATGTCTAACACTTGCGGCTGCGCCGAGCGGTTGTAAAGTGAGCAGACTACGTCGCTTCCAAGTGGCCCGCAATGTGAACCCGGACTAAGTGCGCGCTCCAACACAATCACGACGTCAATGTTCTCAAGCATCTTCCCAACCTCCTCATGTGGAAACGGGCGATAGAGTGCGATTTTCAACGCACCCACCGGTAGGCCCTTCTTCCTAAGGTTTCTCGCTACCCACCTCACAGTTCCCGAGGCACTTCCGAGCGAGACGACTGCGACTTTTGCGTCCTCAAGTTCGAATGGAACCAAACGTTCGTATCGTCTGCCAGTAAGGTCCGCGAATTCCTTTGTGGCGTCCGCGAAGGCAGCTGGCACGTTCCGCATTCCCTCTTCCTGCTGGCGCTTGAACTCGAAGTAGTAGTCGGGTAGCGTTAGCGTTCCGAACGTGACGGGTTTTTGTGGGTCTAGTTTCAGGAGCGGTTGTCTCGGTGGCAGGTATTTGTGCGCTGTCTCGTCGTCAATCAGGGACATTGCCTCAACCGAATGTGTGATCACGTAGCCGTCCATATTCACGGTGAATGGCAACGCCACACGCTCATCCTCAGCAATCCTGTAGGCAAGCATAATCCAATCGTAGGCCTCTTGCGCGTTTTCAACGTACAGTTGTACCCAACCGGAATCTCTAGAACCCATCATGTCTGAGTGGTCGCCATGGATGCTAATCGGCGCCGAGAGGGCGCGGTTGGCGACGGCCATAACAATCGGGCACCTGAGGCCTGAAGTAAGGTACAGGACTTCGTGCATCAAAGCTAACCCTTGGCTTGAAGTAGCTGTAAAAACTCGCCCTCCAGCTAGGCTTGCCCCTACGCATGCTGACAACGCGGAATGCTCTGATTCTACGTTTACGAAACTTGTTTTGGTCTCTCCGGTTGCTACGAGATCGCTAAGCCGCTCGACAATTATGGTCTGGGGGGTGATCGGGTAGGCGGAAGTGAAGTCCACGTTCGATTGTATTACCGCTTTGGCGACGGCTTCCGACCCACTCATCGGCACGAGTTCTACTTTCTGAGGTTTCATCATCTTTCAGTGCTCCTCCTCCATCGCTATTGCGTGAACGGGACATTCGACTGCGCAAATGCCGCATCCTTTGCAGTAATCGTAGTCGAAGGAGACTTTCTTGGGTCCTCGTACGATTGCGGGTTCGGGGCACCAGATCCAACAGAATAAGCAATTCGTGCATTTGGCCTCATTTAGGACGGGTTTCTGGGTGCGCCAGCTCCCTGTCTTGAATTCTCTCGCCGAGCTCGGTTGGGTCACGACAGCGCCTCTTGTGAGTTGGCGCCAACCAGGTTTAGTTGCGCTCATGCTTGGCGCACCTCTTTGAATCCCATTCTGACCATTTTCGCGTTCACTTCTCCCATGTTACCGTGAAACCTCTGTTTGACAACCGATTCTAAGGCATCAATGCTGACAAAACCTGATGCACTCGCCAGAGCCCCCAGCATGATTGTGCTCACCGTAGGCGAGCCAATCAGTTCCATTGCGATGCGCGATGCGTCAATGACGTATGGAGCTGTTTTTGATTCATCACTCAACTTCTTAACAGCAGGCGTCGCTGCGTCTGTGGCGTTCACAACGAAATTGCCCTTACATACCATGCCATTCGTCACTGGAACGAGGTTCAGGAGGCTTTGCTCAAAGACGGCGACCGCGTTTGGCGTGTACACTTGGCTTCTGATCTCTATGGGTTGGTCGTCGATTCGGCAGAACGCCTGAACCGGTGAGCCCAGTCTTTCGGGCCCGAAGTCGGGAAACGCTTGCGCGTACTTGCCATCAAAAATCGCTGCTTGAGCGAGCAGTCGGCTGGCCGTTAGGATGCCCTGCCCTGCTCTTCCGTGAAATCTTACCTCATGCACTTGTCGCGTCACCAGTATGCACTTGAACCACTATGTATATGCTAATTATAGTGACGCATGATTTCTATAGTTGGAATATACTACGACGCAATCAAGACCCAATCAGCCCGAATACCTTGCACCCGACAAATGCTTAAAGCGAAAACACCACCACCGACCAGCGAACGGGCCTGTAGCTCAGCATGGTTGGAGCACACGACTGATATCAGCTGCTCAGAGATCGTGGGGTCGCCGGTTCAAATCCGGCCAGGCCCACCATAGCGTGCCCACTGTGACTCTGCTAGTTCATTTCGCAAGTTTCTTGGATGAAATGTCCTCTGGTCGAATTGGTGTCTCTGTGAGTTTCCTACGGGTCAATTTCTCAATAGCCCTGACGGCGGCGGGTGGGACGCCCATTGTTGGGCTTTCTCCGACTCCTCTTGGTTGGTTGGGGGACGAAGTGTTGGTTGCCAGTTTGATTGTGAACCTGGGCATGTGTTGGGCCTTTGGCATTCCTGCTTCTGCCATAGTGGCTGCGAGCAGCTGGCCATCTTCATCATATTTGGCTTCTTCATACAGCACCTGCCCGATCGCTTGTGCGGAGCCGCCTATTATCTGACTCTCAACCATTGCCGGATTAAGAACTCGCCCGGCGTCGTAGTAAGCCATGCACTCATCAATTCGTATTACACCGAATTCGCCCGCGGATGCAGATACCAAGTGCGCTCCGAATGAGTTCAGCGGTTCACGCCGGGAGAAGAAGACTTCAGCATCAAACTCATGATCGAGCAAGGCATCAGAGCTGTAGTCCCCTAGTGCCTTTTTGGCCTCATCCTTGATTTTTCGGCAAGCCTGAACAAGGGCCCCTCCTCCCACGATGGTGGTTCTGCTGCCCCAAGTTCCAACACCTTCGCTCAATTGGTCGGTGTCACCCTTCTCAACTTCAAAGCAAGCTTCTGGAACACCCAACTCCTCACTTACAAGCACCTTCGCTAGGATATCATGACCCTGACCGTGCGCGCAGCCACCCATCCAAACCTTGACCTTCCCTTTCGCAATCGCCACTCGTGCCGATTCTCCAGGTTGAATCGCAGGGATCAGTACGAAACATGAGAAGCCCACGGCTCCTTTTCGTGCTCTGTTTTGATAATCTAGTTCGCGCGCGGCGGATTCAAGGAACGGCTTGAATGGTTCAGTTCTCAGGCCGAGCGGCGAAACGAATGGTTCGCCACTGACGTTCTTGAGTCTGACCTCAACAGGGTCCATGCCAAGTTCGTCGGCTAGCAGGTCCATCATCCTTTCAATGAAGAATGCTGCCTCAGGCCTTCCAGCTCCCCTATACGGCCCCAAAGGAACTTTGTTTGTGTACACGGACTTCGCGTTGACAAGGGCATGGGAGAAAGTGTATGGTCCAGTCACCTAGAATCCTATCCAACCAGGCGCGAAGGCTCCCATCCCCACAGGATATGCTCCCGCATCTACAAGCAAGTCCCCCTTCAAGCCATACACGACGCCAGTTCTATCTGCGAAGATTCTCATTTTGGCTCTAGTGCCTCTGCCCTGATGGGTAACCAACAAATGCTCGGAACGAGTCTCGATCCATTTCACAGGTCTTCGCGTCTTCATTGAGAGGTAGCAGGCGACCACGTACTCAGGGTAGAGACTGCTCTTGCTGCCGAATGCTCCTCCAGTGTCCAACTGGATAACCCTCACCTTGTCAGCGGATAGACCCATGCAATCACAGATGCCTTCTTTCCAACTGTGAACAGACTGAGTCGACGCCCACACGGTTAGTCTCGATCCGTCGAAATGCGCGACGAGTCCGCGGGGTTCTAGTGGGTCGGTAATTATCCTCTCGTTCGCAAATTCCTCTTCAAGCTCCACGTAGGCATTTGGGACACGGAAATCCTTGCCAAGTTGAACACTGCTGATGATGTTGGATTTTGTGCCGGGATGAATTGGCTCAGAGCGCAAAGCCTCTTCCGGATCAACGACAGGCTTCAGTGGTTCATACTCAACTTCCACCTCTTCTATCTTGTCCGTTGCCTTGTAGAGATCCTCTGCGAATACGGCAGCGACAGGTTGTCCGGCATAGTTAACGTAATCCGACGCGAGGACAGGGTAAGCAACGGTCTGGGTCTCATCGGACGCGCCTTCGCCTACCGACACCAAATCAAACTTGACTTCGGAACCGTTTATTCCTCCTTTCACTTTCGCAACCCGCGCCCGAGCATAGGGACTTCGCACCAGCTTTAGGTGGAGCATGTTCGGGAGATGCAAATCGTCCACGAACTGTCCTCGACCTTCGACAAGGCGACGCAAGTTGTCGCTCATGGATAACCACCCGCCAAGTTTCTTTGTGTGACAGAACGGTCTTGATATCCGTCATTTGGTTTGAACTTGTGCATTGCTCTCCCTCATCTTCTGCGACGCGTATTGGATTGCCTCGACAATTTTGACGTAACCTGTGCATCGGCAGAGGTTTCCGGAAATTCCCCTTTGAATTTCCGCTTCCGTTGGATTCGGTTCTTTTGAAGAAGCCAGTACGATGTCATGAGCATTCCTGGCGTGCAGAAACCGCATTGAAGACCGTGCTTCTTCAGGAAGCCCTCCTGCACGGGGTGGAGCTTTCCATTCTTCGCTAACCCCTCAACAGTGAGTAGCTCCTTCCCATCTGCCTGCACGGCGAGAATCGTGCAGGACTTGACTGCTTTGCCATCCATTATCACTGCACATGCGCCGCAGTTACTTGTATCGCAACCAATGTGTGTGCCCGTAAGCCCCAGCGTCTCTCTGAGGAAATGCACCAGAAGCAGGCGCGAGTCTACTTCGGCTTCGCGCTTCTCTCCATTCACCGTCACAACGATGTGGTGCAGAGACATGTTCAGGCCCCTCCTCGTGCTCGCTCTAGAGCCTGCTGCAAGGCTCGAAACGCCAAAACCTGGACCATTTCTCGTTTGTATTCTGCTGGACCGCGTATGTCGGATACTGGTTGTGCGTCTTGAGCCGCAAGAGACGCTGCCTCTTGAATCTCCTTCTCACTGAGCCTCTTACCTTCGAGAAAGGTCTCCGCACGTTTGGGTTTGAGCACCTTGGGAGCGGCCGCTGTCAAACCTAGCCCAACGGCTTCGCAGCTGCCCTGTTCATCAAGTCTTACTTGGGCTGCGACGCCGACCACGGGGAAGTCGCCCGCTCCTCTCTCCAACTTGAGGTAAGCGTTCCCCGTGCGTGCAGGAGGAATCGGTACCAGAATCTCCTTGAGGAGTTCGGTTGGCTTCAGTGCAGTCTGGAAAGTGTCCACGAAGAACTCTTCAGCGGGGATGACACGTTCACCAGCACGACCAACTGCAATGATTGAGGCTCCGAGAGCCAACATGACCGCGGGCAGGTCGTTCGCTGGGTCACTATGGCAAACGTTGCCCCCAACCGTGCCCATGTTCCTAACCAGTGGATCAGCAATATGCCCAGCCGCATCCGACAGTGCCGCATATTTCGACTGAATTAACTTCGAGCTCTCGACATCTACATAGCGAGTGAGGGGCCCAATATGCAGGTGGCCATCAGATTCGCGCATGTACTCGAGATCGGAAATGCCGTTGATATCCACCAGATACTTGGGGCTTGCAAATCTGAAACGCAGCAAAGGAATGAGGCTGTGTCCTCCAGCGAGGATCTTTGCATAATCGCCATGCTTTTCAAGAAAGTCGACAGCTTCGGCCAACTCACGCGGCGCGACGTAATCAAAACGTGGGGGAATCACAGAACAGAACCCTTCAATTCCGACAGCTCGTAAAAGCCAGCTGCCTCTGCACTATTTAGAATTACGATTCATTCTGCTACCCCTTCTGATTTGACCGGCTAGAAGAGGTCGCCGCGTCCCCGGTTCAATCCGGCCAAGCCCAACATCCGGAATTTTGCGGTTGAATCTAACCTCCACAGCCAAATCGCTGTGCAATTCTCGCTTCACTCTCCCAAGAATAATCTCGGTCGTCTTGGCTCCCAGAAGAGGAACCAACGTCTTCTCTAAGGCCTCGCAATGATCGCACAAAACTGACTCTGCGCACTCCCACGCTCGGTGGGAAATCGATTACCTGCTCTTTAACCTGTTCTTGTAAAAAACTAAGTACCTTGACATTGCTTCATATACGGGAGGTGAATCCAAGCATGAACAAGTTCATGTTCCTCGCCCTTGCCGCGTCCGTTCTACTGACCGTAGCGCTGACCCTTACTCACGTCAGTGCGGGCGACCCGGGCGGAGGAGGCACTCACAACATAATCGCAGCCATTCTACTGTAAGCCTGTTAACCCTCGAAGCAAAACTCCCATTTCATATTTTTTGATAAGAATAATAAACTCAGGTAGCAGTACTAATCGCAGTTGTTTGCATTGCAGACAGAAACCGTGCACATCACGGACACCGTCAAACCAGTCAGAGAGATGGCGAAGCAACTCGACCGAACAAACATCAAGATACTCTCCGCCATGTGGAAATACGGCCCGAGGAACCTCCTAGAAGTGTCCAGACGGACCAATATTCCATTCACCTCGGTGTACCATCGCGTGGCAAAACTTGAAGCCCGTTCTCGGCGTGTTGCTTACTTGATTCCCAACATATCGAGGTTCGGCATGACAAGGCTAGTAGTCTTGGTCACCGCAAGATCAGGCTATGAGGATCGCGCGGAGGCGGCTCTCAAGATACCCAACTGGTGGTGGTCAATCAACCGCTGCGAAGGCGCATTCACACACCACTCAGTTCACGCCGTCCCCGTCAAGTTTCTTGATGAGTTCAAAGAGTATCTGCGATCCGTCCTCAGACTAGGATTGATCACTCGCTTCGAAATCATTCAGACCGGAGAACAGCAACCGAACTTTCCTAACTTCAAATACTACAATCCCGCCGCAAATCAATGGACGATTCCATGGGAACGATGGTTCAACACCCTCAAGAAGATCAAACCTCAACGAACTATATCAGACCCTGACGGCTATCCCAATCTCGCTGACAGGAAAGACCTGCTTATTGTAAAGGAACTTGAGAAGAATGGCCGAAGGAGATACACGGACCTTGCCTCGATGCTTGAGATGACTCTCCCCGGCGCAAAATACCGCTATGATAAGAGGCTGATTCCAAACGGGATAATCGGCAGCTTCGCGCTTGACGTCCATCCCTACCCTCCGGAGGTCTCAGCGTACCATGAGATCATGCTCGAGTTCACAAGTGAATCGTCGCTAAACAAGTTAGTCTCTCTCATAGACGACCTATTCTTCATTATAGGCTTCTCGAAGGTTCTCCGCAAAAACACTCTCATTGTGCGAACGACCATTCTCCAATCTCAGCTCTTAAGCATGTTCGATTTCTTCTCCGAGATGGCAAAAGCGAGAATGCTCAACGATTTCTCTTCGGTTAGGTTGGACTTCTCCGCTCGGGAGACACAGACAATATCCTATGAACTGTTCGACGATGAAGAGGGATGGACATTCGACCTAAGCCGGTGCCTCACTGAACTCCGACGCCTTCGCGCGCCCAAGAAGTTGCTTGTCAAGAGGAACGGACGCGCGGCCATTGAGCGGCCCCGCAGGTAACTCAAGACCCAGCAACGGCAAGTGACGTATGTAGTAGCTTCCGTCGGAATCCCATTCGACAAACCCAAAACCAGTCCCAACAAGAAAAACAGTGCAGAAATCAGCCGGTTCAGCGACCCATCGTCCCGTCATCTTACGGGTAAATGGCCGAAAAAATAACGGTGGTTGTGGTGTTCACCGTGCATAGGCCTATTCGAATTACGCCCGAGTGTGAATCCAGTTTTCAGCCCAGCACCTTGAGCGATTGGGGGCAGCACGCTAAACACGTCGACCGAAGTCTTCGTGCGTACACGCCTGCTCCATCAAACCCATCTTCTTTGGGAGCCCTTGTCCAACCCTGACGCCCGTTGCCGGGTGTCGTGGGTTAGAATGGCTGCCTATTTTCGGGAGAGGCTTCTGGCTTAGATGCTTTCAGCCATTATCCTCGACAGCGTGGCTGCCCGGCAGTGCCCTGTCGGACAACCGGTAAACTAGAGGCTGCGATACCCCGTTCCTCTCGTACTAGGGGCGCCTTCCCCTCAGGCAACCAGCACTTCCAGCA
>Ga0187861_10004320_pt1 | contig 11963 bp, 10 predicted proteins | sample June2016WEW_10_1_3_FD_132986 | JGI IMG/M metagenome (GOLD analysis project Ga0187861, IMG submission 132986) | Peatland microbial communities from SPRUCE experiment site at the Marcell Experimental Forest, Minnesota, USA - June2016WEW_10_100 | ecosystem: Environmental > Terrestrial > Soil >...
GAAGGACAGCCTTCCTTGACTGAAGCAGCTTGAAGAATCTTTGCGCCGTGCAAAGAAATGAATGGTTAGCAGTGCAGAGGACCGCAGAGGGGGGTGTAGGAGAGGATTTGCAGTGGTTTCCAATGTTTTTTCCTCTGCGCACTCTGTGTCCTCCGTGTTGAATGAGTGGTGAGAAATGCGGGCTAGTGCAACATGGTTACGAACTCGAAAGGCTTGCCCATGATCCTCAGCACACCGCACGCGCTCCTCCTCGCCGCCACAGCGGCATGCTGCTCGGTTCACTCAGGAGAAACGAAATCCGTGGACTACCCCGCACAGATCCTCGCCGGCGGCGGCCTGAAGCTCACCGTCTACCTCCCCGACGCGCAGAAGGGCTACTACCGCGGCCCGCGTTTCGACTGGTCGGGCATGGTCGCGCGCGCCGAGTACAAAGGCCACACCTTCTTCGCCGACTGGCGCACGCCGCACAACCCGGCCAATTGGGAGCACGGCATCGGCCCGGCCGAGGAGTTCAGCATGGAAGATCCGCCCGGCTACAAGGAGGCCAAGGCCGGCGAGACCTACATGAAGATCGGCGTCGGCCTGCTCAAGAAGGAGTCCGCCGCCGCTTATGCCTTCTACAAGGCCAATCCCATCGTCAAGCCGGGCGAGTGGAACGTGACCAGCGGCGCAGACTGGATGGAATTCCAGCAGGAGCTGGCCGGGAGCGAGCACGCCTACAGGTACGCCAAGCGCATCGCCATCGAAAAAGGCGGCGCCTTCACCATCGCGCACACGCTGAAGAACACCGGCGGCAAGCCGCTTGCCACCACCCACTACTGCCACAACTTCATCGTGATTGACGATGAACCGGTCGGGCCGGATTACAGGCTGGCCTTCGCCTTCGATTGCGCTATTGCGCAGAAGGCCGGCACAGTCCAGGTTGAGGCGCAGGACAAGCGCTTCTCGTTCCTGCAGCCCATGCCCGACAAAGCTACGCTCTGGGTGCTGCTGAAAGGCGCCGGAAACACCAACGCAGACAACCGGATCACAGTTGAGAACACCAAAGCCGGCGCGGGCTTGCGGATCGTCGGCGACCAGACCGGCATCAAGTACGTCGTCTACGCCGAGAAGACCGCCGTGTGCCCGGAAGTGTTCGTCCGCATCGAACTCAACCCTGGGGACGAGGCAACCTGGACGAACAGGTATGAGCTCTTCCTGAGCGCCGGCGAGAAGTAAGCGCGGCGCGGCTTGAGGCCCGTCGAAAGGAACTGCCGTGTGCTTGACAACGCACCCCGATACGGCTAACAAGAGAAGGCCAGTCCGGTGCTTGGCCCCCAGACTGAGTGGGCGCCGGCGCCGGCCGCCAAACCAGTGCGGGTGTAGCACAGTGGCAGTGCGCCAGCCTTCCAAGCTGGCCTTGCCGGTTCACTATCTGCTTGCGCCTTCTGGACTTGCGCGTTTTGCCCCTCCCGTTCTTGCACTAACCTTGTACTGCCAGCTTCAAGATTAGGGTTTCTTTCGGTGTCAATCGGCGCGTTGTCCGTTCCGGTTCTCAGGCTTGCGGCCTGGACGCTTTCAGGCTGGAAGGGCCTTGGCAGCAAAGCCGGCATACCTTCCGCAGCGGCCTTCATCCGGCCCTTGTCGCGGTGAATGTAAACGCCGAAGGTCAGGGCGGCGCTCTTGTGGCGCATAAGGGCCTGGACGGTCTTGGGGTCAACGTCCGGGCGCTTGCCCAGCCAAGTCCCGTAGGTATGGCGCAGGGCGTGGTTGTCCAGCACGCGGCCCGCGGCGTCCCGCTTGCCAATGCCAGCGGCCTCAAGATCATCGTCCAGGGTGCGCACAAACGAGTCTGGTATGTCCACAACGGCCGCGGCTTCATCCGGGCGGGTTTCCGACTTCCACAGCGCCAGGGCTTGAACCGTATCGGGCGGCAAGGGGATCTCCTTGTCTTCAACGCGGCCGGTCAGCTTGTCGCCCTTGTCGCCACGAATGAACAGCAGCCCCGCTTCCAGGTCAAGATCGCACCAGCGCAACTCCTGGACTTCGTGCAGCCGCAAGCCGGCGGTCAGCATCAGGCGGAATGCCAGGGCATTGCGGCGGCCTTGCCGGGCGCAATCGGCCTGCACCTGCAGCGGCAGCATTGCGCCTTTGTAGGCTCTGGCCATGCGGCGGCGCGGCCCGTCCAGGGCGGCGGAAAGCAACCGGGCGCCTTCGTCTTCGGACAACGGGCGGCGGTTCCTGACCTTCTCCGCTTCGGAGCGTTTGGACACGGCTTCCAGCGGATTGTAGGGCAGCTTGCGGCGCTTGACGGCCCAGGTGAGCATACCCTTGGCCGCTTGCAGGTAGGTGTTGACCGTCCGGGCGCTCAGTTCACCTTCCAGGCTGGAAAGATATGCTTCCACGCGCTCGGGGGTCAAGTCCTTGACGGCGACGGCCCGTGTCCCGGTCAAGAGCGCATTCAGGCGGGAACGCAACCCGGACAGGTGCTCTTCACAGACATGCGGTGCTTGCGCGTCCAGGTATGCTTTCGCCAGATCGCCGGCCGGCAGCATGGCGGCGGATTGCACAGGCAGCCCGTTGCGCTCGGCTATGGCGTCCTTCACCGCCACGGCCAGCGCGTCTTCCGCTTCTTGTTTCCTGTCACTGACAGCGCGGCGGCGCTTGACGCCTTGCCCGTCCCGATACTGAATCCACCAAGTTGTGCTCTGGCGCCTTGCCCGCGTGCCGTCCGGCAGCTTGACCGTGTACGAAGGCTGAAAGACGCAACCTCTGGCCATGTCACTTCCCCCTCTGCTTGGCCTTGCGGCACAATTCCAGTTTCAACAATTCGCAAATGGCTTCTGCTGATTCCAGCGTCAAGCCTCGTTCCCCGGACATGAAGCGGCTTAGCGCTGATTGTTCAATGCCAGTCCGCTTCGAGATCACGTAGCGCGAAAGTCGGCTCTGGCGTATCGCCTTCTTCAACTGCTGTGTAAGACTCATGCTGGTATTCTACCCCCTGCTTGCCCGATGTCAAGCACTTTTTCTCTTCTTTCTTTCGGATTCCTGCCAAGTGCGAAAGACAGCGGCAGGCGGGCAGCCGGAAGCGACCCATTCCTGCACGGCGGCTGGCAGAAAGCGGGCGGTCCCTTCTCCGTGGCTTCCGCGGCCCCCCGGAATCCGCAAGAATGGTATGCTCCCGGCCTTGGCGGGGTCCTGGGTCAAGGCGTCGTAAACCCACCGCTCTGACCGTTGCAGGTAGGCTGCCACGTCCCGGACACTCCACAGCGGCGCAAAGCCGCCCGGCAGCGTTGCAGGCTGGACAGGCGCGGGATTGTCCAGGGCGGTCGGCGGCGCTTGTGGCGATTCCGCGACGGGCGGGACCTGGACGTCCGGACCATGGACTTCCTGTCCGGGCGGGATCGGCGCGGCGGTGCTGGCTTCATCTTTCATCGGCTGTTTCTCCTTGGTCACTGGCTTGCACGATTCGGACGTGAAAGGCGCTCTGCCTCGGCTTCTTGGCGTGGCAGTGGCGCGGTTACGTTGCGCCAGCCGCGGCGTTGCCAGCGTTGGACGCGATAGACGGCGGGCGCGGTGCTGGTGCTTGCTGTCTCATTCACTTTTCGTCCTCCAGCGGCAACAGCCACTTGTAGCGCGTGGCCTTGCCGTTCGGGCCTTTGGTGCCGGGCTTGACAACTTCCAAGACCTTGATCGCGCACAGCGCGCTAAGGTATGCGTGGCCAGTCTGCCAGGACATGCCGACAATCTCGCCGGCGTCCCGGCAGGACAGGAAAAAACAGGCTTCCTCGTGTTCGTCTTGCCGTGCCAGGGCGCGGCACACACAAGCCAAGAGGCTAAGTTGCGGCTTCTTCATCGTGGCCACTTTGGGCGGCGGCGTGGCCTTGTGCGCTTCAGCAATGGCCCGCGTCAATGGGGTCTCGCCATATCCGCACTTCATGTCGTTGTGTGCGGCCAGGAACTCAATGAGGCGCGTGGCTTTGTCCTTCGCAGGCATTAAGGCCGAAAGCTCCTTTTCGTAGCGGGCATACCATTGCTCAAAGACAACTTCGAGAGTCCAATGCCTGTTGTCCAGCAGCGCACAGTCACTCGTTTTCAGAAGGCGCGCAAAGTGATGCTCAGGCGATACCCGTTGCTGTTCGGCATGGGCAGGGCTTGCAATCTCCAGGAGTTGTTCAAAGTTCCTTTGCTGGCCTTGACGGAGAAAGAAGGCCGCGTTCCGGTGCCGTTCCTGGAATGTTGAAGACTCAGTTCCCATGTGCCCTGCCTTCCTTGCTGGCAGCTTTTGTAAACTCACTTCTCCCCCTTCGGCGAAGCGAAGCGACGCGAAGGAGACCGTTGTTTCCCTTGAAGCCCTTGTATTCCATGAAACCCTGTGCCCCTTCTGTCCCTTCAACCTTCTATCCTCTGCCCCTCTGTCCCTTGTAACCCTGTGTCAACTTGACAGAGGGTAAGAGGGTGTCGGGGGAAAGGGGGAATTGGCGCGGGGGCGCTCATTGCCTGCCGCCTTTCGGCGCCAGCTTCCACTTGTGAGTTAGTCGCCGATGCGATAGCGGGCCTTCGGCTGGGCCAGTGCCTGCGGGCGCAATCGTCCCGGCCTGCCACAGGGAAAGAACCACCCCGCCGATGTGGTTGTCTCCCGGTATCCCGTGGCGCTTCCGAGTCCCGCCTGCGGTGACGGCGCCATGCCGTTGCAGGTCAGCCAAGAAAGCAGGGCGGAAGTGTGTGCTGATACTGTTCGGTTCCAAGCCGGCTGATGTGAACAGGTCGCATACCTTCCGGGATCGGCGCGGCGTCTTCATGCGCGGCCTACCTTTCCCAATAGCCGCTTCACCTGCTCAAAGGCAGCCCTGTCGAAAACCCGCTCCTCGTCGGCCAGGGCGCGTGGGCTAATTTCGGCATGGCGCTTCAGTAGCCAGCGCAACCGTTGCGCGGTTACACCAAGCTCCGAGGCCATTACCTTGACCGTTCTCAGGACAGGCACTCGCTTCGCCATAACGTCACCTCCTAAAAGAAGTGGCGTGTTTACGATTTCAGCAAAGGGTCATAGGGAAAAGCGTTTACTAAACAGGTCGCGAACGTTCATAAACTCTGAGGCGTCTCGTAATCGGGCAGACTGTCTGCCCCAGCATCGTTCTTTTGCTCCACTGTGAGCCTGGCAAGCTCGGCATCGTTCGCTGTTCGGATATACTTCTTGGGATTTCGTCCCATGTGCGCCTTCCACGCTGGCAGCTTGAATGCAGTCGCGGTGGAACAATGCAACTTCTTCGCCAGTTTTCGTATGGAAAGGCTCCGTTGCCGGTGCAGATACAGCTTGGCCTTCTTGTTCAACTCCACCATGTCCAGCCGGGGGCGGGCGCGGTGTGGCGCGGTCTGGTGTGCCGGCGCGGGCGCGGCCAGCGCGACGGCCTGTCCAGCGGCGGGCGCGGCCTGGCCGTTGGTTTCCTGTGGCGCGGCCGTCACAGGTTGGGTGGCAGCCAGAACGGGCGCGGCGGCGGTCGTTTTGGGTCCCTCTCTCTTGGCCCGCACCCTTGCATCGCGATTCCCAACTGCGTTGCAGTATCTCTCGGCTTGCCCGGTCTCGCTTCGACAATAGCCCAGCTCCAATTTAGAATTGTCGAAATCGTGGTTTCCTTGCTCTTTTTGAAGCCTGATGTAGTGCCTCTTGTTGCCTCGCCCGGTTTGGCGCCAGACCCGCTTCATCACAGAATTGTCGCGACCAATGATCCCTAATTCTCTTGCGCGCAAAGGATCAGGGAGTACTTCCCAAGGCACCAGCTTGTCGTCACAGAACAACCACCGGTCCAACAGTCCCTTGGACGCTAACCGCTCCAAAGTCGTTTCAAGACTGTCCTTGAACTGCTGGGGCGTATCCGGGAATCCGGCCACAAGCGCACGGATGTCCTTAACGGGCCGTAGGCCGTCCAGTCTTTTCAGGAGAAGGCGCTCGAAAGCAAGTCGTTGTCTTGATCTTACTTGTCGGAGTGTCATGTGCGCGTTGTCCTTTCGCGTGTCCAGGTTAAAGGCCAGGGGCAGGGCTTTGGACTCAAGCCTTTTCAGCGCCGTTAGCTAGACGGCGCCTATCCCCGGCGATGTTCAAGAGCATCAACTTCCAGTCAGACTTGATTACTCCTTGACGGTGAACCGCTCTACAAGGGGAACGGTGCGGCTGGCGCCGAGGACGGTGGTGTAGCGGTATGTGCCCGTCCGGGCCACTATCACTTCCTCATGGAAGTGATGAAACGCGCCGTCGACCATTCCGGTCGTGGATATGCCGGACAGGCACGCAGTCTTCATGTGCTCGTCACCACCTATCATGCGCTCCCCGCCGGGGAGAACAGGCCCCAGACCCTCGCCATTCCGGTCCCCCGGGATCCCGTCCCAAAACGCGGCGAGCGCATGGCTTTTGTCAAGCACCTGGACGATTTTTATACCGGCGATTAGGCCGGGCTTACCGAAGTCAAGGTCGAACGATGGGATTTTTTTGCTCCGTTTCTCCTTCTTCAATTGCTCAAGGTTGGCGACCGCGGCGTTATAGTTCCGGCCGCTCATGTGCGACATGGCTGCCTTTTGCTCCTTTATCGCCTCATCCACTTCTCTTGCGTTTGTCTCGATCAATTCTTTGCGCGTGATTGTGGGACCAACATCTTGAGCTTGGCCGGCTGCGGCACTTCTCTGCGTGGGATCGAGCGGCAATGTCCAAGCTACTCGTTTCCCCCTGCTGCTATAGTAATAGTAATCGCCAGGCGCACCGTAAATGGGCTTCCCGGTCGCCGTCGTATAGCCTGTTTCAACGTCAGCACTGACGACCGGCGCGGATTGCGCGGGTGCAATGGGAACAGGCGGGGCTGGCGCATCTTGCCCCGGCTGCGCTTTGGCTTCCGGCGGGTGTGGCAGCTTGACTGCCGGATATTCCACCATGTAAGGATGGTAGGTGAGGATGTAACGCTGCTCCCCTCCCGGCAAAGCAAGAAGTCCCTGAATCGTTAGCTTGGGCGTTTGGCCATTTATAATTGCCACTGCTAATGCCTTCACTCTTCGCTGTGCGATCACGTCGAGCCCGAACTCCGATTCCGTATCCGCAATCAGGAAGGGGAAGAATTTTTCGAGAAGCTTAACGATTGGTGTATCCGTAACGCCGTCGTCTCGAAGCTTTCGAGCCGTTGCAAATGTGCCCGGCGTAAACATGTCGATTTGGCCGCGAGAAACCTTCTCCCCGAATACAAAAACCCATGTTGCATCGCGCTGTGAAAGGGCTTTTGCCGCTTGCGCGAGTTCTCTGTTGCGCTGCCAGAAGCCGCCTGGGTCTTGAATTGCTGCACCTACGGTTCGGGCCTTCACCATCAGCTTTTCAATGTCGGCCGGTATTGCCACATTTCGTTTTTCGTTGGCCTGGTCAAATGCCTGTAGGGGGGCTTGTGGCGCTTCCGGTGGAAGTGGCGGCTTGACTTCCGCGGCTGGCGTATCTTGCGCCGGCTGTGCTTGCGCTTCCGGTAGGCGTGGCGGATTGACTGCCAGGGAGTCTTCCGGTTTCTTCGCCGCGTCTGCTGTTGGCGCTGCCGTGGCAGGATGCGCAGGCGGCGGGGCTTGAACCGGCTGGCTAGGAGAGCCGCAGCCCAAAAGAACGACAAGGGCCAACAGAACCGACGGAGAGGGCATTCTGGCCATTGGAGAACTCCTCCTTCTCAGCAGACACGACTGGGTTAAATCTACATGGCGAGACAGTCAAGGGCAGAAAACTCTTTTCCCTGTCCTTAGCCGGGCGGGAGCACGCGCCCCCACAACCCGGCGACCTTGCCGCTACCCGCTTTCCGTGACGGCGCGTGACGGCAGGGTCAGAGGTTGCGCCTTTGATTGCGCTTGGGGGGCGACCACCTCGCCAGGCGGGGCTTTGAATCCTGGCGGATGTGGCTAAATACTGCCCCCATATATAGTTACGCGTTAATTGTCGTATTTCCCATTCTTTGCGTTCCTGTGGCCTCTGGCGCGGTTCCCAGCTTTCGTACCCTTGGCACAAGATCGCGCTTCCTGGGCAGCCTGGGCGCTTGCTGCTTGGCGATTCCAGCGGCCTTCATGCCGGCAGAGCGCAGGCTGCCGCTCCCTCCATCAGCCGCTCGCGGGTTCCCGCGTCGTATCTGTCGAGGAACTGCGCTTCAGCCTGTTCCGCGGTCTCTGCGCGGATTTCGTCCTCCAGCGTCAACCCGTGGCGGGCGAATTCCTCAAGGCTCTGGTTCTTGCTCTTCCAGTAGACCAAGAAGCGGCGCATGGTTATCTCCTCTCGGTTGTGCTGACCAAGGCCATTACCGCGGCGCGGATATGCGCGGGCAGTTGCGGCCAGGCGGTGACGACGTGTTGAAGATCGGGCGGCAGTTCCGCTTTGCTTTGTGGCGCAAAGCCAGCCGGATTTCTCTTGCACTGATCTTGCACTAACTCGGTGCAGTTTAGGGTTTCATTAGGCAGTTTTGTGCAGAGTTCGCTGGAAACCGAAGATGGCGCTTCCGTTGCTGGAAGTTCCTTATTCTGCACTTGCTTGCAGTCTTGCGCAGGGTTATTCAAGGACCCAGTGCGGGTGTAGCACAGTGGCAGTGCGCCAGCCTTCCAAGCTGGTTATGCGGGTCCGATTCCCGCCACCCGCTCCACTCCGGGCAACGCTGAAGAAGACTGCGACCATAGATGCTGTTGCACGCGGTAACTGCAGCGGGGACGCCAAGGCCCGTGCAACCGTTCCCGCAGCTCACTCGATTGGAGGAGAACAAGATGAAAGGCCATCCTGAGACAAAAGGCAATCCCGATCGCCGGCAGTTCGTCGGCGGCGCCCTTGCCGCGGCGGCCTCCGCGGTGTTCCTGCGGCCGTCGCCGGGCTACGCCGATGAGAAGGCGCCGGAACCCAAGGCCGAGCCCAAGAAGAAGATCAAGCTGGGCCTCGTGGGCTGCGGCGGGCGCGGCAACTGGCTCCTCAACCTGTTCAAACAGCACGGCGGGTATGAGTTCTACGCCATGGCCGACTACTTCCAGGACGCGGCCGAAGCCAGTGGCAAGAACTTCGGCGTGGACAAGGCGCGCTGCTTCGGCGGTCTGTCGGGCTACAAGAAGCTGATCGAAAGCGGTGTCGAAGCCGTCGCGATCATTGACGTGCCGTACTTCTACCCCGAACAGGGGCGGGATGCCGTCGCCGCCGGCGTGAACGTGTACATGGCCAAGCCCGTGGCGGTGGACGTGCCGGGCTGCCTGATGATCGAAGCCGCCGCCAAGGAAGCCACGAAAAAGCAGCGCGTCTTCCTGGTGGATTACCAGTTGCCGCTCGAACCGGCGTGCATCGAGGTCGCCAACCGCATTCGCGACGGCGCACTGGGGAAACTGGTTCACCTCGCGTCGTTCGGCCTGGCCTGGCAGGCCTGGCCCGACCCGCCGCTCACGGCGAACCTCGAGAGCCGTCTGCGCGGAGAGATCTGGCTTTCCGACACGAACCTGAGCGGCGACACCATCGTCTCCTACGACATTCACATCATTGACGGCGTCACCTGGGTGATGGGCAAACGGCCGGTGAGCGCGTGCGGCATGGCGCGCACCTGCCGCCCGGAACCGCATGGCGACCGCACCGACAGCGCGACGGTGGTCTACGAATACGACGACGGCACCCTCTGGACGCACGTCACGCAGGCGCTCAGCAACGGTTTCGATATCGCCCTGCCCACGCTTTCCGCCAACTTCTTCGGCATGGCGGTGACCGGCCATCTCCAGTATGGCGGCAAGGTGTATGTGCGCGGCGGCCAGAAGCACTACGCGGGCACGTGCGGCAGCATCTACGACGACGGCGCCAAGCGGAACATCGCGGACTTCCACGCGCGCGTCACGGAAGGGAAGTTCGACAACCCGACGGTGCAACGCGCCGTGGACGGCCACCTCGCCGCGATCCTCGGCCGCGAAGCCGCCGCGCGGAAGAAGTACCTGACGATGGAAGAACTCATCAAGGAGAACAAGCGCCTCGAGGTGGACCTGAAGGGGCTGAAGGTGTGACCCCGGTTGGTTCCAGCTACGCCGGCTTAGCCAAGGTTCTTCCCGTCCCCATGCGTTGCCGCTGCAGCGCCAGAGGCTCCAGCAGGTTGCGCACCAGCTTGTGCAGCGCCTCTTCATTGTGCAGGCTGCGCAAGGTCAGTCCGAAGGACAAGGTCTGGTCATCAATAATCCGCACGCCGCGGCTCTCGGGCAGGCCCCGCAACGCGCGGTCGCTCATCTTCAGGTCCCAGTCGTGCAACTTGAAGATCAGGCGGCCTTCCTTCGGGTCCAGCCCCACATAAGGCACCCTGGCGAGGCGCGCCCAGTGGCGCAGTTTCGCCTCTTCGAACATCCGCGCAACAGGCGCCGGCAGCGGGCCGAAACGGTCCACGGCTTCGGCCTTCAGAGCGTCAATGTCCACGTCCTGGCGCAAGGCGCCGAGGCGGCGGTACAACTCCAGGACGGCCCGTTCGTCCTGCACGTACTCTTCAGGGACGTACGCGGCGCCGCGCAACTGCAAGTTGACCTCGATCTCCTCCTCGACCACCTCGCCGCGCAGTTCCTTGACCGTGGCCTCCAGCAGCCGGCAGTACAGGTCGTAGCCGATTTCGGCGATCTCGCCGGACTGCTCGCGGCCCAGCACGTTCCCCGCGCCGCGGATTTCAAGGTCCTTGAGCGCCAACTGGAAGCCCGCGCCCAGTTCGTCGAACTCCTCCAGCGCGCGCAGGCGCCGCATGCCCTCCGGCGTGACGTTGCTGCGCAGGGGCAGGAGCAGGTAGCAATAGGCCTGCACGTCGCTGCGCCCCACGCGGCCGCGCAATTGGTGCAGTTCGGCCAGCCCGAAGCGGCCGGCGTCGTGGATCAGGATGGTGTTGGCCGTGGGGATGTCCAACCCCGACTCCACAATCGTGGTGCTCACCAGCACGTCCAGTTCGGCGCGCAGGAAGCGGCCCATGACCGTTTCCAAAGAGTCGGCGTCCATTTGGCCGTGGCCCACGGCAAAACGCGCTTCCGGCACCAGTTTGGCCAGTTCGTCCCTGAAGTCGTCAATGTCGTAGACGCGGGGGTGCACGACAAAGACCTGTCCGCCGCGGCTGATTTCGCGCAGGATCGCGCGCCGCACCAGGTCGCCGGAGAGGTGCGCGACCTTGGTGAGAATGGCCCTGCGGTTGCGCGGCGGGGTGACCAGGTTGGAGATGTCGCGCAGGCCGATGAGCGCCATGTGGAGCGTGCGCGGAATGGGCGTCGCGGTCAGCGTCAGCACGTCCACGGATTTGCGCAACTGCTTGAAGAACTCCTTGTGCTCGACGCCGAAGCGCTGCTCCTCGTCAATGATGGCCAGGCCCAGGTCTTTGAACCTGACGTCCTTTTGCAGCAGGCGGTGCGTGCCGATGACCACGTCCACGCGCCCCGCGCCCAGGCGTTCCAGGATGGCTTTCTGCTCCCCGGCGGTCTTGAAACGCGAGAGGACTTCGACGCTCAAGGGATAGCCCGCGAAGCGTTCGGTGAACGTGCGGCCGTGCTGCTCGACCAGCAGCGTCGTCGGCGCCAGCACGGCCACTTGCTTGCTGCTGCAGGCGGCCTTGAAGGCCGCGCGCAAGGCCACTTCCGTCTTGCCGAAGCCCACGTCGCCGCAGAGCAGGCGGTCCATGGGGCAGGTGTCTTCCATGTCCTGTTTGACGGCCGCGATGGCGCTGACCTGGTCGGGAGTTTCTTCGTAAGGGAAAGCCTTCTCGAACTCGTCCTGCCATTCGCCGTCGGGCGGATAGACGATGCCGGGCAGGTCCCTGCGCGCGGCCTGGATGCGCAGCAGGTCTTCGGCGATGTCGCGGATGACCTTGGCGGCACGTTCCCTTTTCCGCGCCCAGACCTTGCCGCCCAGCGTGGACAATTCCAACTGGGCCGCGCCGCCGATGTACTTGCTCACCCAGCCGATGTGCGCGGCGGGGACGTAGAGTTTCACGTCGTTGGCGAAGAGCAGCGTCAGA
>Ga0187861_10004329_pt1 | contig 11944 bp, 7 predicted proteins | sample June2016WEW_10_1_3_FD_132986 | JGI IMG/M metagenome (GOLD analysis project Ga0187861, IMG submission 132986) | Peatland microbial communities from SPRUCE experiment site at the Marcell Experimental Forest, Minnesota, USA - June2016WEW_10_100 | ecosystem: Environmental > Terrestrial > Soil >...
CTTCCGGGATCTCCCGCTCCCCTGGTTTGTAGGAGCCGAACGCGTTGATGTGCGCCCCCGGCTTCACGTCCTGGTGTGCAAATACCGGCGTGGCCGAGGTCGTTACCGTGCAGATGACATCGGCGTTGCGGAGCTGCGCCGGCGAGCCGCCTGCAACGACGGCCAGCGACAACTTCTCTCCCATTTCACGGCAGAACGCGGCCGCGCGCCGGGAGTCCGGGTCGAAGATGTATGCCTGTGCGATCGGACGCACGGCACAGACCGCTTCCAGTTGCGCGCGGCCCTGAACTCCGGCCCCGAAGATGGCTGCGACTTTTGCTTCCCGGCGGGCCAGCAGTTCGGTCGCCAGGCCGGCAGCGGCAGCGGTTCGTATCGCGGTCAAAGCCTCGCCGTCCAACACCGCGCTGGGGCGTCCGGTGCGCGCGTCGTTGACCAGCACCAGCGCATGGATCAACGGCAATCCCGCGGCCGGGTTGTTCCTGAAAAGAGACACTACTTTCACGGCGAGGATCTCACGGGCGGGGAAGTACGCCGGCATATACAGCACCGTCCCGTCGCGGCCGGGCACGTCAATCCTGGTGCGGAGCGGCACGCTGGCCTGCCTGGACGAGAGTTGCACGAAGGCCTCGCGCACCAGCGGGATGGCGTCTTTCACGGTCAGGACCCGGGCGATATCTTCTTTTGACAAGAACCGCAACGTCTGTGTCATGCTACCCTCCCGGGGATTCCGGGGACATGACCCGATTTCCGGCTGTTTGGAAATCGGGATCGTGTCCCCGGAATCCCGCCTGCGCCTGGCCACGAAAGCCTTAGCCGAGGGCGTGGCCGCCACGCCGCCTTGAGCGGTGCAGCGCAGCGCCGGCGGCAACTGCTTTCCGACAGCGTACGAAGCGTCCACGGCATCGTCGAGGGAGATCGGATTCGCATAGCCACCCAGAACCAGGTCGCCGCACACGAACGCCTGCGCCACCGCCGCCGCCGTGCGCGTGTGGCAGGGAATCTCGCAGCCGCCGTCAACGGGGTCACACACCAGGCCCATTGTGTTCTGCAGCGCGATCGCAGCGGCGTCCGCCGCGCTTGCAGCGGACCCGCCCGCGATTTCGACAACCGCCGCCGCGGCCATCGCTCCGGCGATGCCGATCTCCACCTGGCAACCGGCTTCCTCGGCGGCAAAGGTTGCCCGCTGGGCCATTACCAGTCCGACTGCGCCGGCGGCCAGGAAGGCCATTGCGATCTGCTGCGCGCCGGCTTTCCGCTCCTCGCTCAATGTCACGAGCACCCCGGGAAGCACCCCCGACGATCCGCCCGTTGGCGCCGCGCAGACGACTCCTTTGGAGTTGCAGACATGCAGCACAGCCAGGCTGCGCGCCACAGCGCGAGCCAGCATGCCGCCGTGAGCCAGGCGGCCAGCCTGCTCCGCCCGCCACAGGCTGGCAGCGCTTGGGGACAGGAGCGGCATGTGCACGCGCGAATCGTCCAAGCCTTGGGCCACGGCCGAGCGCATGATTTCGAAGCGCCGCAGGACTTCCGCCACAACATCCTGCTCCGCAACTCCCAGCAGCGCAGCTTCATAAGCGCAGGCCGTCTGGCCCAGACTCCAGTGCCGGCCGGCAGCCAGAGCGAGCATCTCGCGCGAAGATGAGAAGAGCGCGGCGCCCCGTGGGACATACATGAGCGGCTTCAGATACCGAACATCGGCAACCTCGCTCATGGACTGCAGCCGCTGGAGCACTTCCGGTGGAATGGGTTCAAGCAGGTTCCACTGCGCAAAGCTGGTGCCGTCATGCTCGTCCTGCCCTCCCCCAGCCCCCTCCCCGCCGCGGGAGGGGGGACGGGGAAGGGGCGTTGCCTTTCCTCCCACCTGTTCTGCCACGCGCTGGCGGCAGTTGGCCGCGCCGGTCATTTTGAGGAGCAGGACCCACGACTTGCCATCAATGCAGCAGGCCCAGTCGTCGAAGCGGTAGACCTCGACCATGCCGCCTCCGATCGAACGGCCCCAGAGCACGTGAGTGCTGCCGCTGCGAGCCGTTATCTCAAGCCGGATTGTGTTGGGATGATCGTGGTGCTCCAGCGGCGCGATGACAAAGGCCAGGTCCAAGCCCTGTGCCGCGGCCAGCGCCGGCGCCTGCGCATAGCGTTCGTCTTCCATCTCAAAGCCAAGGAACGCCGCGGCAAAGGCGGCGTCCAACCCCATAGCGTGATACGTCGGCGCGTACGACCCACCAGGATCGAAAGCGACCCGCACGCATGCCGGCGGCTCATTCACAAGCAGCCCAGCGATCCTGCCGATCCTGAACGCGCCGGCTGTATGCGAACTCGAAGGCCCGCGCATCACAGGTCCCATCACGTCATTGAGAATGCTGAAGACAGCCATCAGGCACTCCTCCCTTCCGGCCTCAGCTCGTACTCATATCCGGGCGCGGTCTGAAAAGAAATCGTCTTGCCGCCGTTCTGCTGAACACTCACAAGTTTCCGCCTGTGGAACACCTGCAACGGCTCGGTGGAGCGCACACGGCACAGTCCGCCCTTGAAGGAGCGAATCGCCGCCGCAGAGATGCGGCTATCCCGCCAGGCCAAGTCTACTTCAAATCCGCCGCGCGCACGCAGACCGCGCACCTCGCCGCTGTTCCACGCTCGCGGCAAGGCCGGCAGCAAGTGCAGCTCATTCTCATGTGATTGGAGAAACATTTCCATAATTGCGGCGGCCACGCCGCAGGAGCCGTCAACTTGGAGGGCCTTGGCGCATAGGGCAAAGAGGCTGTCACACGTGTAGTGCCGGATGTAGTAGCGGAAGTTCTCCAGAGCTTTGTCCGCGTTGAACAGCCGCGCCCAACACGCCATCTTCCAGGCGGAGGACCAGCCATTGCCTTCCAGGCCGCGTTGTTCCAGCACCACCTCGCAGGCCCGCGCCAAACCCTCTGCCCTCCGGGGAGAGGGCAGGGTGAGGAGGAGTGCCCCACCCTCTCCCCTCTGGGGAGAGGGCAGGGTGAGGGGTCGGGAAATGCAGTTGCCGGGAAACAGGCCGTACAGATGCGAGATGTGGCGGTGGCTCTTCTCTTTCTGCTCCCAGTCCTCAAGCCATTCTTGTAGATCGCCTTTGCGGCCAATCTGCATCGGCGCGAGCCGCGCGCGGGCAGCCAGGACCTTCTTGCGGAACGCCGCATCCTTGCCGAGGATCTTCGCTGCCTCAGCAACGCAGCCGAACAGGCCGCTGAGTATCTGCGTGTCAATCGTGGACCCGGCGCAGATTGTGGTCCCGCCAGGACTCATCCCGCCCGTTACCTCGTCAAAGAACGGGCCGTTTCCCGGCCGCGCGGGAAAGTTCTCCGGAGAACTCGATGGATTGGTGACGAGCCACTTGTGCCGGGGGTGGACGATGAGAAAGTCCAGGAAAAACTGCGCTGCGCCCTTGAGCACCGGGTACGCACGCTTCAGGAAATCGCGGTCGCCAGTGAAGCGATAGTGCTCCCATAGGTGCATGCACAGCCACGCTCCGCCCGTGGTGAATGTCCCCCATTGCGGCCCGTCCATCGGTGCGGCCACACGCCACATATCCGTGTTCTGGTGCAAGACCCAGCCGCGCGCTCCGTAATGCTCACGCGCAACATCATGCCCCTGATCCGTGCATTCGCGGATCATGCGGAACAACGGTTCGGCGCACTCGCTCAGGTTTCCCGCCTCCGCCGGCCAGTAGTTCATCTGCAGGTTGATGTTGGTCGTGTACTTGGAGTCCCACGGCGGGTTCATCGAGGCGTTCCAGAGGCCCTGCAGGTTGGCCGGTTGTGTGCCTGGCCGCGAGGAGGCGATGAGCAGGTAGCGGCCGAACTGGAGGCACAGCGCGGCAAAGTTCGGATCGTTAGCGCCGGTGAACCGTTGTCGCCGTTTGTCCGTGGGCAATAAGGACTGCCGCGTCTTTCCGAAGTCCACGGACACCCGCCGGAATAGCTTTTGATGATCGCGCACGTGCGCCTTGCGGATGTGCGCGTAGGACTGCCCTCGAATTGCCTTGAGCGCCGCGTCCACACGAGCGACTGGATCGGCGCTTAAATCCTTGTAACTTGCCACGTTGGTTGCTGCGGCAATGTAGAACGTCACCGCGTCCGCCCTGGAGACGTTGAGACGCGCGTCCTCTGTGCCGACCTGTCCGTTCTCGGGGATGGCCAAGAGCTGCGTGACATGGCGGACTCTCCCAGCAACACCGAGGTAATCCGCCGACTTCCCGCGCAGCAACAGCCCGTCGGAGCCGGCGCGGTCCATCTTGAAGTAGTCATTGCCGTAATTCGAGTGCGCCGTGTTGCGGCAGCCGCGGAATTCGGCGGTCAATGAAACGCGGCCAGGTTTGTCGGCCGAGAGCCTCACGACGATGACCTGATCCACAGCGCTGCAAAACACTTCACGAGCAAAGCGGACGCCGTCCTGCCGGTAATGGACCCGGACGATTCCCTCATCCAGATCAAGTTCCAGCCGATAGTCCCGGACTGAGCCGCCTGGAGGGAGGTGGAGGATCAAGTCGCCCAGGGCCTGGTATTTCATCTGCTCAACTGGGTTGCCCATCAGCGCGCGGCCAAAGAGCTTATGGGCCTTCTGGTACTCGCCCGCAAAGATCAGCCGTTGGATTTCAGGGAGCGCCTTGGCGCCGCCCTTGACAGTCTGCGCATACGGCCCGCCGGACCAGAACGTCTCCTCGTTGAGCGCGATGCGCTCCTCGTCCGTTCTGCCGAAGACCATAGCGCCCAAGCGGCCGTTGCCGACTGGCAGAGCGTTCTCCCACTTGTCCGCGGGATGCGTGTACCAGAGACAGGTTGTGGGGTTCATCTGCGCTGAGTGTCTCCTGGGACGTCTGCGGCGATTCTTTCTCTGGCGGTCATGCAAGTTCTCCCCGTCTTCTGCGGTGAATAGTCCAGGCCAACACAAGAAAGTCCCAGATAGCTTCCATTGCTCTAAGTCCTTAATTTACTGGCCTTTTAGGGATCGATTCAAGATATAATAGGGATCGCTTCGAGATATAATAGGGATCGCATCAAGATATAATAGGGATAGAATCAGGCTAAGATAAAGATATATACAGGTGATGATAATGATATAATCAACCGGCATCGGCATTGAGGCACAGAGACACAGAGAAAGGACTGTTGGTTCTTGATTTTGGAAAAACATAACCCGTTCCCTTCTCTGTGCCTCTGTACTACTAACCCTTCGTTTCTTCGCACGGCGCGAAGATCCTTAAAGCTGCTTCAGCCAAGTGGGGCCGTTATCCGCTCTCCCCGTGTCCCTGTGTCCCCGTGTCTCCGTGTCATCGTGTCCCAGTGTTACGGTGTCACAGTGTCATCTTGACATTGTATCACCATGCCATCGTGTATCTGCACCTCCATGCCCGACCACTATCTCGCAAACTACGTGCCATTATAATACAATAGTGTTGGAGAGCATCCTTGTCAAGGACAGATTTGAAAAATCTGGACGGGCAGGAGGAATGAAGTGTTATCGGCCGCATCCGTAATATCGCGGTCTACAATCGCGAGCAGCGCGGCAATCTCCTGGCGGGAACTCTGGTGCGGACGCATCCAGCCGTCATTTGCCCAATCCTGCAAGCTCATTCTGGTCTCCGATTACGAACAGTTTTGGCGCGGCCAACACGGTGTTCAAAAAATGGTCTTCAGCTTTCTTGCGCCGCGCGAACTCTGCGGCCTTGAAGACATGGGGATTCACTTCGCGGCCGATGGTTCTCTGAGCCGGCTGCAGGGCCGCCACCACTTCGCCGAAGCTCACCTTGCCGATGACCATAACGTCCACGTCACTGTGCGCCTTTTCGCTCCCCGCAGCCAGGGATCCGAACACGAATGCCAACTGTATACCGGGATGCTGGAGTGCCTGCTGCAGCACCTCGAACAGCCCGCTGGTCTTCAGCACCATGTTGTGAATGTCCGGGTACAACGGGTGGCTGGCGTTAGCGCGGTAGTACATCCGATTGCCGTCGCGGCGCGAAACAATGATGCCTATACTTGCCAACCGCTTCAGTTCCTGGCGCACCGTCGAGACCGCCAGATGAGTCTGGCGTCCCAGCTCTCGCACGTGCAGTTCCCGATTTGCAACGCCGAACAAGAGGCGGAGAACTTCCGCTTTGACGCGGGAAGAGAGGAAGATGGCGAGCGTGTTCACAACGTGCGCTTATACCGCACAGTTGAGCGGTTTCAAGGCGCAATTTACCCCTTGCGCCTCGGCCATCACGTTCGTCAATATAGTTTCAGTGACGCATCTATCCTGCAGCTCCTCATTAGTTGCGTCACTGTCCGGGACGCCGTGCTCACTTCTTGCGGTAAACCTCGCTGCGGTGTCCCACTGCATAAACCGTGATTGCTTCTGCCTGGTCGTCCACGGTGTATAGAACGCGATAATCTCCCACCACCAATCGAAAACCTGGTAGGCGGTTGCCGTGTAATGGCCTAACGCCGGCCGGACGCGGGTCGCGTTTCAGTTCTTCCAGGTCATCAAGAATCCGGCGGGCCACGTCCGGCGATAGGCGCCCCAAGTCCTTCTCTGCACTCCGCATGTAGCCTACATGATACGCCATGGCTCATAGGCCCAGATGTTTCTTCACTTCGGCTGCGGGGATTGGCTTTTCGCCATTTGCCTCCGCGGCTGCAATAGCATCGCGCAGGGCTCCAGCGTCTTGCATGTCTTGTGAGGCTTCTTTATAGCGCTTCCTCTTGGGTTTTGGCAGTATCACATTGTAGTAGCATGTTATCACTTTGTCCGGAAATAGTAGCTCGCCGATTCGATGAAGTGTCGGCTTCTGCTCGACAAGCTTCTCTGGCACGAGTGTAATCATGGCTGTTCTCCTGCTTGTTGTGGTCCCCCCTGGTCCCCCTGACCAGGGATATTTGCCAAGGCGACTTGGATTCGCCTTTCTCCAATAGGTTCCCCATTTGCGAATATCTGGACCGAATAAGGCCCAGGGGCGGGAAGAGGCAAGTTATGTAGGTTGAAAACCATGTCGGCGATGTCCAACGGACTGTTAAACTCGACAGCGCCCTGCAACCCAAGAAGAACTTCTCTCGTGGTGTCCTGGACGAATTTGAGCTCAAGCGGTATTGTCCCGTGTCCATTTGTAAGCGTTGCAAAAACAACTAGCTTGGGGTGAACACATGGAAATCGGAAGCCGAAAATCCCGTTGAACGTATTCAGAATGCACTTGTTGCGCGTCTGTATGTCCTCTACAACACTTTCGCAGACGACGATGGCCAAACACTTCGGTTTAACCGGCGTGCTCATAGCGTCCTCACTGGTCTTGCTGTGTTCTAAGGCCCGGAATGCCCCAAGCCTCACACACTTAAGTCTATCCCGTTTGCCAGGCATGTCAACCCCATCTTCTAGGGACTGTTTAGTTTCAGTTAGCTGTCTGCCCGGCGCAGATCCTGCTTGGACAGAAAGCCCCTCTCAGGGCACCTAACTGAAACTAAACACTCCCCATCTTCTACGGTTTTGCGCCAAGCGATCATGCAAGCGCTCTTCAGGTAGTGGATTGGGGTCGCACAAAAAAACGTCACGCGTGCCCGCTTTCCCGCGCCCGTGGTCTGGTTATTCTGCGTGCGAGTAGACGGGAGAGCGGGGACGTTCACGAAAGTTTTCTTCCTCCGGCCTGCGCAGGATCAAAACCCATGCCCTGTAAACCGTAGCGGCAGATTGAGGCGCCACTGGGGCGCGTCTAGAGAGTTTCGTGCCCCTCACGGCTTGCTTGCATTCCCCGACTGGTCCACTGCAAGCACCTTGTAGGCCGGCGCGGCCGAGCCTGCTTTCGTATCGAGGAACTCCGTGGCAATCGTGGAAGCGATCTGGTTGTCTGCGGCCGGCACGAAGTCCGGCTGCGCGCCGCGGTAGACACGGTAATAGCAGAAGTCCGGCTCCATGCTGGCGGACCAGACGATGCGGCAGCCGCCTGCCGCAACGCTCTCGGACTTGACGTTCTTCACGGGCGCGGGCGGCGTATCGCCGTAGGCCGTCGTGTAGACCGTCAGGCTCAGCGGCGGGACGGTGTCGGTCAGCGCGCCGCCATGCGGCGAGAGCGTGCTGTCGAACGCCTGCATATCGCCGAAAGGATGCGCCGGCGCGCGCGCGGTGTCGTACACGTACTTGCGGAAGACGGCCTTCTCCGCGACCTCTCCCAGGACGATGGAGACGGGCGCGGGGCCCTTGTAGCGGTTCAGCACCGCGACGGACCAGGTCTTTGCGCCGGCGTGTTGCACAGCCGCCGCGCGCAGCAGCGGGTCGCTGCTCAACACGGAAAAGACCGTGGCCGGGCCGCGGAAAAAGCGCGTCAGCAGGCCATAGGAATAGTAGACGGCGCGCGTCGAATAGTCCGCCTTCGACCAGCGGAACGTGCCCCATTTGTTCTGATAGTGCGCGTTGTATTCGTCGGGATAGTCGCTGAAGGTCCAGTAGCCCAGCGCGTAGGCGCCGCCGTTGATGGCGGCCAGCGCGGCCTCGCAGACCTGCAGCGCGGCCAGCAGCTCCTGGGGCGTCTCATAGTAGACGCAGCGGTCGAGCTTGACGCCGGCGACTGTGCGGCCGTCCTGCTTGGAGCCGAATTCGCCGAGCACGAAGTTCTTGTTCTTGCCGCGGGCCAGCCCCGCGCCCCACTGGATTTTGCCCAGAAACCAGCCGTAGAACCTGTCGTCTTCCAGCGCGTAATCGTTGATGTAGTGATGGCCGCCGTAGACGCCGGTGATGTCGTCCATGTTCTGCGCAGCCCATTCGATGGTGTGCCAGAGTTGCACGGGCGAGGCGTCCGTGGCGAGAAGCTGGATATCCAGCTTGCGCGCGGCGAGTTCGTCGTAGAGGCACTTGTGGTACGACTTGAACTTGGGCAAATCGTTTTGCAGCGAGCCCCACTGCTGGAGCGAGAGTTCGTTCGTCATGCAGTAGTACTTCAGGTTCGTGCAGCCCTTCGTGCGCACGAGGTACTCCAGGTCGTCCACGATCTGCTTGGCGTACGCCGTTCGCTCGGGCCCTTCCGGCGTGTCCTTGGGATTCCAGGTGGTCAGGTACGCTTCGGTCTGGGTCTCTTTCATCAGCAGCAGGTATTTCGCCATGCGCTCGCGGCGCGCCTGGTCCACGTTGTAGTGGTGGCCCAGCCGCGCGAACGCGGGCCGCAGTTCGCGCCAGCGCTTGGCCAGGACCTGTTCCCAATGCTCCGGTGTGATGTTGTGCTCATGCTCGGAACAGTGAAAGCCCACGCCGCCGAAACGCGGCTGGACGATTTTACCGGTCTCAACCCGGATAGTGCACGGGCCTGCCGGCTTCTCCGGCGGCGGTGAGCGCTTCATGCAGGTGACCTCCACATCGTCGAACCACGCGGAACCCGTCGCGTGCAAAAGCAGCACCACGCGCACGCGGTTCGCGCCCGCCGGCGCCGCGCCCTCGACCTCCAGTTGGCGCCACTCGCGCGCCGTGGCGTCGTTGGCCATGCCGCCGTGGCTGACCTCCAGCCGCTTGTCGCCATCGGAGTATTCGATGGCCGCGTACGCGCCGGGGCTGCCCGTGACTCCCGACGTGCGCACCCACACCGACACGTGATAGAGGTTGCCCTGCGCGGGCTTCTCGTCCACAACGCGAATGAGCTTCTGGTACGCGGGCTTCGCGGTCACGGTGATGCGCGCGGCGTTCGCGCCTTGATGCGGCTTCTCGTTCGAGACAGCAAACTCGGCGGCGCCTTCCGTCTGCCAGCCGTCCAGGCCCTTCTCGAAGCCTTCTTGCAGCAGGACTTTGGGGACGCCATCCTCCTGTGCCGCGGCAGGCCGTGCGCCAAGGAAGAACAACGCACCGCAGAGCGCGGCACCCAGTCTCCAAAACACAGAACGCGCAGCCGTCACTTGCCACCCGTCACTTCCGTGTGTTCGCTGCTGACCACCAGGCCGTGCGAGTCAATGAGATTCAGGTAAGCGACCTTTACGCCCTGCGGCAACGGCGCGGAGACTCTGGCCGCGGCAGGATCAACGGTGGCAGGCGCAGCGTCCCAATGGCGCTCCAGCCACGGGCCTGAGTCCTTGGTAAAGCACAGTTCTGCTTTGAGACCAGCGGGGACTGTCCCCGGTGCGAGCGTGAACGTGGCCCAAGCCTGGCCGTCCTGCACTCCCTGCGAGGTAAGCTTCGCCAGCGGTGGGCCGCCGCGCAGCAGGTTTTCCGCCAAGGCGTGAATTTCCGGCGGATTCTCGCCCGGCCCGCCGTGGCCGTGGGTCATGCGGATTCTGACACACAGCGTGCGCGCGCCCTTGGTGGCGCGATACGATTTCTGCAGCGAATCCAGCGGGTAGGCGAAATCGTTCGTGCCGTCAACCCACAGCAGCGACATGGCCGTCTGCCGCAGGTACGGGGCGGGGTCCAGAGCGCGCAGCCACTTGGCCGCATGCTCCGGCCCCATCTGTTTGAAGTTCGGCAGCCAGACGGAATTGTCGCCCAGATAGCCGCAGCCGTAGACCGGCGCGGCGAACTTGAAGCGCGTGTCCAGGCCGGCAACGATGCACACCAGATAGCCGCCCCAGGACACGCCGGTGAGACCAATGCGCTCGGCGTCCACTTCGGGGAAAGAGCGGATCAGCGAATGGCCGAGAATCACGCTGGCCACAGCCTGGTATGTCCATTGGTCCTCCAGCGGCCAGTCCACTTGGTCAAAGCCGCCCCAGCCCGGCGGGCCTCCGGCGTCGTGGCGCGGGCGCTTGCCGTGGTCGCCGCCGGAAGTGCAACCACAGGTGTCCATCGCGAGGGCCGCATAGCCGCGCTTGACCCAAAGCTGGACCCATTCGGCGAAAGCAGTCCCTCCGCCGCCGTGGACCAGCACCATAGCGGGGACTTTCTTGCCGGCTTCAGGTGGCGGCGCGCCGTACCAGGCGAAGATGCGCGTCGGCTTCCCTTTCCACGGCAAGCCGTCGTAGAAGAGCGCCCGGACGCCTGGGGCCTCGAACCCCGGCGCGGGATAGGTGCTGGGCGGCTTGAGCCACTCTGGTTGCACCTGGATGGCCGTCGCTGCATTCACGGGAGCAGGCTGGTCCTCGGCACGCACTGCGAAAGCCAGGAAGGTAACGAGAAAGGATGCGTAGCGCAACCTGACCTGCATTTCTCACCTCTCATTCACCGCAGATGACGCCATGAAGCAAAGCGCAGTTTATCAGCTTGTTTGACGGATACAACCATGCGAGGCGAAGTTCCTCAGTCCGAGCCGCGACCGTGAGGGAGCAGACATTGGCGCTTGCTTACGCGCGCGGCTCGGAGAATGAACGGTTACAAAAAATTCAATAAATGTACTGTGATGCCACTTGCGCAACATGGCAGGCTTCGGGTACACTGGGAGACATGAGCGAGATAACACGCAGGATCCGGGAACGCAGGCAGGCTTTGGGCATCAGCCAGACCGAACTGGGGCGGCGCGCAGGCGTGACGCTCAAGCAAGTCTGGAAATGGGAGGTGGGCATAGACGTCCCCTCTGCAATCAGGATCGAGAGCATCGCCGCGGCGCTGGGCGTCTCATCCGACTTGCTGCTCAGAGGCGAGAACATACATCCAGCCGGAACGGCGGATTTCGCGAGGATAGAATTCAAGCTGCACGAGCTGCAGGACGAATTGGACCGCCTGAAATACAAGACGCCGCCCGCCAAGCCCCCCAAGCCCGTGCCAGCGGGGGAGGTGCAGGCCAGCGCCCTGCCGGCAATGCACGACCTGCCCGTCATCGCCAACATCGCGGCGAATTATCAGCCCGCTTTCGCGCAGGGCAAAGAGCTGGCGCAAACCGAAGCCAGCTTCTCGAAGAAGAAGCACTACTGCCTGCTGGTGCGGGGGCAGTCCATGCGCCCCAATATCTACGAGGGCGACACCCTCGTGGTTGAGCACGTGGATTACGTGCTGGAGCCCTACGACGAGACGCGCGGGCCTGCCGACAAGAACTTCTGGAAAG
>Ga0187861_10004331_pt1 | contig 11932 bp, 10 predicted proteins | sample June2016WEW_10_1_3_FD_132986 | JGI IMG/M metagenome (GOLD analysis project Ga0187861, IMG submission 132986) | Peatland microbial communities from SPRUCE experiment site at the Marcell Experimental Forest, Minnesota, USA - June2016WEW_10_100 | ecosystem: Environmental > Terrestrial > Soil >...
AGACGATCCATCGTCGATTCGTTTATTTACACGGAAAATACAATCTACTCCCGTTGAGATGGTTGTTAAGGATGTTCGCAACAGAGAAGCTTTCCTTCGTGAACTCGAATCACCGCATTTTGATTGTATCGTAATCGATTATACACTTCCTGATATCATTGGAATCGAAGCTCTTCGACTTGTAAATGAGCTTGCACCAGGAACTCCCACGATTATTTATACCGGTTCGGTAGGGGAAGAAAAAGCGGTTGAATGCATGAAAGAAGGAGCGTCTGAATTTCTCTTAAAGACAAACAGCATTCGATTGGTTCCTGCAATTCTTTCTGTTGTGAGTCAGAAACGTGATCGCGATGCGCGTGTACTGGCAGAAGAAGCACAGAAACAAAGTGAGGCACGATTCAAGGCTCTTGCGGAGATGAGTACTGCCTTAATTGTTATTTATCAGGGGGAACGATTTACTTATGTTAATGCTGCTTCAAAACAGATTACAGGTTACACGAAAGATGAATTGCTGAATATAAAATTCTGGGAGTTAGTGCACCCGGATTATCGCGAGATGGTTCATCAGCGAGGATTAGCACGGCAGCGCAATGAAGATGTACCAACTCGTTACGATTTTAAAATCATCACGAAAGATGGAAAAGAGCGATGGCTGGATTTTGCTGCCAGTGCGATTCTATACGAAGGTATTCCTGCCGGGCTTGGCATCGCGTTTGATGTTACAGATCGAAAACACATAGAAGAACAATTGCAGGCATCAGAACTCAGGTACCGACTGCTTTTTAAAGCTAATCCGCATCCGATGTGGCTCTATGACATCGATACTCTGCAATTCTTGGAAGTGAATGATGCCGCGGTGCATTACTATGGTTTTAGCCGCGAAGAATTTCTTTCAATGTCAATCAAAGATATTCGTCCGGAGGAAGATATTCAGAGTTCGATGGATCATTTGCAGCAGACTACGGAACACGATGGATTCAATGAAGCTGGAGTTTGGCGTCACCGGAAAAAGAATGGAGAGGTCATAGAAGTCGAAATCATTTCGCATACACTTGAATTCAACGGACATAATGCAAAAATGATCCTAGCGACTGAAATTACAAAACCAAAACGTGCCAAGAAAAAGAAAATTTAATTTTTCAATTCATAATTCGAGCTACAAGAAATATTCAATCTATCTCTCATCTATCACTAGTATTTCGTTGTAGATGAGCATTTCCATGTTTCTTGACAAACTATCGAGTTTCCAGTATATTGTACGTTACGTTAAGAATTTTTTTACTTCAGAATCGCAGGAATTGTAGCAGTATCTTATGATTTCGGAATTTGGCAAAGCTTTTATCTTTATATTGATAGGCGCAATTTTTGTCGCTCTCGGTTTGTTAGGTGCATGGATATTTCGTCCACATCGTCCGTATCCAGAAAAAAATGCCACGTATGAATGCGGTGAAGAACCAGTTGGCAACGCGTGGATACGCCTCAATGTCCGCTTTTATGTTACCGCACTTATCTATCTGATTTTCGATGTCGAAGTTGCGTTTCTCTTTCCGTGGGCACTCATCTATCGGCAATTTGGCCTTTTAGGCTTTTTAGAAATGGCAGTATTCCTTTTCATCCTGATTGTTGGTTATGCATATGTGTGGGTTAAGGGAGACTTGAGTTGGGATAAACCAAAGCCGCAAATTCCTGCTATTAACCGGACAATCATAACAGCAGGAAGAATGACAGTCGCTTCTGCAATTCTAAACGATGATGATATTAATGAGGGTGTGGAGTAAAACACGTGGGACTTCTTGATCAACGATTTGAAAATGGTAATGTTTTTATCACTAAACTTGATGATCTTCTTAATTGGGCTCGTCTTTCATCGCTCTACCAGATGCAGTTTGGTCTTGCATGCTGTGCAATTGAAATGATGGCGGCATCGGCATCTAATTTCGATATAATGCGCTTTGGTATTATCCCGCGTGCAACACCGCGTCAAGTGGATGTGATGTTCGTAGCCGGAACAGTAACGATCAAAATGGCATCTCGTATAAAGCGTTTGTACGATCAAATGCCTGAGCCGCGATATATTATCTCGATGGGAAGTTGTTCCAATTGCGGCGGGCCATATTGGGAACATGGCTATCACGTATTAAAAGGTGTAGATCGTGTCATTCCGGTTGATGTTTATATACCCGGGTGCCCACCGCGTCCTGAAGCATTATTAGAAGGCATCATGAAACTGCAAGAGAAGGTACGCAAGGAAAGTATGGTCAAGAAACGGGCGTAGGAAGAATGACAACGCAAGAAATATTTAATGTTTTAAAAAATAAATTTGGCGATGCGCTCATCGAAGAAAAGATTTCCGCTGCGAGTGGATTTGCCATTGTGGGAAATGCCATGCAAGAGTGGATTAGTATCGCTCCAGACAAAATGAAAGACATTTGTTTTTTTCTCCGCGATGATAGCGAGATGCAATTCGATTATCTTTCGTGCTTGAGCGGAGTCGATTATAATAACGGAACGCTCGGAATTGTCTATCATCTTACCTCGATGGTTCATAAACACAAGATTGTTCTTAAAACTTTTTGCAAGAAAGAAAATCCGCACGTTCAATCTGTCAGCGATGTGTGGGGAACCGCCAATTGGCACGAACGCGAAGTGTTCGACCTCTTTGGCATCATCATCGATGGACATCCTGATCTGCGCCGCATTTTGCTGCCGGATGATTGGGAAGGCAATCCGCTTCGCAAAGATTATAAAGTTCAGGAATTTTATCACGGTATGAAGGTTCCGTACTAAGCTGAATGACTGTCTCAACTATGCTGCAACCGCCGACTCTTCCAACAAATTATACTGTAAAACCCGGTCATATCAAGACTTCAACGGGTAAAACAATTCGCACGGAAGAAATGATTATTAACATGGGTCCGCAACATCCGTCCACGCATGGTGTACTGCGGCTCGAAATTGTTGTTGATGGCGAAATTATCGTTGATTGCATCCCGCATATCGGATATCTGCACCGGTGTTTCGAGAAACACTGTGAGCAGATGACAAATTACCAGCAGGTCATTCCATACGCAGACCGAATGGATTATTGTTCAGCAATGACCAACGAATGGGCGTTTGCGCTTGCCGCAGAAAGATTACTCAAGATCGAAGTTCCGGAGCGCGTAGAATATATCCGCGTAATTATGGCAGAACTGCAGAGAATTGCCAGTCACTTGATTGCTGTTGGCACATACGGTATTGACTCTGGTGCGTTCACACCTTTTCTCTATACCTTTATCGACCGTGAAAAAATTCTCGACTTGTTCGAAATAACATGCGGTGCGCGATTACTCTATAATTATATTTGGATTGGCGGCCTTTCGCATGACCTGCCTCCGAATTTTATTGGACAAGCGAAAGAGTTTATCAAGTATTTCCGTCCGCGAATTAAGATGTTGAACGACTTACTGACCTACAATGAAATCTTTGTAAAAAGAACAGCAAACGTAGGTGTCTTACCGAAAGATGTCGCCATTAATTATGCAGTCAGCGGACCACAGCTTCGTGGTTCCGGTGTGAATTGGGATTTACGCCGCGATGATCCGTATTCCATCTATCATAAATTAGACTGGCAACCGCAGATTGGCAAAGGCGAAGTGGGCACGGTCGGCGATTGCTGGGATAGACATATCGTTCGTATGCGCGAGATGGAACAGAGTCTTCATATCATAGATCAGGCGCTTGATGAATTACCAGCAGGGAATGTAAAGGCGGCGATACCAAAACGCATTCGTCCGGAAAAAAATGCGGAAATTTATGTCCGTACAGAAGCATCGCGCGGTGAATTAGGTTACTATATTATCAGCGACGGTACTTCAAGTCCGTTCCGTGTAAAAGCGCGAGGACCTGCATTTGTGAACCTGAGCGTTCTTCCAGAAATTGCCCGCGGCGGTTTAATCGCCGACCTGGTACTTACCGCAGGAAGTATTGATATTGTACTTGGTGAAGTTGACAGATAAATTTTTTTGTAAAGTGCGAAATAATTCCCTCTCCTACTAGGAGAGGGTTAGGGTGAGGTCAAATAAAAGAAATGACCCAACCTTAGTCATCCCCCATAAGGGGAGGAGATTTTTTGAGAATAAATTAATACCATCTTATCATTTGGAAATAGATTTGAAATAGAAGTTTGATCGTTTATGGAATTCATCCAATCATTACTTGCAAATCAGTTGCTCGTCTCAATTCTTCTGAGCGCATTTCCGCTTGTCTTCATCGTTCTAATGGTATTGGTAGTACTCTATACGGAAATGAAAGTGGCAGCGCACATTCAGGATCGTGTTGCATATATGCGCACTGGCTGGCATGGTGTACTTCAGCCCATCGCTGATATGCTTAAGCTTCTGCAAAAGGAAGATATTATTCCAACGAAAGCAGATAAGCTGTTATTTCGTGTCGCGCCGTTTATCGCATTTACTGGAACGTATGTCGCATACGCTGTGCTTCCGTTCAGCAGCATATATATTGGTTCCAATATCAATCTTGGTGCATTCTTTTTAGTAGCGGCTGGCTCTTTCGTCGTTATCGGAATTCTCATGGCTGGCTGGGCGTCCAACAATAAATGGTCGCTTATCGGCGGAATCCGCTCGGCATCACAAATGATCAGCTACGAAATTCCGACAGCGCTCGCTATCATTATTGTTGTAGTGATTACTGGATCGCTGAATCTGCAGGATGTTACAAAGTTTCAAGATGGTGGTATTGGAAATTGGATTGTGTTTGGCGGCCCGTTGCCTTGGACGCAGAAATTGATACTGATGCCGTTCACACTTCTTACGTTTCTTATTATGTTCGTTGCTTCCATTGCCGAAGTCAACCGCACGCCGTTTGATTTGCCTGAAGCCGAATCGGAGTTGGTGCAGGGATTTAATACAGAATACAGCGGTATGCGGTTCGCTATGTTTTATCTTTCAGAGTATGCAAATTTATTCACCGTGTCGGCAGTCGTCGTATCGCTCTTTCTTGGCGGATGGTCTAGTCCATTTGGTGGGTTTATGTCAGGACCTGTATGGGGCATCTTCTGGTTTGTAATAAAAGCGTATATGTTTATGCTGATGCAAATTTGGCTTCGGTGGACGCTTCCGCGTTTACGGGTCGATCAACTGATGTTTGTTTCATGGAAAGTCTTAACACCATGGCTCTTTGTCTGCCTTCTTGCCGTAGGTTTGATTTTAGTAATATGAAAAGAAAATTTTAGCAATTGAAAATTAGAAATCGGAAATCATAAATTCTTAATGTCGGCAATAGGAACATATTTTTATAGTATTTTTCATTCTCTTTATACGGTTGTAGTGGGAATGAAGATTACAATCAAGCATATCTTCACTCGCTCGGCGACTGTTCAGTATCCGAACGTCAAAATGAAAATCCCCGAACGGGGACGTAACCGTCTATTTGTCAATATCGACGATTGCATCGGCTGTGATCAATGTGCAATTGCATGCCCGGTGGATTGTATCACGATTGAAACGATCAAATCGACTCCGGACATGGATTTGGGAATGACATCAAAAAATACGAAGAAGCGGCTCTACATTCCTCGCTTCGATATCGACATTGCGAAATGCTGCTACTGCGGACTTTGTGTGTGGCCATGCCCAACGGAGTGTATCGTTATGACAGATGTGTATGAATTTTCGGAATATGACAGGAAAAATTTGATATACAGTTTCAGCAATATGACAGCGGAAGAAATCACAGCAGCACAATATAGATTAGAAAAGTATAATGAAGAACAGGCGGCGAAGAAAGCATCTGCCGCCGCGGCTGCAAAAGAATCACCTGCATCTTCAACGGCACCGGTGATGCCTCCACCAATAAAACCAGAACCTCCGGCAGTGGAGCCGAATAAAGGTTAAATACTATTTTGATTTGAAATGATAGAAATGTTTTTTCATTTTTAACTTTTTACTTTGAACTTTATTTTTATGGATCTCTACACAATAATATTTTATTTCTTCGCAGTGATTACGCTGGGATCGGCGTGCATTGTTGTATTTTCTAGAAACATTGTGCGTGCAGCATTTGCGCTGTTGTTTGCATTCTTTGGTGTAGCAGGAATTTATATTTTTCTTCTTGCTGACTTTATCGCTGTCACGCAGTTGCTTATATATGTCGGCGGAATTATGGTACTGATTTTGTTTGGCGTAATGCTGACGAGTCATCAAATTAATGTAGATGCAAAAACGGGCGTGATTCAAACATTGCCGGCAATACTCATTGCTGCTTGTATTGGTGCAGGATTGGTTTGGGTCTTTTGGATAACAGACTGGAAAGCGAATTCGCAGTTGCCAATAGTAGAAACGACCGCTCTGAAAATCGGTGAACTGCTCTTGACAAAATACTTGTTACCGTTTGAAATTGCATCTATGATATTACTCGTTGCACTGATCGGCGCGGCAATGATTGCGCGAAGAGAGAAGAAGGTGTAAGTAAATATGCAAGATTTAATAAATTTTTTACAGCATCCAGGATTGATGCATTTTCTCGTCCTCAGTGGACTGTTATTCTCGTTTGGCATATTTGCAATTTTAACTCGGCGTAATGCCATTATGGTTTTAATGGGTGTCGAACTTGTACTAAATGCCGCCAATATAAATTTCGTCGCATTCTCGCGTTACGTTAGCACATCACTTGATGGGCATGTTGTGGCGATTTTTGTAATTATTCTTGCAGCGGCAGAAGCAGCGATTGCGCTGGCGATTATTTTGAACATATATCAAAACTTCAACACTGTTAACGTAGACGAAATCAATCAATTGAAAGATTAGTAGTACTGACCGACAATCGGCAATCGTAAATCGAAAATCAAGATATGTCTCAAGAAACTTTACTTACTCTCGCATTGATCGTCTGGCTGGTTCCGTTAGTGGACTTTGCTGTGCTGATCTTTTTCTACAAACGTTTACCGCGTTCCGGTGATTGGTTTGGCACATCAATTCTCTTTGCCGCACTTGCACTTTCGTTGACGATTCTTTTTACAAAGCTCAATTATTATCATGACCAAACCCTGCAGGCAACGTTTACATGGGTGAATTTTGGAAACGTACCGCGTATTGGCGCGATGCAAATCGATCTTGGTTTCATGATCGATAACGTTGCTGCGATTATGCTCGTCGTAGTCTGTATCGTCAGTTCGCTTGTGCATTTATTTTCTATCGGTTATATGAAAGATGACGTCCGTTATGGCCGTTATTTCGCATACCTTGGCCTATTTTCTTTTTCAATGTTCGGCATTGTTCTCACGAATAATTTATTACTGATGTATGTGTCGTGGGAATTGGTGGGTCTGAGCTCGTATCTACTAATCGGTCACTGGTTTGAAAAGAAGTCAGCTTCCGATGCAGCGAAGAAAGCGTTCATCGTTACTCGCATCGGCGATGTCGGAATGTTCATCGGCATTTTGATTCTGTTCAACACATTTCACACTTTTACTTTTGATGCAATATTTGAAGCGATGAAGGCAGGGCATATCCCATATGGAAGCGAAGCCTGGTTGACTGCTGCTGGTCTGCTTATATTCTGTGGCGCGGTCGGCAAGTCGGCACAATTTCCGCTGCATGTCTGGTTGCCGGATGCGATGGAAGGCCCAACACCCGTCAGCGCACTGATTCACGCTGCAACAATGGTCGCGGCAGGTGTATATTTAGTGACGCGCACATTTGTTATGATGACGGCTGATGTATTGATGGTGATTGCTTACATCGGCGCGATTACAGCTTTCATTTCTGCGACAATTGCGATCGCGCAGAACGATATTAAGAAAGTACTGGCATATTCTACAATTAGTCAACTCGGCTATATGATAATGGGACTCGGTGTTGGTGCGTACACAGCCGGGTTTTTCCATCTTACTACGCATGCGATGTTTAAAGCCGGACTTTTTCTCGGTTCCGGTTCCGTCATTTATGCGATGCACAATGCTCTACACCACGCAAACGATCACAGCACCGATGCGCAAGATATTCGCAATATGGGCGGGCTTCGTACGAAAATGCCTATTACGTTCTGGACGTTCGTGATGTACACACTGGCGATATGCGGCGTACCATTCACATCTGGATTTTTAAGTAAAGATGAAATTCTTGCGGGTACATTAGCGTTCGGAAATCTTCATGGTGGCTGGCATTGGATTATTCCGGTTATCGGTTTTTTTGTCGCCGGACTGACGGCGTTCTATATGTTTCGTCTTGTCATTCTAACGTTCCTTGGAGAGCACAAAGATCATAACCGCCTCGACGCTATTCATGAATCACCTTGGGTGATGACCGTTCCGCTTGTCGCATTTGCCGTGCTATCGTTTTTTGCATTCTATAGTTTTAATCCATTTGGCGCATCGTCTGGATGGTTTTATCAAGCAGTAACTCGTCCTGAATCAGTGATTCCATCTGTGGTAGCGGCGGCAAACACAGAGATATTCACTGAAGCGCTCCATCATTCGCATGGTCTTGCAATGCTTCTTTCGCTTAGTGTAGCAGGCATTGGAATTCTCATTGCTTTCACAACATATTATTGGAAAAAAATAAATGCCGATGCAGTTGCATCTGCGCCTGGGATAAAATATCTCTATAAGTTCTTCCTCAACAAATGGTATTTTGATGAGTTATATCAGGCAACATTTGTGAATGGAACCGACACTCTCGCGGCGGCATATCGATGGTTTGACAATGTCATTATAGATGGCATTGTGAATGGCGTTGCCAAGTGGACGGTTGGAATTACGCACGGCGTCAAGCATACCTGGGAAGAAGGAATAACCGGTTCCATTTTTTATCTTATTGTTTTCGCTTTATTGTCGTTCTTCGTCGGATGGGAAGTAACTGTTGATTTATTGGCTGGGAGTGGAAGCGTTGTTGCAATGATCGAATGCGGCTTGCTTGGTTTAGGTGTTGCGGCGCTTTCATTTTTCTTATTCTATATCGGTGTCGGCGGTTTTGATAATACGATCATTGATGGCTTAGTAAATCTCTTTGCCTATCTTGCAGGTTTTCTTGGTTTGCTGGCACGCAAACTTCAAACAGGAAAAGTGCAAACATATCTTGCCTTTGCGCTATTTTGTGTGATGGTGTTTTTCTTATGGTTCAGATGACACGAGTATGAAAAAGTTTTTTTAAGGAGTTGAAACTAATGGCATTTCAATTATTTGGTATCGGATGGCTCAGTTGGATTATATTCCTGCCTGTCATCGGCATGATTATTGTCCTGCTGATTCCCAAGGAAGCACGCAGTGCAATGAAGTGGACTGCAGTCGGCATAACTTTCTTGCAAGTCGTGCTTGCCATGATGATCTATGCAAACTTCAATTACAATCTTGGCGGCATCAACTCGCAAGAGGGGATGCAATTTGTCGAGAAAGCAAAATGGATTGATATTAAAAGTGTATCGTGGTTCGGGCATGTGCTGATCGAATACTTTCTTGGCGTCGATGGTATAAGTGTGCCGATGGTAATTCTTACAGCGCTTATCAGTTTCATTGCGGTTATCGCATCGTGGAAGATTGACAAAGCGCTCAAAGGATATATTGTGATGTTGCTGCTTCTCGATACAGGAATGATGGGCGTGTTTGTTGCGCTTGATTTTTTCCTCTTCTATGTGTTCTGGGAATTAATGCTGCTTCCGATGTACTTCCTCATTGGTGTTTGGGGCGGACCACGGCGCGAATACGCCGCTATCAAGTTCTTTCTTTATACACTTGTGGGCAGTGTGCTGATGCTGCTGGCGATGATCGCACTCTATTTCAGTGTAACAGCCATTGATCCAGTATCGGGTGAGAAGCTGCACACATTCAATTTACTGGCAATGATGAATCCCGCAAACTTTGAGCCGAACTCACTGCTTGCCGGTTTCGGAACAAAAATGCGCACACTTGCTTATTTAGCGCTCTTTATAGGTTTTGCAATCAAAGTTCCAATCTTCCCATTTCACACGTGGTTGCCGGATGCACACGTTGAAGCGCCAACGGCAATCAGCGTTATTCTTGCCGGTGTTCTTCTAAAGATGGGCGCATATGGACTCATTCGAATTAGTTTTCCGATATTTCCAGAACTGGCGCAGAAGTATGCATTCGCTCTAGCAATCCTAGCATTCATCAACATTGTCTATGGCGCATTATGTGCGATGGCACAGACAGATTTTAAAAAACTTATTGCGTATTCCAGTGTAAGCCATATGGGAATTGTTCTGCTTGGCATGTCGGCGCTTAATACGCAAGGTATGATAGGTGCAGTATTTCAAATGTTTAATCATGGTACCATCACTGCAATGCTCTTTTTAATTGTCGGCGTGATTTACGACCGTGCACACACACGCGACCTCAATGCGTTTGGCGGCTTGGCATTAACAATGCCGAAGTACACAGGCATTATGGCGATTGCGTTTTTTGCGGCGCTTGGTTTACCCGGCTTGAGCGGATTTGTCTCAGAAGCATTCTCTTTCCTTGGTGCATTTCAAGTAGATAAGCTACGCATCGTTACGATGGCATCAACGCTGGGGATTGTTCTCACTGCAGCGTATATGCTGTGGACATTACAACGAGTGTTTCTAGGAAAGGCGAATGAAAAATGGAGTGCGATGCCGGATGTGGATGCACGGGAAATTTCCATGCTCGTACCGCTGGCAATCATTGTTCTTGTGCTCGGAATTTATCCGTCGTTTATGCTGAACGTAATGACATCATCAGTTAATCATCTGGTCGATGTCATAGCAAAAGGCGGCTCTGCTGTCGCACTGATTCCATAAATAGTAAATCGCAAATTGAAAACTGAAAAATAATATGTTCGGTCAACAGGTATTACAAAATCTTACACATTTCCTGCCGGAGACGATATTAGCGGTCACGTTTTGCATCGCAATATTGGCTGGGTTGATTTTCCGAAAGATTCCAAAAGTTGTCGGATGGATTGCATTCATTGGTGTGGCGACAGCATTGTTCTTTGTTGTCAATCAGGCGGGAACTTCGGAAGAGATTTTCTCCGGTATGATTGCAGTGGATCCTTTTGCTGTGTTCTTTAAATCTCTTACGGCAATTTGCGCATTAATAATTATTTTGTTCTCAGCTTACTCAACAGAAGTGCAAATAACCGTGAAGCGCATGGCGGAGTATTATGCGCTGCTCATTACTATGACACTAGGAATGTTCTTGATGGCGGGTGCGACAAATTTGCTGATGATGGTATTGGCAATGGAATTAACAAGTCTCTCATCCTACATTCTTGCTGGATATACAAAGGAGGCATCGGATTCTAGCGAAGCTTCATTGAAGTACATTATTTACGGAGCGGTTTCGTCCGGTGTGATGTTATACGGTATCTCGATTCTCTTCGGTTTATCAGGCGCAATGAATTATGCTGGAATCAATCGCGCGCTGACGTTGAGTGCTCCAAATTATTCTGCGTTGCTGATTGCGACGATTTTTATTGTTGTCGGTTTCGGTTATAAGATTTCCGCTGTACCATTTCATTTCTGGACACCGGATGTGTACGAAGGTGCGCCGATTACTATTACAGCTTTTCTTTCCGTCGCATCAAAAGCTGCGGGTTTTGCAATGATGATTCGGTTTTTCAAAGTTATCTTCATCGATACAACAATTCTTGCGCTTCCTTCCGGTGTATGGGTATCGCTCTATAATTTTGAATGGAACAAGTTACTTGTCATTCTTTCCGTCCTCACAATGACCCTTGGTAATCTCGTTGCTGTCTGGCAGGATAATCTTAAACGTCTGTTCGCTTATTCAAGCATTGCGCATGCCGGTTATATGCTGATGGGTGTAGTTCTTCTAAGTGATAAAGGGGTTGCCGCTGTTCTAATTTATTTTGTCATGTATCTATTTATGAATCTCGGTGCATTTTATGTGGTCATGCTAGTTGCGAACAAAACAGGAAGTGAAGATATCAGCGCT
>Ga0187861_10004332_pt1 | contig 11929 bp, 5 predicted proteins | sample June2016WEW_10_1_3_FD_132986 | JGI IMG/M metagenome (GOLD analysis project Ga0187861, IMG submission 132986) | Peatland microbial communities from SPRUCE experiment site at the Marcell Experimental Forest, Minnesota, USA - June2016WEW_10_100 | ecosystem: Environmental > Terrestrial > Soil >...
ACAACGGGGCGGTGACGTTGGGCGGCAACGAGGCGTTGAATGGGAGTGCGCTAACTTTGGGATCGACCCTAAGCGGTGGGGCGCACGATCTCGTGTTGAATTTCTCTTCACCAGTGACGGTGGGTGGGGCAGTGATTACCGGGGTGAGGAACTTGACAGTGCAAAATGCAGCTACGTTGTCGGGGGCCGAGACGACGACGGGCGCGCAGAGTTACAATGGCGCGGTGAGTTTGGGCAACGACGCGACATTGACGGGTTCGGGAGTGAGCTTTGGCGGCGCAGTCAACGGCACGCACGCGTTGACGGTCAGCGGCAATGGGACGTTCGGCGGGGCGGTGGGCAACAGCAGCCCGCTGAGTTCGGTGCACGTGACCGGCGCGACGGCACTCAATGGCGGGACGGTGACCACCAGTGGAGCCCAGGCTTATGACGGGGCAGCGACGCTGGGAGCGGACATGACGCTGATCGGCACGACGCTGGGGTTGGCCGGAGTGGCGGGCGGCAACCACAATCTGACGTTGAAAAACAGCGCGGCGGGAACGTTGAACGGGGCGGTGAGTGGGGTCAATGTGCTGACGGCCAGCGGCAGCGGGGCGTTGACGGTGAAGAATGCGATTTCCGCAGCGTCCGTGAACGACAGTGAGGCGACCACGTTGAACGGTAGCGCAGTGACAGTGACGACGACGGGGGCGCAGACGTACAACGGAGCGATAACGCTGGGTAACGATGCGACGCTGACCAGTTCGGGGGGCGGGTCGATTGCATTCGGTTCCGCGGTAGACGGTGCGCAAGCATTGACGATCAACAATCCAGGTGGAACGACGACATTTAGTGGCTTGGTAGGCAACGCGACGCCGTTGACCAGCCTGACGGTCGATGGTGGACATCTGGGCACAATCAATGGGATCAAGGTTTCGAAGACCCTCACACTCACGGCGATATCGGGGGATATTACCGAAGCTGGGACAGCTAGCATCCAAGCCGGAACCCTGACGGCCTCCGCGGGTGGATCGATTGTGTTGGGGAACACGGGGACGCGTAGCGGGTCGGGTCAACCACTGAATCAGATTGATGCTATCAACGGCATGACAGCGGGCGGAGGCATCTACGTGTACGATGCTCCGCAAGCTGCCAACACCCTGGGCACTCTGACTTTGAGCGGCACGATCAAAGCCAACGGTGATGCGACCATCAGAACAGGGCGAAAACTCGTGCTCGCCAATGGTCTGTCGATTAACCCGGGGGCGAATCATGACATCATCCTGTCGGCAGAGGGCACCCTGACTCCGAACACCGGTCTTAAAGACTTCTTCGTAAACGGCACGACGAGTGCGAATCCGCTGCATGTGTCGGGGAATAATGGAAGGTGGTTTGTGTACCTGCCATTCAGCAACACTGCAGGGATTCCCTCGCTTGGTAATCTGGTTGGAGGTGTTGTTGCGGGCGGCGTGGACTTCGAGACGTTCGACGCAACGAAAGGGAATCTGCCGTCTGGTTTTATCTTGGAGCAGGGCGTCCCGAAGGCCAATGCCACGCAGATTTTCTCAATCCTGTTTTATGAGGTGCCGTTCCAAGATTACCGTCGTGTGACATTGGCAATTTCAGAAGACACTGACCCGTCGAAGTTCTGCACGGTGAATGCAGTCTGCAGTTCCGGCTACGATATCCTGAGGAAGGAGGCAGAAAGCAAGAGGGCCGAGGGTGCGGCAGCCCGAAAGGTTGGTGAAACACTGTTTGTCATTCATCCGGTTGAACATGCCATGCGCTAACGCTCGTTCAACAGGAAAGGCCGGCAACTTATGGAGAAACCATGAAAAGGGCAATGTATGTTGGAGTAGTGGCGCTAACAGCTGCGGCTTCGGCCTACTCTCAGGGCTTTGAACAGTTGAAGCCTGTGACGCCCGAGAAAGCTCCGCCAGCAATACTGCCCGAGCCAGCGGCGCCGCAAGGACCCGAAGAGGGAGGGGCTGTTATTCCTCGGCTCGTGGGCATCGTGATTTTAGCCTCAGAGCAGCAGTTCAGTTCCAGTGGCGTCCCTGTTCCTCCCAACGGAGGAGTTTTGGTCCGCGGGGTCAGCCTCTTGGACACGCCAGAGCTTCAGGGTGTAGTGGCACCTTATTTGGGCAAGGCAGCCACCATAAATTCATTGCGGCAGTTGGAGGAGGATATCGTGCGCTTTTGTCGGAAAAGGGATCGTCCCATTGTCGATGTGAGTCTGCCGTTGGGCCAGGATGTCTCCAACGGTGTTGTGCAACTCGTGATTACCGAGGGCAAAGTTAACCAAGTGACGGTTGAGCACGAAGGCACCGGCAAGCACTGGTTTTCAGACGACTTCATTCGCAGTCAGGTGCGTCTGAAACCGGGGGACTCCATTAGCGAGAAGCTGCTGTTGCAGGACGTAAACTGGCTGAACCAAAATCCGTTCCGCGACGTTTCCGTCAACTTGAGGCAAGGAGAACAAGAGAGCCAAACGGACGTTGCCTTGCGAATGGTGGATCGATTTCCGTTACGCGTATATGCGGGCTACGAAGATTCGGGCAGCCGGATTGCCGGCGGGGTTTCGCTCACCAACGGCGTCACACACCTTAATGACATGCGGCTTCTTTTTGGGTTCAACTGGGGCAACGCCTTTGGGTTGGATCACCAGCTTAACTACCAGTACATGGCAGACACCGACTTTAACACGTTCTCGGCACACTCCGGCAGCTACATAATCCCCTTACCCTGGCGGCATACGCTGACGTTCCTTGGATCGTATGTTGATGCGCGAGGAAATGTGGCAGATGTATCACAGCACGGCATCAGTTCAGACGCCGCCATGAAGTACAGTATTCCGCTCACCCCAATCGGGGACTATCAGCACGGCGTGACGTTGGGATTCGATTACAAGAACAGCGATGATCTTGTTACGACCGCTGGCCAGCCAGTCGCGCCAACGGCCAACACGGACTTGGGTCAGTTTTTGGGAGGATATTACGCCCTGAATCCGGATCGATGGGGCAGCACGTCGTTCGAAGGCGATGGGTTCATCAGTCCGGGATGGGTTGGCACGGCCAACAGCTATCAGGCGGCCAGACCGTTCGCGAAGCGCGACTATGTTTACGGGCGGTTCAGTGCCGAGCGTGACACGCGGCTTCCCTTCAGCTTCACGTGGGTTCTGAGAGGCGTGGGTCAGGTTTCCGACCGGAACTTGCTGGTTAGCGAGCAGTTTGGGTTGGGCGGGTACGCGACAGTGCGAGGATATGATGAGCGGGAAGCAAACGGAGACCAAGGTTGGTTTGTCTCCAACGAATTGAGAACGCCTGCTCTCAGTCTGATGAAAAGGGGGGCTAGCGCGGTGGAACACATCGAAGCCCGGCATGACACTTACGAAGGCGTCTATGTCCCGGATCCAAATGCACGGTGGCGCCGCCCCATCGATCAATTCCAGATGCTTGCCTTTTGGGACTACGGGGTGACCGGGGACGTCAAGCTTACCCCCGGTGAAGCCGCGCATACGGTTTTATCGTCGGTCGGCGTGGGCTTTCGTTACACGATCACTCGCTTTTTGACAATGCGTTTTGATTATGGCTGGCAGTTGCGTGACGACCCGAACAACCCGGATCACTCTCGGGCGCACGTGGGCGTAACCGCCAGTTTCTAGGTTGTGGAGGGTGGGATTTCTGTCCGTGGGTGTGTCAGTGACAGACGGGCGTGATAGAGAACCGGGTAAGTCGAGGTTGCGGATAGGTGATCATGGAGAAGTTAGCGTGTGTGGCTGAATGCAAAGTTTTTCGGGAGTGTCCCTGAACTGATGGGCCGATATGGAATCTCGTCTTTCTGAACAAACACTTTGGGTGGAGGAGACGGCAGCGCGGTTACGCCTGCTGCAGTCCAGTCTCTCTGATGAGGAGGCCGCCACGCGCCAGCGTTTCCTGGCCGAGGAGGTCGAGCGCAGCCTCAAGGGAATTGTGGCAGGCAAGAGGAAGGCATGCTTGGAGGAATTGTCGAACCGATTTCCCACGTGGGAGACGGCCGGCGCGGCGAGTGTGCCTGCTCCGGCCGCTCCTCCAGCCGTCGATGAGACGCCGGAAGCGCTTGTGCAACGGCTCGTGCAGGCCGTGCCCGATCTTTCGGAGAGTCGCAAGGCACAGCTTGCGGAGCTGTTGAGGAAGGCCGGGGTGAGCGTTACAGTCCGCACCGAGGCGTCATTGGAAATACCACAGGACTTGGTAACTAAGATGTGTCTGCCGCCGGGACGGGAATTGGACTTGGAGAGGGCGATCAAGTTGTTGGCGGGTCTGTTGGAATGGACAGCGCTGCTAGAGAAGCCGGCCTGGAAGATCTGGGGGGCTTTGGCCCCTCCCAAGACGCCGGTGAAGAGGGAGCCGTTGCCGGGGGGAGACTTCAAGGCATTTGCCGGGAGATATCTGAGCGACGACCCCGATACTTCGAGCCAGCAAATGTCGCAGGCGTTGGGCAATTCACGTCGGTTGATTGCTGGACTGTTGGCGGCGCTGGCACCCGCTTCAAAGAAATACGCCGAGCAATACTTCTATCGGTTTTCGCCGGATGCCATCCGGGAATTGGCTCAGATGGAGAAAGGCTGGGCGACCATTGAGTCGAAGTGCTGGAACAAGTATGTGGATTTGGCCGCAGGTTTCTCGACACAGGCTTCCATCGAGAAGGAGTTGCGCGACATCATAGCCGTGTGCGCCGAGGAAATGATGCTGGGGCCCGCAGCCAACGCACCGTGATTTTGATATGGCACCCGCAATTCACTGGCACGAGGGGTTGTTCTTGCAGCCGCACCACCTGCAGCGGATGCAGAAGAGTCTGTGTGATCTGATCAGCGCCGAGCGTCGATTGGTTTGGCCCTATCCGTATGGAGTTGTCGAAAGTCGGCTCTCACCCGACGAATTGGAGGCGCAGCGCATCCGCTTCGTCAAACTCCGCGTGATCATGCCGAGTGGCTTGGAGGTCTTCTATCCAGAGAATGCCGAACTCCCCTCGTTGGACATTAAACCTTCGCTACAACGAAGTACGTCTGCATTTGTGGTCTACCTTGGTGTGCCCTTGTGGCAGGAGGCGCGAGCCAATGCGCTGGAGCCGGGGGCGGATGGAGATTCGCGTGCAAAGGTTCTTTATCGTGTGAAGGAAACCGAGTGCCCGGACGAGAACAATGGCAAGAACCCCAAACCGTTGACTTTTCGCATGATCAACGCGCGCTTGTTGCTGGACGGAGAGGACACGTCGGATTTGGAGGTGCTGCCTCTTCTGCGGGTCGGTCGCGGAGCGGGAGAGGAGATGGGGCTGCCAAGGCGGGATCCAGAGTATGTGCCACCGTGCATGATCCTGAGTGGAGATCCGGTGTTGCGGGAATTAGTGCGTGATTTATCCAGCCAGGTGGAAGCCAGCCGCAAGGAGTTGACCGTTCAGTTGTCGCGCGGCGGGTTCAGCTTGGAGACGCTGCGCGGGCTTCAGTTTGAGCAGGTGTGGCGGCTGCGGACCTTGAATCGATTCAGCGCCCGGTTACCCTCCCTGGTCGAGAACGCGGATAGTGTGCCACCGTACATGATGTATCTGGAACTCCGTGAGCTGCTGGGTGAATTGGCTGCTCTGCATCCCGACCGGGATGTGTTCGACTGCGCCCCATACGATCACGAGAAATTGTTTCTGTGCTTCAGCGAGTTGAATGCGAAGATTCGTCCGTATCTCAAGGCAACGGTGGGGCCAAGCTATATCGCGCTGGCGTTCAAGGACGTGGGCGGATTGCCCACGGTCGTGCTTGAAGAACGACACTTCACAGAACCGAATTCTTATCTGCTGGGCGTGAAGACCAAGGTGGATCCGACAGTATTGGCACGGTTCATTGTGGATGGGGACAAATTCCAACTAAAACCGAAGAGCCTCGCTGCCAGTCGGGTGCGCGGAATCGAGTTGCGGGAAGAACGACATCCGCCCATGACTCTGCCGGCGCAATCCGATCTGTACTACTTCCGGGTGGTGACTGCGGAGATGAGCGCACGTGCGTGGCAACGGATCAAGGAAGAAAAAACCGCGGTGCTGCGCTGGGAGAAGACAGAAATCGATCTGTCCGACGCAGCCTTCACACTGTACATGACTCTACCAACTACGGGTTAAACGATGACGCTGCTTGAACTGTGTGAGCCCTTATTTCAGTACGTCTGCAAGTTGAGTCGGATGAGCCGGACGATGGTCAGTAGCGAATACGCCGTGGTCCGCTCGGACATCCAAACTTTGGTTGAAGAAATGGGACAGAAAGCCAGCACAGATGCGCGACTGGCCAACCAGTTCAGGAGAATCGAGTTGTCGTTGATTTTCTTTGCGGATGCGATGGTGGTTGAGAGCAATTTAAGATTTTCACAGCAGTGGCAGCAGGAGCCACTGGGTTACGAGCGCAATGAATTGGCGGGGGACCAGAAGTTTTTCGATTTATTGGAGGAAGCGCTCAACGACTCGTCTGAGGAGGCCACGGAACGACTGGCCGTGTATTATACCTGTCTGGGGTTGGGATTTACCGGCTGGTATACGGGGCAACCGGAGCAATTGCGCAAGTTGCAGAACCAGATTTATTCGCGGGTTCGGCATCTGGATCTTGTGGAAAGCGATCCGACCCAGCGCCTCTGCAAGGAGGCATATGAAAGCGTCGATATGCGCGATTTGCGGGAGCCACCGAGCAGCAAGCTGGTTCTGATCTTGTTGTTTTTTTTGGTTTGTGGGCTGTCGGTAATGGTCTTCTACTTTTGGGCGTTTCGGGACGCTTCGGCCGCATTGCGGCACTCACTGGAGTCAATCAGTCAACAGGATAAGACACCTGTGTCGGAGGGTGTCAGGTGACGTTAAGAGTATCGAGAGATAAATATGGGATCGTTCGCTAACCTACCACAGCCGGCCAAGTGGGGCTTCGGCGTGGCGGGGGCCGGAGGAATTTTTGCCGCCGGCCTCTTCCTGCGCTCCGGCATCTGGATCGTGCTGACCATCTTGGTGCTGGCAGCGATCATCTTCGGCCTTTACTTCCTCTTCTGTTGGTGGAGGCGCAAGCACGAAAGCGCCCTGTTTGCAGAAGGTGTCAAGCAGCAGAGTTCCAAGTCTCCGGTTGGGATTAGCGATGCCAACAAACTCGCAAGACTGGACAGTTTGCGCGTCAAATTTGAAGAGGGACTGCTGGTTTACGAGGCAAAAGGGAAGAGCCTCTATTCGCTCCCGTGGTACGTATTCGTTGGAACGCCCGGTTCTGGCAAGACCGAAGCGGTTCGGCACTGTGGCGTGAGCTTCCCACCCGGCATGAATGAGGAAATGCAGGGCACGGGCGGCACGCTCAACATGCACTGGTGGTTCACGGACCGCGCTGTGATTCTCGACACCGCCGGACGTATCATGTTCGAGGAAGTCAAACCCGGTGAGTCGAGCGAATGGAAAGAGTTTCTCAAGCTGTTAAGAAAGAGTCGGCCTCACTGTCCAATTAACGGACTGTTTCTGACAATTCCGGTCGATAACCTCCTCAAAGATACAGCCGACCAGATTGCAAGGAAGGCGGGGCGAATTGCCCAGCAGTTTGACGTGATCCAGCGGGCGTTGGACGTGCGTTTCCCTGTATATGTGTTGGTGACCAAGTGCGACTTGCTGCTTGGGTTTCGCGAGTTCTTCGAAGACATCACCGACCCACAACTTCAGCATCAAATCATGGGTTGGTCTAATCCAGATCCACTGGACGCACCATTTCGGCCGGACCTGGTCGACCAGCATCTGGAGACCGTAGCGCAACGATTGCGCCGGCGGCGGATGGCGTTGTTGCGAGACCCGGTGGCGGTCAACACGGAGAACCGGCGGACCTCGGAAGTTGATGCGCTGTATGCGTTGCCGCAAGGCATCACCAGGACGATCGCGCCACGCTTGCGTCGGTATCTGGAAACGATTTTCATTGCGGGTGAATGGTCCGCCAAACCGCTGTTCTTGCGAGGCATTTACTTTACTTCTTCGCTGCGCGAGGGGACCGCACTGGATAATGAACTCGCGGAGGCGTTAGGCGTTACGGTCGACGAACTGCCGGAGGGGCGCGCTTGGGAGCGGGACCGGGCATTCTTTCTTCGTGATCTATTCATCGAAAAGGCGTTTCGCGAGCAAGGTCTGGTCACTCGGGCGACGAATACCCGCACGATGTTGCAGAGGCGACAGGCGTTGGTTTTTGGATGTGGATTTGCAGCGCTGGTGGCACTGGGCTTCTTTTCCTACCTTGCGATGAAAGATCTGAGCAGCAAAATTGGGCGGGAGAAATCGGATTGGAATACGGCAGCGAATGATTGGCAAAGTGATGGTGTGTGGCATCCAATTGTCCTGCTAAGTACGAATGCGTCATCACTCTATGCGTATCGTGGCACCGATACTGTTGCGGGAGTGGAATTGGTCGATTTCCACACGAGACTAAAGGAGTTGGCCGCAAACCCGCCAAAGATTAATTGGGTGTTCCGTCCCATTACGTGGTTAACGCCGTCTCGCGCGCTGGACCGCAAGAACGCGCAACGGGTGGTATTCGAACGTAGCGTCGTCTGGCCACTCGTCAATGCCACGCGGGCAAGGATGTGGCACGCACCCGCCGTCCCGGAAGACGCGGCTGTCGATACTGCGCTTATCGAAAAAGAGCAGCAGTGGCAGTTTAATGCTCTCTCGTCGTTGATTCGATTGGAGTCAGGGATCTACAGTGGACCGGGAACGCTTGGGACCACAAACGAAGTGCAGGATTATCTCGGTTCCTGGCTGAGCTATGTGACGGAAACGAATCAAGTGGCCAGTACCAATCTGACGACAGTGATGGCTTGGACTTATTCGGCTTCTGGCGGGGGAAAGGACAAATGGCCGCCGCAGTCGCTCACCGGCGGAGACACTCTGACTGACAATGTTGCCATCAAACACGGTTTGGAGACGTATTTCAACAACGCCCGAAGAACTCAGGAGCGGTTGGAGAAGCGGGTGCAGAAGGTCGAGCTGATACGAGATCATTCTAAGGAATACTTCAGGCTTGAGACGAATCTTTACGCGTTGGTCATGAGGAATCTTTCCAAAGATGATGGCAGCGACAGGAAAGCCGTGATCGATAGGATGGGACAGTTGAAGCCGCAACTGGATAGCGAACTGCTTGATGGCGAGGGCCTCGGGTTGACCAAGGGGGAGGCGTTTCGGATTGCCGCAGCATATACTAATCTGCTTGCGGAAGCCAATCGAACGTCCAAGGAAGCTCGAGACCGCATCGAGGGTCTGCTGCCCGTTTCAGGAAAGGTAAAGCTGTTTGCTGACATCCAAGAGCTCCTCAAAGCGCAGCAGGACCGGGGCTTGGTAGCGTCAATCCGGACCAGCCAGGGAAAGGAGCCGGGGATTGCGGAAATAGATGGGACGATGTTCGGATTTGATGACAAGTACGACTATCAACAGCGTTGGGACCTGTACCAGCGCGCACGTAACTTACTGCCTAAACAGCCCATGGGTTTTGTCGACCTCATCGGCAGGCAATGGAAGCCGCTTGAGGATTTACGTGAGAAGATGACGCAGTTTGATGATGTCATGAAGAAGTCTAGCGGCCCGTTCCGCAAGGAGGCATTGGCCATTTGTCACTTCTTTGCCGAGCAGGCGGAAAGGTCATTGTATGACGATTCGGTCAGACAATATATTGCAGGCGTCCGGAAAGAGTCTAACCGGGTCACGAGACTGCCGCAGGACGAGATCACGCTTGATACCCTGAAAAAGACCAGTCAGTTGATCGCGAAATTGGAGAAGGACGTGGCGCCATCGGTTATCACGCGGATCCCCGAGCAAAGCCGCGATAGCGTGACGAATAATGTGACGGGCTTGATTCAAGCGTGTGTGCAGTGCTGCAACCGCGTGATCGGCACGCAATTGCTTTTCCCGTTGACGATGAGGGGATCCTCGGCGTTGACGTTGCAGGAGTGTCTGTTGGCGCGTGATGCGGTAACTAACGCGCTGAATGGGCTGAATTCGTCGACAACTCGCGAGGACGTCGACGACGATGTGACGAAGTTGCGCGACAGGCTTTCCACATTTGAGCGGGTGTTCGGAGCATTGTTTCAGAGTGACGATTCGCCCGCTACCTGCGCGGTCTCGCTGGCCGACACACAGGACGACACAGTCAAGTATTACCGCCAGATTGATGCTTACCCTGCTCACAACTACAGGGCCTATAACAGTAAGCCGACCGACCAAGGGAAGAAGGGCTTGGTCACGGACGCTCGAATCGACCAACCGTTGACAATTGATGTCTATGAATACACGGACGACAAGGACCCCAAGGTGAGACACACGTTTGAAGACTGGGGCCCGATTCGGCTAATACTTGCGAACAAGGATTCTGTTGAACGAGATGCGGGGGGGAAATTATGGAAGGTGCCATACCGCTTTAGCGATGGTGGCGCGACTCGGGTGCTGAATCTGGAATTGAGCTTCAGCCAATCCCTGCCGGAATTGGCCAAATGGCCGGTGGAATAATGATGGTGGTCACACTGGTGAGAAGAAGGTGATGAGCGAGTTTTACAGGATTTTCTTGCGGGAGAGCCTTGCGCGATTTGACCCACAGGCGGCGCGGAAGGTCTTTATGGCCGGATTTGGCAAACACCCCGGATGGGATGACCACATCGACGATATCGGTCTGGTTACAGAAAGTCTGCGGCTGGCCAAGACGAAACTGTATGTGGAAGGCATTGGCGGACAGATTGACGCAGGAGCCTGGGACAAGCTTACGGAGGAGCAACGGGTGGCCGAATTCCAACACGTATTCTTGTGGCAGCGTGGCGGACAGGCGCTCATCGGGCGCGCGTGGTCATCGGTTGACGGCAAGGGACGTGCGCGGTTCCCGATGGTCGCCTGCGCGCACTGCTTTGGACTGCCGTTGCCGTGGGTTGTGGAGAAGCTTCTACCGGAATTTGACGAGCTTCATCGGCGCTGCGCGGCGACAAAATCAGCGGCCGATGTTCAGGCGATTTTCCGCCGCGTTTCGGAAAGCATTCGGGTCTTTGTGGAAGAGTTGCCCGCAACCCTGCCGCCGAGCAGCGTCGCGGCGGAAAGTCGTGTGCGGTTGCTGACCAACCCACGCATGGGAACCCAACGGGAGGGACTGCTCCGCATTCTCTATCAGATGTCCACCCAGATGACAGCGTATCTGGCCGAGACGGCCAAGGCGGCGGGAACTGTGCCGGAAGGGCCGATGCCGCGCCACATCCGCCTGCCGTCGGTCGGAACTTCACCAGCCGAGGAACTGCTATTATGGAGCTGGTTTTTCAACACGGAACTTGCACCACGGACGCCCGTCTTGTTGTTGCAGCCGCTGGAGCAGAATTGGGTGGACGCCATCGTGGGCGAGCCGGGGAGCGCGGAGTTCTTCTGTTTGAAGGCGGGACCCAAGGCTGTGTTGCCTGCCAGCGACGTGCCCTACAGCTTTGGCGATGATGTCCGTCGCAAGAGCGAGAAACTGATTGCGGCATTGCAGGCCTCTGACGGGGTTCTCCCGCAGGAAACCGTTGAACGCGCTTCGGAGAAGACGGCGCTCAAGCCGCTGTTGCGGTTTGCCGAATCAATGCGCAATCTCACAAGGCCTAGCGGGGGCAAGGTCCTTGTGTGGGGCGGGATCGTGGTTGTAGTCTCGATTGTGCTGTTTGGATTGGCACGGTTCCGATCTGGGGCCAAGAAGTCGGAGCAGGAAGAGTTCCGGCAGCGCCCGTCGTTGCTGGAAGAATCACATCGCCAAGAGGCGGCTTCGCCCGTTGCGGGAGTGGCGGCGTCGCAGTTTGGTGTTTGCGTACTCACGAGTGATCCGGCGGGGGCTGAATTCTTCGTGGACGAGAAGAGCCTCGGTGCGACCGGTGAGGTTGTTGCAAATCTGGATGTTGGCCCGCACACGCTCGTGGCCAGGTACTCGCTGTTG